>Ga0307373_10005657_pt1 | contig 20299 bp, 10 predicted proteins | sample OX2MG_FD_202534 | JGI IMG/M metagenome (GOLD analysis project Ga0307373, IMG submission 202534) | Soil microbial communities from Risofladan, Vaasa, Finland - OX-2 | ecosystem: Environmental > Terrestrial > Soil > Coastal area > Acid sulfate soil | place: Finland: Risofladan, Vaasa | collected...
TTTGGGATTTTATGGTCAGCGGGCTGCGCGGTGGGAAATTGCCGGGCTTGCTCCGATTCTTCCGACTTCGTCCTAGGCTTGGCCAGGAACACGTTCTCGACCTCGTCCACTTCGATCGTTTCGTCAACACTCTTCGTTTGCAACACGAAACACCTTCTTCCAGCGTCGTATCGCTTGATGTTTCCGTACACGACCGATCCATTGATCAGGTGGACGCGGGGCGCATCTTCCGTCACCTCGTGAGGGGGCCGGCCGGCGTAGCGCGAGACTCGCAGTAATTCGAGCCTCAGTCCGCCGTGCTGGTGCTCCAGCCGAATCCCCGGCCAGACACGCGGCGTGTCGGCCGCGGCGTGGATCGTGGCCAGCGGCTTGCCGTCCGTAGAGAGGACCTGCAACCGCTCCCGTTCCTGGTCGAGCAGCGCAAGCAAATGGATTCGCCCCGGGCCGTCGATCTCCAGCGGCATAACACTCTCGATGTCGAAGTCGTGCTGCGTCTCGCGGCGCACGATCAATTCGCCATCGAGGAGTTCGAAGCGGAATGCTTGCTTCGCGCCGTCGTCGCTGCCGTCGGAACCCAAAACCAGTGCGAAGTCGGGCTGAGTCTTCCACGAGATCGCCAGCTCGATCAGTGCCTGGGGCGGTAGCTTGACGTCGCATTCGAGCACGGCCGAGTCGCGGTCGGTCGTCAGGTGTCCGGCATCGTCGTTCCAGGCCGCGGCGGACTCGGGCGGTCCCCAGCCGTCCAGTCCGTTGGGTCCCTGGTAGATTAGCGCCGGGTTTCCCCGACAGCGCGACAATCGCAACGACTCCGACCGCTTCAACCGCAGACGGCCCGCCTGGCTCGCATCGACGATCAGTTCGTCGGTGCCGACTGAGACCAGGTCGCCAAACAACACGTCGCCACCGGAGAGGTCGAAACGAAATTCGCCGGCCTCGGCCGCCGCGAATGACGGCGCGGCGAAGCGGATTTTCGAAATGGACTCGCCGTCGAACCGAAACGGTTTCGTGAAAGCGGTTCCTTGCCATTGAAGCCTGCCTTCAAGGTCGGAGTCGAGTACGGTGCCGGGCAGTCGGTCGCCATTGACCAAATGCAGTACCGCGACGGGCGTTACGATGCCGGCCAGGGGCTCGTCGGCGCGTGCGGCGGAACCGAGGTTCAATGACGCCAAGACCAGAGTGTAAGCAATTACCGCGGCTGACATTCTCATGTTTCGTGTTTCACGGTTTTTTGGCGCGATCACGGGTTGCAGAGCAGGTTTCCGAGGGGCCTGGCATTGTCGGCCCCGGACTCTCGCTCGTTGGCGATCCAATTCCCAAGTCAGTATACCCACGGATGGCGTGGCAATACCACGGATGGCTCCCGACGGTTACGATCCGTGGTATTGCCACGCCATCCGTGGGCCAGTCTCCCTCTCGGGGCAACGATTTCGGGTTCCACGTGGCGGTTGAAAACGGCCTCAAACTGGCGTCGTTGCCAGTCTGACGCGCGGAAGGGTTGACAGGCGACGTATACTTGACTAGATTTAGTCAACTAAACGACATCGCGATCAGAAAGGACTGTCGATGGCATCGTCGCAGCTTGGCCGGGTGCAACTCCTCATCATGCAGGTTCTGTGGGAGCGCGGACGGGCGACGGCCCGCGAGATCACCGACTCCATCAACGCGCGGGAGCCGATCGCCCATAGCACCGTGCAGACGCTGCTCCGCGGCCTGGAAGAGAAGGGCGCCATTTCGCACGATGCCCAGGATCGTACCTTCCTGTTCTTTCCCCTCGTCCAAGAACACGAATTCAAACAGAGCGCCATGCGGGACCTCGTCGAGCGCGTGTTTGGCGGCAACGCAGGAAGTCTCGTGGCTTATCTGCTGAAGGATGAAATCGTGTCGCGGGAAGAAATCGCGGAGATTCGCAAAATCATCAACCGACGCGGCAAAAAGTAAGGGAGTCACCATGAGTTGGCTTCGCATCCAAATGGCCGTGCTCGACGCCGCAAGCGTCCTCGTCTCCTTCGCGACGAACTGGCTGCTGCAGTCGACGCTGCTGATCGTCGCGGGGTTGGCCATCGCCTTGTTGTCGCACCGTCGCGGGTCGGCGTTGCAATCCGCGATCTACCGTACCACCTTGGCCACGGTCATCATTTGTCCGTTGGCGAGCGGGCTCTTGGCGCTGGCCGGCGGTTCAGGCTGGTCGTTGCCAATGCCCGCGGCCTGGACATACGAGGAGTCGAGCGCGCCTCTCGTCACCAAGGCGGAGCCGGCCGGCACGACCGTCATCGTCCGGCCACAGACGCCCGAACGAAGTGAGGGCGAATCGATGCCCCCCCAGGCGATGCGACCTGAAGGCGGTCCTACTGACGTCGGCCTTGCATCCGAACCGCCTCGGGCACCGCTTTCATACGGGCCGATGGAATCCGTTGCAGGCACCGGACCGGTGCCGGGTAACATGCCCGCGCCGGAGTCGTCGGCTCGATCCGGTGTCGCGCCGTCCATTCGTAACGCTGCCACGTCTCTGCAACGGTTTCATGTGCGAGCCTTCGGCATGGTCGCGCTCGGCATCGTCTTGACGTGGCTGTCGGCGTCGGCCTGGCTGCTCGTCCGACTGGGACGCGCATGGCGCCGGTTGAACCGGCTGTGCGGAGAGGCCGTGCCCGCGGAGCCTCGCATACAGGACGTCTGCCGGGAACTGACGGCACTACTCGATGTTGTCGTCCCCAGAGTGCTGCGCAGTCCGTACCTCATCAGCCCTTGCCTGGCTGGCTGGCCGCGGCCCACGGTGCTGCTGCCGGAGGCAGGCCCTTCATTGCCGGCACGTGACGTGTTGATCCACGAGTTGGCTCACCTGCGCCGCGGCGACGCCGGCTGGAACCTGCTCGGCCGGCTGGTCGAGGCGTTGTTCTTCTATCAACCGCTCTTCTGGATCCTCATGCGCCGGTTGGAAGCGGCCGCCGAGGAAGTGTGCGACGACTATGTCGTACAATTCGGTGGCGATCGCTCACGTTACGCGCGCGGTCTTGTGGAGATCGCCGAGCTTTCGACGGCGCCCGTCGGCATGGCGGTGGTCGCGATCGTGTCGTTGCGGTCGATCCTGGCCAAGCGCGTGAGCCGGATCATGGACCCCTCGCGTTCGCTCTCGACACGCTCCGGAAATCTCTGGATTGCCGGCGGTCTGGTCGGCACGATGGCCGCGGGCTTCGTCGGCCTGCGTTCGCAACACTCGTTGGCCGCTGCGCAACCTCTGCCCGAAGGTTCGGCCTCCGACGGGCAGGACGACGACGCGCCGGGCGGCAAGGCGGAAGGTCAACTTGCCAACGCTGGGAAAGAGAGCCGACAAGATTCCGATGCAGCCGAAAGCTCGAATAATCAAGGCGACAAGAAACCGGCAACGACCGATGACGAATTTCGCGGTGTCGTAAAAAGTGCCGATGGCAAACCAGTGCCAGGGGCCAAACTCTATGGGCTCCGCTCGCGGGTCCACGACGTTCAACCCCCACCGCCGCAACTATTGGCGACGACCGGGGAAGATGGCCGATACCGTTTCGTCGAGCCGCCCGCCGTCGCCCAGAGCACCCCGGCGAGTTGGAGCTACATGGATCGGATCGTGGTCACCGCGCCAGGTCATGGCTTCGCGTTCACCTCGCGCGACGAGATTCGCCGGAGTGCGCAGGAAGGCATCATCGCGGCTTTGGCACGCGCTGTGACCGGCGGCCAGGCCGGGGCGATCAGATTACCGGCAGCCGGCGAGCCGATCCGCGGCCGGCTGGTCGATATCGACGGCCGTCCCGTGGCCGGCGCTACGGTTCGCATCCGCTGGTTCATCGACCAAAGCGAGCGGCTGGGCGGCGTCGAGGAAGCCGAAGCCCGCGGCGCGGACAACGCCGTCTGGAGCGCGCGCGTCGCCCATCTGTTGAACGTGATCGAACCCGTCCAGTTGCGAGAGGTGTTGCCCATTGCCACAACCGACGCCGAAGGGTGGTTCGACCTGCGCGACATCGGACCGAAACGGCTCGTGCAATTTTTGGTGCAAGGCGACGGCATCGAAGCGACGGAAATCGTCGCCCGAAACGAGCCGGGCGAGAAGATCGTGGTCGACGCGGATCGACACGAGCACGGCACATCGCTGATCGTCTATCCGAATGAGTTCGTCCATGCCGTCGGGCCGTCGAAGCCAGTGGAAGGGCGAGTGGTCGATCTTGATACGGGCGAACCGATCGCCGGCGCCATCGTGCGCGCCTTCCAGGTCCACGGGCAGCGAATAACCACCAGCCGTGAGCGAGAGCATTTCGCTGCCGCGACCGACGAGGGCGGCCGTTATCGAATCACGGGGTTGCCGCTCGGCAACGGCAATATGGTTGTGGCCTTCGCCACCGGCGACGTCCCGTATTTTCCCGTCGCCTTCGGCGCCGACACCTCGGCCGACGGCACGGCGATTCAACAGGATTTCCGGCTGAAACGCGGCCTGTGGGCCGAGGGACGCGTCTTCGACGCCGAGACTCGCAAGCCATTCACCGGAGAGATCACCTACTATGCGTTCCGCAACTGCGAGTTGGGGGAAACTATTCCCGGCCTGCGTCAGGCGTTTGTTGACGGCCTTTACTGGACCAACGTCGACGGGGAATTCCGCGTACCCGTGCTGCCGAGCCGCGGTGTTCTGGCCTTTCGCTACGACGGCCGCGCGATGGACCGAGACGGCATCGACCGTTTCCCGCGTGGGTTCGGGGCGAGCGGCATTGCTGGAAGTGAGGACATGGGCGGAACGAAAGTGTTCGCCACCATCCCGCACTACCTCATGCCGGGGAACTACGAACGCGTTGCCGAAGTTCCGGCGACGAGCGGGGCAGAAAGTATCCGTGTCGACATGCCCCTCGTCGCCAGCCGGCCGGTCAAGGTGCATGTCGCAGACACAGCGGGCGAGCCGGTGAGTAAGTTCCAAGCCTACGGCGCGAACGAGCGGTTTCAATGGCAGACTTTCGACGGTCCGGAATTCGAAATCCAGGATTTGCTGCCGGGTGAACGGCGCAAGGTGTTTGTCTATCACCGAGACCGAAACCTGGCGGGCGGCGCCTTCGTCGCGTCGGGCGCGGAGCAAGCCGTTCAACTCGTGCTGGGCGCCGCAGGAAATGTGCAAGGACGGCTGGTCGACGCGGACGGCGAGCCGATCAACGACGCTACGCTAAGCGTGCAGTGGGAGAGGCTCAACTCGGCTGACGACTCGGCCATCTGGGCGCCGCATGCCAGCTTGACGGCCAATCCGACCAACATCCCTGTCGACAAGGACGGCCGTTTCCGTCTCGACGGCATGGTTTCCGGCTGGAGTTACCACGCCCACGCCTCGGCGCCCCGTCCGTATCAGGGAGAGACTAGGAACATGGTCATCGGCACCGCTTTCAACGACGTGAAAGTGAAGGCGGGCGAGAATAAAGATCTGGGTGACCTCGTAGTCGGTGCCGACCGGTCCGACTCGGCGAACGACACCAAAGAAGCATCGTCCAATCGACCGGCCGAGGCCAAGACGGTTCGCGGACGGGTTACCCGGGGTGGCCGGTCTGCCGGCGGCGCCCATCTCGCGGTAATCGGGCGAAACATGGCGACGAGACGCGGCGGCGACTTGGGCGCGGGCAGCGATGTCCTGGTCGAGGCAACAGCGGACGAGAACGGCGAATTCGTATTGCATCTCGTCGGTGTTTCGCAGAAGACGCACGCCTATGTCAATCTCGTTGCCCGCCAGGAGGGTGCCGCCATCGCGTGGCGGCAGCTCAATCTGGATGCGCCCCCAACCGAATTCGCGCTCGAGCTTTCCGCTGAAGAGCCGATCGAGGGTAAGTTGATCGATCTCGAAGGGCAGCCGGCGAGCGGCGTGCGGATGTCGATCGTCTCGGTCATCGCACCGATGGAAAACGGCGTGACTGGCAACGGCCTCGGTTATCGCCGCGCCGACAAGCTTCCGGCGGCTTGGCCCCAGGCCATCGCTTCCGACGAGCAAGGCAGTTTCGTCATTCGCGGGCTCGCGGCGAACCACGGCGTGATGTTGGAGGTCGCGGGAGAAGACCGTTTTGCTCCGCAAGAAATCGCCCTCAACACCGGTTGGCCCGAACAGCGGGGCGAACGCGACGCGACATACCGTCCGCAGGTCAAGAACTTGAAGCCGGGAGAAGAGGCAGTCTTGGCGCTCGCACCCGCGCAGCCGTTCGAAGGTATGGTGCGGTATGCCGACAACGGCGAACCCGTACCCAACGCTCGGATCACCATTTCGGCCAGCCAGCAGGAATTCGGCGGCTCGATGACATTGGTCTGTGGCAACTCGGATGGAATGGGACGTTTCCGAATCATTCCGGAACCGGGCGTGCGCTTCGGTCTGACGGCCTATCCGCCCGCTGGCGCTGCCTATCTGGGTCGAGTGTCCGAGCCAATCCGCTGGACAACCAGCGACCGCGTCAAGCAAGTCAATCTGACCTTACCCCGCGGTGTGCTGGTACGTGGCAAGGTCGTGGAAGCAGGAACCGAGGTCCCGGTCGTGGGAGCGGCGGTACAATACTTCCCCGAAACGGCGAACAACCGCAATGTTTCGGACGATATCCTCACCGGCCGCCAAGGCATCGAGTTGACCGGCGAAGAGGGCCGATTCGAGATTGCCGTGCTGCCCGGTCCCGGTCACCTGCTGGTCAGTGGCCCGAGTAGAAGGTACGTGCTCCGCGGGATCGGCGACCGTGAGCTCAGCCAAGGGAAGCCCGGCGGTGAGCGGAACTACGTCCATGCCGTCGCGACGCTGAATCCGCAAGCCGGGCAAGAGGCGCTCGATATCAAGCTCGAACTCCAGCCCGGCGCGACGATGAGGGGCCGCATCGTGGATGAGATCGGAAACGCAATCGACGAGGTCTCGGTCATCTCGCGGCTCAACATCTCACCGCGTTCGCTGTTCTGGCGGGGCCACACCACGCCGACGCTGGGCGGGCGGTTCGAACTCTCGGGGCTCGCCGAAGGGGTGGAATACCCCGTCTACTTCCTGGACGCCAAGCGGCGGCTCGGTGCCACCCAACTCGTCAAAGCCGGCGACCCGGAAATGACGGTGGTGCTCAAGCCGTGCGGCCGGGCGACGCTATGGCCGCTCGACGGCAAAGGCGAACCGGTACCCGGCTACGGCAGCGTCGAAATGGTTGTGACTCCGGGGGCCTCGCGGTACGACCTCGATGCGGCACAGCGTGGAGAATTGGCCGCGGACGCCGATCTCATCGCAAACGTTGACCGAACCAACAATGAACTCCCCTCGGACGACAAACGCCAGTTTAACTTGCCGGCGCTGATTCCGGGAGCAAGCTATCGCGTCCTGGGGGTGCTCGGCGGAAAATGGCAAGTCGTCAAGGAGTTTCAAGTTGACGCAAACGAAACGCTTGACCTCGGCGAACTTGTCGTCAAAGACGACCGGTGATTCCGATTCAGCGTCGGCCCGGCCCGATACGCGCGACTATGCGAGACGATTCGTTGGCTACCGCTTGGGCCCCCTACGAGCCGACGGGTTCGGCGCCGTGGACGCTTGCGCGCGTCGCCCATTTGCACCGACGAGCCGGCTTCGCCGCTGCGTGGCATGTGCTTCAGCGGGACCTGCGGGATGGCCCCGATGCGGCGATCGCGCGGATCCTGGGTGGCGAGGTGATCGCCGAAACGACGCCGCGCGACTTCGAATCGCTGGCACGCACCATCGGCGACGCGGCCGTCGGTTCGGACAACCCTGCCCGGCTCAAGGCGTGGTGGGTGTATCGCATGCTGGCTACGCCCGATCCGTTGGGCGAACGGCTCACGCTCATGTGGCACAACCACTTCGCCACCAGCAATCGCAAGGTGCAAAACCCGGCACTCATGTACGCGCAGAACGAGTTGTTCCGCCGCCGCGCCCGGGGCAGCTTCAGCGACTTGCTCTTGTCCGTGGTCAAACATCCCGCCATGCTGCTGTGGCTCGACGCCGAGTCGAACCGCAAGGGCCATCCGAACGAAAACCTCGCCCGTGAGCTGATGGAGCTGTTCACGCTCGGCGTGGGCCATTACACGGAGGACGATGTCAAGGAAGCGGCCCGAGCCCTGACCGGCTGGACCGTGAAGAACCGCGAGTTTCGCGAAGCGGCCGCCTACCATGACGACGCCGAGAAGACGATTCTGGGCCAACGCGGATCCTGGCGCGGCGACGACCTTGTGGCGATCTTGATGGACGAACCGGCGACGGCCATGCGGTTGGCCCGCCGTGTCTGCGAACTTCTGATGGGCGAAGGACTGATCGAGGATCATGCCATTGCGGAACTTGCCGACGGCCTGCGCCAGCGCAAGCTCGACGTTGGTTGGGCGGTTGAAAAGGTGCTCCGTTCGGCGGCCTTCTTTGCCGATCGGAACATCGGCAACCGTGTGCAAGCGCCGGCCGAATATATCGTGGGGGCCGTCCGGGCGTTGGAGATCGTCGAACCGCCGCCGAGCACGATGGGGTTGGCCGAATGGATGGGCGCGATGGGCCAGGATCTGTTCGAGCCGCCCAACGTGTTCGGCTGGGCCGGCGGCCGTTCGTGGATCAACAGCCGCTCGCTGATCGCCCGCGGCAATTTCGCCCAGCGGCTGGCCGACGGATCGCTGCAAAGCGCCGCCGGGCGCGCGGATTGGCGTGTGCTGGCCGAGCGGCGCGGCTGCGGAAACGACGCCCACGATTTCGGCCGCTTTCTGGGGCAGACGGTGTGGGCCGGCCAGAGCGACGAAGAGGTAACGCGCGTCAAGCAGACCGTTCTTGGGGAAGACACGACGCTTTCGCCCGACAACGCCCGGCGGCTCGTGGCCGCGATGCTCGGCTCGCCCCGGGCGCAGTTGGGTTAGAGGGCCGATGCGGGGCGGCTTCGGCGGAGAAGTCAACCATACCGAATCCTGACATCCAAAAGGGAGAGCCGAAATCCGATGGCCAAACTAAGTCGCCGCAACCTTCTCAAACGTTCGTCGCTCATCGCCCTGGCCCCCACGGTGCCCGGCTTTCTAACACGGTTGGCACGCGCGGTCGAAGCCAAGGCCGACGACCGCGTGCTGGTCGTCGTCCAGCTTGACGGCGGCAACGACGGCATCAATACCGTCGTACCGTACCGTGACGAAGGCTATTCCAAACATCGCCAAAGGCTGCGGCTACCGACCGAACGGTTGTGCAAGCTGGATGAGGACGTCGCCTTGCACCCCTCCATGCAGTCCGTGGCCGATCTGTTCCATAAACAACGGTTGGCAATCGTGCAGGGCGTCGGCTACCCGAACCCCAATCGCTCGCATGACGTGAGCATGGCCATCTGGCACACAGCTCGCTTCGATCGGGCGGAGCACAAGAGCATTGGTTGGCTGGGCCGCGCGCTCGACCAATTACCGTCACCGCTGGGCGCGCCGGGTGCGATGCTGGTGGGCGGGGGCGTCTTGCCGACGGCGGTTCTCGGTCGGCGTGCGGTCGCGGGGAATTTTTCGCGACTCGACGAACTGGCGGTGCAGAACGTCTCGGCCCGTTCCGCCGCGACCGGCGATGGATCGGATGGCGAGCTGGAGGCGTTCGTCCGCCGGGCGACGCTCGACACTTACACCACAGCCGACGCGGTGGCCGCGGCCACTGCGCGAGAGCGCGGCAAGGCGACTTATCCGGCCAATCCGCTGGCGCAGTACCTCAGTATGGTCGCCCGGCTGATCGAGGCCGAATTGCCCACGCGCGTGTACTATGTGGTGCAATCGGGATACGACACGCACGCGACGCAGATCGACACGCATGCCCGGTTGCTGAGCGAATTGAGCGGCGCGCTGGCGGCATTCGTCAATGATCTGGCCGACGCGAAGCTGGCCGAGCGAGTGCTGGTGATGACGTTCAGCGAGTTCGGCCGCCGTGTGGAGGAGAACGCCTCGGCGGGGACCGATCACGGCACCGTCGGGCCGATGTTCTTGGCCGGCGGTGGAGTGCGTGGCGGCATGTTTGGCGAAACGCCGCGCTTGCTCGACCTCGATGCCGGGGACCTGAAGATGTCGCTCGATTTCCGCCGCGTTTATGCGGCGGTGTTGCGCGACTGGCTGAATCTCAATCCGGAATCGGTGTTGGCAGGGAATTTCGAGCCCTTGAACGTGCTCAGCGGCGCCCAGAGCTGAAGCCCTGCCTACGGCATGTCCCAGCAGGGCAACGAGCTTGTCAATGGGCTTTGCCATGCCGCTAGCATCCCGCGCCGGTGAGTGGCGGGCAAGGGCGGGCCATCTGCTAGTTCCGGCAAAGCAGGCCGACCAGTATGGGGAGGATGGCTCCGACGAGGACGCTGAAGCTGGTGGCGCGGAAGCTGAAGAGCAGGATGAGAACGACGGCGAGGATGACGGCGTGCAACTTCTGGGAGATCGCCAGGGCGTGCTGGGAGTGATGGTACGGGCTCCCGGCGATGATGTGCCCGTAACCGTCACGATCAGGGGCGATGCCATCGTCGAAGCGAGTACGTTCAGCGGTACGCTAGACAACGAGGGCACCGCGTACGCGATTTTTCCGAAGATCAAGTACAAGTACGATGTATTGATCAAGAACAAACAGCCGGTTCCGGTTTCGGTGACGTTTCAGGTCGAGATCGGCGAGGAGGATGCCGAGGAGCAGACCGTGACGATGACGCTGCGCTCTCTGAACGATTGCCCGTTCACGATTTTCCAGGCCGGCGGGGGCATCACCGACGTGTCGTTCGTTTTCGCCGCCTATGTAAACGAGCAGCACCCGTTCGTCGACAAGCTGTTGCGCGAAGCGCTCGACGGCGGCGCAGTCGATTCGTTTACCGGCTATCAATCGAGCGAGGCGGCGGAAGTCTAGCGCCAGGTCTATGCGCTCTGGCACGCCTTGACCCGCCGCGACGTGCGCTACAGCAACATCACCTCGTCGGCCGCCGAGAACCATGTGGTTTCGAGCCAGCACGTACGGCTGATCGACGAATCGATCAACAACGCCCAGGCCAACTGCGTCGACGGCAGCGTGCTGTTTGCTTCGCTGTTACGCAAGATCGATATCGAACCGGTGCTGGTGTTCGTGCCCGGCCATTGTTACCTGGCATTCTACCTCGACGCTGAAGGCAGGAAGCTGGTCGCCTTGGAGACGACGCTGATCGGTTCCTCGATCGAAGATGGCTCGACGGAAGGAGTGGACTTGAAGAATGTCGTCGACGATGTCTGGCGCAGCGAGAGCTCGTGGGCCACCTTCCGCGCCGCGATCGCCATGGGCAATGAGGACCTTGCCAAGAACCACGCCAAATTCAACGATGCCGCCGACACCGACTACCAGACGATATCCATCGCCGCGGCAAGGAAACTGGGCATCTTGCCGATCGCTTTCGATTCGGCCGAGGATTTCGAGTCCGTGACGTCCCAGGACGAATGACGCACGGTTTTCGAGCCGCTGAGTTCAAACAGTCAAATCGAAGCGATCGAGATTCATGATCTTGCCCCAGGCGGCCGCGAAGTCACGCACGAACGCCTCCTGCGAGTCGTCGCTGGCATAGACTTCCGCGATGGCTCGGAGATGGGGGTTCGAACCGAAGACGAGGTCGACGGCCGTTGCAGTCCACTTGACCTGACCTGTCCGGCGGTCACACCCCTCGAAGACGTGCTCGCGCTTGGAGGACTTCCGCCACTGGGTGCCCATGTCGAGCAAGTTCACGAAGAAGTCGTTGGTCAGTGACTCGGGCCGCTTGGTAAAGACGCCCAGATCCGACTGCTCGACGTTTGCGTTCAGTACCCGCATGCCGCCGACGAGCACCGTCATCTCCGGAGCGGTCAACGTCAGCAGGTTCGCTCGATCCACCAGCAGCTCCTCCGCCGGTCTGCAGTGCCCGTTTCGGATGTAGTTTCGGAAGCCGTCCGCGATCGGTTCGAGCACGGCGAAAGAGTCTACGTCGGTTTGCTCCTGCAACGCGTCGGTGCGCCCCGGCGAGAAGGGAACCTGCGCTTGGTGTCCGGCCTTCTTCGCGGCCGCCTCGACGGCGGCGCAACCACCCAGAACGATCATGTCGGCGAGCGAGAGCTTCTTCCCGCCGGACTGCGAGCCGTTGAATTCCCTTTGGATTTTCTCGAGAGTCTTCAGAACGTTCGCGAGCTCGGCCGGTTGGTTGACTTCCCAATCCTTCTGCGGCGCAAGGCGAATGCGCGCCCCGTTCGCTCCACCGCGTTTGTCGGTGCCGCGGAACGTGGACGCCGAAGCCCAAGAGGTCTTCACCAGTTGCGAAATGGACAGTCCTGATGCGAGGATCTTGGCCTTAAGCTGCGCGATGTCCCGCTCGCCGATCAATTCATGATCGACTTTGGGGACAGGGTCTTGCCACAACTGCGGCTCGGGAACCAGCGGGCCGAGGCACCGCGAGACGGGCCCCATATCGCGGTGCGTCAGCTTGTACCACGCCTTGGCGAAGGCTTCGGCGAGCTCGTCCGGGTTCTCGTGGAAGCGCTTCGAAATCGGCGCGTAGATCGGGTCCATCTTCAGTGAGAGGTCCGTCGTGAACATCATGGGGGCGTGCTTCTTCGACGGATCGTGAGCATCCGGCACGGTGCCCTGTGCCGATTTGTTCTTGGGAGTCCACTGCCACGCGCCGCCGGGCCCCTTGATCAGCTCCCATTCGTAGCCGAACAGGTTGTCGAAGTAGCCGTTGTCCCACTTCACCGGGTTGGTGGTCCATGCGCCCTCCAGACCGCTGGAAATCGTGTCGCCGCCTGCGCCGCTTCCAAAAGTGTTCTTCCAGCCGAGACCTTGATCCTCGAGGCTGGCACCCTCGGGTTCGGGACCGACGTATTGAGCCGCGATGGCGGCGCCATGGGCTTTGCCAAAGGTGTGGCCGCCGGCAATCAGCGCGACGGTCTCCTCGTCATTCATGGCCATGCGGGCGAACGTTTCTCGAATGTCCCTGGCCGCGGCGAGCGGATCCGGCTTGCCGTTTGGCCCCTCCGGATTCACGTAGATCAGGCCCATCTGGACGGCGCCGAGAGGGTTTTCGAGCACCCTGTCGCCGGTGTAACGCTTATCTCCAAGCCACTCACTTTCAGGCCCCCAGTAAATGTCCTCTTCCTGGTCCCAGACGTCCTCACGCCCACCCGCGAAACCGAACGTCTTGAATCCCATCGACTCCAGCGCGCAGTTACCGGCGAAAACCATCAGGTCGGCCCATGAGAGTTTCCGGCCGTACTTCCGCTTGATCGGCCACAGCAACCGTCGGGCCTTGTCGAGGCTCACATTGTCGGGCCAACTGTTGAGGGGCGCAAAGCGCTGGCTGCCGGCGCCTGCGCCGCCCCGACCGTCGGCGATGCGGTACGTGCCTGCGCTGTGCCACGCCATCCGAATGAAGAGCGGCCCGTAATGGCCGTAGTCGGCCGGCCACCAGTCCTGCGACGTCGTCATCACCGCTTCGATGTCCTTCTTCAGGGCGCCCAGGTCGAGTTTCTTGAACTCCTCGGCGTAGTTGAACTCCTCGCCCAAAGGGTTCGACAGGGGAGAGTGCTGGTGCAGCACGTTCAGGTTCAACTGATTCGGCCACCAATCGCGGTTCGACAGGGCCCTAGCCGCCGGGGGCTTGCTTGCGTTTTCTGACACGTGTATTCTCCTTGTGTTGGATTCGAAAGTTGGGATCAGCCCAGGTTCAGCGGGCCGTCGCCGCAGAAATCGGGATTGCCGAACTGCTTGATCTCGTGCCCAAAACCGTTGGCAAGCGACAAGAGCAGCCGGCTGTGGGGCACGCCGTCGAATTTGAGCGAGCGGCCCATTCGAAAATCGAGCCCGTTGCCGAGCAGCACGAAGGGGATGTGGTCGAGCGAGTGCGAGTTGCCCTGGCCCAGCTCGTTCGTCCAGACGATCAGCGTATGGTCGAGCAAACTGCCGGGGCCGCCCGGTTCGGGCGTTTCCGACAGCCGCGTGCCAAGGTAGGCAAGCTGCTCGCAAAACCAGCGATTGATCTTCGTCAGTTTCTCCTGGGCCTCGGCGTTCGAGTCGGGCTCGTGCGAAAGGTCGTGGTGTCCCTCTTCGACCCCGAGCCAGCGCATCTTCGCCTGGCCCACCGAGTTGGTGTATTGCAACGAGGCGACGCGCGCAAAATCGTTCACGAAACTGTTCACCAGCAGGTCGATTTGCATCTTGCTGATCCGCGGCATCTCGTCGTTGCGCACCTTCACGCCCGGCTCAAGTTCCGGCACCTGGTGCCCGGCCTTGGCCTCGCGGGCCGCGCGAAGCTCCAACTCCATCTCACGCACGAACGTCGCATGTTCGTCCAGCTTGCGGCGGTCCTCCGCACTGAGCGTGTCGCTGACCCTCTTCAAATCGTCCTTCAACGCGTCGAGAATACCCGCCACGGTCTCGCGGTCCTTCGTTTCGCCGTAGAGCCGGGAGAACATCTGGTACGGATCGTCGATGGGCGCCACGGGCTTGTTCGCGCCGGCGTAAACCATACGCGTCCAGGTGTCGGAACGCTCGGGAACCAGAACGCCGAATTCGAGGGAGCCGAAACGAGTTTTCGTGGCAAGGTCGCGCTGCAGGTGGTTCTTGATCTCCTGGTCGATCGACAAGCCGCTGGCCCAACCGGCGGGCGTGTCGGAGCCGCCTTGGACGTTGCCCGGAAACAGCTCGGTCCCGGTGAGCAGGCAACCGATGCCGCGCATGTGGCTGTCGCCGTCGCCCCGGACTTTGTCGCAAACCCCTCGAAGAACGAGCGCCCGGTCTTGGAGCGGCGCCAACGGCGCAAGGCTCTCTTTGAGCGTGAAGGCGGGGCCTTCCTCGTCGGGCCAAAACGTGCCCGGTACGACGCCGTTGGGGCTGAAGACCACGATCAGACGCTGCTTCCGGCGGGCCTGGTTGGCGAAACCCAGGCTCGGCAGGTTCAGGATGAACGGCAATGCCGCCGCGCTGACGCCCAGATCGCGAAGAAAGCCCCGTCGCGTGGTGTTGTATCGCATGGTTCGGTTTCCTATTCCTACGGATTATGGCGTCGAACCAGGGCCGACGCAACCATCACATCGACGACCAGTTTCCGCACGTTAAAATTCTGGTCCACGAACGAACGTCGCAAATCGTCGAGTGTCGCGGGACCATAGGCCTGCACTGACTGCCCAACCAGGTGATGGAACAACTGTTCGACGAAGGCAACTTGCGCCTCGTCGTTGGCGGCGAGGAACTGGCTCAGCTCACGCGCGCCGTTGATGGCGACTTTTTCTCCCGCGCGGGAGAGGTAAACGCCGCCGGCGTCGACCGGCTTGCCGTGATCCAATTCTCGGTACCGGCCGACGGCATCGAAGTGCTCCAGCGTGAACCCGAGCGGGTTGATGATCTCGTGGCAGGTCATGCAAGACGTGGCTTGCGTCTGCAAGACCACCCGCTCGCGCGTCGAAAGCGCGGGGTGCAGGTCCGGAGGAAGCGGCGTCACCGCCTCGGGCGGCGGCCGCAGCGTCCGGCCCAGGATGCCGCGTACAAGGAACACGCCACGGTGGATGGGCGACGTTTCCGCGCGGCGAGCGAAGCCGGCCATCAGGTACGGGTGGGTGAGAATTCCGGCGCGCCGCCCATTGTCGAAGCGGACTTTCACATAGTCCGAACCAGCGCCCAACGCGCCGTCGGCCGGCAATTCGACGCCGTAGAACTTCGCCAACCGTTCGTTGACGAAGATCTCATCGTCCACCAGAAACCGCCGGAAGTCCGACGCGTCGGACCAGACGACGTCGTCGAGGAACCGATCGAGCGAGGTGCGCAGGTCGGCGGCCAGGTTCGCGTCGAAGCCGGGAAACTGTTGCTCGTCCTTGGCCAGGTCGCGGGGCGAGTCGGCTCTCGACCAGGCCAGAAGGAAGCCGTGGAGCTTGTGCTTGGCGCGCGGATCGGCGAGCATTCGTTCGGCCTGCCGCGCCACGTGCTCCGCTGTCGCCAGCCGGCCCTCCGCGGCGCTGGCGAGTAGCTCCTGGTCGGGGAGCGAATCCCAAAGCCCGAACGAAAGCCGGCTCGCGACGTCGTAGGCCTCCGGCCCACCGCCGACTTCACGGTACAAGAACCGCGGCGACTTGAGCGCCAGCAGCACGGCCCGTTTGACCGCCTGCTCCGCATCGCCGGGGGCGTCGAACTGCCGGTCGATCAAGGCGCGCGCCGGCCCGTCGCCAAGCGGCCCGCGGAACGCGCGCTCGGCAAACTGGTGACAGAAAGCCAGCAGCTTTTGCGAACGATCGGGAGCGTCCGGAGCGGTGCCGGCCAATGCGTCGCACCGCGCGGCGACGTGGCGCGCCGCGTCGATCGCCGCGTCGCTGGTCGCCTGGTACCATTCCTTCGAGACCGTGGTTCCCCGTTCCCAACCGTAGCTGCGGTCATCGGGCGGGAAGGGCGTCGAACAGATGTACGCTTCCGGCGCCTTGCGCGGCGCCAACCAGCGCGACGGGACCGGTTCGTCGACGCGCGCGGGCCGCCGCCACCACAGGGCGATCGAGGCTTTGGCCGGCGGCGCTTGTTCCTTTTTCTCCTTCGAATCATCGACCCCCTGCTTGGCCTTCGAGAATTCGAGCCGCAGCGAGTAGTCGCGTCCGCCGACCAGGAACAAATTGGCCCGGTACTCAGTGTCGTCGCCCGATTTTACCCAGGCGTCGATCAGCGGCTGTTTCGGATCGTTGACCCAAAGCCTGGCGGCATGGTCCGTGCGGACGACGAACTCGTACTCGCCGGTGTCCGGCGCGAGCAGCGACCCATTCCAACGGACCGAAAACTCGCGCGGCTCATTGATTTCAGGCACGGGCGCGTCGGTCCCGAAGTCGAAGTTGACCAGGGCGTCTGTCCGCCGCGTCGCCTGGGCGTCGTCGCGAAAGTTCCGGCCGTTGAAGTACTCGGCGTTCAAGCCGCGTTCGTTTTCCGAGTGGTTAACGGCGCGAAAATCGCCGACCAGGTCGGCGACCGCCTGTCGGTACTGGCCGACGGTCAGCCGGGCAAGCTCGATCTGCGCCGGCCGGTTCCGAGCACGGGCGACGGGCGAGTAGAAAGCGCCGTACACATAGCCCGCCACCGCGGCGGATTCGTCGGCGGTCAGCGAGCCCGGGTCGTCTTCCGGCATGGTCTTGGCGACCAGCTCAGTCAGTTGGGCAACGGAGCGGTCGCCTTCGAGCCGCGCTTCATGTTTGTCTGAACCTTCGCCTTGCGCGCCGTGGCAGGCTGCGCACCGGAGGCTGTAGATCTGCTCGCCCGACGACGTGGCGCCATCGGCCGCGGCCGCCGGGACGTCGAATGGGAGCTGTGTAAGAAGGGCGACGGCAATGGAATGCGCCACGGCGAAAGCGCACCGACTCGCCGGCGCCACGAAATTCCAACAACCGCGATCAGGGTTCATCATCACATTTTACCAGGTCGCGCTTGCGCGAGGAAGCGGCGCTGGTCCGCTTCCGCCGGTGCGCGCGGGGTGGCCGAGGGGGACGATGAACTGCCGCTGGAGGCCGGAGGCCGGCGCGGGCGCAATTTCCGCCAAGGTGTACCAAGGCCGCCGTCCGGCGTTTGCAGCGTTATCCCAGTTTTGTTCCGCGACACCGTGCAGCACGCAATGCCGCCGGCTTGCCCGGTGGTCCGTGACGTTGGCAGCTACTCAAAGGCGGTCTCTCCGTCCCTGTCGTCGTACCCCGATTGCCCGGCCGCTGCCTTCGGCAACGGCCGGGCAATCGGGTGATATTGGTGCCGGCCGTTTGTAGCTGCCAACGTGAAACTCCACCGGACAAGCCGGTGGCATCTTCTGGAACCACTGGGCGTCGGCGGAACAAAACAGGATCAATATTATGGGGCGATTCGATCGGATTTGCCCCAATCTTGCGCAGGCCAGAAAAGGAGTAGTCTACGTAGCCCGGCGGCCAGGTTTTGGTATAATACGGGCGATCAGCGCCGGGGAACGTCGCGTTCATGGAGTTTGTCATGCGCAGCCGAGCCGACGCGACCCGATTCGCCGAGATCGTTTTCTGGGCGCTGTTATCGTTCGCCGCCTGGGCAATGGTAACACCACCGGTCAGTCGGTGCGCACGCGCGGACGAGCCGCCGGCGCCATCGGATGCGCGCAGCGCCGAGGCAACCAGCGACCGAGTCACAGTGCGTGTCGTGCTCAATGCCGACGGATCGCTGGCGCCCGGCGCCACGGTTTACGTCGAGGGTGAGCCGCCGCGCCAGACCGCTGCCGATGAAAGCGGCGAATTCTCATTCGAACACGTTCGTGTCGGGAGCCGGCTTTGGGCCAAACGCGGCAATTTGGTTTCGCGTAGTTCCCGCGCAAAACTCCAATGGGTCCGAAACGGATTCGGCCCCCAAAGGATGCGGCGCGTTGAGCTGCAATTGTACGAACCGGTCACTTTCAATGTGCGCGTCCGAGCCAGAAGCTCCGGCCAAGCGGTGGCCGGGGCGGTGGTGCTCCACGGTGGCGATAAATTCGACGGCGGTAACTTCGACGACGAGTTTCGCACCGATGCAAGCGGCGAGGCCGCGGTCGGCCCCCTCGCGCCCGGTAATTGGCAAGTCGAGGTGCATGCCGACGGTTTCGCCCTGGAACAGCATTCGTTGGACGTAAAGTACGACGGCCAAACCGATGAGTTTCTGCTCGCTCCCGCTGGCATCGTCGAAGGGACTGTGCGCGGCCAGGCGGGGCAACCGCTCGCCGACGTCCGGCTCACGGCAGTGCTGAAGAATGATGGGCGCCGCAACTTCGGCAGCGCGGTGACAAATGCCGAGGGTCATTACCGGTTGCCTAATGTTCTCCGCGGCGCGGCGGTTAAAATTGCGATTCGCGCTAACCGATGGCAGACGGTAGTCCTGACCGGCGAACGACAAACGCTCGACTTCGTGATCGCGCCGGGCCCTCTCCCGGAGGAAATGGAAGGGATTGTGGTCGACCCGCTTGGGCGGCCCATTGAGGGTGCCCTGCTGGGTGGCGAAGCGCGGACTGACCGCGATGGGCGTTTTCACGCTGCCAGGCGCCTCAATTCCCACGGGACTATCTTTGTCCAGGCCAAAGGGTTCGTACCACGGTTTTACGAGCCGGATGCGGCCGACGTAACGGCCGAGGCCAGGATCGTTCTCCAGCCGGGTCACCGGATCGACGGCCGCCTCGTCGACGAAAGCCGTCAGCCCTTGACTGACGTTGACGTTCGCGTCGACACAGTGCCGTTTGTGTCGTTGCCAATCGTGTCGACCGACGGCGACGGACGTTTTGAGTATGATACGCTCCCGGCGGACTGCGTATTCTCTTTCTCAAAGTCCGGATTCCGCACGATGCACCATCAGGAGCTCGCCCTCGACACCAATGTCGCCATTCCGGTGGTCATGCAGCCGCCCGGCGTTCTCTTCGGACAAGTCGTTGATGCCGTCACTAGCCGGCCGATCCGCGACTTTCACGTCCGCTGCAGTGCGGGCGGCCTATCGGTCAGGCTCTCGGACCCAGGTGAGGACTTCAGGACCGCGGATGGGACATTTGAGATCGTCAACGACGGCCTGGCGATCGGAGTGCCGATCGAAGTGATCCTGGATGCCGACGGTTATGAGCGTTTGGTGATCGCCGATGCGAAGGCCAAACGCCGCGACGAGGCGGAACCGGTCTCGTTTCGCCTGAAGCCCGAAGGGCCCACCGACGTGGTGACTTACGCCGGCCGGCTGCTCGACGCCGCCGGCGCGCCGGTGGTAAACGCCGAGGTGCGGCTGATTGGCACTGCCGGGGCGTTCCGAGGCTTCCCGCAAGACACGTTGCCTGGTGGATTCAACTTCATTCGTATCGGCCGATTGGCTTCGTACGCAAACGTACTGCGGTTCGGCTCGGCCACGACCGACCAGGAGGGGCGGTTCGAGTTCGTCCGTGTCCCGCGCAGGGCGGCGGTCGATCTCGCCTGGTGGCGGCAGGGCGTGGCGCCCGCACGGCGCTTGAAACTGGAGGTCCTTTCCGACGCGGAACGCGGTGCGCTGGAAATCCGTGTCGACGCGGCAGCCCGCATTGTTGGTCCCATCGACCGCACGGCGTTCCCCGGAGCGCGTAGAGTCGCGGTTACAAGCGACGACCGTACACGGGAAGGCGCCTCTGAGGATTTTGACGACGACCAGGAGACGTTCGATCTCACCGACCTGGCGCCTGGCGCGTATCGAGTGCAGTTGCTCGGCCCCTTGGAGGAAGCTTTCGCCGTTCGACCATCGCGTGGCATTCCTGGATTCGGCGGCAAATTATTAGCGAATCAGAGGTTGCCGAAGAAGTTGGCCGAGACGACAGTGACGCTCGCGGCCGGCGAAGTGCGCCGAGTCGAGTTTGGAAAGTGACCGCCGGCACGGTCATGCAATTTCGCCGACCGT
>Ga0307373_10005664_pt1 | contig 20283 bp, 13 predicted proteins | sample OX2MG_FD_202534 | JGI IMG/M metagenome (GOLD analysis project Ga0307373, IMG submission 202534) | Soil microbial communities from Risofladan, Vaasa, Finland - OX-2 | ecosystem: Environmental > Terrestrial > Soil > Coastal area > Acid sulfate soil | place: Finland: Risofladan, Vaasa | collected...
AACCAGGCCATCGCCTTCATGCTGGCCGACATGCGGGCGTCGGTGGACGCGGCCCGGATGCTGACCTGGCGGGCAGCCTGGATGGCCCGCCAGGGACGGCCACTGGACGTCGCGGAAGGCTCGGTGTCCAAGCTCGTCGCCGCCGAGACCGCGGTGAAGGTCACCGAGCAGGCCATCCAGGTACTCGGCGGCAACGGTTACAGCCGCGACTACCCGGTGGAGCGCTGGCACCGGGACGCGAAGATCTTCACCATCTTCGAGGGCACCTCCGAGATCCAGCGGATGATCATCGGGCGCGCGGTCACCGGGCTGAACGTCAGGTAGCCTGACCTGCGGTTTTACGGATTCGCTGCATGGAAGGCGGGTCGCCCCACTCGGGAGTGGGGCGACCCGTTCTCGTGTCCGCATTGTCCGAAACATGCCGGTTATTTCCCGTCGTTTCCGGACCGCGTGCTGAATCCGTGCTGATACCTGGCGGGTTGCCGGGGTGTGCATTGCCCGGTCTGCAAGGGCGAGCGGGTGGCGTTGCCGGCCTTCGGTGCTGAGTTTGGGGGCGTCCGGGGCGGCGGCGGCCCAGGGGTGCAGGGGTAGCCGCAGCGGTTAAGACGGCGGTGTGGCGGGGGCGGGAGACAGTGCTCCAGGCTGTCGGAGGCGGCATCCGTGACTCGTGCGACCTGTTCGGCGCCTATATCTCTGGCGCCTTCCTACTCGGTTGAACGCCGCCATCGGCACCGGTCGCTGTCCCGAGCGCGGGCCTGCCGGAGATGACGCTGGATCCGTGGCGCGCTCGGGGCGCTTGAGGTCAACGTGGCGTCGGATTCCAGGCACCCGGGTACGACTTCCGCACGGGGGCAAAGCCCGGCGGGCCAGCATCGCCGGTCGCGAGGTCCGGTATACCTGATCTGGGTGACGCGCGGGACTTTCAGCGGGAGTGGGGCAATGAAGCTCAGGCAGCAGGCGCGTGTGCTGAAGCGCAAGGCGCTGACGTCGTTCATCACCGCGGCCGAGGCGTTCAACTCGCCGCGCGACGACGGCCGGGTGACCAAGGTGCTGCTCCACCTGCAGCATGCCTTCGAGATGCTGCTGAAGGCGACCCTGGTCCAGGCCGGGAAGCCGGTGTTCGACGAGGCGACGGGCCGCTCCGTTGGCTTCGAGCGCTGCATCGGGCTCGCCATGAGCGATGACACGATCAAGTTGTCCGAGACGGACGCGGGCACGCTGCGCGCCATTGACGCCATGCGCGATGACGAGCAGCACTGGTTCAACGAGGTCTCCGAGCAGATCCTCTACCTGCACGTCCGCGCGGGCGTGACGCTGTTCGACGACATCCTCCAGCGCGTCTTCGGCGAACGGCTCAACTCTCTTTTCCCCGCGCGCGTGCTTCCGGTCTCCGCGGACCCGCCGCAAGACCTCGCGCTGCTGCTCGACGACGAGTACACCCAGATAAAGGAACTGCTGCGGCCCGGGCGCCGCGCCCGCCACGAGGCACGTGCCCGGATCCGCACCCTGCTGGCCATGGAAGCCCACGTCGAGCCCGAGACCCGCGTCTCCAGCAAGGACGTCGACAGGGTCGAGAAGGGCATCCGCAACGGCGACCCGCGCGACAAGGTCTTCCCGCGCCTGTCCGACGTGGCGATCACCGTCGACGGGGAGGGGATCACCGTCACCGTCCACTTCACCAAGAAGGAAGGCGCGCCGGTCCGCTACCTGGCTGACGACTCGGCTCCCGCCGCCGCGATCCGGGAACTCGACTTGCAGAAGAAGTACCACTGGTCCCCGGCCGGGCTCGGATCGGCCCTGGAACTCACCGGTCCTCGGGCCGTCGCGCTCCGCCGACACCTCGGGATCGATGACGACGAGTCCTGCCGTCATGACTTCCAGTTCGGGTCGACACGGCATCGCCAGTATTCCGACAATGCCCTCACCAGGATGCGCGAGGCGGTGCGCGACCTGGATATGGATGCCATATGGAAAGCGCATAATCCTGCCGGCAAGTCGCGCCTGCCGTGTCCCGTCCAGGGCTGCAAGGCATCCTGATCGTCTGCTGTGGCCGATGTGAGGGCCGCTGCCGCGGACGTTGCCGACATCAGAAGCCGACGACCTGCCGGATGAGCACGATGTGCACGCAGCCGGGGAGACCGCGCCCCGCCGCGGCGTCTACGGGTGTCGCGTTACCACGCCACAGGTCGCATGAGGTGACACAGTATTCGGAACCCACAGGCAGATACGGTCCGTAATTGCTGCCTGTGGGCATCGCTGAACGGTACTGGGGCATACGGGAGTTCGTAACCTGGCGGGCGGCTCTGTGATGCGCGTAGCGACTGACCTCCGGTGGGCCCGCTGTATACCTCGCGTGGACCATGGGCCCGGCAAGCACGCGAATGCGGCGTCATGGGCTGGAGAGGATGACGACGTGGCAGGCTTAATCCTGGTGGTCGCCGTCTTGCCTGATGTCCAGCAGGGGCAGGATCGCGTCCATCGCCTCGCGCAGGCTGACCGCGACGTGAGAAGGCCGCTCCAGCCGGATCCCGCCGTATGTGGCCCACAGGTAGAGCGTGAGGGACCCCTTTCTGTATGACACGTCGGCCAGCCAGCCGCCGAGGAGATCTGGCAGCAGGACGCCTGCCTTGGCCAGCGACACGCAGCTCTCGAGTTCGTCCAGGTCGATGACGGCGAGGGGCTTGATGCCGGGTGCCTGCAGCATGCCCTTGCCCCGGAGAAGCCCCTCCACGTAGTTCCTGGTTATCGGGTTCACGGGGAAGTGGTTACCGCACACGACGATCGGGAACACCGTGCCGGCCGGCTCCTTCAGGGGGGAGGCGGGCGGCTGGGGGTCACGCCGGAGGAGCGCGGCGGTCCCGTCCAGCTGCCCGGCCTTCGTGATGACGGCCTGGTCGACGTCGGTCTTGAACGATGCCATGTCACCTGAGCGGGCCTGCAGGCTCATGTGCTTGTTGACGATCTCGAACAGGGCCACGGCCATGCCGAAGTCAACGCCGGCGTCGATGTTCGGCGGGGTCTCCTTCCTGGTCGCGAAGGCCGCCTTGATGTCTTCCTCGGTGAAGAACGCGCTCGATCCGTCGAGGAGAACGGGCGCGAGCGCCCTGATCAGCTCCTCGGCGAGCGCCTCGACCATCTCCGCGTATACGACCGACCACGGCCGCCATGCCTCCGGATCGCCCTTGCGGACCTGGTCGGACACGCGCCAGTACAGCCCGGTCGTGACCGCCTCCAGCAGGAACGGCTCGTCGAGCACCACCACCTCGTCGCCGATGCGCAGCAGCGGGCGGGTCTGGAGCGGAAGCATCTGCCACGGCAGCGCGCACGCCGCCAGCTCCGACGCGAGTTCCTCAAGCGTGGTGGCGAACAGCGCAAGGAACCGCTCGACCGTCTCCTTGGGCAGCTTCACCAGCGTGAACGGATTGATCCGGACAGGGCCGCTGACGCGGTCGTGCGTCGTCATCGCCCAGCAGGCAAAACCCAGGGCGAGCAGTTCCGCAAGCTCCAGCCCGGTCGCGTCCTTGAGCAGGTCGAGGGCGGTCTTGTCGAGCTTGGTCCGCTGCAGGCCGGCGGCGTGACGGGTCCACAGGGCCCAGATACGGCTGACCATGCCGCCGACGTCGTGGGGCTCGTTGAAGATCTGGTTGCAGACCATCTCGATCGCCAGCCTCTCGCTCGTGCCGCCGAAGCGCGCTTCGCCCTCGGGCTGCTGGCGGTGCAGCGCGTCCGCGGCCAGGTGCACCAGCATCATCGCCGCCGTCTCGGCGTCGATACCCGCGAGCAACGCCGCGACGCGCCGATCGGGCTCCTCCGCCGCGGCCGGCCCGGCCAGGACCATCCGCATCGCACGCAGCGCCGGCTGGCGGGCCAGAAACCACCGCGGCTTCCCGTCCACCCCGCCAGCCAGGACCGACGCCACCACGATCCGCAGGCCCGGTCCCAGCCTCCGGAGGAACCGCTGCTCGTACTCGAAGACAGGATCCCTGAAGCGCGCAGCCCGGTTCAGCGCCGCCAGCACCTGGACATACACCTCGCCGGGATACAGCCGCAGCAGGACGTCAGCCCAGGCTGAAGGGTCGAAGTCATGGCCATGCGCCCGCTCGTAGGGGGCGAGGTACTCACTCGCGGTCAGGTAGGCGCCGGTTCCGTTGTCCAGCCACCCATCGCGGACTGGTACAAGGCCGAACAGCGCGGCGGTCCACGACAAGTCCGGTATGGCCAGGCCGGATGGCGTGGTCCTCGCTGCCGGGGCCGCGGACGTAGCCACGAACAGCGGACCCATGATCATCGGCGGCTGGTCAGTCACGACAGGTGAGGATATCCCCGAGCGCATCGCGGAGCGAGCGAGTTCTGTCGGCGCTCCTGCGGCTACCTGTTCCCTGCTGCATAACCTCGCGCCCATGCGGCCAGGACACATCCGGCCCCTACCGGTACCCGGTGACCAGACCACCCGCCTGGCCGGTCCGGGGGCCAGTCTCACTGGTCTAGCTCCTCCAGCAGCGCGCGCCCGCGTGCGCCGATCTCGTCGCGGATGGGACCGGATCTGCTCGATGGTGAGCCCTGCCGGGTCGGGCAGGTCCCAGTCCAGGTAGCGTCGGCCCGGGTAGACCAGGCACGCGTCGCCGCAGCCATCGTGATCACGTTGTCGGCGGCCCGCACCTTCCCGGCGGTCAGCCGCGTGGGGAACTCATGGGAGATGTCCAGGCCGATCTCGGCCATGGCCTGGACCACGGCCGGGTTGAGCTCGCTGGCGGGCTGTGAGCCGGCCGATGTCATCTGGACCCGCCCGGCCGCCTGCTGGTCGAGCAGCGCGGCGGCCATCTGGGACCGGTCCGCGTTGTGGGTGCAAACGAACAGCACCTGCGGCACCTCAGCCATCACGGCCGTCCTTTTCCTGGTCAGCCAGCCAGCCAGGCTGGCTGGCTGGCTCGCGGTGATCTAGTGCGGCTGCACCGGGTTGATGATCACGGCCAGCGCCGTGCCGAGCGCGCCGCCGAGGATCTCGGCAGTGATGAACGCCGGCGCCGAGGCCGGCGCGATCCCGGCGTAGGTGCTGGTCGGGGTCCGGCCGATGGTGACGGCCGGGTTGGCGAAGGCGGTGGAGGAGGTGAACCAGTACGCCGCGCCAATCCACGCGTCCACCGGCCAGGCAGCCTGGCCGGCCCGGCCGGTCCGGGCCAGGGTCACGATCAGCAGCAGCAGACCGGCCGTGGCCACCACCTCGCCCAGCAGCACCGGTCCGCCGCCCCGCCGGGTCCGCGACACCGCCAGCGCCGGCACCGCGAACATCGCGTCGGCCAGCGCCGCGCCGCCGATGGCGCCGGCCACCTGGCTGGCCATCACCGCGTCGACCAGGCCTGCCCCGACGGGATCCCGGTCACCGCAGAGTTCGTGATCGGCGCCTACCACCAGCTGTTTCAAGATCGGGAAAAGCTTCCGGCTGGCCAAGAGGGCCTGCAGGTCCGGTCGGCCCATCACCAGCTGCACGACTGGATCAAGGCCCACCTCACCATCGCTTTCGCGGCCCTGGCGGTCAGCCGCTGGAGCGAGCACCAGTGGTAAATCTTGGCGGGCGGCGGCCTGACCAGTACGTGTAGGCCGCGGTCAACCGTCGGCTGATCGCGGTCTCGGTGATATTCGCGTTCCGCAGCATGCACGCGCTATGAAGGTCCTGAACCGGAACGGCAAACCCGTTTGAAGAACACGTCGCTACCCGACACCGACGGGTGCACTGTTGCGCGGCAGCTGGCGCGTATAGCAGACGAGCGCGGGCATGAGCCAGAGGACACGCCGTAGTCAGCCATAAGCGGATCGTCTGCGCAAGCGGAGCACGGACTCTAACGTGGTCGTGGCCGGACGCGGATAGCGATCGACCGCTCGGAGATCCGCTAGACCCAGCTGCTCTTTCGGAATTCCCGGAATCAGCGGTCGCGCCGGAAGCGTGGATTTGTTTTCTAAGCCCAGCAGCTTGCGGGAGCTGGCGTGCTACAGAAGATTGTCATTCATAACTACCGGGTGTTCCGGGATTTCACGCTGGACTTCACGGCCGGCATGAACATCCTGGTGGGCGACAACGACGCCGGGAAGTCAACGCTGCTGGAGGCCGTCAACCTCGCCCTGACGGGCCGGGTGCAAAGCCGCCAGCTTTCCCAGGACCTATCGCCGTACATGTTTAACCTCGACACCACGGGCGAGTTCGTGGCGGCGCTCAAGGCAGGGGGCCATCCGCAGCCGCCCGAGCTGATCGTCGACCTGTACCTGGACGTGTCGGACGTGACGGCGCCGCTCCGCGGGACTAACAACAGCACGGGTGAGAACGCTTGTGGCCTGAGGTTCCGGGCGGCCTTCAACCCGGAGTTCACGGCTGAATACGAGGAGTTCATCAAGAAGCCGGACGCGATCCGGGTCATCCCCACCGAGTACTACCGCTGCGAGTGGCTCGGCTTCTCCGGCAATCCAGTGACCTACCGCAGCGTGCCGGCCACCGCCTCCATGATCGACGCCACGGCCATCCGGTTGCAGAGCGGTGCCGACTTCTACCTGCAGGACATCATCAGCAACAATCTGTCGCCGGCCGACCGGGTGGAGTTGACGCGGGCCTACCGGAGCCTGCGCGAGGAGTTCGCGGGCAACGACTCGATCGCGGCGATCAACGCCAAGCTCAAGGCCAGCCCCGGCGATGTGAGCGACCGCGACCTCTCGCTCGGGATCGACATCTCCCAGCGGGCTTCCTGGGAGAGTTCGCTGGTCCCGCACCTGAACGACCTGCCGTTCACGTTCGTCGGCAAGGGCGAGCAGTCCTCGCTCAAGATCTTGCTGGCCCTGAACCGGAAGGTCGATGCGGCGCACATCATCTTGGTCGAGGAGCCCGAGAACCACCTCTCCTTCTCGCGCATGAACATCCTCATCCGGAAGATCCTGGACAAGTGCGACGGCCGGCAGGTGCTGGCGACGACGCACAGCTCGTACGTGCTGAACAAGCTTGGGCTGGAGCAGCTGGTGCTGGTAACGCCGACCGGCGGCATGCGCCTGTCGGGCCTGACGACCGGAACCCAGAACTACTTCCGGAAGCTGTCCGGCTACGACACGCTGCGGCTCATCCTGGCGAGGCGGGCGATCCTGGTCGAGGGCCCGTCGGACGAGCTCATCGTGCAGCGTGCCTACCTCGACGTGCACGGCCAGCTGCCGATCGAGGACGGCATCGACGTGATCAGCGTGGGCCTGGCCTTCAGGCGATTCCTCGAGCTGGCCGTGCCGCTGCAGCGGAGCACGGCCGTCGTCCGGGACAACGACGGCAAGGACCCGGCCACGGTTGCTGACCGCTATGCGCGCTTCACCAAGCACGACTTCATCGCGGTGCATGTCGGGGCTGCGGCAGGCGGCAGCACCCTCGAACCCCAGCTGCTGGCCGCGAACGACCGCGACACGCTGAACGAGATCTTCGGCACGTCCTTCGACACCGACGACGCCCTGGTAGACCACATGACGGCCAACAAGACCACGTGCGCCCTGGCGATCTTCGAGTCCGCGACGAAGCTCAATATGCCCGGATACATCCAAGATGCCGTCGGCTGAACACCTGGCCATCATTGCAGCGGCGGGCTCGCGGAAGACCGAGTTCGTCGTCAACGAGGCGCTGGCCCACGACGACAAGCGTGTCCTGATCACCACGTACACCTTGAACAACCTGGGCTGCGTCGAAGACCGGACCTACGGCAAGGTCGGCCGCGTCCCGCAGCACATCACGATCACGAGCTGGTACGGGTTCCTGCTGAACCAATGGTGTCGGCCGTACCAGCGGGCGGTGCTCGGCGCACCGGGCGTCATCCGCGGGCTCGACTTCGAGTCGACGAGGTCGAGGTTTGTCAGGCAGAGCCAGGCCCAGCAGTACTACTGCAACCGATCTGGGGACATCTACGCGGACTGGACCGCGGACTTCGCCGTGAAGCTCAACGACGCCACGAGCGGCGATGTGGCGCACCGGCTGGAGGCAATGTACGACGAGATCTACGTCGATGAAGTGCAGGACCTGGTGGGCTACGACCTTGACGTCCTCGATGCCCTGCTGAGCAGCGAGATCCACATCGTGATGGTCGGTGACCCCCGCCAGCACACCTACGCCACGAACCAGAACACGCGGAACCGGAAGTACCGCGGTGCCGGGCTGCGGGACTGGTTCACCGAACGCAAGGACATTTGCGCGCTACAGACAAATACTGTGAGCTACCGGTCTAACCAGGCTATCTGCGACTTCGCCGATGCGCTGTTTCCTCACCTGCCTGGCACGACGTCAGCTAATGCCGAGGTCACCACGCCGACCGGCATCGTGATGCTGAAACCTGCGGAACTGGCCGGCTACATGGCCGCCCACAATCCGGCCATCCTGCGCCACAGCGTCACATCGAACACCTTCGGCTTCGGGGGAATGAACTTCGGGGCCTCGAAAGGCAGCACCTTCGATCACGTCGTGATCTTCCCGACGCAGCCGATCAAGCACTACCTGAAGACGAGAGACCCGGGCGTCCTCGCTGATGAGGCGCGCAGCAAGCTGTACGTCGCGATTACGCGCGCGAGACACAGCGTGGCCTTCGTCGTCTAGCCGACCCCGCGCGCCCATGAGATGCGGTCCAGGCCGACGTTAGCCAGTGCCTCGTCTTTTCTTAAGGAGTGCGCCAAGGCGCTCGGCCGCGACTCCCAATGAGATGCGTTCTTGTTCCACTCTGCGTACACGTGTACACGATGGGTCGGTTAGCATCTGATACATGTGCTGCTCGGTCGGCGAAAGCGCTGGGAGCTTCCTCCGCCGGGAGCAAGGGATGGGTTTTCCTTTCTCGTCAGTCCACGCTCCAAATTGTTCATACGCCTCGTACGTGGCGTAGTCCATGAGCATGGTGTCCACGTTGACTCCCGCCACTCGAAGGTCATTCACGATGCTCAGCCCGGCTGCGTCGATGTCGCCCCAGTAGATGACGTCGCGGCATTGCTTGATCCATGGAATGAGCGGGAGGGTTCCCGTTGCCTTGGTGCCCTCCCCTTCAACGGCTACTCCGCCGGGAACTGGCGGAAAGTAGACCGCGGTGTCCTTGTTTTCAAGAATAACGACGGTTTCTGGTTCGTATGCGGGCTCGGCGCGGTCGCCGATGGTGATGCTTTCGTGCCTTCTGCCGCCGTTCTTATGATGGCTGGGGTCTAGGTAGGTGAAGTGCACACGCGTTGGGCGGCTGGACAGGCCGAGGTCCTCGCGACCGGATAGGGCCTGGATGAGCGTCTGGTTCTTGTTGAGCCACTTACCGTGGAACCCAGGCAGGGGGACTTGCCGGGGGGTCAGGCCCGTGGCGGTGTTCATGGTGAACCATCGGGCCGCGTCAAGCAGCAATTGAAAGTCTACGCCTGACAGTGATTCCGCGCCGCGGATAACCCGTGCGTGATCGGCATGCGGAAACGCATTCCTGACCAGGGCCAGGCGGCGGCGTGCTTCGGTGAGGCGTCCGGGCCAGTGACCGCCGCAAAGGCGGGCCGCAGTGTCGGCGTCCGGGATGGTGACGTGTGTGGGGAGCGGCTGGGTCGTTCCCGTGACGATGCGGGTGCGCCAGTCGAGGGCCAGCTGCCGGGCTGCGGCCCACTCCTCCCAGGTACGTGCCCAGGTAAGCGCCGTCTTGAAGTCGCGTTCCAGCGTTGCTTTAGGCGGATTTCCGAGGGGGACACGGAACGGCCAGTCCGCGGAGGCGGTGCCTGTGATGGCGAGGTGCCACCGTTTCTCCAGCCGGGTCCGGGCCTCATCGGTTGCTTGCTCCGGGGTTCTCATTCAGGTCTGCCCGCCTGGCTGGCGCTGGTAGTGGGGTGGATTTTCCTGACGTGGGACTGGTTCCTGGCGTTCTTCGTCACCTGGTAGAGCTCATCCACGTGCGGTTCGATGCCCGTCACCTTGTCCAGCGGCGCGCCGATGATCAGCTGGAAGCCCAGCACCTGCCAGGCCCGTACCGCGCGGCCGGTGAATTCGGAGTCGGACTTGACGAACCCTTCGTCAAGGAACACCGGCGCGTACCGGGGGCGGGGCATGTCGGCGTCGCCGAGCTGGTAGCGCAGAGCGGCTCCGACGATGAACGCCACGAGTTCTTGTGATTCTCCTCCCGACTTGCCGCCGATGCTGGTGTAGACGCTGAGCTGGCGGCCTGCGGTGTCGCGGCGTTCGGCGTCGATCTCCACATGGCGCCGCACGTCGATGAAGTATTCCCGCTGGGATACTTTGTCGGATTTACGGATGCGGTCGATGAATCGCTTCAGCCGGGCAAATCGTGCTTCGACTTCCTGAGGGCTGCCGAGCTGGGTCGTGTCAGACGCGAGCGTCTTCAGTTCCCGGCGGAACTGGGTGATGTCCCTGGACTCCACGCGTCGCAGATTGATGTGCAGGCGGTCACCGTGGGCTCCGAACGGCAGGCCCGCGAGGATGTCGTTGACGGGCAGCAGGCGGGCTTCGATCTCCTCGATGGATTCCTCGTACGCGCCGTGCAGCGCCAGCAGGTCGACTCCGGTCCAGTCGCTGACCTGGCGGCTGAACTTCAGGCGTCGTTCATGCAGTCCCTCGGCCAGCAGGTGGCTGAGTATTTCCTGGTAGCCGTCGTAGGACTCAGCGCCGGTACCCAGGTTCGGACGTTCCCACCGGTCCTGGAACCGCTGGAACGCGGAGCTGAGGAGCTTCTCCTGAGCATCGGCATCTTTGCGGGCACGTTCGGTCTTGCTGGAGAGAGCCTCCCTGATAGCGGGTATGGAGCCGCGGAAGTCGGTGAGCTGCCAGGGGCGCCCGAGGTGCTCGTATTCTTCGCACAGCCGGGTGTCTTGGGGGTCCGTCAGGGTGACGGACGGGTCACCTTCGAGCTGTTCCCGAAGTGCCGCGGTGCGGCGCTGGTCGGCCAGTAGCTGCTCGTGGGCTTCGTCCAGCCTCTGTTGTTCGGCTTCGGCCGTGTACATCTCCCGGCTGGCGTCACCCAGCGCGTCCTGAAGCCCTTCCTGGCGCTTTTGCAGCGCTTGCAGGACGTCGCTGTTCTGCAGGAGCTGGTCGCGGATGGCGGTTTGCTCGTCGAGGGCTTCCTGAACCGTGGCGACATCGATGGCGGCCCAGGTGGTTGCGGTCACGTAAAGGTGGGCATCGCGTTCGTTCTCCAGGCTCCTGGCCTGCTCGTCGTGCTTGCCTGTCTTGCGTTGCAGCTGGCCCAGCCGGGCGTCGATGGTCTTTACTCGTGCGGCGATCTCCTGGCGCCGGCCCTCGTTGGAGAAGCCGATGACATGTGGTGCGCCGTGCCCGCCATGCGCTCCCCGCTGCCCTTGCCGAGTTTGCCCGGTGATGGTCAGGCCGAAGCCGACCGAGTCAAGGTCAGCTGCCTCCTCGACGCAGACATAGCCGAACTTGGCCACGAGCGTGTTCGTGAGCCAGCCGGTGAACGCGCTGTCACGGAACTGCAGACGCCCCGGCATGGTGGCGACGTCGGGCTGCCCTCCAGGTGCCTCGTGTGACGGAACTCCCTCGAACCGCAGGCGTCGGCGTATCTCTCGCGGGTTGATCTTGCGGCGGAGCAGGGGGAGCAGTTGCTGATCGACCAGCATGGTCAGCGCGAACCCGCCCAGCGCGAGTTCTGTGGCTGTTCTCCAGGCATCGAACTCCGGCCGCATGTCGATCAGCTCGGCGACGAAGGGAAGGTCGTCTGCGGTCAGGTCCATCGCTTCAGCGACTTCCAGGCGAGCAGTGTGCAGGTCGTGGGGGACGAGCCCGCGCCGTCCTGCTAGCGATTCGTCCTCCTTCAGCAGGTCGCCTCGTTCAGACAGCAGCGGCTGACCCTCTCTGATGAGCTGGTCTCGGGCATCGCGCAGCCCCTTCCGCCGATCGGGGAAGCTCTCCAGGAAGGCGTGACTGTCGCGGAGCAGCGCCTCGAACTCATCCTGAGTTGCCACGGGGCGTCGCAGCGCCTCGGTCCGCTCGCCGAACAGCCCGCGGGCGGCCGTCGCTTTAGCCAGGTCAGCGCTGAGCCCGGTCAGGGATCGCTCACAGGCTTCGAGCGCGTCACCCCCATTGAGTCGTTTCTGCTCCAGGATCTCTCCGAGTTGCCCGCTGAGGATCCCGCGCCGCTCGCGGGCGGCGCCGGCGGTGTCTGTCGCCGCGCGGTGCGCATCCCGGTTGGTGTTGATGGCGTCGGTGAGCAGGCTGGCTTCTGTGCGGCAGCGCCACAGGGCGAACGGGGTGTTCGGGGCGGCTGAATGGATGCGGAAGGTGTCGATGAGTTCCACCTCGGCACGGGCGGTCATGAGCGCCTCGTGGTAGCGGGGGATCTCTTTCAGTACCTCGACCTGTTGCTCGGCGGTTCTCATCATGTCGTGCGCTGCCTGGATGTCGGTGAAGTGCTCGACGGCGCGGTCGGCGGCCGGGAACGTTCGTGGCTGTTCCAGGACCATTTCCTTGTAGAGGCCGTCCACGGTGGCGAACTGGCGGCCTCCCTGGATCCGGGCGAGCAGCTTCAGGGCTTTCCCGCCGTCGCTGTTGACACCGATCCCCAGGTAGCTGTGCAGCGTGGCCGCGAACGCGGCGTAGGAGGCGTGGAAGTCAAGATCAGGGAACCTTGCTTCGATCGGGCGTGCTGGAAATACGTCGGCGGCGAACTCGGCCACGTCGGACAGATCGAAGGCGCGTTTAATGGTCGCGAGCTTCATCGTGACGTCGGCAAAGAGCTGGGCGCTGACGGGGGCGTAATACAGGCGCAGGGCAGTGAGCCGTTCACCGGTATCGTTTCGCCAGGTCATCGCCATAGCTGACCACGTGGCGGAACTGTGGCCGCGCATCACGTCGTCGCGGAGCCGGCCTGTTCCCGGTTCACGGCTGGCGTCGGTCTTCCCGCGCATGTAGGACAAGATGCTGCGCTGCTCGCCGCCCCGGGCGCGGCCGGTCACGTTGTCGTTCGACGCTCCGTTGAACGGTGTGTTGCTGTCCATCATCAGCGCGATGTAGGCGTCCAGGAGCGTCGACTTGCCGGTGCCGCTCGCCCCGCTGAGAAGCGTCGCTGAATCGGCGAACACGATTGTGTGGTGACCTTCGAATCCACCCCAGTTCACCAGTTGCATCGACTCGGCGAGCCACTGCGGTGACGGGCGCGGGTCCGGCTCGAACAGCACGGCCGGGGCAGCCCGCTCGGCCACTGTCATGACGCTTCCCCTTCCGCGGACGGGCCGACGCTTTCCTCAGGTTCATCGACTGGGGCCGCCCAGGACTGGCTGAGGGACTCCGCTAGTTCCTGCAACCGCCCTACGGGCAGCAGGACCTCGATGATGGGGGAGATCCGGTAGCGGCCCGGCTCCGGCGTCTGCAGCAGGATGTCGCTCTTGTACAGCGCTTCGACCGCTCGCTGGGCCGCGCGGTTCGCGTCCACCTTGTTGGTCGTGCCCTCGGGGAGGTAATTGGCGACCTCGTCGATCAGCTCCTGGCTGTCGACAAACACGGCTTCAGCGCCGTCGCTGAGCCCGCTGCGGAACACACCGCGCAGATGGACCATGAGAATGGTCTGCTCCCGGCTGTAGGCCGCGTTGTGCAGCAGAGTGGGGAACGTCCCCCCACCATCCGGCACGGCCTGGCGCTTGTAGGCCACATCGTAATCCCGGTCCACCACGAGCTGCAGGAACATGTCGTTCAGCCGGGTCTCCACAGCGGTGCGGTTCTCCACGAGGATGCGCCACACGTCTGGATCACGTTCGGCGGACACGTAGCGTCTCTTAAGGATGATGACCAGCGCTCGCCGGACCTCAGCCGCTAGCTGACCGAGATCTCCCTCGAACAAGGAGCAGTTCTCATCTTCTGCTGGCTCATCGCTGTTCCATGGCTGGGCGTCGCCCGGCGCGGCGTCATCATCGATGGCCATGCTCATGTTAGTCACCGAGTGTCCCCGTTCCTGCCGTTCGACTCCGGTTCGGTCCGCTGCGGTTGGGTGAACGTCAGCGCAGGCACCAGGAATGACCGCTGGGTTCCTTCTGGCCGCATAGCCTCAAAAAGCTCAGTGTCGCTGGGGTCTTGTGGCTCTTCCGCTCCCGCGGCAGCGGCGATGTGAACCAGCCCGAGTATTTCCACCGGCCGCCGCAGGCCTGGGGGTGCGGACGCGAAAACCTCACCAGCGGAGAACCCGCCAGCGCCAGTATCGAGCATCGCGGCTATCCGGTCACGGAAAGCCTCCAGGCTTGGCCCGCCCTGCTGCCGCAGTTGTTCCAGCGACACCGGGTCGGCAGCTTCGGGCTCGCTGTTCGTCAGGGGCGGCGGCGGAATATGGTCGTTCGGGTTATAGAACTTCTGTTTGAGGTGGCCGACCGCGTGTGAGGGCAGATCGAGAGCCACGGTGGTTCGGGCGCGCGGGCCGGAGACTTCCATCCACCGCGCCAAGCTGGCCTGGCATCGGCGCAGCGCCTCGTCTAGCTCCCGTTCGCGAAGCGCGTCGTGCCGTGCGATGTACGCCCGCAGCGTGGCGGACAATCGCCTGCGTTGTTCTTGCACCACTCCTATTCCGTGGCGGATGGCGATCACCGTATTGCGGAAGTCACGGGCCTCTGCGGGTGTCACGGCCGCGGCAAAGGGGTGATCCAAGATCGTGTTGAGATCGTCGCGGAGGTCCTTCAGCAGCCGATCGTCGCGGAGCAGTTCGACCGCGCCAAGGAACGCCCGGCCCTCCGCGGACTCGGACATCAGGTCCGCTGACCGTTCCAGATACAGGTCCAGGATCTGGCCAGCGCGGCTTCCCTTCGTCCGGAACTCGTCGGCGATAACGCGCTGAATAGCTTTCACCGCCTCCGAAACCCGCAAGAAGTCAGCGGGCAGCTGCGCGATCAAGTCACGCAGGTTGAGGTACTCCTCCAAGATCCGGTCGTCAGGGACGCCGCTGATCTCACCACCAGCGGCGATGCGGTCCCGTTCAGCGGTCAGCACCCGGATCTGGGCATCTAGCCGCCGAAGCCGGTCGTTCCGGTCCGGGTTCGCATCGCTTGCGCAACGCCGGGCCGCTTCCAGGATCGTCCGGATACGGGACTGGCTGAACATGGAGCGCTCGCCCGACAGGCGGTTGACGTACTCAATGGCTTCCTGGGCGTGAGACGTCAGGGTGTACTCCTCAACGTGATCCTCGTTGGCGGACAACATCAGCCACTGCTCCGCCACCCACCTGCGGCACAGCACACGTGATGCGTCGCCGGGGACGTCCTCGCCGGCAGCTGCCAGCTCGGACGTATACGCCCCGACCTGGATGTGAAAACGCTCAGCGGCGATCGGCTCTTGATCACGGGAGAACGACGCCATAAGGATCGCCAGCACGAACGCCCGCCTCTGGCCCAGCAATGACAGGGTGGGTCGCTTGAATGCGTCACGTACCCGGCCCAGGTGGCCGGCGATGTCGCTCACGGTCTCGGACCTCCCGGGGCGCCGGGGTGGCAACGCTCGCCAACAATGTAGGCGGGGGTACTGACAATCTGCCGGGATCTGCGCGCTGCTTGCGCTCTTCTTGCTGGACATGTCATGCGCATCGCTTCCGGAAGCGGTGGCGAGCGGAATGTCACTTGAGGTTTCATTGCGCTGGTATGCGGTGGTTGGCTAGGTGGGCGAGCAGTGCGTGGTTGGCTTCCCACCCGTCGGGGAATTTGGCGCGGACGCCGAGGTGGATGGGCTCGTCGGAGGGATGGGCGTCGAGAACGTCGGCTATCCCGGCACGGGCGACGACGATGCAGGCGTGGCGGTGACGGGAGGCCAGTACGCACAGGCGGCCAGCCTCCAGGTGGAAGGCAGTGGCGTCACTGCGCCCGGACAGCGGGTGCACGACGATGGTGACGTCGAATTCGGCGCCCTGCAGGCGGTTGGCGGTGTCGACCCTGATCATTGCGGCGGCCGGAACGGAGTTTGTCAGGGCCTGGCGGATCTGATCAGCCTGATCGCGGTGCGCGACTCCGATCGCGATGTTCTGCGGGCCGAGCGGCTGTCCGCGCGGGTGCCGTTCACAGGTCCCGACAGCCCTGCGGGCCAGCAGCCGGGCCGCCAGGCAGGCAGCGGCGTCGGCGGCCTCGCCATCGGTGCGGATCGTGTGGCGGGCGGGCAGTTCGTGCAGTGCCCAGCCAGATCGTGCGGCCAGGTCCAGGGTGGCGTCGGCGCTGCTGCGTATCCCGGCTGCTGTGAACTCCAGGTGCCGGTCGCTGGCGGTCGTGGCGGCGCGGAATCCGGAGAACGGGTAGAACGCGCCGGAGACGACGGGAGCTGCGGAGGCCGGCAGGCGCCAGGACACGGGGAGCCGGTGGACCGGAAGGTCGGGATTGTGTGCCTGGAGCACGGTGATGGCGCTTTGCATCGGGTCGTAGGGCAGGCCGATCCACCGGGGTGTCTCGATGATGGAGAACGGGTCGAGCTGGCCGGGATCGCCGACGAGCAGCGCCCGGTCGAACCGGGCGGCGATAAGCAGGAGCATGTCCGAGCGCATCTGGTATGTATTACAGTTTCGGTTTCTCGGTGCGTGGCCGCGTTGCCGCTCAGCGTGATGTCGTGGGTGGCTGAGGGTGTTACATTCGGTCACCTCCTTCCGGCCGGCGCTGGTTACCCCGTCCCGGCGAGTAGCCGGGTGCTGTAGTGATGCCAGCGGGCGGTGGCCTGGTGCAGCCGTCGCCGCAGCGACCAGCGCAGCGCGAAGGCGAGGCGGGCGCGGCTGATCAGCCCGGCGGTGTGCTGCCTGGCGAGGCCGGCGAGCCTGGTGGTCTCGGCGATGGACAGTTTGATGGGGGTGATGGCGGGTGGGCGGGGCTGCCCGCCGCGGGCCGGGACGGGCGCGTCGCCGAGGGGTATGCGCAGGTCGGTGTCGCTGACGTCGCCGTCGCCGGCCGGGGTGGTGCCGGCGTGGCCGTCGCCGGGGCCGGCTGCGGGGAGGGTGATGCGGCCGGTGAGCGCGCCGCGGATGGCGGCGGCCCGGAGCTGGGCGAGGGCCGAGAGGGCGGTGTGCCGGCAGACGCCGTCCCAGGTGCGGGTCTGGGACTGGTCCCACCCGAGTGTGTCCTTGCCCGTTCTGAACGTTTCTTCCACCGGCCATCTGCGCCCGGCGATGGTGATGAAGTAGGTCATGGTGGCCGGGCGGCCCGGCGGCGCCCAGCACAGGTAGAAGGTGCAGCTGTCCGGGCGGGAGATCAGCCGGCGGATGAGGAGGCACTGTCCGCCGATGGTGGTGGCGGTCATCGCCCAGTCGCTGTAGCGGGGGCCTTTGGACCCGTTCCCGCAGGAGCGGCGCTCGAAGATCGCGTCCTTGACGGCCTGGTCAGCCCGGATCGCCGTGCCGGACGGCAGGGTGATGAGGTAGTCGCGCGGGATGATCGCCACATACGCCAGCCCGGCCTTCGCGGCCTTCTTGCGGAGCTTCTCGCTGCGGCCGTAGACCTCATCGAACGCGGTCCAGCGGGCCGGCAGCCCGGCCGCGGTCAGCCGGTCCAGCTGGTTCATGGCCAGCTGCGGCTTGGTGGCGAACTCCAGGTCATCGGGGATCCCGGCGGCACGCCTGCGGGCCAGGTCACCGGCCCAGCGCTCCGGCATGTACACGCCGAAGTCCGCCCACGCCTGCCCGTTCGCGGTGACGTAGGCAGAAAACACGGTGGTCACGCAGTTTTCCACGTGGCCGGTGATCCCGGCGTGCTGCGGCGCCACGCACGCGGTGGCGTCGCCGTGCTTGAGCTGGGCGGTCTCGTCGATCGCGATGCCCGGGCCGATCAGGTCCCCTTCGGCGTCCGGGATCCACGCGGCCGCCAGCGCGGGCAGCTCCGCCCGCAGGCCCGTCCACTCCCACCGGTAGGAGCTGAGCAGGGCCTGCATCCGGCCCCACCCCTCGTGACCAGCTGATTCCGCCAGCGCCCAGCAGTTCGCCTTCACTCCCGGCGCCAGCGCCGCCACGTAACCCGAGGCCGCCACCGCGCTGCGCCGCTGCGCCATCACCCGTCGCAGGACAGCCCTGACCTGCGCATCTGCTCTCGCCGCGCAATCGGCCACGTCCTCTATGCTGGCCACCGCGGCCGTGTTCTCGTTGTCTTGTTTCACACACCGTCAACGCGGCACGGCCGCCCAAGATCACACCCCTGTCATTCACACGCAGGCCATCCCCGTGGGCATCACTCTGCGTAACCATGAACCGGGCACTGGCAACTACTCACCCGACATGAACGGCACCCACCGCGAAACCGCGACTGTAATATTAACTTCGAAGAGCCCCTTAATAAGCTGATGAGCGCGGCGAGTTTCCTGTCTGACTTGCCGCTCCTCCGTATCACCGCCGTTCAATGGGACAGCTATCAGCAATGCGCGATAGTAAGTTATCGTGAACTCACGGGAGATCACCCCGTGGTACCGGCCAGTACCATGTCCCACGGCACGCCAGACCTCGAAGTCGATAGCCTCTACGTGATGGACCAGCAGCACAGGCTGCACTTGCTGCGCCCTTACCTCACAGGGCGGATCTGCCCAACTTGCCGAACATGGTCGACGTTCCATGTCGATAGATTTGTTCAAGGAGCCGTCACGCTAAAAAGTCTTGAGCACGGTCATACATTCACTGATCCAGCACTTGCTGGGCCTCTACGGAGCGTAGGTTTGCTTTAAGATCGCTCCGCAAATAGGGCTGGCGCTCGTGATCGGTGCTCTGCTGGCTAGTTCACGGCCGACTAAAGCGCTCACCAGGGTGATGTTCCTCAGTTTGGCCGCTTGATCGGCGGCAGCCGAGGGCGCCTTGGAGCTGCTTCCTGGGGCGATGTTGCCCGCGCGAGGAGAATGGCGAGGACGTCAGATGCTGGGCGCTGGGCTGGTGCCGAGGAACTGGGTGGGCTCGCCATTCCATGAGAGGGCGAGTTCGTCTCGTGCCCGGGTGGCGGCGACGTAGAGCAGGGATCGCTCGCGCAGCAGGGCGTCGGTCCAGGCGTCCTCGTCGTATTGCTCGGCGCGCAGCGGCCTGGGGATGGCGGCCTGGCTTACCCCGAAAAGCAGGACCTTGGAGAACTCGGTTCCCTTGGCGCGGTGCATCGTCATGGCGACCGGCTGGCCGGGCTTGATGTGCTCCCGGTCGACGGCGCGGATGGTCACTCCGCGTTCGGCTAGGCCGGTCACCACCCGATCCCGCTGCCGCTGTTCCCGGACGAGCACGGCGATGGTCTCGGGCGCGTCGGCGCCGTCGGCCCATTCGCGGATGAGGTCGGCCGCGTGGTCGAGTTCGTCGCTCAATGACGTGCACGGGATCAGCCGGGGTGCCGGGCCGCTGCGCGCGGAGCGATAGTCCGACGAGGAGTCCTTTTCCTCTTCCAGGTCGACGTACTTGCCGCCTTCGAGTGTCCTGATGGCGAAAGCGAGGTTCTGCGCGGTGGTGCGGTAGTTGAGGGTCAGCCGCTGCGACCTGCCAACGATCTTGATTCCGAACTGAGACAGCACTACACGGTGGCCGTAGATCCGCTGGTGGCAGTCCTCGGCGATGAAGAGATCGTTGGCGTGCCCGGCCGCCAGCGCCCGCAGGAGCTGCCAGTGGGTCGGCCCGAGGTCCTGTCCCTCATCGACCAGGACATGATCGGCCAGGCGCTGATCGTGCGCGCTTGCCTGGCGGCGCAGGTACGCGGCTGCGATCGTCGCGGCCTCGGCGAAGTCGACGGTCCCGGCGGCCCGGGCTTGCGCCCGGTAAGCCTCGAACGCATCCCAGACCGCTGACCGGCGGGCGCGGTCGAGGGCCACACCGCGGCCCGGCCGCCGGACTTTGTAGTACGCCTCGCGTGTGGTGATCCCGTGCGGGAGCACGACCTGGGCGTATTCGACGGCGAGGAACACGGCGCTGCGCAGGCTGGCGTGAAGGCCGAGGCCGGCCGCCTCGGCCGCGCTCTGCCACGCCTGGTTCGGGGTGCGGCCGGTGACGTGATGGGTGCCGAGACCGAGCACCGTCTGAGCGTCCAGCTCGACATCGGTGCCGGCACGGCGGAGGACGGCACTAGCGAGTGAGTCAATCCCGTAGATCGCGATGCCGGGTTCGCCGAGATCAGATGCCATCGGCAGGCCGGGGTCGAGGCGCCCGATATCGGTGCGCAACTGCTCCGCGAGGTTCGTGGTGAACGTCGTCAGCAGGATCCGCGAGCCGGGATAGCGTTCGGCGAGTGCCCGGGCACGATGAAGGAGAACCACGGTCTTGCCGGTGCCCGCCCCGCCGGACAGCCGGAACGGCCCGCCATACGAGCGCTCGACGTACTTGCGCTGCTCTGGGTGGAGGAAGACCCGCCATG
>Ga0307373_10005669_pt1 | contig 20279 bp, 14 predicted proteins | sample OX2MG_FD_202534 | JGI IMG/M metagenome (GOLD analysis project Ga0307373, IMG submission 202534) | Soil microbial communities from Risofladan, Vaasa, Finland - OX-2 | ecosystem: Environmental > Terrestrial > Soil > Coastal area > Acid sulfate soil | place: Finland: Risofladan, Vaasa | collected...
TAATGGATCTTGAGATCGCGCCGGCGCTGCGGCCACAGCAGCTTGGTCAGCAGGCGGCGCCGATAGGCGCGCATCGGCGGTCCGATCAGGTCTTCGTTGATCGCGTTGATCTCGTGATCCTCGAACTGACCCTTGGGATTAGCCGCGCGCAGTCCGGCTTCGTCGATCTGATCGCCCATGAAGTAGCCGGCCCGCGCCAGCAGCCCGGCGGTCAGGCTGGTGCCGCTGCGGCCGCTTCCGAGGATGAGACAGTTGCGTGTCATGTCAGCGGTTGCGGAACATCCAGCCGGCGCCGAAGGTGACGGCGGCGGCGGCCACGCCCACGGCCAGGCTCTCCAGCCCGCTGCGCCACCATGATCGCGAGGTGAACAGGGTCTTGGCGGCGCCCACCACGAACAGCGCCACGATGGTCACGCCGGCCGACAGTTCCACCGCCGCCGGCGGGCCGAGCAGGAGGTAGGGGAAAACCGGGATCGCGGCGCCGAGCAGATAGGAGAGACCGACGCGGACCGCCGAGCGATGGGGCACTTCGAGATGCTCCTGATGCAGCCCCAGCTCCTCGCGCATCATGACGTCGCTCCAGCGCTCGGGATCGGCCGTGATATGGGCGACGATCTGATCGAGCAGCGCGCCGCTGAAGCCCTTGTTGCGATAGATCGCGCGCACCTCGTCGCGTTCGCGCTCGGGCCAGCGCGTCATCTCGTCGCGCTCGCGTGCGATCTCGTTGAGGTAGAATTCGACCTGCGAGCGCGACGAGATGAAAGCCGCCGCGCCCATCGAAATCGCCCCGCCCAGCATCTCGGCCATCCCGGCCATGACTGCGACCTGCGGCGCGGCGAATGCCGCCGCCACACCAGAGGTTACCGCGAACGACGCCACCAGCCCGTCGTTCAGCCCCAGCATCACATCGCGCATCCCGCCCGGTTCGGCGGCCTGCTCGGTTTCGGGATGCTGCGGATGATGTTCGAGCCTGCGCTTGCGAGTCGGCAATGCCATGACCAATCCCTTAAGCGATGGAGACCGCGGCCGGCATCGAACGCTCACGCCGGCCGGCCAGCGCCGCGCGCCGATCGAGGCGGGCGCGGAGGCGGAGCAGTTGTCCGACGGTGCGGCGGATTTCCGCCCGCTCCGGGCGTTGGCCGAGATAGGCGTACAGGAAGCGCAAGCGGCCTGCGCGTCCCACGAAACGGCCGATGCTGCGATCGAGATGCACCAGGTTGAGCAGCCGGCGGCGTTCCGGGACGCGGCGGGCGCGGGCGAAATCCTCGAGATCGATAAAGTAGATGCGGAAGCCGTCGTCCGCAGCTTCGAGCATCAGGTTGGTCTCCTGCAAATCACGCGTATAGAGGCCGCGTTCGTGGAGCTGGCGCACGGCGGCCGCGACCGCCCGGGTAATCGCGATCCGCCGGCGCAGATCGCCGCGCAGCTCACCACGCCGTCCCAGCGCGAAGATACTGAGCGTGCGCGCATTCTCCAGCGGCTCGCTTACCAGGTATGAAGCGCGCACCGCGCCGGCGATCGAGCGCAGTTCCAGCGCGGCCAGCGGCGCGGGATGGGCAATCGCCGCCGCCTCGAGCATCGCAGCCCCCCTAAGCGCGCGCCGGGTGCGCGAGCCGCGCACCCGCTCGATAAGCCCGCGAATCGGTGAGCGCGTCTCGACCCGCTTGACGAACACCCGGCGGCCGTCGCCGACCTCGAGCAGACCGGCGCGGACCCGCCCCTCGGCCTTGTGAACCGAGAAGGCGGCGCTCGCCATCAGCTCCTCGAGCCTGGGGGCGAGCGCGGCCCAGCGCGGCGATCGCGCATAAAGCAGTTGGCGGCGCATGCCGGCGATAGCTTAGCCGATCGTCGCCGCCTGAGCATCCGTTACGCGCCGCGCCGCGACGGTGAATGCGCCCCGGCGCGCGCCGTGTGATAGCGTGGCCCAATCGTGCGCGTGTCGGTGATAATCCCGGTTTACAACGGCGCTGCGACGCTGGCCGCCGCCATCGACAGCGCGCTCGCGCAGGACTTCGCCGGCGGCTTCGAGGTGATCGTCGTCAACGACGGCTCGACTGACAGCAGCGCGGCCGTGATCGATCGCTACCGGGGCCGTATCAAGGCCGTCGCCCGCGACAATGGCGGCCTGTCGGCGGCGCGCAACTCCGGCGCCGCGCAGGCCAGCGGCGAATATCTCGCCTTCCTCGACGCCGACGATCTGTGGATGCGCGACAAGCTCGAGCTCACGGTCCGCGCCCTCGATTGCAAGCCCGGCGCCGTGCTAGTTTACAGCGACGCCGTCCAGGTCGATGAAAGCGGCGTCGAGATTTCGCCCGGCTTCGTCAGCCCGGAGCTGGCGCGGGCGCCGACCATGGCCGATCTGCTCGAGCGCTGGTGGCCGATTCTGCCGAGCGCGGCGATGGTCCGGCGGCGCATCTTCGATCAGCTCGGCGGATTCCACGCGCCGATGCGATCGTACGAGGACATGGACTTCTGGCTGCGCGCGCGCGAGTTGGGCGAGTTCGAGTATCTCGCCCACCCGCTGGTGATCTATCGCGTGACGCCGGCCGCGGAACGGCTGGTGAAATACGAGCAGAGCTATGCGCTGTTCATGAGCCGGGTCAGCGAGCGCTACGGCGCGGCGGCGCGTCCGCTGCTGCGGGCGATTCGCCATGCCCATTCGACGGCGCTCGGCACGCGCGGGCTGTTGGCGATGCGCCGCGGCGAGATGGGTGAGGCGCGCCGCAGTTTCATCCGCGCGCTGCGCTACGAGCCGGCGAGCCTGCGCAACGGGCTGCGGCTGGCGCGAACCCTGCTCCCTGGGCCGCTGGCGCGCGCGCTCTCCGGGCGCACCGCGAGGCTGCGCACCGCCGCCGATCGCGAGCCGCGCTAGCTCGCCATCCGCGGGCTAACTATTGAAGTCGGAATTGAGCTTGCGCCAGGCGTCGTCGTCGGTGCCCGCCCGGTACGGCATGTAGAACGCGATCCGATCGAGCAAGCCTTCATAGCGCGCCTTGACCCGCTCGCCGATCTGGTCGAAAGTGCCGCTGACCGAATAGGTATCGACCATCTCATCGCTGATCTCGGAGGCCATCCCGTCCCAATCGCCCTTGGCGGCGCGCTGGTTGAGCCGTGTCGCGACCTCGCCCCAGCCGTGGGTGTCGAGCACCACGCGGTAGGTGCGGGTCGAGGCGTAAAAGGCGATCTGGCGGCGCACTTCCTCGCGCATCCGATCGATCTCGACGCGATTTTTCCCGGTGATCACGAAAGCGATGCTGGCGATCGCGAAGTCCTTGCGCGTCCGCCCCGATTTCTCAAGGCCGATTTCGAGATTGGGCAGCACGAACTCGCGCAGATACTTCGGCGAGTGGAACGGATGGGCGTGCAGCCCCTGGCATAGTTCGCCGCCGAGCTGGATGACCTTTTCGTTGACGCCGGCGAGGTAGATCGGGATGTCGCTGAACTGGTGAGGGGCGGGGGTGAAGAACGGCGTCATCAGCGAGAAGTTGTAGAACTTGCCGTGATAGGCGAGCTGAGTGCCGCCCGTGGCCCAGCACTGGAAGATCGCGCGCAGCGATTCGACGTACTCGCGCAGGCGCGCCACCGGCGCTTCCCACTTCACGCTGTAGCGCCGCTCGTTGTGGCCCTTGACCTGGGTGCCGAGTCCCAGGATGAAACGGCCGCGCGAAAAGCCCGCCAGGTCCCACGCGATCTGCGCCGTGACCATCGGGCTGCGCGGAAAGGCCACCGCGATCGCGGTGCCCATCCTGACCCGCGCGGTATGCTCCGCCGCCATCACCAGCGGCAGGTAGGGATCGTCGCCGGTCTCGAGCGTCCAGACCGCATCGAAGCCCGCCTCCTCGGCGGCTCTGGCAGCGGCCGGGACGATGCGCAGATCGCGCGCGACGAGCGCCGTATCGAGTTTAATCATGCCTTGCCCCTCAAGCTGACGCGTTACGCGATCCTGCCACGGTTGAGATCCAAACTGCGACCGCTCGGAGCGAAACGGCTCGTCGCGGGCGGCGATTTTGGGGTTGCCGCAAACGACCGGGTGCGACCAGTTTTGGTCAATATTTGTCGGTGAGTCGCCATGTTCATCTGGTATAGCTTCGTATATGCAATAACGGCATAATCTGAGCACAATGAGTGGGTATATGTCGCGTGGCCGCTTCGCGAAGCGAAGGCGGGTGGCTTGGGCTGTGATGTTGGCGGCGCTACTGATCTCGACCATGTTCGGCCTGCGGTCATCAACCGGCTCCGGGGGAATCGGGATTAATCCGGCCGCCAAGGTGCTGGGCCAGGTCAATTTTACCAACACCGCGCCCAACCTGACCGATCCCGCGGGCCTGTTCGCGCCGACCGGCGTCGCGATCGACCAGAGCACCACGCCGAATCGGATTTACGTCGCCGATCAAGACAACAGCCGCATCCTCGGATGGAGCGACGTCGCGAGCTTCACCGACGGCGCGCCGGCCGATCTGGTGATCGGCCAAACGAATTTCTACGCTTCGCTGTGGAATCAAAACGGCCTTACCGCGAGTGCGGCCACGCTCTCCTTTCCGACCGCGGTGGCGGTCGATGGGAGCGGCAATCTCTACGTACTCGACGCCGGTAACAACCGGGTGCTCGAGTATGACAGCCCGTTCACCACCGACACGATTGCCGATCGGGTCATCGGCCAGCCGGACTTCGCCGCCAACCAATGCAACCAGGGACTGGCGCAACCGACGCCCGACACCTTGTGTCCGCCCTATATCGGCAATGTGAACCCGGGCGGTGTGGCGATCGACAGCGCCGGCAATCTGTACGTGGCGGACAGCCGCAACAACCGGGTGCTGGAATATGACAATCCGCTGGCGCCCGGCGGCGGCACACCCGGCACGCCGGGTGCGGCCGGCGATGCGACGGCCGATGTGATCTTCGGCACCAACCTATTCGAGGTGATCACTAACCCCTCTCCCACGACTCTCAGTTATCCCACCGGTGTAGCCGTCGATGGGTCGGGCAATCTCTATGTCGCCGATTGGGGAAACAACCGGGTGCTCGAATATTTCGATCCATTGGCGGCGGGCGGCGGCACCCCGGGCATTTCGGGTTCCGCCGGGGACATCGCGGCTGACCTGGTGCTCGGACAGCCGGACTTCACTACCCGCGACTGCCTCGAGGTTCTGCCTCCTCCCTACGCGCCGAACGAGATCTGCACTCCGACCGGGGTGACGGTCGACAGTGGCGGCAACGTCTATGTTGCGGACAACTACCTGGCCCAGCGGGTGCTGGAATTCAACGCCCCGCTTAGCGACAACCAGAACGCCAATCTGATCATGCCGGGGTTTCAATATCCGGTCGAGCTCGCGGTCGACAGCTCCGACAATCTCTATGTTGCCGCGGCACAAGCGGGTTACGTCGAGGAATTCGACCAGCCGGTGGTGACGGGGACGGTCACCCCGAATCGCACGCTGGGCGTGGGCGGGATCAACGGCGTGAAGCCGGCGGGAATGAACAACCCGAAGGATGTAGCGATCGATTCCAGTGTCGTGCCGAATCGGCTGTACGTTTCAGATAGCGCGAACCAGCGGATCATGGGATGGCGGGACGAGTCGAGCTTTGCCAATGGGGCGCCGGCCGATCTGATCTTCACCACCCGGAATATGTCGGCGGACAGGCTGGCGGTTGATCCCCAGGGGAACCTTTACGTAAGCGGGCAGCTTATCGACTTTCCCACGCACTACGAGCTGGTGGAATACAACACCCCTTTCGCGCTGCCGCCGGGCGCCTCCAACCTCGATCTTGGCATCACCAACGGCCGGGGAATTGCGACCGACGCGGCCGGGAACGTATGGGCGGGTAACGGCAGCGAGTTGCTTGAATGGGATAATCCGACCGCTCCCGGCGGCGGCACGCCCGGCACGCCGGGTTCGCCCGGCGATACCACGCCCGACCTGACCATCGATATCTCGCAGTACGGCCAGGTCCGGGGCCTGTGGGACGATCTGCAGGGCAACCTGTGGGTCGCGGCGAACGGTCCGGTGGTCGAGTTCGATAATCCGCTGGCACCGGGCGGCGGCACGCCGGGTAGTCCGGGATCGGCCGGCGACACCACCCCCGACCTGGTAATCAATCCCGACCCGTCATGCACTTTGGGTGAGGCGAGCGCGCACTGCTTTACGGCCTGGGACGTGGCGGTGGATACCCAGGGAACGCTGTTCGTAGACGACAATATCAATAATCGGATACTGGGCTATCAAAACCCGCTGCTGCAGAATCCTGCCAACCTCACCCCGGAATTCGTCTTCGGCCAGAACGGCAGCTTCACGACCGGCTTTTGCAACGGCCCGACCGGCTTTAACTATTTTAACGTCTGGCGCGGGGCGAGCGCGGCGACGCTGTGCGATCCCTTGGCGATCGCGATCGATACCGCCGGCAATCTCTTAACTACCGACCTGCTGAACAACCGGGTGTTGGAGTATCAGCCACCGTTCGTCGCCGCTCCGACCGTGACCCCCAGCGCGACGCCGACCGCGACCGCCGCCCCAACCGCGACTGCGACGCCGACCGCGACTGTCACCCCAACCGCAACTGCGATAGCCACCGCCACGGCTACCGTCATGCCTACCGCCACCGCCACCATCACCGCGACTGCGACAGAGACGGCGACGGCGACTCCCACGGCCACGCCCACGCCGCTTCCCGGCGCGGTATTGCTCGCGCCGAAAAAACTAAAGTTTGGTGTCCAACTGCTGGGCTTTCAGAGCAGCACGCTGAGCAGGCCGCGGCGCCTGAGGTTAGTCAACCATCTGAACCTTCCGGTCGCGATCTCGAGTATCACGACGAGCTCGCCGGACTTTATCGAATCCGATGGATGCGGCCATTTGCTGGCGCCTCATCTGAGCTGCCGGATCAAAGTGCAATTCTCGCCGGCTGCGGTTGGCCCGCGCATCGCCACGCTCACGATTGTCGACAATGCCGCGAACAACCCACAGACCGCGCAGTTGCACGGGCGAGGAACCCCGGCGACGCTGACGATCGCGCTGAAAAGGCTGCGGTTCGGGAAACAAACCGTGTCGACCGCCAGCCTCTCCCAGCGGGTGAGAGTGCAGAATCTGACCCCGGTCAATGTGTCGTTCAACAGCCTGATAACGACCGGCGGCTATGAGGTCACCAATCTATGCTCGGGCCCCTACGTGGCGCCGCATTCTTCATGCAACCTCGAGGTCAAGTTCAAGCCTGTCCAGGCGGGTCCGAATCCCGGCACGCTGACGATCATCGATGGCGTGAGCAACGCCACTGTGGTCGTGCAGCTGGGCGGCTTCGGCGTCTCCCCGTAGCCGACCGAGCATCCGGCGGAGTTGTCGCCTAACCGCGCTGCGGGCCGGCGGCGGTGACTCGCAACAGCCGCGCGGGGAAGTCGCTCAAGATTCCGTCGACCCCCATCGCCAGCAGCTCACCCATCTGGCGCTCCTGGTTAATCGTCCAGACGTGAAGTTCGATTCCCAGGCGATGGGCCGCGGCGACGCTCTGCGGCGTCGCGAGCTCCATCGTGCCGTAGTGCGGCGGAATCTGCAGCGCGTCGGCGGGCGGACGATAATCGCCAGCCTCCCCGCCGTTGAGGGTGGCGAAGAAGGCCGCGGTCTCGAGCGCCGAAAAACTGGTCGGCAGCCCGGGCCTGACCGTGCGCACTTCGTCGAGCGGCGCCTGATGCTCGCTGGCGATCAGCACCTGCCGTCCCATCGCGCGGCGATCGATAACCTCGAGCATCGTCGGCACCACGCTCGGCGCGGTCTGTTTGATTTCAATGATAAAGCGTTGCTGCGGGCAGGCGTCAAACACCGCGTCGAGGGTTGGGACAGTGAGACCCTGAGCGCGAAACGGAAAGCCGCCATCGACCGTGAAGTTGAACCCGGCATCCGCGCCGGCCAGATCGGCATAATCGAGCGCACGGATTAGCGCGTCGCGGCCGCAGGTGCGGCGCAGGTCGGGATCGTGCGCGACTACCACTACCCCGTCGCGGGTCGCATGGATGTCGAGCTCGGCGTAGGCCATCCCGAGTGCGGCGGAGGCCGTGAACGCCGCCAGGGTATTTTCGGGGTATACGCCGGCGCCGCCGCGATGGGCGATCGCGCGTGGAATCGGCAGCGCAAAAAAATCGCTCTCCACCGCGCGCATCGGCCTGACCTTTTCTATAGGAAGCGCTGAACTATCGAATCAATGACGATACTGCGGCCCGCCGCGAAGGAGTTATAGAGCCCCTTCGTAGCTCCCGGATGCCGCCGCTCGTGCCGTATGGTAATGGCGGAAATGATGGCGCGTGCGGTGATGGAAGCGGACGTGGACTCCACTACTGCTGTCGGCTTCCGCGCCTTCGGCGGCGACCGGCTTAACCAGGGCGGGCGGCAGGGTGGCGGCGGCGGCGGCTTTGCTCGAGCCGAAGCCACGCAGATTGTTGAGCGCCGTTTCGTAACGGCCCTTCACGTCGTCGAACAGCGCGCGCATCCGCGGCGAAATCGGATGGTTCTCGCCCAGATGTTCCTTCAGCGGATTTACGAAGTGATTGCCGTTCTCAACCGCGAAATGAAGATGGGGCCCGGTCGAGAGACCGCTCGTTCCGACCTTGCCGATAACCTGCCCGGCCTGCACCGGTTTGCCCGGCTGCACCTTCGCCGCGATCTGCGAAAGATGACCGTAGATAGTCGTGATATCGCCCGGATGCGCGATCCGGATACAGCGGCCCAGCTCCCCGCACCATCCCGCCGTCTTCACGCGCCCGTCGGCCACCGCCTTGACCGGCTCGCCGTAACGGGTGGCAAGGTCGATGCCGAGATGGGGGCGGTAGATGTGCAGCAGGGGATGGTAGCGCGACATGGTGAAGCCGGAGGAGATATAATTGAACTTGACCGGAAAGCGCATCGTGCGGGCGTCGAGCGCGTGCCCTTCAGCGTCGTACAGATGGGCATTGCTATGGCCGTCGCTGAACGCGAAAGCATCGAAGGTCCGGCCGCTATCGAGCACCAGTTGTGCCGCCTCGAGACCGTTGGGAAGACGCCAGCTCCCGTCGCGCGCAACCCGTTCCTGGTATATCAGCTTGACCGTAGTGCCGGGATTGAGATGGTTGAGCGGTTGACGGCTGTCGAAGGCCTTCTCACATGCGCTGACGATTTGTTTCGGGATGCCATGTTTGGCGGCCGCGCTGCGGAAATTGCCATGGACCGGGAAAGCGACCAGCACCGGCCGCATCTCGTACTGAATCGGCTTGCGCCAGATGCGCACCAGACCGCCGCCCAGCCCGAGTTCTATCACCGCCCGCCGATAATCGACGTCGTAGCGGAAACCGCGCAGGCCGCCGCTATTGGGATCCTTGTAAAGTGTCAGGGAGTGCCCGGCGACCATCGCCGACGAATGGACATCGCGTGCGAACACCGCGGCCCATCGCGCGGCCTCCTCGGCGCTGAGTCCGGCATCCTCGAGATAGCGCGTGGCCGGGGCGGTCCGGTCCAGGATCGTGCTGATCCGGACGGCGGGCGGCGCCGGCTCGACCGATTCCACCTTGAAGGGCACCTGCGCGCGCATGCGGCCGGCGTAAAGTTGCTTCGCCGGCGGGGGAGTGGCCGAGATGATCGATAGATTGCCGCGGATGAGCAGGAGAATCGCGCCGAACGTTACGGCGAAAGCCAGTACCAATGCGGATGCGATCCGCCCCTTCCCTATCCTACCCAGCATAAACTCTTTCCGGCAACCTAGGACATCGTCGACCCTGGCGCAACACCCTGACAGCCTTTTTATCCAATTCCGGAGTTTATCTTCTGGTGGCGTTAGTTTAGCTTGGGTGTGCTGTATGATTTCTTGTAAGGCTTCAGCATGATAGTCGCGGGACTGGATGTGGGTAAAACGCGGATCGGAATCGCAATTTGCGATGTATCCGATGGAGCCATTCACCCCATCATGACTATCGTTCGCCGGCCGCGCTCGCTCCCGGATGATCTGGCCGCACTCCGGCGCGAGCTTATCCCGCGGGCAGTCGAGCGAATCGTGGTCGGCCTGCCGCTCAATATGGATGGTAGCGAGGGGCCGGCCGCGCGCCGGATGCGCGGCTTTGCCACGCATCTGCAGCAGGCCCTCGAGCTGCCGGTCGAGCTCTGCGATGAGCGGCTCACCAGTTTCGAAGCACGCGAGCGGTTGCGCGAGATCGAGGCCGGCCCCGCCCGCCGCCGGCGCGCGTTCGATTCGCTCGCCGCGATGCTGATCCTGGAGAACTGGCTCGAAGCCTATCGACGCGCGGCGCGGTGAGCAGCCCGCGTATCGCGGGCGGGATTTCTCATCGCCGCGGCGGGCCGCTACGCTGATAGGCGATGAAGGCGGCCATCATCGCGCTTGTGGTTGTAATGCTGGCCGGCGCCGCTGCGCTCGGGGTCTGGGCCGTGCTCTTTCGGCCGCTGCCGCGATTTCCCGCGCCGGCGATCGTGACTATCAACCGCGGCGATTCGTTTCGCGTCGTCGCCCGCAAGCTCGAGCATGCGGGGGTCGTCCGCAGTTCGATCGCGCTTATCGTGTGGGCGGATTTCAGCGGCCAGGCGCGCTCGGTCAAGCCCGGCGACTACCAGTTCGCGGGCGGCGAGGCGATCGGCGAGGTCCTGGGGCATCTGGTGCGCGGCGACTATCTGGTTTCGATCGTGACGATTCCCGAGGGGCTGACGGTCCGCCAGATCGGCGAGCGGCTGGAGCGCGCCGGGCTGGTATGCGCGCCTGATTTCGAGTTCCAGGCGCGGCGCGGACCGCTGATCGCAGCGCTGGGGCTGGCGCCGCTCGGCGCCGAGGGCTATCTCTTCCCCGCCACCTACCGGTTTTCGCCGCACGCCGACGCCGAGACCATCGTGGCGCAGATGCTCGAGCGCTTCTATGCGCTGATGACGCCGGCCGTCGAGCAGCGGATGTTCGAGCTGCGCATGAATGCGCGCCAGGTCGTGACCCTGGCCTCGATCGTCGAGAAGGAGGCGCGCGTGGCCGGCGAGCGCGCGGTGGTCGCCAGCGTGTTTTACAACCGGCTGAGGATCGGCATGCCGCTTCAGTCCGATCCCACCGCCCAGTATAATCCACAGGGCGACAACGAGCCGGCGGCGATCGCCGTCCACCGGAGTTCGCAGTTCAACACCTATGGCTTCGTCGGGCTGCCACCCGGACCGATAGCCAATCCCGGTGAGTCGTCGATTATGGCGGTGCTCTATCCGGCGCGCACCGATTACCTGTATTTTGTCGCCCGGGGCGATGGAACTCATGTATTCTCACGAACGTTAAAGGAGCAGGACCGGGCGATCGCAGCCCTCAGGAAGCGTGGATCACACCCGCCGGCGGTGATCGCGTCGCCCCTCGAAACTCACGCTAAATAGGTTATAAACGCCACTGTGACGAAACCGGTTGAGTTGCTCGGCGAGGCCCATCGGCGGCTCGCTCTAATCGCGGCCGCACGCGCCGCCGCGTATTGGATTGTTCCGGCGCTGGCGGCGCTGGCGCTGGCCGGGCTGTTCAATCTGATCGGCACGGCCAGCTGGGGACGGTTCGGCTATGAGCTGGCCGGCGATTATGGCGTGGCGTTGCGAATCGCGATGCTGGGGGCGGGAATCGCGATGCTGGGGGCGGGCGCGATCCGCGGCTGGCTCGCATGGCGCCGCACCGACTTCGTGGCCGCCGCCGGGCAGGTCGACGATGCGGTCGGCGGCCATCAGGAAGTCCTGACGCTGGCCGCGCTCAACGATCCGCAGCAGCCCGCGGCCGCAGATCGCGGCGCGCTCTTCCCGGTGCTATGGCGCCGGGTCTCGACCCTGCTGGCCTCGTTCGATCCCGCGCGCGCGTTCGGCTTCGAACTGGGCGCAGCGCTCGGCCGCTCTTCGATCTTCACCGCCGCCGCCCTGGTGCTGGTGGCGCTGGCCACGCTGGCGATGGTGCGCAGGGTCACGCCCGATCAGCTCGCGGCGCGCAAGCTGGTCGAGCTGGCGCGCGAAATCAGCAATACCGCAACCGGCAACGGCCCGGCGCAGGAGATTATCGCCGCGACCGAACGGGTCGAGAGCTCCAAACTTCCAACCGAGCAAAAGCTCCAGCAGCTCGCCGATCTCACCAACCAGCTCAAACAACAGCAGCAGCAACCACCACCGCCTAAGCAAAAGCAGTCGCCGCCGCCCGGCAAAACCCCTAAGAATCAGTCGGCGAAAAATCACAGCGGCAAGTCGACCAGCGGCAGCGGCACCGCCAACGGCGAGGCGAAAAGCGCCGCGGGCAATGGCAACGGCGGCGGCGGCAAGAGCCAGGGCGCCGGCAAGGGCCAGGGCGCCGGCAAAGGCTCAGGGAGCGGCAGCGGCAAGGGTTCGGGCAACGATCAGAATTCGCAGCAGAAGGCTAACGCCAGCCCCAAACAGGGCCAGAACCAGAAGACCAACCAGCAGCTCGCCAAGCTGCAGGATGAGATCGCAAAGGCGCAGGCCCAGCTCCAGGCCGAACATGCGAAAAATCCCGGCCCCAAAAATCAGCCCGGTGGCAAGCAGCCTGGCACTGGCTACAAGCCCGACAAGACCGGCAATAAGCGCCTGGCCTCGGCCGACCACAACGGCAAGGGCGGCAAGCTGAATCAGCCCGGCGCCGGCGGCGATCAGAAACAGAACGGCCCGAAGCCCGGCGATCAGAACGGCACCACGCCGGGCGGTACCAGGGGCGATACCCATCTCGGAGAGTTCCCGGCATCGGTCGCCTACCAGCATTTCTACCAGCCGGGCGAGCATGGTCCGAAGATCGCGATCCGCGATGCGCGCTACGTACTGTTCCGTCTGCCCGAGGCGATCGCCGCGTCGTCTGCCAAGGGCGGAAAGTTGATGCTTGATACGAGCGGTCCGCGCGCCACTACCCCCTACGTCAACGTACCGCTCAACGAGAGTCGTCCGCTGGAGGTCGCCCCCAACGAGCAGCAACTGGTGCCGCCTCGTTATCGCGACCTGATTCGATAGCCAGGAAGGAGAAGGGATGGGAGCCGCTCCACAGATGTCCCCCGACGCGCGCGTCGCTGAGTTCCGCAAGACCTTCAGCCGCGCGGAAGCTGAGATCGGCCACATCATCGTCGGCCATGAACATGTCATCCGCAAGGTCCTGACCGCGCTCTTCAGCGGCGGCCACGTGCTGGTCGAAGGCGTCCCGGGCCTGGGCAAGACGCTGATGATCAAGACCGCGGCCGACGCGCTTGGACTCAGCTTCAAACGCATCCAGTTCACGCCCGACCTGATGCCGTCGGACATTATCGGCACGCAGGTCCTGGCCGAGAGCAACGGCCGGCGCGAGTTCAGCTTCCGGCCCGGGCCGATCTTCGCTCATATGATCCTGGGCGATGAAATCAACCGCGCCACGCCCAAGACCCAGTCGGCCGTGCTGGAAGCGATGGAGGAGCATCAGGTCACCGTGTTCGGCGAGACCTACAAGCTCGATGTGCCGTTTATCGTGCTGGCGACGCAGAATCCGATCGAGCTCGAGGGCACCTATCCGCTGCCCGAGGCGCAGATGGACCGCTTTCTGTTCAAGGTCGTGATGACCTCGCCCAAGCCCGACGAGCTGCGCGAAATCATGCAGCGCACCACCGGCGCAAAGGTCCCGGTGACGCACTCGATCTTCGAAGGCTCATCGGCGCCCAAGCAGATCGAAACGCTCAAGACCCTGGTGCGCGAGGTGATCGTGGCCGAGCCGCTGGAGCGCTACGCGATCGCGATTATCGGCGGCTGCACGCCGAACGCTCCCGGCGCGATGCCCGAAGTCTCGCAGTACCTGCGCTTCGGTCCCAGCCCGCGCGGCTTGCAGGCCCTGATCCTGTGCGGCAAGGTCAACGCGCTGCTCGACGGCCGGGTCAGCGTTTCCTACGAAGATATCGACGATGCGGTCATCCCCGCGCTGCGCCATCGCCTGCTGCGCAACTTCCAGGCCGAGGCCGAGAACGTCGCCACCGAGTCGATCCTCGAACAGGTCATGAAGCGCGTCAAACGGCCGCGCGCGTAGCCGATGCTCGGACTGCCGCAGGAATTCAGCTCCGATTTTCTCGCCCGTCTCGAGCAATTGCGCATCAAGACCCGGCGCGAGTATGCGGGGCTCGGCAAGGGCGGCCATCGGTCGCCGCGGCGCGGCTCCTCGCTCGAGTTCAACGATTATCGTCACTACTCGCTGGGCGACGATTTCCGCTTCATCGATTGGGGCCTGTACGGCCGCACCGACAAGCTCTACATCAAGCTGTTTGCCGAAGAAGAGGATCTGCTGACCTATATCTTCGTCGATGCCAGCGCCTCGATGGGCTTGCCGGCGCCGGACCGCAAGTTCGAGCTGGCGATCGCCACCGCGCTGGCGCTGGCCTACGTCGCGCTGTCCTCGGGCGACCGCGTGATGATCCGCGTGCTGGCGGGCAGCGGGGTGCCGGCGGCGCCCGGGATGGTGCTCGGACGCCATCGAATCGTCGATCTCGCGCGCTCGCTGGCGCCGGTCAAACCCGCCGGCCAGCTCGATCTCGCGCACGCCTTGGCCAACGAGCTGGTTACTATCCGGCGCGCCGGCAAGGTCTTCTTGATTTCCGACTACCTGATGATGCCCAACTCGGTGACGCGTGGGCTGGGCCTGTTCACCGCCGCCAACATGGACGTGACCGCCGTGCAGATCCTCGGCCGCGGCGAGCTCGACGGCTCGGGGCTCGACGGCGACGTCGAGCTGGTCGACGCGGAGAGCGGCGAGTCGGTGCGGGTCGTGGTCGGCGCGCGCGAACGCGAACAGCATCATCAGAGCATGCTGCGCCTGTCGCGCGAGATAAAGACCTTCTGCTTTCGCAACGGGCTGCATTACGTGTTGTATGTCACCGGCACCGATTTCCACGAATTTTTCCTGCGCGCGGTGAGCGAGCTGGGCCTGGTTCATTGACGTGCCGGCGATGGGATTCTTCTACCCGGGCGCGCTGGCGCTGTTCGCCCTGACGCCGCTGCTGCTGGTCGCCTATCTCACTCGCGAGCGGCCGCGCCGGGTGCGGATTTCGAGCGTGATGGCTTACCGGGCGCTCGGCGCTACCCATAGCAAACGCTTCGGCGGACGGCCGTGGCTGGACTGGCTGTTCTTCGTCGAGCTGCTGATCCTGTGCCTCGCGGTGCTGGCCGCGGCGGGTCCTTACGTGGTCCATCGCGATCAGAATTTCGCGGTGGTGCTGGATAACTCGGCGGCGATGCAGGCCCGCACGCCCGACGGCTCGACGCGCTTCGTCGCCGCCGTCGCCCATCTCCGGCAACTGCTGGGCGAACAGCACTTCCCGGCCCGCGTAACGGTCTACGTAAGCGCCCCGCAACCGCATCAACTGGCCGCGCCGCTGAGCTCGTTCGCCGCGGCGCGCCGCGCGCTGGCCGCGGTCAACGTCACCGATGCCTCGAGCGATCCGGGCGCGCTCAAGGATCTGATGACCGGGCTGCTCGCCGACCGCCGCCTCAACGGCGTCTACTACGCGGGCGCCTACGCGGTGGCGCAGCCCACCCCGCCGCGCCTGGTCGCGCGGCCCTTCGATGCGCCGCTGGCCAATGGCGCGCTCGGCAGCTTCACGCTGCGGCGCGAGTCGTTCGCCTCGCCGACCTTGCATGCGCATGTCGCGGTGGCGAATTTCGGCCCCGCGCCGCAGACCTTCACGGTCACGGTCAGCGCCGGAAAAACCGTGCTGGCGCGTGCCGAGACTCATCTGGCGGCCGACGAAATCGGCGCGCTCGACTTCCCCTCGCTGCGCACGGCCGAGGTCTACAAGGCCCAGCTCGAACCGGCCGACGGCTTCCCGCTCGATAACACGGCCTGGGCGACGGCCGGCGCGGTGCGGGCGATCTCGGTGTTGTTCGTGAGTCCGGCGCCTGGCGATGCGAAGGGGCTCGACCGGCTCCCCGGCGTGAAGGTCATCACGCGCCGGCCTGACGCCTATACGCCCCAGGATCTGACCAGCGCCGATGTCGCGATTTTCGAGTACGCCGTGCCCAAGGAGCTGCCCGGCGTCAACACGCTGCTGGTGATGCCGCCGCCGGACGACCCGGTTTTCGGCTTCACCATCCGGCCCGCCGCGCGCCTCTCGATCACCGGCTGGAACACCACCGACCCGCTGACCGACGCGGTCAACTTTCGCCTGCTGAATCCGCGCCTCGGCGAGTTCTTCGGCGTACATCGATGGATGAAGCCGGTGGCGACCGGTCCGTCGGGAGCGTTGGTGATGCGCGGGGTGCGCAACGGCCATCGCTTCGTCGCCACCGGCTTCAATCCCTTCCCGTACCTGGGACGGAAGAACCTGCCGATGTCGATCCTGACGCTGAACATGCTGAGTTACCTGGCCGGGCTCGGCTCGGAGAGCGGCGGCTTGCGCACCGGCCAGCCCTGGCAGGTACCAGCGGGGATCGAGCGCATCGTGCTGCCGTCGGGCAGTGCCATCGACGTGACCGCCGGGACGGTGTTCACTGATACCGCTGCCCAGGGCGTCTACCAGCTGGTCAGCGCGGGTGGCGAGAAGAATCTGCGGGCGGTGAATCTCGACGATCTCGGCGTCTCCGACCTGGCCCACGCGCCGCGGCTGCATCTCGAAGGCCCCGGCGGCGGCGGGTTCGCGCAAACGCTGTCGGTCGACAAGGCCCCGCTGACCGCGGATCTGCTCGATGCGATCCTGGTGCTGGCGATGCTCGAGGCGGTCGTAATCTACCGGCGCCGCCGCGCGCCGATGGCGGCGTCATGAAGCTCGCCGCCCATCTGATACCGGCCGGCCTGCAGCCGTACCTGGAGAATCTCCAGTTCACGCATCCCGGCGCCTTCTACCTGATGTTCGCGGTCGGCGCGGTGCTGATCTGGTCACTGTTGCGGGTCGAGACCATTCGCCGCGTCGGCGGTCCGCTGCTGCGTGGGATGGTGCTCGGCTTGTTCGTGATAGCGCTCGCCGATCCCCAAACCGTCACCCATTCGATCGGCAAAACCCGGCCGGTGATGGTCGATATGTCGGCCAGCATGACGGACGCGATGCGCGGCTGGAGCGCCAGCCTGCTGCGCGACGGATTCAAACTGGCGCCGGGCGACCCGGCCTGGATCTTCGGCGCCGATCCGGTCGCGGTGAGCGCCGGCAAGGTGATCGCCGAGCTCTCGAAAGCGACGCCGTGTGCACAATGTAATCCGCAGGCCACCGACCTCGAGCGCGCGCTCGAGCGCCTGGCCGCCGACCCGGCGGTGCGCAACGGCCGGGTGGTGCTGATAACCGACGGCTGGGAGACTCGCGGCGACGCCACCCGCGTTATCGGCGCGCTCAACGCCGCCCATATCAAACTCGATATCTTCACCCCGCCCGGCGCCGGCAAGGTTCCCGACGTCGCGATGACCGAACTCAGCCTGCCGCCCGCGATGGCGAAGGCGGCGCCGTTTGCGCTGGGCGTCACGATGACCAACCTGGGTGGCGCGCCGGCTGCCGGCACCATCGCGCTCTACGAGGACAACAAGCTCCTGCAGCAGCGCGCCGTCACGCTGGTACCCGGTCAGGAGCGGTTCGATTTCAGCGTCGCGCCAAGCAAGTCGGGGCTGGTCGCCTATCGCGCGATCTTCAAGCCGGCCAACCCGGCGCTCGATCGCTACGAGGAGAACGACTCGCGAGAGGGTTTCGTCGGCATCGGCGCGCGCCACAAAGTTTTGATCCTGACCGACAGCATGCGCGATGCGAGCTATCTTCAAACCGTGGTCAAGCGCATCGGGCTGGAGCCCGAGGTCGTGGTGCTGGCCTCGGGCCAGTACGGCAACACCAACTTGAAGGACTACGAGGCGATCCTGCTCAACAACGTGCCGCGTGCGCGGCTCACGGCGGCGGCCCAGCAGGCGCTGGTCCGTTACGTCTCGGGCGGCGGCTCGCTGGCGATGATCGGCGGCGATCAGAGCTTCGGGCTGGGCGGCTATGAGGGCAGTCCGGTGGCGGCGGCGATGCCGGTGATCATGAAGCCGCCGCAGCATCGCCAACGCCAGCGCGCGCTGGTGCTGATTATCGATAAATCCGGTTCGATGGGCCGCAATGACAAACTCGAATACGCCAAGGCGGCCGCTCGCACCGTGCTCAAAACCATGGGCAATAACGATCTGATCGCGGTCATCGGTTTTGACTCGCAGCCGTTCGTGGTCGTACCGCTCGAAACCCTGGCCAAGGCACGCCCCTACTTTGACCAGATGATCGATCGCTTGCGCGCCCAGGGCACCACCTACCTGCTGCCGGCGATCGAGCAGGCCCAGCGCATGCTCGCCGCCAGTACCGCTTCGACCCGCCACGTCGTCATCCTGACCGACGGCGAGACCGGCGGCAGCGCCGTGATGTACTACGATCTGGTCGCCAGCATGCATCACGACGGCGACATCTCAGTCTCGACCATCGCGGTCGGCACCGAGGCCAACGTGCAACTTCTGCAGGCCATCAGCCACTACGGCGGCGGCGGTTTTTATCAGACCGACAGCGCCGCCAGCCTGCCGCGCATCTTTCTGAACGACGTCAAACAGCATGGCGGCGAGGCCACGATGGTCGAGAAGCAGTTCGTCCCGCACGCCGTGCGCCCCGACCCGCTGCTCAAGGAGCTCGCGGCGCGACAGTTGCCGCCGATCCTGGGCTTCGTCTCGACCCAGCTCAAGCCGCGCGCGACGTTAAGTCTCTATGTCACTCGCCAGGGCAGCCAGGAGCCGCTGATCGCGAGCTGGCGCTATGGCGCGGGCAAGGCGCTGGCGATTACCACCGACGCGAGCGGGCGCTGGTCCGGCTCATGGATTCGCAACGATTTCTTCGTGCCGCTATGGGATCGGCTGCTCGGCTGGATGACGCCGCCGGTGCCGCCCACCGAGCAGCAATTCGCCGCCGCGCTGGGCTACGACAACGGCCGCATCAACCTGCGGCTGGTCGACTACGATACCGCCCCCGGCCATCGCACGCCCGACATGCTGACCGCGACCGTTACGCGGCCCGACGGCAGCAAGGTCCAGGCGCTGCTCACTCAGAACGTGCCGGGCGAGCTGGCTGGGAGCATCGAAGCCGCCCATCCGGGCACCTATCACATCGCGCTCAAATCGCTCGGCGCCAAGGCGCAGGTGCTGCCGCCGCTGGCCTATGCGGTCAGTCCCGCGGTGGACGCTGAACTGCCGCGGCCGGAGCCCAACTACGGTCTGCTCGAGACCCTGGCGACCGCGACCAACGGCCGTCTGAATCCTTCGCCCGATGAAGTCGGGATGAGCCGCCCGACCTTCGAGCATCGCGTATCGCTCAGCGCCTACTTTATCGTCGCCGCGATGCTGCTGCTGATCGCCGAGGCGCTGGTCCGCCGGCTGACCTACTGAAGCGCGCCGCCTTACAGCGGCTTCACCACCTGCTGCTCGAACTCGCCCCGCATCGTCGCGACGGTATCGGCCTCGGCGGCGCTCTTGTCGTCGCGAATCGCCACGATCCGCGCGAACCGCAGCGCCATCCCGTCCGCGTACTGCGGGCTGCGCTGAATATCGCTGTAGGCGACCTCGACCACCAGCTCGGGCCGCACTGCGACCACGCCGGCGGTCTCCTCGATCTTGAGCGCCAGCAAACGTTCGGTGAGTTCGCGGAACTGTTCGTCGGTCAGCCCCTTGAAGGTCTTGCCGACTTCGGCGAAGCGGCCGCCCGGCTCGTCACGGGCCGCGAGGTGGTAATTCGATAGCCATCCGTGCCGCCGTCCGTAGCCCCATTCGGCGGCGACGATCACCAGGTCGAGGGTCCTGGCCCGTTTGATCTTGAGCCATCCGCGCCCCCGCACGCCGGGCGTGTAATGGCTCCCGAGCGACTTCGCCATCACGCCTTCATGGCCGGCGGTGATCGCCGCTTCAAAAAAGCGCTCGCCCTCGGCCAGCGAGGCCGGCACGATACGCCCGACCAGTTCGAGGCCGGCGCCGGCGGCGACTTCGCTCAGCCGCGCGAACCGCTCCGTGTACGGGCGATCGATCAGCAGCGTGCCATCGAGCGCCAGCAGGTCGAACAGAAACAGTTTGACCGGCTGCTCGGCTTGCAGACGCGCGACCTCGCGGACGCGGCGCCAGCGGCGCATCAGCTCCTGGAAAGCCAGCGGCCGGCCGCCGCCATCGACCGCGATCACCTCGCCGTCGAAAATTGCACCGCGCTCGATGAGCGGGCTCGCCGCCGAAACCACTTCGGGCAGGCTCGGCGTGATCTCGTTGAGGCGGCGCGAGAAGATCCGCACGCCGTCGCGCAGGCAATGGATCTGGACGCGCGCGCCGTCGAGCTTGTGTTCGAGCGCCAG
>Ga0307373_10005670_pt1 | contig 20272 bp, 22 predicted proteins | sample OX2MG_FD_202534 | JGI IMG/M metagenome (GOLD analysis project Ga0307373, IMG submission 202534) | Soil microbial communities from Risofladan, Vaasa, Finland - OX-2 | ecosystem: Environmental > Terrestrial > Soil > Coastal area > Acid sulfate soil | place: Finland: Risofladan, Vaasa | collected...
GGTCGGCGGCACGATCGGCGCAAGATCGCCGTTGCCGTCAGCCGGAAAGGCCGCCACGTTGAACGGGTTGGCGACGAAGATCGATGGGGCTGGACCTGACGCCGGGCTCGTCCCGGCCGCCGCGAATCCGCGCATCGGCGCGAGCGCGATAACGCACAGTGCGAGTGCGGCGATTGCACGGGTCTTGGCGGTATTCATCTCGTACAGCCAGTAACTTGGATCTTTAACTGCGCGCCACGTTTGCATTAACCGCCCGCGCGTTGCAAACGTGCTGTATTTGCCGCCGTCAGACGACGCGCCTCGCCCGCGCACGCGACCCTCGCGCGCGCGGCGTCGTTGGCCCGGGTGGTCATAGCTGTGCCGCTTCAGGCTTCGCTTGGCGGTCGCGCACCACCACGAAAATTTTTCTCGTTGACATCAAGAATCCGTTTCGATACCGATGCGGTGGGGAACGATCGCGCGCGTTGCAAGGTTTGTCACTCAGGCGGCTCGATGGTCGCTTGGGCTGGCGCCGCTCCAATGTGTCGCGAGCAATGGGGATACGGGGTCTCAGGTAGACATAATTTTTGGTGCGTTTGAGCGCCGCCGCACGCGCATTCGGTTGCCCGGTGGGCGGGTGGGCAGTTTGCGCTGGCCGGGCTCGAAGGAGGTAGGTTACGTCAAGGCTGGAATTATGCCTGGGCGTCGGTCTGGCGACGCCCAGTGGCACGCAGGGTTTCCGGGTACGCCGAATTACACGGCGGGCCCGCAATGAAAGATCAGGAGGAGTAGAAGCGATGAAGAAGTTAGTGAATCTCATGGCGGCGCTCGCGCTGCTGGCCATGATTCCAGGGCTCAGCAGAGCTCAAACGTCGACCGACCGCAGCGAACTCGATACGTTCATGAAGGCCACGGAAGCCCAAGGTGCCGTACCGCCGGTCGGCACCAAGATCACGATGGCGAACTGGACGCAGTACAAGGCTTTCATGCCCTTCGGCATGACCAAGCTGTTCGAGGGCGGCTACCAGTGGAAAATGCCTGCGGACGTCGAGATCGATATCGGTCCCGTCACCAATGGCAACCTGCCCAAGACCTTTCTGGAAGCGACTGAGAAATACGGCGCCCAGAATTCAGTCGCGGTGCTACCGGACGGGCATTACCAGCTGAACAACTTCCATGGCGGCATTCCTTTCCCGAATCCGGAAGAGCCGCACAAGGGCTGGAAGATGCTGGCCAACGTGTTTCTGGCCTACACCCCGGCGGTAATCACCAGCACGCCCGATAACATGGGAACCATCTGGTTCATCGATCGCTTCGGCAACGTCTCGCAGGTCAATATCGACCTGGTTTATCGCTGGAGCTCATACATCACCGATCCCGGCATGCCCGCCGAAGAGAACTACGTCCCGGGTTCGTGGTTCACCGAATGGCTGATGGAAGAGCAGCCCGAGCAGGCGCGTTACACCGCTTCGCTCGCGATCTTCTACAAGGATCAGGAAGCCCATCCGTATCCTGATCAGTTCGTCTTCGTGCCGGCGCTGCGCCGCTCCCTGCGCCTGTCGACCACCGCTCGCTGCGCCCCGATTTTCGGCAGCGACTGGGCCAACGACGACGCCAAGCTCAACGGCTTCAACGGCTCCACCTCGACCTACGACGCCACCTGGCTGAGCGACCGCAAGGAAGTCGAGCTGCTCGATACCGACATGAGCAAGGGCTCCAACTACCCCGAGAACTACGATCTGCCGCTCGGCTTCCCCAAGCCTTCGTGGGGTGCATGGCAGGTGCGTCCGACCTCGGTTATCGACGTTTTCCGCATTCCCGCCGAGGCCTCGGGCTACTGCTACTCGCATCGTGTGATGTACCTCGATCGGGAGACCTGGTCGACCTACTGGAATGACAACTTCGACTCCAACAGCAAGCTCTGGAAGGTCTTCGCCTACGAGAATTCGTATGGCCAGATCCCGAATCTCGGCAAAGCCTGGGTTGGTATCGCGGCGATGTCATGGGATCTGCAGAACACGCACATGACGGTGTGGAGCAGCTGGGGCAACAAGAACGCCCGCTCGCACTACATCAATCGCGCGGCGCCGGCCGAGTACCTAAATGGCACTCGCTATGGCGCGCCCGCGGGCATGATGCAGATCTTGCGCTAACTGAGTTGTTGAACTAGCTCTCAGACTGCAAATGCATTGAGCCAAACCGGGGCGCGGCACTGTCTAACGATGGTGCCGCGCCTCTTCTGTTTGCCGCGCGATGGCGCCCCGCCCGATCGCGCCGCGCGCCGCCTCAGCGATTGCGTCCCTTGAGCGCGCGCTCCATTTCGCGCCGCGAGGTCTTGCTCGCGATCGAGGCGCGCTTGTCGTAGGTCTTCTTGCCCTTGGCCAGACCGATCTCGACCTTGGCCCGCCCGTCGCGAAAATAGATGCGCAGCGGAATGATCGAATAGCCGCGCTCGCGCACCCGTCCCCAGAAGCGATCGATCTCGCGCCGATGCATCAGCAGTTTGCGCGGGCGCGTTTCCGCATGGCTGAACTGGCCGGCCGGCGCATACGCGCCGATATGCACGCCGTGCAAAAAGGCCTCGCCATTTTTGACCCGCGCGTAGCTGTCGCGCAGGTTGGCGCGATGCGCGCGCAGCGACTTGACCTCGGTGCCGGTCAACGCCATGCCGGCTTCGAGCGTCTCCTCAACGAAGAAGTCGAAGCGCGCCTTGCGGTTGTCGGCCACCAGGTCGAAGCCGTCACCGCGCGCCGGAGTGGATTTTTCACGCGCCATCGCAGCTCAGTTTATCCCGATATGCGGCGCTCTTGTAGACCGGCGCGGGCCGCGGGATTAAGTCCAACGCGGGCGCGCCGTAACCGGTCTCGCGAAAGCCCGATACACCGCTCGGCACGATTGTTCTTGCGGCCGATTGATTTTCTTAATCACGCGGTAAAGTTCCGCTGGTACTTCGTCTTTGTCCCCCGGGAGGAGGACGAAGATGAAACATTCTAAGCCCAGAAAATGGATCACGGCCGCGGCGCTTAGCGCGATGCTGAGCGGTCAGCTCGCGGCGCCGATCGCCTTTGCCCGCAACGGCGCCGACTCCAATGACAACCGGACGGCGACGCCGATCAAGCACGTCATGCTCATAATCGGCGAAAATCGCACCTTCGATCACGTGTTCGGGACGTTCAAGCCGGCCACCGGCCAGACCGTCTGGAACCTGCTCTCGGAAGGCATCGTCAATGCCGACGGCACGCCCGGTCCGAACTTCGACAGCGCGCGGCAATACCAGGCGACCGATACCGGCACCTACTCCGTGAGTCCTGCCAAGGATGCGCTCTTCGCGACGCTGCCCGATCCCAAGGTCGGCGGACCGGCGACCCCATTCTTCAGCAGTGTGGCCGCGGCCGAGGCGGTCGAACCGGGGCTGCCGCTTGCCGACTACTACATGCTGACGATTGGCGGCACCGGACTGGCCGGCGGTATCGACACGCGCTTCCTGATCGACGGTCCGCTGGCCAACGGCCCGTTCGATATCACCGACTTCATCTCCTACGACGATTATGCGGGCAGTCCCGTGCATCGTTTCTTCCAGATGTGGCAGCAGCTCGATTGCGACATCACCAAGGCCACGCCGGTGAATCCTGCCGGATGCCAGGATGACCTTTTCCCGTGGGTTGAAACCACCGTCGCAACCGGCAGCAACGGCCAGCCCGAGCCCGCTGGCTTTGCCGGCGAGGGTGGCATCGCGATGGGCTACTACAACAACCAGAATGGCGACGTTCCCTACTTCACCCAACTGGCTAATCAGTATGCTCTGAGTGATAACTACCATCAGGCGATCATGGGCGGCACCGGCGCCAATCATATCGCGATTGGCTACGGCACGACGATTTTCTGGGCCGACGGCAAAGGCAAGCCCGGTACGCCGCCGCCTAACCAGATTGAGAATCCCAACCCGCAGCCAGGCACCAATAATTTCTACACGCAGGACGGTTACAGCGGCGGTTCTTATGTCAACTGCGCCGACTCAAGCCAGCCGGGGGTCAAGCCGGTCACTGACTATCTGAATTCGCTGCCCTATCGGCCGTTCCGGCGTGGCGATTGCACGAAGAACGCGTACTATATTGTCAATAACTATAATCCGGCCTACCTCGGGACCGGCGCATTGGAGTACACCGGAGCCGCGGACGACTTTACGGTTCCTCCGACCAAAGAGTCGAACCTCGCGCTGCTGCTCGCGGATCATCATGTCTCCTGGAAGTACTACGGCGAGGGCTGGGCGAACGGTACTGAGACTGGCGAAGATTCGAGCTACTGCAACATCTGCAATCCGTTTCTCTACTCCTCGCAGATCATGACGAACCCGGCGCTGCGGGCCAACAACCAGGGTATCAGCAATCTCTATGCCGATATCCAGTCGGGCACGCTGCCGGCGGTCTCGATCGTCAAGCCCGACGGCTTCCTCGACGGTCATCCGGCCTCGTCGAAATTCGAGCTGTTCGAGCAGTACTGCCACAAGATTATCGACATGGTGCAAGCCAACCCGACGCTGTGGAAGGATACGGCAATCGTAATCACGGTTGACGAAGGCGGCGGCTACTACGATTCAGGCTACGTGCAGCCAATCGATTTCTTCGGCGACGGCACGCGTATCCCGATGCTGGTGGTCTCGCCCTATTCGACCGGCGGGCGCGTGGTCCACGACTACTACGACCATGTCTCATTCGCCAAGTTCGTCGAGGCGAACTGGGGCCTGCCGGAGATCTCGAATACCAGCCGCGACAACCTGCCGAATCCGGTACCGAGCGAACAGAGCGCCTATGTTCCGGCCAACAGTCCGGCGATCGGTGACTTGATGGGTATGTTCAGTTTCCCGAGTAAGTAATGCGATCGCGCATTTGAACGTGGCTTAACCGCGGCGGCCGGCGAAATTGCCGGCCGCCGCTTTCGTCCGCGGTTTATTTTCCGGCCTGGCGCCGCGGCGGCGAAAGCGCCCGCCTACCACAGACGCGCGGACGCGATGCGCGCGCCTTCGGCCATCGCTTTGAGCTTGGCCCACGCGATCGCGCCGTCGACCCGCGAGACGCCCGCCACCGTGGCGAAGCCGCAGTCGCTTCCCGCCATCACGTTCTCGCGGCCGACCACGCCGGCGATATTGCAGATCCGTTCTGCTACCAGTCCCGGATGCTCGACAAAATTGGTCACCGAATCGATCACGCCCGGTATCAACAGCTTGCCGTCGGGCAATTTCACGCCCTTGAACGACGCCCATTCGTGCGCATGGCGCGGATTGGAAGCCTCGTACGACAAACCCTGCGGCCGCGCCTTGAGGATTATGTCGAGGATCTCCTTGATCTCGACGTCGTGATGATGCGGGCCTTCGTAATTGCCCCAGCACAAATGGATTCGCGATTGCTCTGGCGGCACGTCGGCCAGCGCGTGGTTGAGCACTTCGATATGCAACTCGATAGTCTGGCGGAACTGCGCAAGGCTCAAGTCCTTGAACTGGATATGGCGGCTCATCGCGAGGTCCGGGCAATCGACCTGCAAAACGAAACCGGCGCCGACGATCGCGTCGTACTCGGTCTTCATCGCCTCGCCGATCGCGCGCACATAGGCCTCGTGGGTCTTGTAGTATTCGTTGCTGAGGAAAAACGAGACCACGCCGGGCGACGCCGCACTGACGAAGGCCTCCGTCGCCGGCGCCTCCTTGAGACCCGCGCGCAGATTATCCAGATCGGTGCGCAAACCTTGCGCGTCGCGATAAGTAATCGGTCCGGTGCATGCCGGCCGCTTCATCGCCGCGATACTGCTGTCGACCACGCTGCGCTTGATGAAGCCCGGGAACTCCGCCAGATCGCCCGCCATAATCGGTGCGCTCTTGCCGCCTTCGAAGCCCGACAGGCGATCCTTGACGTAGGTCGCGTACGACGGCTTGCCCATCTCGCCGTCGTTGACCACATCGACGCCCGCGTCGACCTGCTTGCGCACGGTCTCGGCGACCGCCGTTTTGACCCGAGCGCCGAGCGCCGACGTGTCGTAGGGCTCGCCAAATTCCTTGGCGCGCATGATGGTGATCAGATCGTCGGGCCGCGGCAGGCTGCCCGTATGGGTCGTCAGGATTCGCTCGAGGCTGCGCTTCATGTCTGGCTCCTCCGTCTGCGATGCGGGAGGGTGCGCACGGTCGTGATGCGGCACTCTCAGATGCGCGCCGCGCCGATCGATGACCGCCGCCGTGCGCGCGAATTTCGCAACGCATCCACGCTAGCGCGCTCCGGCGGCAACCGCCAAACGTCCGCGCCACTAATTTCGATGATTGACCAGTGATTTCGATGATGGGACGGACGCCGCATCGCCGCAGCCGGCCGCGCATCGCCTCACGCGGCGCGCTCAGGCGGCGACGAAACCCAGGTCCTTGAGCCGCGAGCGCGCTTCGGCGGCACAATCCGCATAGACCATCAGGCGCGCCGGAATCACGCCGTACTGCCCGAGGATCGCGCCGCCTTGCTCGTCAAAAATGAACGAGTCCACGCCGCTGCTCTCGAGCAGGTCATGCGCGATCTGGATTTGCATCCGATCGGTATGCGCAAAAATCTCGACCAGGCTGGAGGTTTGCGCGTCGTCATTCATAGGTGGTCTTTTCCAGCCAGGCCGCGGCGCGCGATCAGCCGGCCACCCGATCGCCGGAGTTGCCGCCGGTGCCCTTCATGATGCCGCTGATCCGAAAATAGAGCAGGGTGCCCACTCCGATCGCCACCAGCACGGCAATGACCGTGTCGAAGCGATGGAAGTACGGCGCCAGCGCCGGCCAATGCTGCCCCAGCTTCATCCCGGCGTAGGCCAGCGCGAGGCACCAGATGAACGATCCGGCCAGCGTGTAGATGGTGAAAGGCAGCAGACGCATCCGCGCCACGCCGGCGGGAAAGGCGATAAAGGTGCGCACCACCGGCAGCAGGCGGCTGATGAACACCGCCGGCGATCCCCAGCGGGCGAAAAATCGATCGGCGACTGCGAGTTCGTGCGGCGCGATCAGCACCCAGCGCCCGTAGCGTTCGATCACCCATCGTCCGCCGCTCGCTCCGGCGAAATAGGCCACATACGAACCCGCCAGACAGCCGCCCGCGCCGGCCATCGCGACCAGGTAGAGGTTGAAACGTCCGGTCGCCACCAGGTAGCCCGCAAAGGGCATCACCACTTCCGAGGGCAGCGGAATGCAAGCGCTTTCGATCGCCATCAGCAACACCACGCCGCCGTAGCCCATCCCCGCGATGACGCCGGTGATCATTGCGGAGAGTCCCGTGAGCAATCGATCGATCATGACCGGCCTTTGAATCCCCCCTCGCGCGCGGCGCGCAACTCCACGCGACACCTTGCCATGCCTCCGGCGAACTTGCGAGATGGCCGCGCGCGTTTGCGTCCCGCGGTCGCGGCGTCGTCGTGACGCAATGGCCCCGCGTATCGGCAATGGCTTCGCGCGGCGCATTCGCGCTAGACTTCGCGGCGTTTGCTTCGCAGGGCTAAAATGTTTATGGATATAGATACTGTATATATGTTGATCGGCGGACGGCGCGGCGCGCGCCTTCACGCCGCCGCGACGATCACCGGAATCGCCCGCACGCGGCGACTGATCGAGGGAGAATCATGGCCAAGAACTCGCTGACGATTACCGACAATCGCACCGGAAAACAGTACGAGCTGCCGATCGAGGAGGGTGGCGTCGTGCGCGCCTCCCATTTCCGCGACATGAAGACCGCGGCCGACGATTTCGGCCTGATGACCTACGATCCCTCGTTCACCAATACCGCGTCATGCCGCAGCCGCATCACCTTCATCGACGGCGACGCCGGCATCCTGCGCTACCGCGGCTTTCCGATCGAGGAGCTGGCCGAAAAGAGCAACTACCTGGAGGTCGCCTACCTCATCGTCAAGGGCGAGCTGCCGAATCATAAGCACTACGCGGCGTGGGAGCAGAACATCAAGACCCACACGATGGTGCATGAGAATATCAAGAAATTCATGGAGGGCTTTCGCTACGACGCCCATCCGATGGGCATGCTGGTCGGCACCATCGGCGCGCTCTCGACGTTCTATCCCGAGGCCAACGCGATTACCGATCTCGAATCGCGCCGCCTGCAGACCCGCCGCCTGATCGGCAAGGTGCCGACCCTCGCCGCCTTCGCCTATCGCCATACCCGCGGCCTGCCCTACGTCTATCCCGACAATGATTTGAGCTACACCGGCAATTTTCTCTCGATGCTGTTCCGCATGGCCGAGCGCGACTACCAGCCCAATCCGATCCTCGAGCGCGCACTCGACGTGCTCTTCATCCTGCACGCCGACCACGAGCAGAACTGCTCGACCAATGCGATGCGCTCGGTCGGCAGCTCGCAGGTCGATCCCTATTCGGCGGTCGCCGCCGCCACCGCCGCGCTCTATGGTCCGCTGCACGGCGGCGCCAACGAGGCGGTCATCCGCATGCTGATGGATATCGGATCGCCCAAAAACGTGCCCGACTTCATCAAGCGCGTCAAAACCGGCGAGCGGCGCCTGATGGGCTTCGGCCATCGGGTCTACAAGAATTACGACCCGCGCGCCAAAATCGTTAAGCGCATCGCCTACGAGGTGTTCGAAGTCACCGGCCTCAATCGGCTGATCGAGATTTCGCTCGAACTGGAACGCATCGCGCTTGAGGATGACTATTTCGTCTCGCGCAAGCTCTACCCGAACGTCGACTTCTACACCGGCGTCACCTACCAGGCGATGGGTTTCCCGATGACCATGTTCCCGGTGCTGTTCGCGATTCCGCGGACCTCGGGCTGGATGGCGCAGTGGGCCGAGATGGTGCGCGACCCCGAGCAGAAGATCGCGCGGCCGCGCCAGGTCTATATCGGCGAGGTCATCCGCAAATGGGCGCCGATGGACGGGCGCGCCGAACCGACCACGCGCGAGGATGCCGTCAGCGATCAGATCTGAGCGCTGACATCGGGTCGCACTATACGCGCATTGTGAACCGCACGACACGCTCCGGGCCCTCGGTATGAGGTCAATTGCGCATCCGCGGCGGCGATAGTAGAATTGGGATCGGGACGGCGTACGCGAAGGGCGGTGATCGAATATGAAAGCGGCAATCAGCAAATGGGTCGAAAAGCTGGTCAAGGATCCCGATAAGGCGCGCCAATTACTCGATGGAATAAATCGCGCTGGTAAAGATCCCGCTAATTCGAAACCGATTCTCGTCGATGGCAAATACTACAAGGTGCGCCTCGCCGGTTCCGTCGCGGTCCCGCCTGGGCAAAAGTGACCCCGCTCTGATCGACACTTAGCCTTTTCACCGGAGGTCGCGCCTGAGCCTCGCGTTCCCCGCCATTGTCGTAATCCTGGCATTCATGCCGGGATTGGTTTTTATCAGAGGATACTACGTCTTTCCCTATCCGCGCGCGCTCTCGGCCACCGACGAGATCGTCGGCGCCATGATCTTTTCGGTCCCGTTCCAGGCCCTCGCGATCTTCCTGCTCCATGTATTCACTTCGTACCGCGTCGATCTCGTCCAGTTCGGCACTCTCATCGATGGCGCCAAGAGTGACATCGCGAATGAGATTGCCTTCGACGATCTCGCGAGGTTCCTGTGGCCGATAATCGGCTACAATGTCGCTCTCTGGATTTTCGCCAGTTCCTGCGGCCACCTTCTGCGCTGGATTGTCATCAAATCCGAGTTCGATATCGACCACTCCTGGCTCCGCTTCAGCAGCGAATGGTACTACATCCTCTCCGGTCGCCAATGGCTTTGGAAAGAAGGCGTAGATTTCCACCTAATGCTCGCCGATGTAATGGTTTCCGGTAATACCGCCCCCCTGATCTATTCCGGCATCCTGAGGAGTGTTCACTTCGCCCGCGACGGCGCGGTCGAGTCATTGGTCTTCAACCAGGCGGAAAAATGGGCAGTCCCCGGTTACCCCACTTCTCAGCAAATCCCCGGACAAGCCTTCGTCATCAAGTTCGACCAGGTCCTCAATCTCAACTTTCGGCTGCTCAAAATCGAAGAAGAAACCGTCGCCGCGCAATCGCCTCAGCCGCCGCTTCCGCAATTTCCCTAGCGCGCCGTTCGCGGACCGGCTACCCCCGGTCGCTGAAATTCGGCTTGCGCTTCTCGACGAATGCGCGCGCACCCTCGGCGATATAGCCGGCCCGCACGCACAGCGTCTGATTGCGATCCTCCATCAGGATCGCCTGCTCCAGGCCGCCCGCGTCGACGCTCGCGCCCAGGCATTCCTTGGTCAGTCGCAGCCCCAGCGGTGAGGTCTCGACCATCTCCTGCGCCAGGCGGCCGGCCGCCGCGTCGAGTTCTTCGTCGCGCACCACTTCCGAAACCAGTCCGGTGGCCAGGGCGCGCGGCGCCGCGATAAAGCGCCCGGTCAGCATCAGCTCGGACGCGATCGACAGGCCCACCGCGCGCGGCAGAAAATAGCTCACGCCCATATCGCACGCGCTCAGCCCGATACGGATGAAGGCGGCGTTGAAGCGCGCCGATTCGCCCGCCAGGCGCACGTCCGCCGCCAATGCCAGCGCGAAGCCGCCGCCGGAGGCGGGACCGCGCACCGCCGCGATAAACGGTTGCGGCGCGCGGCGCATCGCCACCACCAGATCGCTCATCCGGCGCTGGATGTCGAATACCGCGGCCGTGCTCGCCTTGACCACGTCGATGCCGCCGTCGCCGCCGGACTGCTCCTTGAGGTCGAGGCCCGCACAGAACGCGCGCCCCGCACCGCGCATGATCACCACCCGCGTCTTGCGATCGTGATTGAGCGCGTGCAAAAAATCATGCAACTCATCGACCATCGTGGCGTTGAGCGCGTTGAGCGCATGCGGCCGATTGAGCGTGAGCCACGCCACCGGCCCGTTGTGCGTAACCTCCAACGCTTCGTATCCCATTTCGCTTGGTCTCCTTAATTAAAACCGCGGCTGCGCAGACTCGCCCGCATCTCATGCCCGCCGCGGCTGCGCGGAGTCTCAGAGTCTAAATTTGTGCGCACGGCGCAGACTCCTTTGCGCGGCTCCGCTGTGCTTCGCCTAATGCGCACCCCATGCCCGCCGCGGCGCCACGCAAATCCGAGGCACACGTGGGTGCGCCGTCGCGCCCAACGATAGTCGCATTTATCCGGGTTGCGCCACGGGGCGATCTTTTCTGCGTCCCGCGTGTATTGCCACGATCGCTGGATTTATCCGCCTACTAGGCTCATATCATCTTAATTCATGTCTAAAGTCTTTAGATGTTGAATTTTCATCTTAAAACATCAAATTTAATTAAATCATTCGGTTTGGCTTAGGCATCTTCGTCGAAAGGTTATTTCTTGCTCACTTGTTTCTTGACATCGCTACGTGCGCAGCCGACGCTTGAATTGTGAGCGACAACACTTTGCTTCCGATGGTGACTCCCGAATGGCCGAGCTAAACGGCGCACCGCGCGCTGCGGTGTCGCAAGACGAAATTTTCACCATCAAGGAACTCTCGGAACACCTGCGGGTCCATCCGACCACGATCTACCGGTTGCTGCGCCAGGGCCGCCTGCCGGGCTTTCGCGTCGGTAGCAACTGGCGCTTTAATCGCGCGGCGATTGAGCAGTGGGAGCAGACCCAGGCGTCCGAGATCGATATTCCGATCGCGCGCGGACGGCGCAAGCGCAACGCCAACTAGACTTCGCTCTTCCGCATGCCCGATTGTTCGGCGCCGCCAATCGTGTGTTCCGATTCATCCTGTCGATTGCGCGAGCCGCGAGGCTTGGCGTCGACGACGATCTGCGCGCGCGGCGCTTATCGCTCCGGCGCCATTTGACATTCACCAGCTATTGCGAATACCTAACGGGCATCAAAGAATCTGGAGTGTTGGGCCCCGATGCCGACCAAGTACGCCGACGTGGCTGGTTGCGCCACGAATTATTATTATGTCGGAAAGACGACGCTGCCCGACGTCGTGCCCGACTTTTCGCGCGGCCGCAAACTGATTTTTATCCATGCCGCTGGCTCCAACGGCCACGCCTGGCATCGCCAGTATGACGCGCTGGGCGCCGCCCACAGCCCGATCGCGCTGGACCTGCCGGGCCACGGCCGCAGTGCCGGGGTCGAAGGCCTACACAGCGTCGAGGCCTATGCGGATTTCGTCGTCGCCTTTGCCGACGCGCTCAAGATCGGTGCGGCCGTGATCGTCGGCAGTTCGCTGGGCGGTGCGATCGCGATGGATCTCGCGCTGCGCCATCCGGGCCGCGTGCAGGCGCTCGTGCTGATGGCGACCGCGCCGAAATTCAACATTCCGGCCGAAGGGATCGAGCTGTGGCGCGGGGTCACGATGGGCCGCGCGGGTCAGCCGTTTAACAACGACGGCTACTCGCCCAAAACCATCGCGGAAAAACGCGAAGTGATTCAGGAAGGCTGGGGCGAGCAGATTCGCACCGACCCGCGCGTGCGCTGGGGAGATTACGTGGTTGGCTCAAAGGTTGATTTGCGTGAGCGGATCGGCGAGATCGCCACGCCCACGCTGATCCTGGCGGGCGCCGACGATCAGATAACACTGCCGGCCGACGCCGAGTTTATACATGGCCGCGTCAAGGGATCGCGCCTCGAAGTGATCGCCGACGCCGCGCACCACCTGACCACCGAGCGGCCCGACGAGGTCAACGCCGCGGTGGCCGGGTTTCTTGCCGGATTACCAGGGAGCGCCGCATGAGTCTCAGCCGCAAAGTCGCCGTCACCGGCGTTTACGAACATCCCACGCGCTTCGCGCCCGACAAGACCATGTTCCAGATCATGGCCGAGAGCGTGCGTGGCGCGCTCGACGATTGTGGCCTGACGATTAAGGACGTTGACGGCCTGTTGACCGCCGGCATGGGCATGGGCGCAATGGCTATAGTGGGCTTTTGCGATTACCTGAACCTGACGCCCAACTTCGTCGATTCGACCAATATCGGCGGCTCGTCGTTCGTCGCCCATGTCGCCCATGCGGCGGCGGCGATCAACGCCGGACTGTGCGAGGTCGCGGTCATCGTCTACGGCTCGACCGCGGCGTCGTCGCGCTTCGCGATCGGCACGGGCGGCGGCGGTCACGGCGGCGATCCCTGCGATCAGTACGAGTCGCCCTTCGGGCCGACCACGGTCGGCGCCTACGCGATGATCGCGCAGCGCCACATGCACGACTACGGCACGACTTCCGAGCAGTTGGCCGAAATCGCGGTGACGATGCGCCTGCACGCCTCGATGAATCCGGTCGCCAAGTATCGCGATCCGATCACGGTCGATGACGTGCTGGCCTCGCGCGTCATCTCGTCGCCGCTCCATCTGCTCGATTGCTGCATCATCAGCGACGGCGGCGGCGCACTGGTTGTGACTTCGGCAGCGCGCGCGCGCGACCTGAAAAAGAAGCCGGCCTACATACTCGGCGTCGGCGAGACGGTGCGCCACGCGGCGCGCGGCCAGCGCGACTTCCTCGAGATCGCCGCGGCGCAGTCGGGCCGCCTCGCCTTCGAGCGGGCCGGCGTGGCGCATAAAGATATCGACATGGCGATGATCTACGATTCGTTCACCATCACGGTGCTCGCGACGCTCGAAAATCTGGGCTTCTGCAAGCGCGGCGAAGGCGGCCCCTTCGTCACCGGCGGACGCTTGCGCTTCGACGGCGCCCTGCCGATCAACACCGACGGCGGCGGCCTTTCGTCCAACCATCCGGGGATGCGCGGGATGTTCCTGGTGATCGAGGCGGTCAAGCAGTTGCGCGGCGAATGCGGTCCGCGCCAGGTCAAGGATTGCAAAATCGCGTTGGCCCACGGCACTGGCGGCGCACTCGGCACGCGCCATTCGGGCGCCACGTTGATCATGACCAATCAGTAAATTGCCGGTGAGTATCCCGAGCCGCTGCAATTGACCTGGTTTACCCGGAGAACGCGCCCGACGCGCTGAGTGCAAAGTGATGCCGCAGGAAAAAACCCCCAAAGCCTATCGCAAGCCGCTGCCCCATATCGACGAGGAGAGCCGCCCGTTCTGGGAGGCGCTCCAGCGCCATGAGCTCTACGTGCAGAAATGCCGCGACTGCGGCGACCTGCGCTACCATCCGCGCGCGCTCTGCACCAGTTGCATGTCCTCGCGCACCGAATGGGTTCGCGCCAAAGGCACTGGCAAAATTTACACCTTCACCGTGACGATGCAGAATCAGGCCGCCGGCTTTCGCGAGACACTGCCCTACGTGATGGCCTGGGTCGAGATCGACGAAGGGCTCAAGCTGCTCACCAACATTGTCGACTGCCCCCCCGAACAGGTTAAAATAGGGATGCCCGTCGAGGCCGTGTTCGATGACGTCACGCCTGAAGTGACGCTGGTAAAATTTCGCCCGGCGAGGTGAGGTCCCGGCTTAGTGACCACAACCCTTGACCTGCACAGTCATAGCGAAGCCTCCGAAGACAGCCGCGCGCCGCTCGAAGCCTATCTCAACTGGCTCAAGCTCAAGCGCACCGAGCGGCCGGTCGACGGCGTTGTGCTGACCGAGCATCGCCAGTTCAACCAGGAGGGCGACTACCGCGCGCTCGAAGACAAGTTCGGCATCCTGGTGCTCAAAGCCTCCGAAGTCGAGACCGATTATGGCCACGTGCTGGTCTTCGGCGTGACCGACGAGATGACCCGGCGGTTCGATTTCGCCAACGTGCATCTGCCGGCGCAGGAAGTGATCGATGAGGTCGCGCGGATGGGCGGGGTGGCCGTCCCCTGTCATCCGGGGCGCCCCAACGTTGGCCTGTGCGAGCATTACACGCATAAGCCGCCGCTCGAAAATGTGATCGCGGTCGAGGTGCTCAACGGTGGTTCGCGCCGCGGCGAGGATGAACGCAGCGAGGAGCTGGTCCGCCAGTTCGGCTACTCGGCGGTGGGCGGCTCGGACAGCCATCTGGTGAGTCTCATCGGCCTGTGCGCGACGCGCTTTGAGGGCGAGATTCGCACGGCCGAGGATCTGGTGCGCGAACTCAAGAGCGGTAGCTACGCGCCGGTCGATTTCCGCCCGCGCCGCAAACCCGTGCCGCACGCGACGCCGGTCGAGGTGAAATAGCGTGGCGGCGATTTCCAAACGGGTGATTCCCGACCGCGCGTGCGGCGCTATGCGGCATGCGTTATCGGTGGAGGTGAAATAATATGGCAGTCGATTACGACCCGGCGATTATCGGCCGGGTGTTTGAAACCACCGACCCGGTGCCGGTCAGCGCCGAAGCGATTGCGACCTTCTGCACCGCGATCGGCGAGACCAATCCGATTCACGTCGACGCCGCGGCGGCGCAAAAGGGACCCTGGGGCGGAATCACTGCACCGCCCTCGTTCGCCGTCACCTTCCGTAACGGGCAGCATTTTTTTCAGCACGTGCCGCGCTTTGGCAAACAGGGCTTCGACGCCGGCAAGGACGTCGAATTCGGCGCGCTGATTCGCCCCGGCGACGCGATCACGCTGACCTCGCACGTCAAGGAGATCTACGAGAAGACCGGCCGCACCGGCTCGATGGTCTTCGTCGTCGTGCGCTCGACGCTGACCAACCAGCACGGCGAGATGGTCGCCCACGTCGATCATAAATTCATGAGCCGGACCTGAGCGGGCGGGATAAAAATATGAGCGAAGTGACATACGCATCGGTCCAGATTGGCGACACGCTCGGTCCGCAGGAATTCTACCTGAGCAAGGACCAGGTTCGCGCCTACGCCAAGGCCACCGGGATGTGGGTGCCGCGCTTCACCGACGACGAGGCCGCGCGCAAGGAGGGGCTGCCCGGCATGATCACGCCGGGCAACATGAGCCTGGCGATCATGAGCAAGCTGGTCAGCGACTGGATTGGCGCGAGCGGCGCGCGGATGATCCGGCTCGGCACGACCTATCGGCAGCCGGTGCTCCCCGACCACACGCTGACCTTGCAGGGCTTCATCACGCACAAGAGTGAGAATGATCGCACGGCCGAGATGGACGTGTGGGTGGAGAGTGAAGAGGGCGATCGCCTCGTAATCGGCACCGCCACCGTCCACTTCCCGCGCTAGCGAGTGTCTGCTCGGATCAGGTTGTCATTCTGAACGGAGTCCGCGCAGTGAAGAATCCCGGGATTATTCGCTGCGCTCAGAATGACATGATGGATTTTGTGCCGAGGTTCCCTGGGCGAGCCACGCTAGCGCGGCCGGAACACGGCGCCGCTTAGAGCAGCGCACCGCGGAAGGGTTCGTCGCGCGTGGGCGGGAATTCCAGCAGGTTGATCGCCCAGCGGCGGGCTTGGCTCAACGCCTCCTCGGCGCGCTTGAACAGGCGCTCGCGCTGCATCACGCTCCAGACGTAGACGTCGACCGACGGCTCGTCGCTCAGCGTTACGTCGATCATCCAGTCCTCGATCTGCGGTCCGCAGATCAGCAGGCGGAGCAGGCGTCCGTGGTCGAGGATAATGCCACGGGCTTCGCGCGGGATGCGAAATTCGTCCTTGACCCGCTTAAGCATTCGCTCGGGAATCTGCTCGTCGGTCATCGGCACCAGCACCCATCCGCCGGCCGGCGGATCGGCGGCGCGCGCGATGCGCAGGTTGTTGTCGGTCAGATCTTCTTTGGCGCGATCCTGATCGTAGTCCTTGCCGACCGCGTAAAAACTCATCGCGACCGGCAGCACTGGCATCTCGGTTTCGCTTTTGGTCGGCTTGGGCCGTTTGAAATTAGTCTCGACCCACCAGCGATTTTCGACATTTGGCTTATTCGCCATCGGCTCGCCTCATCATTGACGCCGCGCCGCCGCGGCGGCGTCCGCACCCCATGCCCCTCTCCCGCCGCGCGCGCCTCGCGACCGCGATCGTCTGCGCGCGGCTAGCGATGTGATCCGCGCGCGCGCGGCGCGATCGATCGCGCCGCCGGCTTGCGGCGCCCGCCGCGCCGCACGGCCACTGCGCGATTATCGCGACTACGGCGTGTGCCACCGCGGCCGACCTGCGCGCGAAGTGCGGTCGCCTTGATCCGCGCGGCCGCCACCCGTGGGGTCTTCGCCAGTTTGAGCTGCGGCTTGACCGCGGCCGGCCGCGCACGCCGCGACGGACGGCGCAGGCCGCGCACCATCCGGCGCGTAAAGGCGTCGGCCTTGCGCTCGGCGTCGGTCCAGAACAGATAATGCGCGAGCTCGTGATAGACCGCCTGCACCCACATCCGCTCCGAATAATAGATCCGCCCGCGCTTCCAGTTTTCCGGATGCACCAGGTGGATGCGCCCGTCCTCGAAGGTGCGGCCTGCCGACTTGCCCCAGTCGATATATTCGTACCATTCGATGCGCGGCCGCCGCAGATGGTAGTAACGGCAGAAGTCCGCGATCGCGCGGCGAAACGCGGCCTCGCCATGATGACGGAAATACTCGACGAGGTTGCGGTCCATCTCGCGGCGCCTGACGATTGGCGGAAGAAGCATGCGCACTTGTGGGAGGCCTCCGACTTAAAGCGCTCCGATCATACGAACGGTGCGGCCGGACAGTCAATCCACTACCCAGTAATGTCGTGTGAACTTAGCCGCTGAGGCGGCCGGAAGGCGCGCAACCGCGCTCGCGATGGGGAACGTGTAGGCGTTGCCGCGCCACAATGGGCATCTGGTAACGATACTACGACGATGAACAGAACGCCCCAAGGGGCGTCACCGCCAATCGTTAAATCGCGCTTTTCGCCCCTTGCCGCCGATCGCACCGGCCTCAGCCGTCGCGCCGATCGCGCGGCCGCGATCGGCATCGCGGCGCGAATTGCTTACGCGCAGGATCGTCAGAAATTGACCGCGGCCCGATGCGGATTGTGGCGTCGGCGCACCCGGTTGGCCGTCATATGCTGCGCGCGGCTCGATTCCTTGAGCCGCAGGCGACCGGCGCCCAGACGATCCGCTGCGCCGCGGCCAATCGAGAGCCCGCTCAGGCGTCCACGCAGAATCTCCGGATCGATCCCCAGTGCATCGCAGACGCTGTCGAACGAGAACGGATAGCTGGTGCCGCGCGTGTTGACCCATTGACCGGCTTCGGCAAAGGCGCGGCGCTTGCGCGCAGTGCCCATCCGGCTCCAGCCCTGGAGGATGTTGATCGCGTCGACCAGCACCGCCAGCATCAAGCGTTGTTCGCTGCAGAGACCGCCACCACCCATCGCGCCAAAGTATTGGCTCGGCAGGATAACGTCCGTGAATGCGATCGACTCTGCGCCTTCAACCGATTGTGCGATCTGCTCCATCTCTCGAAACTCCCCTTGGAGGGACCGCCTCGAGCGTTGGCTCGAGGCGGTTACGATTCTACGGCGGGCCGCCCCCTCTTAGCGTGTGTCGTCGTTGCGTGTATCAATAAAGCATCTATAGCATTGGAAAAACATGTAATCAAGTGTCTAAACACTAAATTTCGGGCGTTTTTTTGTCATACGCTCAATTTACGGAAATTTAGAAAGAAAACATTAATACGGATAATAAAAGAATATACTGCATCAAAGAACGACAGTCGTTTTGTCGCCATCCTCTCCGGGCTAGCGCCCGAACGTGACGATCGCGGTCTGCGATGGCCGTGGTGGAATCATCTGGTATAATTGGAACACCGCTTGACGGAGGGGCGATTGCAATGGCCGAGTTATTTGCCCGCGACACGATCAAGAGTCTGCGCAAGCTCAGGGTACTCAAGCCCGATCTGTTCAAGAGCTTCATGGATTTCGATCAGGCGGTGTTCAAGGACGGGGCGATTCCCGCGCGCACCAAAACCCTGATGGCGATTACGGCGGCGCACGTCACCCAATGCCTGTGGTGTATCGAGGAGCACGTCAAACGTGCGCACAAGCTGGGTGTGAGCGACGAGGAGATCGCCGAGGCGGCGTTTGTCGCGATGGCGTTGCGGGCCGGTGGTGCCTTTGCCCATTCATGCGTGGCGATGGCGGTGACCGAAGACTTGAAGATGGCGGAGGAGCGCAAGGGCTGAATGATGGATCAGGCGACACGGACCCGGAAGATTCGTATCGGCGGCGTCGAGGTTGGCGGCGGCGCGCCGGTGGTGGTGCAATCGATGTGCGCGACGCGCACGGTCGACATCGACAAGACGATCGCGCAGACCCATCAGTTGGCGCGGGCCGGCGCGGGCATCGTGCGCATCGCGCTGGATAATGCCAAGGAGGTTCCCGCGCTCAAGGAAATTCGCGCGCAGACCCCGGGCGTCACGCTGTCGGTGGATTTGCAGGAAAACTATCGCATTGCGGGCAAGGTCGCGCCGTACGTTGACAAAATCCGTTACAACCCCGGCCACCTGCATCACATTGAGAAGTCCAAGACCATCCCGCAGAAGGTGAAATGGCTGGTCGATATCGCGCGCGATCACGACCTGGCGATTCGCATCGGCGTCAATTGCGGATCGGTGGCGCCCGCCTTCCTGGAAAAATATCCCGGCGATCAGCTAACCGCGATCGTCGAGTCGGCGGCGTACCATTGCGAGCTGATGGAAGAGTACGGCTTCGATCGCTTCGTCGTCTCGCTCAAGGATTCCGATCCGGCCAAGGTGCTCGAGGCCAATCGCCGGATGACCGCGCGGCGGCCCGACGTGCCGTTGCATCTCGGCGTCACCGAGGCCGGCTTGCCGCCCGACGGGATTATCAAGACGCGCCTCGCCTTCGAGAAGCTCCTGGCCCAGCGGATCGGCGACACGATCCGGGTCTCGCTCACGCTGCCCAACGAGCGCAAGCATGAGGAGGTCGTCGTCGGCCATCAGATTATCGCCGACGTCAAGGCCGGCCGCTTCATCTCGGTGCCCGACTTCGGCACGGGCATGAATATCATCTCGTGTCCGTCGTGCTCGCGGGTCGAGAACGAAAAGTTCGTCGAGCTGGCCCAGCAGGTCAAGGATCTGACGACCTATGCTTCGCAATACCGGATTACGATCGCGGTGATGGGCTGTCGGGTCAACGGACCGGGCGAGACCGACGACGCGGATTTGGGCCTGTGGTGCGGACCGACCACGGTGAATCTCAAGAAGAAGGATCGCAAGGTGGGCAATTTCACCTACGAGGACGTGCTGCCGCGCCTGCGCAGCGAAGTCGATCGGCTGATCGCGGAACGCTCCTCGGCGATGAATTAGCCGCGGCCATTAGAGCATCCGGGTGCGCCCGGCGGGCAGATGGCGGTGCGTTGCGACGCATCGCCATCTGCATTTTGGGTTCAATTCGGCGAGGGAAGCTCTGCACAAGACCACTCGGTCATTTTGAACGCAGCGAAAAATCCCGGGATTCTTCACGTCGCGGACTCCGTTCGGAATGACGACCTGACTCGTGCGGAGTTTTCCTG
>Ga0307373_10005673_pt1 | contig 20265 bp, 17 predicted proteins | sample OX2MG_FD_202534 | JGI IMG/M metagenome (GOLD analysis project Ga0307373, IMG submission 202534) | Soil microbial communities from Risofladan, Vaasa, Finland - OX-2 | ecosystem: Environmental > Terrestrial > Soil > Coastal area > Acid sulfate soil | place: Finland: Risofladan, Vaasa | collected...
CGTTGCGCACGACCCCAACGCAAAGATCATCATGTGCACGTCGATGGGACAGCAGGCCTTGGTCGTCGAGGCGATCCAAGCCGGAGCGAAATCGTTCATCACCAAGCCGTTCCAGCCGCCGAAGATTTTGGAGACCATTCAAAAGGTGCTCTCATGAGCCAGGGCATGAATCTCACCGACCTGCAAAAAGACGCCCTTAAAGAGGTCGGCAATATCGGCGCGGGCCACGCGGCCACCGCCCTCTCGCAGTTGCTCAACACCAAGATCAATCTGAGCGAGCCGCGCATCGACGTCATCAAGTTTCGCGACCTCGCATCGCGCGTCGGGCACGAAAGCCGGACCGTCGCGGCATTGCACATGTACCTGCGTGGCGAGGCTCCCGGCCAGATGGTCGTGCTCTTCGACCGCGAACAGGCGCTCGACTTCGTCAGCCAGTTCTTGCACCGCGTCATCGGCGATATTCAAATCTTCGATTCGATCGCCGATTCGACGCTCAAGGAGCTGGGCAACATCATCGCCGGTTCGTACCTCACCGCGATCATTCAACTGACCGGCTCGAACCTGTTGCCTTCGGTTCCGACGCTCTCATACGGAACCGTACAGGCCGCCTTCCGTACCTTGATGTCGATTCTTCCCGATCAAGACGTCTTCTTGATCGAGTCCGCCTTCCTCGATAAAGAGAAAGAAGTCGCGGGCCAGTTTATCTTGATTCCAGAGACCGGATCGCTCGGGCCACTGCTCTCCGTTTTCGGAGTGGAGTAGCGTCATCGCGCGCGGTCGCGGTTTGATGCAGAAGATCGATGTCTGACGAACTGTTCAATCGCGAAGAATTTATCTCGTACTTCCGCGACGAAGCGGAGGAACTGCTTCAGCAGATTGATGCGGATTTGCTCAGACTCGAGGAATTCGTCGAGTCCGGCGAGACCGACCCCGAGATCGTCAACTCGCTCTTCCGCGCGCTGCACACCGTCAAGGGCAGTTCGGGAATGCTGGGCTTTTCCGACGTGCAAAATCTCGCGCACAAGTTGGAGAATCTCTGCGATCTGCTGCGCAAAGATCGCATGCCGCTCTCCGAGAGTTGCGTCGACATTCTCTTTTCAGGGCGCGATTTTCTCACCGATTTAGTCGAAGTCGCGATCGGCGACCACGAGCCGCCTAAGGGGCTGGACGAGTACGGCGCGCGCCTGGACCAGTTCGTCGCCATTTACGAAGAGACGTCGCACGTCATCGAAGGCCGCACGGGCCCCGAGCAGACCTTTGAGGAAGCGACGGCGGTTGAGAGCAAGTCGGCGAGCGTTGCCGATGTTGAAGCATTTGAAGCTGAGATCGCGCGGCTACTTGCAGAAGCCGAATTGAAGCGCGCGCAAGCGCCGGCACCGCCGCCCCCCGCCGAGACTGTTGTAAGCGCGACCATGGAAGTGGCTCCGGCGCCTGCCGTCGTTCCCGCCGCACCCGAAGCGGCCGACGCGAAAAAGGCCGCTACCGAGAAGGCTGCACCCAAGCGCGGCTCGATTCATCAGACGATTCGCGTCGATATCGAGCGTTTGGACGCGCTGCTCAACCTGGTCGGCGAATTGGTGATCAACCGCACGCGCATCTCCGACATCGCCAACACGCTCGAGCGCTTGATGGCCGACAAGAGCGTCGGCGCATCCACCGGCATCGTCGCGCCGCTCGCCAAAGATTTAGCCGACAGCGCCGCGCTGCTCGCGCGCACGACCAACGAGATTCAAGAATCGATCATGAAGGTGCGCATGGTCCCGATCGGCCAGGTGTTCGACCGGTTCCCGCGCTTGGTGCGCGACGTCGCCAAGGCGCGCGGCAAAGAAGTGCTTCTGAACATCTCGGGCGCCGAAACCGATCTGGATAAGACGATCGTGGACGAAGTCGGCGAGCCGCTGATGCATCTGCTGCGCAACTGCGTGGACCACGGCATCGAATCGCCCGACGCGCGCGAGGCGAGCGGCAAACCGCGGGCCGGAACGATCTCGCTCAATGCATACCACGAAGGCAACCAGATCATCATCGAAGTCTCCGACGACGGCGGCGGCATCGATTTGGATAAGGTGCGCGCGCGCGGCATCAAACAGGGGCTCATCTCCGCGGAAGACCGGCTGACGGATCGCGAACTCGTCGAACTGATTTTTACGCCCGGTTTTTCGACGGCCGAAGTGATCTCGGACGTGAGCGGCCGCGGCGTCGGCATGGATGTGGTAAAGAAGAACATCACGCGCCTCAAAGGCATTTTCGACGTGGATTCGGTGGCCGGGCAGGGCACGCGCTTTACGATCAAGCTCCCGCTGACGCTCGCCATCATCCAGGCACTCTTGGTGCGGGTGGTTCACGAGCTCTACGCGATACCGCTCGATTCGGTGATCGAATCGCAGCGCGTCGAAATGCGCGACGTACGCACCGTGCATGGGAATGAAGTGATCACGTTGCGCGGCCAGGTGGTGCCGCTGCTGCGCATCGCGGAATTCTTCGAACTCGACGGCACGCGCGACCCCGACAAGGTGATGATCGTGATCGTCGGCCTGCAAGGGCGCCAGGTTGGGCTGGTCGTCGATTCGTTCGAAGGCGAACAAGAGATCGTGATCAAGCCGCTCTCCGATGTGGTCGGCCGGATTGCGGGCATCTCCGGTGCAACCATCTTGGGCAATGGATCGATTTCGCTCATCATCGACGTGCATTCACTAGTGAGCGAAGCCTATGTCAGCGGCAGAGTCGCTCGCGCCGAGTTTTCAGGAGTCTAATGACGATGGCGGACGTAAAAGAAGATCGCAAGCAGCAGTTCTCCGGCGAAGTCGTTCAAGTCGTCTCGTTTCGATTGGGAAGCGAAGAGTACGGCGTCGATATCGCGCAAGTGCAAGAAATCATTCGCATGGTCGAGATTACGCACGTGCCGCGCGCGCCGCGCTTTATGGAAGGCGTGATCAATCTGCGCGGGCAGCTGATCCCGATCATCGACCTGCGCACGCGCTTCGGCATGTCGCGCATCGCTTCGACCAAGAGCACGCGTATCGTGGTGACCGAGATCGGCACCAAACGCGTCGGCATGGTCGTCGATAGCGTCTCCGAGGTGCTGAACATTCCGATCGAAAACGTCGAGGACGCGCCCGAAATGATCGCCGGCGTCGGCACCGAGTACATTCAGGGCGTGGGCAAGATGAACGACCGCCTGATCATTATGCTCGATTTGACGATGGTGATTTCCGGCGAGGAGAAGCAACAGCTCGACGGCGTCGAGACGCAGTACGCGGCCTCCTAGGGGCCGTTCCTAAGGTTTCTGGAGATGGCCCCCAGGAACGACGTAACAAGCAGGCCTCCTCCACCGTTGAGAGCGTAGAATGGCTTCGATGTATAAACCGATCTTTGCGGTAGTAGCGCTGGTCCTCGCGCTGGCCGCCCCCACGTTGGCGCCGCTTGCTCAGGCGGCCGGTACGAGCGCAACCCCCGTGCCCAGCGAGCTGGGGACGCCGCCGCCGGAGATCGGGCGTGTGGTGAGCCGCCCGGTGTGCGCCGCCCTGCGCAAACGGATCGCCCCCTCGATCGCACGCATGCTGCAGAACGATCAGACGATCTCCAAGAGCCCGCCGCTCTTCACGGAGTTCAATTACGAGATCGACGATAGCACCAGCGAGAGCATCGATAACAATGCCAGCAAGAACATGCTCCTGATGCACATGGAGCAGCTGGTGCCCTCGCTCGCCAACAACACGATCGAGATCAAGAAGCTGCTCGAAGACCCGAATTACATTCCCGCCTACGCCAAGACGACGAGCGATGCCAAGCTGATGGAGCAGATCCGCCAGAAGCTGCTGAGCGCGCTGGCCGGCCAGGAACTGGCGCTGGACATCATCAACGGCTTCGTAACCACCCAACAGCTGGGCGACATGCAGCACGAAGGCATGGGCTACATCAACGCGATCACCAACGGCGGCTCGATGTCGCAGGAACAGGCGATGAAAGCCCAGCCTACGGCCGATCCCATGACGCACGACCCCAACGCGGCGGGATTGCCGGCCGACCCCTACACCATCGATCCCGCGGCCGTGCCGGGCCTTTCGGTGGGCTATAACCCCGTGACCCGCCTGCTCGGCGCGCTCCAGTGGTCGCGCAAGCAGACGGCGCTGCGCGAAAACGTCGCGGCAAAAGACATCGTCCAAGCGGTCGCGCTCTGCGGCGGCAATCCGAACGGCAAGCCCCCGGCACCAGCCCCCGCTCCCACGTCCACGCCGAGGCGCTAAAGCTGGCGCGGCACCTGGTAGGGTAGGCAGGCCGCACTCCCCGGCCCGGCTACCGCGTATGCTACGTTGCTCGAACGAAAATCGAAAAGATTTTCTAAGTGCTGCCATGGCGCAGCCTGAAGGCCCTAAGGGGTCAGCTCGGCTCGTGCCGAATTTCGCAAAAATGGCGAGCTTTTTGAGTTGGTTTTCGGACAACTATCGATGGTTGTTTGATGGGGCCGGTGTTGTCGTCGGGCTGAGCATTGTAGGGTGGGCCGGGAAAAGCATCTGGAGCCTTCGCTCTGCGCCGGGCCGTCAAATGATCCAGCGGTCTGGTCACAATTCCATTAACATCCAGGCGGGCCGCGATATACACCGCGGTGGCAAAGATGAGTGATCGCCAAGAACTACGCTCCGGTGCTGGCTCCGTAAATATTCAGTCATCAGGTGATGTGAATTTTGGTGTTAGCTACACCGAAGCGCGAATGATAGCTTTAGATGTGTTCCGAGCAAATTTTCTTCAGATGCGCGATATGGCGCGGGAGATTGCGGAGAGCCGCGCTCAACAAATTTTAGATTCTTTTCTCGAGAAACTCCGAACGGAAAAAATCGATCCATCGATTACTGTCTCAGATCCCGATATGCAATACGCGATTTTCGATGCGCAGAAAGGATTCGCACGCTCAGGAGAGCCCGAATTGGGCCTTCTGCTATCTGACCTCTTGCTTCGTCGAAGTAAGGAGCCTCAACGTACTACGCTACAGCTAGTACTAAATGAATCGTTACAGGTGGCTCCAAAGCTGAACGTCCATCAACTAGATTTGTTATCGTTGTCTTGGGTGATGCGTTGCACCAAATTTAAATTTTCGAGCAAAGAGGCGATATTCGACTCATATGCGCAATGGATGGAACCTTTCTCACATGATCTTCGAGCGGAGGACTCGTCGTACAGCCATATGCAATATGCCGGATGTGGCGCGATAGAAATGGGCGAGATCACCATCCTTAGAATATTGGTAGGTGAATATCCGGAACTATTCCAGACGCATCAGATGGATCCAAAGATAATCGAGACGTTCATGCAACATTCACCGACTCTGCGGAGGGTCGCCGAGTATTGGGCATCTTCGCAGGCTAAAAGTTTCACCCTCACGAGCGTAGGCATGGCGTTGGCCAACGCACATTTCTGCGCGAAGTTCCCGGATCTGACTGTGCCTCTCACCATTTGGGTCAAATAGCTGTATATTTTCAGGACGCTAGCAACTTCAAGGTCAAGTCAGCGGCTGGATTGTGCCTCGGCGCGTAGTGTACGAACCGCTACTCGGCGAAGTAGGCGATCAACCGGTGCCCGTGGCGGCGAGCCTCGGCGACCCTGGGATATGCCCTGCTGAGCTTCATCTCCTCGAGCTGCATACAGGGTTGCGGTCACTAGTCTTCGTCGTTTTGAGCGGCAGTACGCCGACGAGGCATACGGTGTTGGGGGGAATGCCAGCCACGTCGGTATGGCGCTTGATTTCAGATCATGTGTTCGAGCGGATTGGGCGTTATGGCGGGACGCGAGGCTCGTCATAGTCGGCGCCACAGCGTCCGTCCACGTTGGCATCCATGAGGCGCGCTGTGCAATGAACTGAAGTATCCGCGCAAAATTTGATATCGTCGCTCTTTTCGACGAGCTCGGAAAGTGCGATACTAAGATCGGTCAGCCTGGTTTTGCTCGGCCGGTAGTGTCTGCAAAAGCAACTCCAGTCCGAAGGCCACGATGGCCGCTCTCTTGCGCTACGATTGGGTGGTGCCGTTTACGCGCCACTACGATCCTGTGGATCGCTGCAATCATGCCCTCAAAGCGTCAGGTGATGCCGCAGTCATACTCGCATTCGTTTTGATTATGCGTACGTATTTATCAGAGGCAGGCCGCATGCCAATGTATAAAAAATAGGCTGACCATCGCAGTCGGCAAGCGTGAAAACACTCGACGTGACCGAGAAGGTGTGGTAATGCAAGCAAAATTAAACGCTTCTGAGTCAGCTTTAAAACATCTGTACGACAACAAAAACCTTTATCGCGCTACAGAAATATTTGGCCAGTCCTTTAGGACTAATCATGCCAATTCAGAACATTCGCGAGTCGACAATTCATTCGGATACCTTTTTTTGGGCCCCACTGCTCGCATTTCGAGTGAGTTCAATATCATCCGGGAAGTTCTGTTTTATGCAGACGAATCAACCGCTTTTACTAGCAAATCCTTCCAGAATATCACGCGCTTACTTGATGATAACAAGCTTAGACTGATGCAGGACGTTGTCTTTGTTGCCTCGCAGGATGTGCGCGCGGAAAAACTTTGCGCAGAGCACATCGAGGAGACGGGAAGGAAGCTGATTTATTGTAGTTTTGCAGATCTGCAGTCGGCGGGCGAGGATTTCGCGGCAGAGTTGTTAAGACGATTTCTCTACAGTCGCGATTTGTTTGATGTCAGCGATCCGGTTTCGACAGATGAACAGTTTTTTGCGCGTTATAAGCTTGTTGATGAAATTTATGATGCTCTTGTAAGCGGACAATCGAGTGGTATTTTTGGTCTGAGAAAAATCGGCAAAACAAGTGTTCTCGAACGGCTGCGAAAGAAAAATGACCTAACAGGGAAATTTCACATTGCTTATCTCGATGCGCAGTCGCCTGAGGTGTACCGAAATGATCCGGCCGGAGTTGCCTACGAAATTGCGCGAGCCTTTAATCGTTCGTATGCGCAGCGTCATGGTCAACCATTTCAGAAAGATGTACCAAGCGGCGGCAACCTTTTAGACGCGAGCCGATTTCTGAGGGACTTCCTGACGCGGCTAATAGCTCAAAGCAATAAGCCGCTTTTAGTGATAATTGATGAGCTTGAGCGGATATTGCCTACTTCCTCGTCGACGAATGCTTGGAATACACAATACATTGATCTGTGGCGTTTGATGCGTTCTGAGAGTCAGATACGAGCCGGAAAGTTTGTTTTTTTGGTCGCATCCACGAACCCTTATTTTGCGGAAGTGGCCAACGTTGCCGGCGAAGATAATCCTCTTTATCGTTTTATTAAGGCTCGTTATTTAACGCCGTTTGGTGTTGACGACCTTGCCGAAATGATCGGCAAGCTTGGTCAACCCATGGGCGTTTCGTTTCAGAGGGAAGCCGTTGAGAGCATCCATGAGTGGTTCGGGGGACACCCTTTCTTGAGCAGACAACTTTGTAGTGCCATAGCGCGAGATTTGCCGGAGAGACCTCTGATTGCAAATGCTCGCAACGTTGACATCAGCATTGAATCAAATGGTTCTCAGTTCCGAGGCGATCTAGACGCAATTCTGAAGCTGTTCTCGGACTTCTATCCAGAAGAGCGCGAAATTCTTCAAGAGCTTGCGGAGGACGAGCGTAAGGCCCTCAAGATGCTAGAAGATCGTCCTTTAGCTGGTCAACATTTAATCGGTTATGGGCTGATTCGTAAAACAAAGAATAGTTACAAATTCAATATGGCCGCATTGCCACCGTACCTCATCACTGTTCCGCCGCCGGAGTTTAAGCAAGATGATATACCGGAGGCAGGCCGTGAACGCCATCTCCGCTTACAGAGTCGGATGAACAGCATTGAACCAGCTCTACGTATGCTTGTATTTGGGCGACTGCAAGGCGAATTTGGTGGCAATTGGTTTTCAGCTGTCCAGATGAAAAATGTTGATAGAGAACGCATCGAGCAAAAAGGCGACCTGAATAATCTTGAACTGATCGAGGAGACGTTTTTAACAGACCTGCTCTCGACGATTCTTCACCATTGGAAGCTTTTCTCGAAGGTTTTTATTAGCCGCACCGAATTTCTGCAGAACCAGAAGAGGCTAGCCGAAAGTGCTCGCCCTATTTCGGACCACCGCAAGATTCAAATGTGTGCCGACGATGCGCAGTACTTAGCTGCAAGCGATGCCTGCCTGTGGTTCGAGCAAAAAGTTTTGTGATATAAGCCCCCTGGTTGTTCGGGTGCGCGGCAGCGCTCCAACCCTCACTAATACGCTATTAGATGCTGCCAGACTGTCGGCCCTGATTGCCGGCTGCTCTCAGCCTGGCCGGGATGCGGTTCATTGCACCATTCGCCGAATGCGGTCCAAAAGAGCCAAAACTACACGATGTTCGGGCAAATTGGGGCTTAATTCCGAGTCGGCGCGTAGCGGAATCGAAAAAAGCGGAAGCATCGACAATCTTGAAATGGTTATTATATACGTGACGTAAGTGGTTCGTTTTGGTACGCTTTTCCTATGGAACACAAGGTCCCGGAGACCATGATCGAGGCGGTTCGCTACTTTGCGGACCCAGAGGTCGCGCATGACTTGTTCGTTCAGCTTCGTTGGCCGAACGGTGTCGTTGCATGCCCTCGGTCGTGTGGCTCGGTCGCCGTCGCCTACATGCCGAACCGTCGGCGTTGTACTGTAACGACTGCAAGGGGCAATTTACGGCCAAGGTTGGGACCATCTTCGAAGATTCGCCTATCGGCTTTGACAAGTGGCTTCCGGCGATCTGACTCCTGGCGAGCAACCGCAATGGTATCTCGTCTTGCGAAGTCGCTCGCGCTCTGAACGTCACGCAAAAGACGGCGTGGTTCATGCTGCACCGCATCCGCGTTGCTATGCGTGACAGGTCGTCCGAGCCCCTTAATGGCAACGTAGAAGTTGACGAAACGTTCGTCGGCGGAAAACTGCGCTTCAAACGCCGCAGCCACTATCACGTTAAGTCTGGCTTGAAGTCCGGCAATATCGGCAAGACGCCTGTGCTCGGCATGATTGAACGTAAGGGCCGCGTTCGCGCTGAGGTTGTTCCAAGCGCCTCTAAGGATACGCTCGTTCCAAAGGTCCTTGCGAGCGTCGATCCATCCGCCCACGCAATCACCACCAGGATGAGTGCATAGAGAAGCAGGGTGCGACGCATATACACGTTCATACGAGCGTTACTAGCGACCAGACGAGACGCGATGAGGAGAAGGACATCCGGGATCGCTGGAACCCGCTTGCAACCAGCAATAACATCATCTTGGAAACAACCCCCTAAAGCCGATGCCAGGCTAGGGATAGAGCCCGCACCACAAAGATGTAGCGCAGGCGGAGCTGATTGAGTTTCCACCGTGTCACGGCGGGTCTGCTCGTTTTTCAATCATGCACTTTCTTCCACTTTCCTCAAGTATATAATTGCCGCTTGACATCGAACATATGTTCGATTAGGATGGGCTCCCATGGCCATCTTAGCCGAGCCTTTCTCCACTCTAGGCGACCGTCAGGCGGCCTTCGCGCAGCTGAAAGAGCGACTGCATGAGGTCGTCGCGCGGGCTCCGCAGAGGCGCTCTCTCCCCACTGCCATCCCCGGCTTAGACCACCTGCTCGGCGGGGGCTTTCCCTGTGGGAGCGTGGTGGCGTTGGAAGGCTCCGGCCTGAGCGCGGGGCGTTGGGGCGTCGTGGCAAGTTTGCTCGCCCAAGCGACCCGGCGGGGGCTGGCGGCCGTCATCGATGATGGGGCGCTCTATCCGCCCGCGCTTGCCCAGGCGGGCGTCTGCCTCGATCGGCTCCTCATTGTCCCGGCGCAGACGGCCCTACGCATTGCCAGAGCCGCCGATATTCTTTTGCGTTCGCGTATCTGCCGGATCGTCGTGATGCCGGTCGCGGCGTTACGGGCGGCCGTCTGGGCGCGGCTGGCCGGCCTTGCGCATCGCATGGATGCTTTGCTGGTGGTTGTGAGCGCACAGGCGACCCAGGAGCTCGCGATCGTTACCGGGCTGCGGCTGCGATGCGTCCTCGAGCGCGCAATCGTGCGAGGGGCGCGTGGCGTGTGGTGCCGCTTCGAGGGATACGATCTGCGGGCCGAACTGCACAAGCATAAACGGAGCGCGCCCGGCGCGCACGCACGCCTGCGAGCATTCGCTAGCGAGGCTTGTTAACCGATGCTGCTCTGCGCCAGCGTGCCCGAGTATCCGGTTGCGGTGACGCTCGCCGGCGAGCAAGCCGAGCACCCGGTGCTGATCGTCGACCGGCCCGATCGAGGGCACGTGATCGCGCTCGATGCCGCCGCATCTCGCGGCGGTGCGCGGGTCGGCCAGACGGCTACGCAAGCGCTCGCTGCGGTCCCCGATGCGCAGATAACCGCGTACGATGCCGTCCATGGGCGCCGATGTTGGGAGGCGTTGCTCGATGCCTTCGACGCGCTCACCCCGCTCATCGAAGATGCGCGTCCGGGCCTGGCCTATCTCGATATGCGCGGCATTCCGGGCGATGCGTCCGCTTGGGTCGCACACGCGCGCGCGATCGCCCAGGCCCACAAGCTCCCGTTGCGCGTCGGTTTTGGCGCAAACAAATTCGGCGCGTACGCAGCGACGTGGATCGGTGACGGCGCGCTGCTCGAAGCCGGGCAAGAGGCGCTCGCGCTCGCCCCGCTACCGCTCGACGTGCTCGATCTCGATCCGGCCGTGCTCCAACGCTTGCAACTGTTGGGCATCGCTACGTTGGGCGAGCTCGCGCGTCTGCCGCACGGGCCGTTCATACGACGCTTCGGTGCGCAGGCGCGCCGTTGGCACGATTGCGCGCGCGGTATCGATCGCGCGCCGTTTCTGCCGCGCGGCCACGCGATGACGATCGAAGCGGCACTCTTCGGCGAAGGCCACGCGGAGGAAGAAGCGCAAGTGTTCTTCGCGCTCCGGACCGTACTCGCGCGCGTCTGCGCCGATCTTGCCGCGTGCGGAAAGCGCGGCGGCGCGCTGCACGTGGATATCGAACTCGATACGGGCGAACGCCTATCGCTGGAAGTGGCGCTCGCTACGCCCACCGCCGACGAGCGCACGATGCTCGATCTCGTGCGCGCCAAGCTCGAAGGCATGCGCTTTCTCGCGCCGATCGTGGGCGTGCGGGTGCGCGTCGTGCAGTTGGATGAAGGCGGAGAGCCGCTCGCGCTCTTTGCCGCTGCCGATATCGACGAACGCAGCGTCGGCGTGACGCTCGCGCGGCTCGAGGCGATGCTCGGCGAGCCGGTGCGGCGAGCGCGTTTGCGGGCCGCGCATCCGCTCGAAGAGCGCTTTCTCTACGAACCGTTCGTCCTCACGCGCGAAGAACTGCGAACGGTACCCGCTGCGCTCGATACCGCTCCGGCGCCCGAGATCGTGCCCCAGCTCCGGCTTATGGCCGTGCGTGAAATCGACGTGCGCGTACAGCGTGGCGCACCGGCCTTTGTCGGGAGCCCGCCGCGCGCGGTCCGCGAGTGCGCGGGGCCGTGGCGCATCGAAGAGGGGTGGTTCCACGAACCGATCGCGCGCGATGAGTACGATGTGGTGCTCGAAGACGGCGACATGGTCCGCATCTATCATCAGGGCGCGCGGTGGTATCTGCGAGGGGCCTATGATTGAGGTGTGTACGCTGCGGCCGTGGCCACGACGGTAGACGGCTATGCGGAGCTGCACGCCTATTCGAATTTCACGTTTCTCGAAGGCGCTTCGCACCCCGAGGAACTGATCGATCGTGCCGTCGAGCTGGGGCTCGAAGCGATCGCGCTCACCGATCGCAACGGCCTCTACGGCTCGGTTCGTTTTGCCAAACAGGCGCGTGCGCGCGGCATCGCGGCGATCGTCGGCAGCGAGCTCACGTTCGCCGACGGCGCCTGCATCGTGCTGCTGGTTGAAGACGAACGCGGGTATGCCAACCTGTGCGAGATCATCTCGTGCGCGCAGATGCGCGGCTCCAAGGCCAACGCGCGTTTGGAGCTGGAGGATCTCGCGGAGCGCACGGCCGGCTTGATCGCGCTCTCGGGCGGTGAAAACGGCCGGATCGAACGCGCGTTAGCGGCTCACGACGCGCAGGCGGCACGCGAGGAAGCGCAGACGCTGCAACGCCTCTTCGGCGCGAATCTCTATCTCGAATTGCAGCATCACCTCACCCCCCAGGAATCGCTGCGCAACGCGCAACTGCTGCAGATCGCCGAGGAACTCGCGCTGCCGTACGTTGCCACCAACGGCGCGTTCTATGCCGGTAAGGAGGACGCGCAGCTCGCCGACGTGCTGACGTGCATCAAGCACGGGGAGACCCTCTCCGAGGCGCGTGCGGCGCATCGGTTGCGCGCCAATGCCGAGTATCACCTCAAGCCCACAGCCGCGATGCGGCGCATCTTTGCGCCATACCCTGCGGCGATCGCAGCGACGCACGCGATCGCGCAACGCTGCAGCTTTCGGCTCGAACGCCTGAGCGGGCAATTCCCGCTCTTCCCCGTTCCAGGCGGCTCCACGCGCCAGATGTATCTGCGGGAGTTGGTCTATCGCGGTGCGATCGATCGGTATGGGGCGCCGATCGGCCCGGCGGTCGAACGGCAGCTCGAATACGAACTCGGCATCATCGCCAAGATGGATTTGGCCGGATACTTTCTGATCGTTTGGGATATCGTGCGGGCGGCCGCGGAATTGGGCGTGCTCTGCCAGGGGCGCGGTTCGGCGGCGAATTCGGCGGTCTGCTACGCGCTGGGCATCACCGCCGTGGATCCGATCGGGATGGACCTGCTCTTCGAACGCTTCATGTCGGAGGAGCGCCAGGAGATTCCCGATATCGATATCGATTTCGCGCATCAGGATCGCGAGCGCGTGATCCAGTACATTTACGAACGCTACGGCCGCTCCAACGCGGCGATGGCCTCGGAGGTGATTACCTATCGTACGCGTTCGGCCTTGCGCGATATCGGTAAGGCTCTGGGGCTGACGCTCGCGCAAGTCGGCGCGGTGGTGGCGGAGTACGACGCGCGCGAATCGCTCGCAGGCGCAACCGGGCAGGAACCTGATAGCGAAGGCGGTCTCGCCGCGCCGGTCGGCGGCGAACTGGCCGAACGGCTCCACGCGCTGTGCGTGCGCATCGAAGGCTTTCCGCGCCACATGGGCATCCACTCCGGCGGCATGGTGATCACGCGCGATCCGCTGGTGCGCGTCGCGCCGGTCGAATGGGCGAGCATGCGCGATCGCACGATCGTGCAATGGGATAAAGACGATCTGCAAGACCTCGGACTCATCAAAATCGATCTGCTCGGATTGGGCATGCTCTCGCTGCTGCGCGAAGCCTTCGCAATCCACGAGCGCTGCCGCGTGCGCGACGAACGGCCCCTGGCATTACACACGATTCCGGCCGACGATCCCGCGACCTACGCCATGATTACGCGCGCCGATACGATCGGCGTCTTTCAGATCGAATCGCGCGCCCAGCAATCGATGCTCCCGCGCATGAAGCCGCGCTGCTTCTACGATATCGTGATGCAGGTGGCGATCATTCGGCCGGGGCCGATTCAAGGGCAGATGATCCACCCGTTTCTGCGCCGTCGCGCGGGGCTGGAACCGGTAACGTATCCGCATCCGAAATTAAAGCCGGTGTTGGAGCGCACGCTGGGCGTGCCGCTCTTTCAAGAGCAGGGCATGCGCATGGCGATCGAAGCCGCCGGATTCTCCGCCGGCGAAGCCGACCAATTGCGCCGCGCCATGGGGCACAAACGCTCGCACGAGCGGATGCGCGAGATCTTTCCGCGGTTGGTCGAGGGCATGGTGCAGAACGGCATCGACCGCCCCGCGGCGGAGCAGTTGTTTCACATGCTCGAAGGGTTTGCCGACTACGGCTTCCCCGAATCGCACGCGGCGAGTTTTGCACTCTTAGCCTATGCGTCGGCGTATGTGAAGTGCCACCATCCGGCGATATTTACGGCGGCGATTCTCAACGTGCAGCCGATGGGCTTTTACTCCACCGAAGTGTTGGTTAACGACGCAAAGCGTCACGGCGTCGTCGTGCGCCCGATACAGGTCAATGCGAGCGAGTACCGTTCGCACGTGGAACCCGATGGCGCGCTGCGTTTGGGCTTTCACCTCGTTCGCGGTTTAGGCGAGGCGCAGCAGCAACGGCTGGAAACCGCGCTGGCAGGCGGCCCGTTCGCCGATATCCTCGCGTTCGCGCAACGAACGCAACTCGAACGCGAGGCGCTGGAGAATCTTGCGATCGCCGATGCCTTCGCACCGTGGTTTCGCTCGCGCCGCCAAGCGATGTGGGCGCTGCGCGCCATCGACGAACGGCAGGCGCGCGGCGGCCTGGGCAAACTGATGGACGTCCGGGAACCCGCGGTGCGATTCGCGCCGCTCACCGCCAAGCAGTCATCGGGCTTCGATCTCTGGGCGACCGGCGTCACGCCGCGCGGCCAAGCGATCGAACATTTCCGCCCCATGCTCGATGCGCAGCGCGTGATCCCCGCAGCGCGCCTGCCGCAAATGCCCGCCAACCTCATCGCGCGCGTGGGCGGCTTGGTGATTACGCGTCAGCGGCCCGGTACCGCCAAGGGGTTCGTCTTTCTCACGCTCGAGGATGAAACGGGATTGGTCAACGTGATCGTGCGTCCGGATATCTACGCGCGCTTTCGGCGCACGATTCGCAGCGCGTCGACGCTCGTCATCGAAGGCAAACTCCAGAAGGATGGCGGCACCATCGACGTCATCGCTCGCCAAATCTGGGCCTTCGACGGCGAAGGCCTCCTCGACGGAGTCCGCCCCCGCAATTTTCACTAGCATCGTCGCGTGCATAGCGAAAGGATCGGATATATAGTATCCAGAAGACCTCAAAAGCACAATATATAGTGCTACTCGACCGGCGACGCCTCGGCGTCTTAATAGGGAACCCGGTGCAAACCCGGGACTGCCCCGCAGCGGTAAGAGGGAACGACCGCCACCAAACACACTGGCCGAATCGGCTGGGAAGGGGTGGCTAGTAGGTGGCGCAAGCCATGCCCTCAAGTCCGAAGACCTGCCTGACGAGATCAACACTTCGCCCGAGGGAGGCGAGACGTGTTTCGCGTGCGGCCGGTGTTCGGCGGCGCGATTTGCGTCTCTCCCGACGGTGTCCTCCGAGGGAGAGGCATGGACACGATTTCTACATCCACATTCGTTGCGATGCAGGTTCGCAAGCGTAACGGTACGCTCGAACCAGCCGATGTCAACAAGATCGTGCGCGCGGTCGCCCGCTGCTGCGACGGTCTTCCCGCCGTCGATCCGCTGCGCGTTGCGACCAAGACCATCAGCGGTCTCTACGACGGTGCCACCACCCAAGAACTCGATCGGCTTTCGATTCAAACTGCGGCGATGCTCATTGCCGAAGAACCTGCGTACTCACTGCTCGCGGCACGATTACTCGCGACCTATATCGACAAAGAGGTTGAGAGCCAAGAGATTCACTCGTTCTCACAATCCGTCGCCGCAGGCTATCGAGCCGGTTTAATTTCAGAAGATCTGGCCGCCTTCGTGCTTGCGAACAGCCGCAAACTCAACGATGCTATCGATCCGTCACGTAACGATCGTTTCGAATATTTCGGTTTACGGACGGTTTACGAGCGCTACCTCCTGCGGCATCCTCACACGCGATCGGTGCTCGAAACCCCCCAACACTTTTTCCTGCGGGTCGCGTGCGGCGTTGCGAAGTCCGCGCCCGAGGCGCTGTCTTACAACGATCTCTTTTCGTCTCTCGATTATCTTCCGAGTTCGCCAACGCTCTTTAACTCGGGGACGACACACGCTCAGCTTTCCTCGTGCTTCTTGCTCGATTCTCCAGCCGACGATCTCGAAGCCATTTACGGCGCTTATCGCGACGTCGCGCTCCTCTCGAAATTCTCGGGCGGCATCGGTTTGAGCTTCACGCGCGTTCGCAGCCGAGGTTCGTTAATTCGCGGCACAAATGGCAAGTCGATGGGGATCATTCCATTCCTCAAGACGCTCGATGCGTCCGTTGCCGCCGTCAATCAGGGCGGCAAGCGCAAAGGCGCGTGCTGCGTCTATCTCGAGCCCTGGCACGCAGACATCGAAGAATTTCTCGATCTGCGCGACAGTACCGGCGAAGAAGCGCGCCGCACGCACAACTTACACCTCGCAAATTGGATCCCCGACCTGTTCATGGAGCGTGTCGAGCGAGACGAGCCATGGTCGCTCTTCGACCCCAAAGACGTCCCGGAGTTTACCGACCTGTACGGCGAGGCATTCGTATCGGCGTACTGCGCCGCCGAAGCCGCCGGGTTGGCCGTACGCGAGCTCTCCGCGCGCGAACTATACGGCAAGATGATGCGTACGCTCGCCCAGACCGGCAACGGATGGATGAACTTCAAAGACGCCAGCAATCGCAAATGCAATCAGACGGGCGCTCTCTGCAACGTCGTACATCTTTCCAATCTGTGTACGGAGATCGTCGAGGTGACTTCCTCGGGGCGCACGGCCGTTTGCAATCTCGGATCGATCAATCTCGCGCAGCACGTTACCGGGGACACCTTCGACTACTCCAAGCTCGCGCGCACGGTCCGCCTGGCTATCCGCCAGCTCGATCGCGTTATCGACGCAACGTTCTATCCGACCGGATCGGCAGCCGCGTCAAATCTTGATTGGCGGCCTGTCGGGCTCGGCGTAATGGGTCTGCAGGACGTTTTCTTCAAACTTGGGCTCGCATTCGACGGTATAGACGCACGTACGCTCTCTACTCGCATCGCCGAAGAGATCTACTTCCAGGCACTGCTGGCGAGCTGCGAGCTTGCCGAGGCAGAGTCAGCCCATCCATCGTTCGAGCAGACACGCGCCGCGCACGGCGAGCTACAATTCGACGCGTGGGGCGTTACGCCGACGGACCCGGAGCGCTGGGAAGCCCTGCGCGCGCGCATCCAAAAAAGCGGATTACGCAACTCGCTGTTGATCGCGATCGCACCCACAGCCACGATTGCTTCGATTGCCGGATGCTACGAATGCATCGAGCCGCAGATCTCCAACCTCTTTAAACGGGAGACCCTCTCGGGTGAGTTCTTGCAGATCAACAAGTACCTCGTCGAGGACCTCAAGCGCCTGGGTCTATGGAACGACGGGATCCGCGATCGCATCACGCGCGCGGAGGGTTCGATTGCCGGCATCGTCGAGATTCCGGAATCGCTTCGCGAACGATATCGGACCGCGTGGGAGATCCCGCAGAAAGGCCTTATCGACCTAGCGGCCTCGCGTGGCGCTTACATCGACCAGAGCCAGTCGCTCAATCTTTTCTCGGAGAACCCTTCCATCGGCAAGCTATCGTCGATGTACCTCTACGCATGGAAGAGCGGGCTCAAGACGAGCTACTATCTTCGATCGCGGCCGGCATCCGCAATTGCGAAGACGACCGTCCCCGTCGCAACCGATGCCACCGCGATCGCCTGTTCGCTTGAGAACCCTGAGAATTGCGAGGCCTGCCAATGAACGCGACAACAACCTCGCTCTTGAATCCGGGTTTCGAACTCACCTTACGGCCCATGCGCTACCCGCATTTCTATGAGATGTATCGCGCCGCGATAGCCAATACGTGGAGCGTCGAGGAGATCGATTTCTCGAACGATATCCAGGATCTGCGCGAACGCCTTACGCCTGCCGAGCGGCATCTCATCGGGCGTCTTGTCGCGTTTTTCGCAACCGGTGATACGATCGTGGCCAACAATCTCGTACTCAATCTCTATAAGCACGTCAACGCACCGGAAGCGCGGATGTATCTCTCGCGCCAACTCTTCGAAGAAGCACAGCATATCCAGTTCTATTTGACGCTGCTCGACACGTATGTTCCCGACGAGCGAGAACGCGCGCAAGCGTTTGCGGCGGTGGAAAATATTCCATCGATCAAAGAAAAAGCGCGCTTCTGTTTCAAATGGATCGATACGATCCACGGGCTGAATCGTATCGAGACCGCGGACGATCGCCGTTCGTTCGTGATGAACCTGATTGCATTCGCCGCCGGCGTCGAAGGGCTGTTTTTCTTTGCGGCTTTTGCTTACGTCTACTACCTGCGCTCGCGCGGCTTACTGAACGGCCTGGCTTCGGGGACGAATTGGGTCTTCCGGGACGAGAGCATGCATATGCGTTTCGCCTTTTCGGTCGTCGAGACAGTCCGAGCCGAGCATCCCGATCTTTTCGATGCAACGCTGGAAGTCTCTATTCGAGAGATGCTTGACGATGCCGTTCAAGCAGAGTTGTCTTTTGCGCGCGACGTCCTCTCCGAAGGCGTGGCCGGCCTCTCGATCGTCGACATGGAGCAGTATCTCAAGTATGTTGCGGACTCGCGCCTTGAGAACCTCGGCTACGCGCGCCGGTACGGGGCCAAGAACCCGTTCGATTTCATGGCTCTTCAAGACGTCCAAGAGTTGACGAATTTTTTCGAGCGCCGCCCGTCTGCTTACCGCGTCGGCGTTGAGGGTGAGGTTCGTTTTGATGAATCATTCTGACGGATATGTCATCGTGGCCGAGATGGTTTTTCCGAACCAAGCGAATCACTACGGAACGCTCTTCGGCGGCGAGGCCCTCAAACTCATGGATAAAGCGGCCTTCATCGCAGCGAGCCGGTCGTGCCGGCACGCCGTCGTCACCGCTTCGGTGGACCGGACCGATTTTCGTGAAGCGGTCCGTCAAGGCGATCTCGCCGAGGTGGTGGGGCGCGTCGTTTCGCGCGGGCGAACGTCGCTGACGGTCGAGACCGAACTCTTCTCTGAAAACTTATTAACGGGCGAGCGCCGTCTTTGCAGCACGAGTCGATTCGTGATGGTTGCCATCGATGCTGCAGGACGGCCGACGCCGCTCGGCCCGGATCGCAACTTCAGTTTTTGATTTTTCCGGTATAGATCTGTTCCAGCAATGGGGTGAGATACGTGCCTTTCGGCAGCACGTAGTTGTGCGGCGGGACGGGGACGGGTACGGGGATCGATCCCATGCCGGGCGGGGCTTTCGCGATCGGATCGTTGGAGCGCGGGTAGCAGACCGGCCACGGAATGTCGCCGTCGTCGGTGCCGCCCGATGAGAACTCGGCGGCGTAATGCACGTAGTAACAGCTTGCCGTGCCGGTTATCCAATGCTGCAGCGGTGTGAGGAGCACCATCACGCGATCCTGCGGGCGTACCTTTCCGTTCAGGTCGTAATACGAGCGCTCGTTGGCCGACGGCGGCTGCGGGGCGATGGTCGCAAGCGAGTGCGGATTATTCCCCGCGTTCAAACGCGCGACTTCTTTGGAGAACGTTTGCTGCTGCTGGGCGAGTTGCTGCGCGAGCGTCTCCTGCCGGCTCGGTGCGCGACGTTGCCGTTGCGGCTGCGGCGGCGCGTTGGGCATCTCGCGCGCGAGTTCGTGCGGTTGCGGTTGCGGCGCGACGGTTTTGGGCAGCGGACGCTGCGACGAGGGCGGTGATTTGGGCGTGCTATGCGCCGGCTGCCGGCCGGCGGCCGATTCCGGCTGCGGTATCGTCCGATGTTCGATGCGCAGCGACGTCGAGGTCACCACCGACTCGCGCTTCTGCGGATGCGGCATGAAGAAGTTCCAGCCGGTCAGCCAGAGCAGCAGCGGGATCAGAATCGCGTGGAGCGTCGCCGAAAGGAACAACGCCCAAAGCAGCACGCGTCTTCTGCGGTTGCCGCGCCGGGGGGGTACCATCGGGCCCTAAAGTACGGTGCGGGCTAGGCAGAGTACTCTCAGCGCGCCTCCAGGCTCGAAAAGTAGCGCGGCCACGCCCCGGCCCGGCCCGGGGGGACCGGCGACGTAGGAGCGAACCTCGCGGGAGCGCTTTTCCACCGGAGACCATCACGTTGTCCCAGCCCGAATTCAATCCTGAAACCGCCCAGCCCCAGCAGCCGCACGAGCATCACCTCACGCGGGCATTGGTGTGGATCGGCATCGCCGGCCTTACCGCCGCGCTCGCCGTTACCGTCGTGCGCACCCTTGCGAGCCGACGGCCCGACGACCCGACGAGCCAGCGCATCCAGACGCTGATCGACGAGGCCAATCAGTTGCTCAAGACGCTTGACGAACAAAGACACAGCGCCTAAACCGGCGTCTGCCGTTCGCGTCGGTACCGAACTCGACGTCGCATTCACCGATCTGCTCGCCAATGGTCAGGCCGTCGGCCGGGCCGGCGGCATGGTCGTCTTTTGCTTTGGGCCCCTGCCGCGCGAGCGGGCTCGCGTCCGCATCACGGCGATCAAGCCCAAATACTCCGTGGCCGAGTTCGTGCGCTTGAT
>Ga0307373_10005674_pt1 | contig 20261 bp, 17 predicted proteins | sample OX2MG_FD_202534 | JGI IMG/M metagenome (GOLD analysis project Ga0307373, IMG submission 202534) | Soil microbial communities from Risofladan, Vaasa, Finland - OX-2 | ecosystem: Environmental > Terrestrial > Soil > Coastal area > Acid sulfate soil | place: Finland: Risofladan, Vaasa | collected...
GTAGCCGTGCACACGCCGGGCCGCTGCGCGAGCTCGCGGAGGTCGTCGTTGCGAGTCATCGACCGGACACTCTCGCCGCGAGCGAATCGAGGTCGATCGGCTGCGTCGTGTCGAGCTCGATGAGCTCGCCGGGTAGGTCGAGCGGGTCGTGCGTTCCACTCGCGAGCCGCGGCCCGAGCTCTTTGATCTTCTCCGCGTCGTGATGCCCAGAATGGCGCGACCGGCTCGCGTACCGCTCGGTCAACACGGCCAGCGGCGCATGGCAATGAAGCTGGACGAAGCGATGAGCCGGGAGCGATGCGAAGTCCTCTCTCTGATCGCGGAAGAAGTTCGCTTCGACGATCACCGAGGCATCTGCGCCGAGGATGGATCTCGCCAAGGCGAAGATGAGGGCGTAGGCAGCGTCGCCGAGGCGCGCCGACGCCGCGACGTCGTCCGCGCCGAGGACGTCGTAGAGGGACTCCTTGATCTCGTCCTTTGCGATCAGCGGGAGACGGAGCCTGCGAGCGAGGCCTTCCGCAACCGTCGTCTTGCCGGACGAAGGCATTCCGGTCACGGCGACGAGCAACGGCTCCACGTGACCGAATCTACTCTGGGTGTATGGCCGTCGTCATCGCCTCCAACCTCCGCAAGGAGTTCGCGGGAAACGTCCTCTTCGACGGCGTCTCGTTCTCCGCCCAGCGCCGCGACCGTGTCGCGCTCTCCGGGCCGAACGGAGCCGGCAAGACGACGCTGCTACGGATCCTCGCCGGCGAGACGGAGAAGCACGGCGGCGAGCTCGCGTTCCAGAAGGGGACGCGCGTCGCGCTGCACGACCAGCGGCCGCCGCTCGAGCAGGAGCTGTCGCTGCGCGAGTACGTCCTCTCCGGCGCGCGCGACCTCGTCGCGACGGAGGAGGAGCTCACGCGGCTCGAGCAGGTGATGGCCGGCGGCACGCACGACCAGGCGACACTCAACCGCTATTCCGAGGCGCAGGCGCGGCTCGAGCACGCGGGCGGCTACGGATGGCGCGATCACGCCGCGTCGGTCCTCCGTGGGCTCGGCTTCGCGGACGGCGATCTCGACCGCCCGCTGCGGACGTTCTCCGGCGGCGAGCTCACGCGCGCCTCGCTCGCGCGCGCGCTCGGCGGCGACCCGGATCTGCTCCTCCTCGACGAGCCGACGAACCACCTCGACGTGGCAAACCTCGAGTGGCTCGAGCGCGAGCTCAACTCGCTCGACGCCGCCGTGATCCTCGTCGCCCACGACCGCTGGTTCCTCGAAGCCGTGACGACCGCGACCCTCGAGGTCGAGGCCGGCCGCGGGACGTTCTTCCCCGGCCCGTGGCATGCCTGGCGGCGCGAGAAGGCGACGAGGATGCTGCACGCGCAGAAGGAGGTCGCCCGCGTCGAGGCCGACATCGTGCGTCTCGAGCGCTTCGTCGAGCGGTTCCGCGCCAAGAAGAGCATGGCGAAGCGGGCGCAGGCGAAGCTCACCCACATCGGGCGGCTCGAGGAGGAGAGGGCCGGCCACGCCGATCAGATCGCGCTCCTCTCGCGGCGCACGCGCGGGCTCGGATTCGAGTTCCTCAAGCCGGCGCGAAGCGGGCGCACCGTCGTCGAGGCGAACAATCTCGACGTTTCCGTCCCAAGTGACAACTTGTCACAAGCTCGGTTTTTGATCCGCGGCGCGACGTTCGCCATCGAGCGCGGAGAGCACGTTGCGGTCGTCGGTCCGAATGGATCCGGCAAGACCACGCTGCTCGAGAAGCTCGTGAAAGGGGAGGCCGGCTCGCTTGGCTACGGCGTCCAGGTCGGTTACTTCTCACAGCAGGAGATGGAGCTCGATGCGCGCGGCTCCGTCCTCCAGTGCGTCCAGTCGATGACCGGCCTCCAGCGGCCGGACGCGCAAAACCTGCTGGGCCGCTTCCTCTTCTCGGGGTGGGATGCGCATGAGAAAGCCGTTTCCGTGCTCTCCGGCGGTGAGCGGCGGCGGCTCGCGCTCGCGGTGACGGTTGCGAGCGGCGCGAACTTCCTCGTCCTCGACGAGCCGACGAACCACCTCGACCTCGAGAGCCGCGAGGCGCTCGAAGCGGCGCTCGACGCGTTCCCGGGGACGGTGCTGCTCGTCTCCCACGACCGCGCGCTACTCGACGCGATCGCCGAGCGGACGCTGGCGATCGAGGACGGCGAGCTGCGCTCCTACGACGGCGGCTGGGCCGATCTCGTGCGCCGCCGCGAGGAACTCGCCGCGCGAAAAACAGCAAGTGACAACTTGTCACAAGCGAAAGAGCCGCGGCCGAAGCCGAAGCCGAAGCCGGCGGCTCCGAAGAAGCCGCGTCCCTCGGAGCTCGAGAAGCTCGAGGCCGCGATCGCGGTGCAGGAGGCCGAGGTTGCCGAGCTCGAGGCGAAGCTCGCCACGGACTGGACGGACGTCGACGTCCTCGCCGCGCACAAGCGCAGCCGCGACGCGCTCACCGCGCTGCTCGAGCGCTGGGAGCAACTGTTCGAGCAGGCGCAGGCATAGGATCCGGTCATGCGGCGGATCGTGACACTCGTGATCGTCCTGGCCATCAGCGCGCCGCTGAGCGCGTGCGGTTCGTCGTCGTCGCCGCCGTCGACGTCGACGTCGACTCCGCCGTCGTCACCGAGGGCGGAGCTCGCCGCGATGCGGAACGCCGTGCGGCACCAGCACTCCGTCCACTATGTCTCGACGGCCTCGACTCACGGCCACAAGGTGCGGACGGTCTTCGACGTCGGCAAAGGAGTCGGGATCCAGCGGACCACGGTCACCACCGGTCACCACACCGAGCACGCGTCGGTCATCGTGAGCGGCGGGAGTGCGTACATCAAAGGCGATGTATTCACGATGCACGACTACTTCGGCTTCACGAAGGCGCAGGCGACGAAGTACGCGGGCCGGTGGATTTCGGTCCCGCAATCGAACCCCGGCTACGCGACGGTGTCGGCAGATGCGACGCTCGAGTCTTTCGTCGCGAACCTCTTCCCGCAGAAGAAGCTTTCGTCCGTCACCGCAGTGAACCTCGTCGGAGTCCGTGGCATCATGACTCAGCATGGTGTGACCGTCCACGTGACGATCTTCGCGCCTGTACGCGGGCAGCCACTTCCGGTGAAGAAGATGGTCTCTTCCGGCCACTCCCTCAACGGCGTCGTGACGATGACCGGGTGGAACGAGGCGCTCGACGTCCACGCGCCGAGCCACGCCGTGCCGGTCGCGAACATCGTCCGCTAGATGGTTGATGCCATGAGATCGTCTGCTCCGGGGCGTGAGCTGGTGCGTCTGGCGAAGCGCGGGCCCGGCGGAGGCCGGCTCCGCCGGCCGCAGCCGGGGTCTGCGCGGCCCAGGCGTGCCAGATCGCGACCCGGACACGCGAGATCGTGGCATCAATCATCTACTAGGCCCAGAACCGTTCGAATGCGGAGTCGAGCGGGACGGCGGTGACGTCCGTCCACATCCCGTCGCGGAGCCGGATCACGAGCGCTTGTTCGACGTCGAGCTCGACGCCGTTCCGCGCTCCCATCGCGCGGTAGATCGCGACTGCCCACTCGTCGTCCGCGAAGACGGTGTGGAGCGAGCTGCGGTACGTGCCGCCGGTCTCGAGGCCGGTGCGGCGGAGGAACTCCATCACCTCGACACGGCCGTGGTATGCGCCGGACATGACCGTGTCGCCGGGCACGCGCCACGTGATGTCGCGGTCGAACGCGGCGGCGATCGCCTTCGGGTCGCGTCCGAACGCCGCGAAGACGCGGCGGACGAGCGCTGCGTTGGGATGCTCGGCCGTGGTGGTCACTCCGCCTCACCGGTCAGCGTGACGACGACGGCCTCCGCGATCGCCTTCAACGGGCGCCCCGACGCCTGGCTCGCCTTGCGGAGCCGCGCGAACGCCTCGCCCTCGCTCAGCTGCTCCTTCTCCATGAGCAAGCCCTTCGCCTGCTCGATCACCTTGCGCGCGGCGAGCGCGTCGGCGAGCGACTCCGCCTCGGCGCGCAGCGCTTGCAGCTCCTCGTGGCGCGCCCGCGCAGCCGCGATCGCCGGGAGAAGATCCTGCTCGCGGAACGGCTTGACGAGATAGCCGAACACGCCCGCCTCGACGGCGCGCGCGACGAGCTCCTGCTGGCCGTACGCCGTGAGCATCACGATCGGCACGGGCCGCTCCTCGAGGATCCGCCGCGCCGCCTCGATCCCGTCGAGCTTCGGCATCTTCACGTCGAGGATCGCGAGCTCGGGCTCCTCGGACCGCGCGAGCGCGACCGCCTCCTCGCCGTCCTTCGCCTCGGCGACGACGTCGTAGCCGGCGCGCTCGAGCAGCTGCCTGAGGTCGAGGCGGATGATCGTCTCGTCCTCGGCGATCAGGATGCGCATGCGCCGCAGGCTACTGGGGCTGGACGAGCTACGTGCTTCGGCCGACGACACGTCTTAGGTCCCATCCCAAACCCCCACCCACCCACGGGGCTGCCAACGGTACGGCGGCGGATGTGCCGCACGCGTCGCAACTTTGTGTCAGTTCACCGCGTTCCTGAGCCGGATGCCGCTGAATTCGAGCGTCGTCTCGATCACGCGATCCCAGAGCGGATAGAGGGACGGCGCGATGCGGAGTTCGACGCCTTCGGCCGCATGCCGGGCGAGCAGGTCACCTACCTCGATCCGCTCCACTGCGTCGACCGGTCGCGACGCGATGTAGAAGCGTTCGTCCTGGACGATGTCGAACGGCTCCGGCGGCATCCGGTACGCATGGAGTCGAACCGCGCGCACGCGCTCGAGCCAGCCTCCCTCGAGCACGGCGACGCGACGCTCGCGGTCGCCGTCCAGCCACTGCTCGACGTCCTCCTCCGAGGTCGAGTCGACCGCCCAGAAGCACGCGCGCGGGCAGTCGCGCGGGAACCAGTAGAGCCACTGGTGCGCGGCGTCGATGGCCCAGACCTTCCCGTCACGCGGCACGAAGTGGCCGAGCGTCGCGTCCTCGCTGAAGTGCCAGAGCCCGGTCACGGCAGGGCTCGCAGGAGTTGGGCGGGCTCGGGCCAGAAGAGGAGTTCCGCCGCCTCGTCGCGCAGGAGCCAGCGGTACTCGTCGTGCTCCTCGTTCAGCACCGGCTCCCAGCCGGGCTCGACGTCGACGAGGAACGCCTTGACGTGGACGCGGAGGCCGGGCTCCGACTCCCAGTCCTCGCGGACGTACGCGAACTCGCCGATCGTCTCGAGCGAATCGGTCTCGAGCCTGGTCTCCTCGCGCAACTCCCTCACTGCGGCGGCGTCGGGCTCCTCACCCTCTTCGACCTTGCCGGCGATCGTGTGCCAGTAGCCGCCGCTGTCGGGAGAGCGGTGCGCGACGAGGAACTCGTCGCCGCGCCGGACGTGGATCATCACTTCCGACCACTCGTTCATGCCGGGAACACGACCTCGGCGCGCGGGCCGTTCAGGGCGAAGCTGCCCTGCAGCTCGTCGGCGACGAGCGCGCGCACGATCGAAAGGCCCGTTCCGTCGCGGGCGCCGTCGGTGCCGCCGCCCTCGTCTGCGATGGCGAGGACGACGTCGCCGTTTCGCTGTGCGAGCTCGATCTCGATGCGCCCGGCGCCGTGCTCGAGCGCGTTCTGGAGGAGCTCGCTGAAGACGAGCGCGAGCGCGGTCGCGCGGTTGCCGGCAAGCGAGACCTGCTCGAGCGACGCCTCCACCTCGCGTCCACCCCCGATCCCCTGCACGAGCATCGCGCGCAGCCGGTCGATCAGCTCGGCGAGCTCGACGTCCTCCTCGCGCTGCTCGGTCAGCGCCTCGTGCACGGCGGCGATGGCGAGGATTCGGTTGACGGAGTGCTCGAGCGCCTCGCGCGGGTCGACGCCCTCGGCGCTCGCCTGCAGGCGGAGGAGCGAGGCGACGGTCTGGAGGTTGTTCTTCACGCGGTGGTGGATCTCTTGCGCGAGGACGCCGCGCATCACCGCGCGCCCGTGCTCGAGCGCGACGGCGGCGTGGTGCGCGATCGCCTCGAGCAGCGCGCGCTCCTCGTCGGTGAACGGGACGTCTTTGTCCGCGACGAGCTCGCCGATCTCGCGGCGCTTCCAGCGGAGCGGCGTGCGGACGGCGTGCTTCCCGGCGCGTCCCTCGGGCCAGGCGATGCGGCCGTCCTCGAGCACGAGCGCGGCGCCCGTCGCCTGCACCGCGTCCATCGTCGTCTTGACGATCGCCTCGAGCGACTCCTCGAGGTAGAGCGACTCCGAGACCGCCTCGGAGATCTTCGCGAGCGCCTCGAGCTCGGCGACGCGCCGCTGCGCGTCGGTGTAGAGCTTCGCGTGGACGATCGACTGCGCGACCTGGCTCGCGATCGCCTCGAGCAGCTCGACCTCGTCCGGCCGGAACTCGCGCGGCTCGCGCGTGCGGACGTTGAGCGCGCCGGCGAGCTGGTCGCGCGGTATCTCGCGTCTCTGGGGCGCCGCTGGCGCGACGGGGCCGGAGGGGGCAGTGTCAGCTACACGACCCCGGAAGGCCCCGGCCCGATCAGCGGCGTCAGCCGCCTTCGGAGCCGGGCTCTGCCCGGCGGAAGAAGGCAGCGGCCAGGGGCGCGAGACGAGGATCGGCACCGCGAGGATCGATTCGTACTCGGACTCGGGCAGGTTCGGGAACTCCTTCCAGCGCGGGTCGAGATGCGCGTCGGCGGCGATCGCGACGGGCCGGCGCTCGGCTGCGGCCGTGCCCGTGATTCCCTCGCCGACGCGGAGGCGCGGGCGGCGCGTCATCTCGTCGAGCGGCGTGCCACGCGTCGCGCGGAGGACGAGCTCGCCGGCGGTCTCGTCGTAGAGGTACACGAAGCACGCGTCGGCCTCGAGCGCCGCCGCGACCTTCTCCGCGACGAGGTGGAGAACCTCCTCGAGGTCGAGCGTCGAGTTGACCGCCGCGCTCGTCTCGGTCAGCAGCCGCAGGTGCCGTTCGCTTGCGTCCACCGGCGTATCGTAGGAGTCGCGCTCGTGACGAACCTGTTCCTCTTCCTCCACCTGCTCGGCGCGTTCTGCTTCTTCGCCGGCGGCGCGGTCGTCGGGGTCTTGCAGCTGGCGGCGATGCGGCAGGAACGGCCGAGCCAGATTCACGCTCTCCTGCGCCTCGCGCCGTTCGGCGCGGCGCTCGTCGGCACGGGCGCGCTGCTCACGCTCGGCTTCGGGATTGCGCTGGCGGAGCACGAAGGCCTCGGCCTCTCGCCGGCGTGGATCCAGGCAGCGCTCGGCCTCTGGGTGGCGGCGATGGCGCTCGGCGCGCTCGGCGGGAGGACGGCGCGGCACGCGCGACACCGGGCGCAGAACCTCGCGGCGGAGGGAGACGTGCCGAGTCCGGAGCTGCGCTCGATGGTCGCCGCCCGCGGCCCGCTGTGGGCGAGCTACGCGAGCTTCGCTCTGCTGCTCGCGATCGTGGTCCTCATGATCTGGCAACCGGGATCAACGTCGCTGGCCGTTCCTCGATGGGTGCAGGCGAAGATCTCGGCAGTTGCGCCGCTCGCCTACGTTCCGACCCGGCTGCCGTCGAGCTACGCGTTCTCGCAGTACACGATCGACGCCCGCGGACACTTCCATCTGACCTTCCGGCAGCCGAGCGCCGGGACGCGTGAGCTGGTCTTCACCGTCTCCAACACCCGCACCTGCCCGACTCACCCGCTCTACTACGACGGGCGGATCGCTTTCGGGGACGTAGTCGCGTTCGCCTCGCACAACGCCATCGAACAGTTCGCCTGGACCTGTCGCGACGGCGTCACGATCGAGGCCTCGTCGCCGGTCATTCGAAACGTCTTCGACGACGTGACCGGCAACGTCTTGATGACGCTTGTCGCGTACGCGAAGCCGATCGGCTAGCTGGGCACGACGAAGAAGAGCCCCGCGATCCCGATCGCGAAGACGACGAGGGCGATGATCGAGTCCGGCCCGAGTCGCGCGCGGCAGCGGTCCGGGCGGATGATCACGCCGAAGCCGTAGATCGCGGTCAGCGCGATGCCGAGCGCGGCGAGCCACGCGTTCTGCGTGCCGGCTTGCTCGAGGACGGGCTGTCCCGCGACGATGTCCGCGAGGAGGAAGAGACAGACCTGGAAGGCGTTGCCGCCGAGGATGTCTCCCATTGCGAGCGCGTGGTCGCCGAGCGCGACCGCCGCGACGCCGGACGAGATCTCCGGGAGCGCGCTCGCCGCCGCGAGCACCGTCGCGCCGAAGACGACGCCGTTCACGCCGACCCGGTTCGCGAGCTCGTTGCCGCTCTCCTCGAGCAGGACGCCCGCGCCGAGCGTGACGGCGGAGGCGAGTCCGAACAGCCCCGCCACCTGCGCGGTGCTCCGGCTCGCAAACGGGTGCGGCTGCGCGGGATGGGCGCGCTCGCGCCGGTGACGACCAGGGTGGCTGCCCGGCATCTCGACGTTCCAGCGTGGGTTCTTGGACGCGCGGTTGATGACGAAGATGCCGACTACCCAGACGACGACGATCCCGATCGACGCTGGGTTGATCCGGCCGAAGAGCGCGGTGGACGGCTTGAGGAGGGAGCCCATGTCCACGCCCGCCACGAGGATGATCACGAGCAGCCCTTCGAGCACCGGCGTGAGTCGGCCCACGAGATACGTCAGCGGCCGCTTCGGCCCGACCGCGTAGTCGCAGATGAGCAAGACCATCGTCTGGATCGCGATGCCGCCGATCAGGTTCCCCGCCGCGAGGCCGAGATTGCCGGAGGCGGCCGCCGAGATCGTGATCGCGAGCTCCGGCAGGCTGCCCGCGAGCGAGAGAAAGATGAGCCCGCCGATGTCGTCGCCGAGGCCGAGCCGCGCGTCGAGGGCGTCGGTCGTCTTCGAGAGCATCGTCCCGGCAGCCCAGGTTGCGCCGGCGCCGCCGAGGAAGATCAGGAGGAGAATCGCGGAGGACAGTCCGCCCACGAGCCAAACGATGCGCGACGCAGCGGACGGACATGTCCCGAACGGACATGTCCGGGGTCAGACCCCGGCGTGTCCTGAGCGGCCATGTCCGGTAGCAGCTACCGGACATGGCCGAAAGCGTCAGGTCAGGCGGCGGCCTAGAGAACGGCCAGGTACTTCTTCATCTCCCACTCGGTGAGCTGGACGCGGTACTCGTCCCACTCCTTCCGCTTCAGCTCGACGTAGCGGTCGAAGATGTGCGGGCCGAGCGCCTTGCGCATGAGCTCCGACTGCGAGAAGACGTCGACGGCCTCGCCGAGCGTCTCCGGCAGCGAGACGATGCCACGCTCGCGCCGCTGCTCCGGCGTGAGGTGGTAGAGGTTCGTCTCCATCGGATCCGGCAGCTCGTAGCCCTTCTCGATCCCCTCGAGCCCCGCGTGCAACAGCGCCGCGAACGTGAGGTACGGGTTGCAGGCCGGGTCGGGGCAGCGGATCTCGGCGCGGGTCGCCTGCTCGGAGCCCGGCTTGTACAGCGGGATCCGGATGAGCGCGGAGCGGTTCCGCTGCGACCACGCGACGTACACCGGCGCCTCATAGCCCGGCACGAGCCGCTTGTACGAGTTGACCCACTGCGCGAACACGGCGGACATCTCGCGTGCGTGCGTGAGTTGGCCGGCGATGAACGCCTTCGCCGTGGCGGAAAGGTGCCACTTGTCCCCGCCGTCGAAGAACGTGTTGTGCCCGTCGGTGAAGAGCGACATGTGGGTGTGCATCCCCGAGCCGTTCTCCCCGAACAGCGGCTTCGGCATGAACGTCGCGTGGTAGCCGTGCTGCTTCGCGACCTCCTTCACGACGAGCCGGTACGTGAGCATGTAGTCGGCCATGTCGAGCGCGTTCGTGAAACGGATGTCGATCTCGTGCTGGGACGGGCCGACCTCGTGGTGGTGGTACTCGACGGGAATGCCCATCGACTCGAGCGCGCGGATCGTGTCGCGGCGCACGCCGGTGGCGGCGTCGAGCGTCGTCTGCGCGAAGTAGCCGCCCTCGTCGAGCGTCTCCGTGCCCTTGTCGTCCTTGAAGAGGAAGTACTCCGCCTCGGGCCCGATGTTGAACGTGTCGAAGCCCATCTCCGTCATCCGGTCGAGCGCGCGGCGCAGGACGTAGCGCGGGTCGCCGGCATACGCCTCGCCGTCGGGCGTGACGACGTCGCAGATCATCCGGCCCGTCTTGCCGTCGGGCAGGACCTGGAACGTCTCCGGATCGGGGATCGCGACCATGTCCGACTCCTCGATCGCGTTGAAGCCGGTGATCGACGAGCCGTCGAAGCCCATCCCGTCGTCGAGCGCGCCCTCGGCCTCGCTGATCGAGATCGAGAAGCTCTTGAGATGCCCCTCGAGATCGGTGAACCACAGGAGCACGTCGTCGATGCCGCGGGACTCGATCTCCGCGAGCACCTCCTTGCGCTTCTCGGGATTCGACGTTGCCCGGTTCTTGCTCTCCACGTACGCCACCTTCCTCCTCCTTTGGTTGATCCAGAAATGCAAAAAGCCCCGGCCGCCACCGAAGTCATGAAGACCGCGTGGCTGCCGAGGCTCCGTCGCCTCCAAACCTGCGGGAATTCTACCTGTCCGCCGGATGGACAGAGGACTACGCTCGAGACGTGCTGTCCGAGCGGCTTCTCGCCCGTCTCGCCGCCGGCGCCACGCACCATCGGCGCGCGGTCGTCGCCGTCTGGCTCGCCGTGCTCTCCGGCGGCGCGTGGTTCTCGCTCCACCAGACGTCGCATCTCTCGAGCGGCGGCTGGGACGTGCCCGGCAGCCAGTCGCTGACCGTCTCGCACCTGCTCGACCGCTTCCCCGGCGTCACGCCTCCCGCCTTCACCTTCCTCGTCACGGGGGACAGCCGGGCGGTCGTCGAGCGGCGCCTCGACGAGATCGTGCCCCTCCTCCGCCACCGCGAGCACCTGCGGGCCGGCACGCCGGTTCTGCTCGAGCACGGCCGCGCCGCGCTGCTCCCGGTCGCCTTCCCGGGCGCGAGCTCGGCGGCGATCGGCGAGGCGACGAGGCTGCGGAGCGAGTTCGTGCGCACGACGCACGCGGTCCAGACGCGCGTCCTCGGCGAGCCGGCGATCTGGTCGAACTTCCAGGAGGTCGCGAAGCACCAGCTTGCACGGAGCGAGGAGGTCGGCTTCCCGCTCATCCTCCTCATCCTCCTCGCGGCGTTCGGGACGCTCGTGGCCGCCGTCGCGCCGCTCCTGCTCGGCTTCGCCGCCGTTTTCCTCTCGGGCGCGGCGGTCTACTGGCTGTCGCGCGTCACCGAGCTCTCGGTCTACGTCACGAACATGGCGTCGATGATCGGGATCGGGGTCGCCGTCGACTACTCCCTCTTCATCGTCAGCCGGTACCGGAGCGAGCTCGCCGACGGCGCGGATCCGCCGGAGGCCCTGCGGCGTGCGCTCCAGACGTCGGGGAAGGCCGTGCTCTTCAGCGGAGCCACCGTCGCGGTCTCGCTCGCCGGTCTCTTCGCGATCGACATCGAAGGGATCCGTTCGCTCGCGGTGGGCGCGATCGTCGTCCTCTGCATTGCCGTCCTTGCGGCGGTGACGCTCCTTCCCGCGCTGCTCGCCCTCGCCGGCCGTAACGTCGAACGGCTGCGCGTGCCGCTCCCGTGGGCGGGCGGCGGGGAGCAGGGCGGGGCCTTCTGGACGGCCTGGGCCGGCCGCGTGATGCGGCGGCCGTGGCTCTACCTCCTCGGCGGTGCGGCCGTCATGCTCGTCCTCGCGCTGCCTCTGCTCGGGATGCAGACGTTCAATCGCGGCCTCAACGAGCTTCCGCCCGGCTCCGAGGTTCGCGCGGCGACCGAGCGCGCGATGGCGATCGCCGGTCCCGGCTTCGCCTCTCCGGTTCACGTCCTCGTCCGCCGTGACGCGGTCGCCGTCGGACGCCGGATCTCGAGGGTCAGCGGCGTGCTTTCCGTCTCACCGCCGATGCCGGAGCGGGGCGGCCCGCTCCGGCTCGTCGAGGTCAGCATCGCGGCTCAGGCCGAATCCGGGCCGGCGCGCTCGATCGTCGCGGGCATCCGCGCGGCCGCGGGACCGGGAGCGCTGCTCGGCGGCTCGACGGTCTTCGACCAGGACGTGGAGCACGCGATCGTCGGCGGCCTCTGGAAGATCCTCGTCTTCATCCTCGGCGTGTCCTATCTCGTGCTTGGAGTCCTGCTCCGCAGCGTGCTGCTGCCGCTCAAGGCGGTCGTGATGAACCTCCTCAGCGTCGGCGCTGCCTACGGCGTTCTCGTCGCGGTCTTCCAGTGGGGCTGGGCGAACTGGACGGGCTACCACGCGCCCGGCTACGTCGACACCATCGTCCCGTCGCTTGTCCTCGCGGTGACGTTCGGGTTGTCGATGGACTACGAGGTGTTCCTGCTCACACGCATTCGAGAGCGCTGGCTCGAGCACGGCGACAACGAACGGGCGGTTGCCGAGGGCCTCGTCCGCTCGGCGCGAACGATCACGAGCGCGGCGGCCGTCATGGTCGCCGTCTTCGCGTCCTTCTCCGCCGCCGGATCGCCGGCGCTGAAGGAGCTCGGCCTGGGGCTCGGCGTCGCCGTCCTGCTCGACGCGACGCTCGTCCGCCTCGTCATCGTCCCCGCAGCGATGCGGCTGCTCGGGCGCTGGAACTGGTGGTTGCCCAGGATGGGAAGGGCGTAAGGACCCCGTAAAGCGGGGAGGGGAAGGGCTCGCGGGCGGCGAAGCTCGCGCCGATACTGATCGTGATCCGCCGGTTTACCCTTCCTCTCGCTCTGCTTGCCGTCGTCGTCCCGGCGGCGCCGGCCACGCATGCCGCTCGCGCGGTCGCGCCGGCGTACGTCGCGCCGCGCGGCTCGGGTGCGCTCTTTCTCATCAGCGGCCACGGCTGGGGTCACGGCGTCGGGATGGGCCAGTGGGGAGCCGAGGGCTACGCGCTCCACGGCTACTCGTACGAGGACATCCTCGCGGCGTACTACCCGGGCACCGTTCTCTCGCAGACGACGGTGCGGAAGCTCCGCGTGCTGCTTGCAGACGGACGGAGGCGCCTGACCGTCTCCTCCGACCAGCCGATCGCCGTCGTCGACGGGACCGGTGCGGCGCACACGTTTCCGGCCGGCAGCACGAAGCTCACGGCGACGCTCCCGTATCCGGCGCCGCTGACGCTCTCGCCGTCACACGGCACGACGTTGACGCTCGGCAACGCCTACCGCGGCAAGCTCGTGATCAGCCTCGTGCACGGGAAGCTTCGGGCGATCAACGTCGTCGGCGTCCAGCAGTACGTCGACAGCGTCGTCCCGTCGGAGATGCCGTCGGGTTGGCTGCCCGACGCGCTCGACGCGCAGGCGGTCGCGTCTCGGTCGTACGCCCTCGCGGGCCGGAAGCCCGGAGCGGCCTACGACGTCTCGGTCTCGGGCCAGGCGTACCTCGGCGTGGCGACCGAGACACCGCAGGGCGACGTGGCGGCGAACGCCACCAAGGGCCAGGTGCTCACGTACGGCGGCCAGGTCGCGACGACGGTCTACTCCTCGAGCACCGGCGGCCGGTCGCAGTCGGCGACCGACGCGTGGGGTGGCGGAGCGCCGTACCTCGTCTCCGTGAAGGATCCCTACGACAGTGTCTCGCCGTATCACAACTGGGGACCGGTTCCCGTCACGGGAAAGGACCTCGCCTCGGCGCTCGGGCTCACCGGCAAGCCCGTCGACGCGACCGTGACCCGGAACGCGTCGAAGCGTGTCGCGCAGCTCGACGTCACGACGCTCGCGCGCGGGAGCCAGACCGATGCCACGGCCGCCGGGTCAGCGGTCGCCGGCGCCCTGAACCTGCGGTCGACGTGGTTCAGCATCGGCGTTCTCTCCCTCCTGCCGCCGTCGCCGAACGGCGCCGTGAGCCCGGGGACGACGGTGACCCTCACCGGGACCGTGCGGGGCGTGAAGAACGTCGTTCTGCAGGAGCGGCCGGCCGGTGGCGCGTGGACGGAGCTCGAGCCGGTGGCGACCACGGGCGCGATCAGCATCGACGTCACGCCGACCGGGACGACCGACTACCGCCTCGCCACGACGGCGTATGCCGCGGCGTTCATCCGCATCCACGTCGGTTAGATCCTTCAGCCGGGAAAGCGGCTACCGTCGGCCGGATGACGGCTCTGTTGGAGCGGCCGCGGGAGCTGCGGGCATCGCTCGCGTCACGCCCGGCAGTTCAGACCCTGGCTCCGCTCGTTCTCTACGCCGTCTTCGCGGTGGTGTGGATCGGGCGCGGCGTGATCTTCCATCCGACGACGCGCGTGCTCGGCGACGCCGACCGCGACAAGACGATTCTCATGTGGTCGTTTCTCTGGTGGCCCCACGCGATCGCGCACGGGTACGATCCGTTCGTCGCGAACGTCGTCTGGGCGCCGCACGGCGTGGATCTTTCGTGGGTCACCTCCTCGCCGACGCTCGCCCTCACGTTGTCCCCGCTGACCGAGGCGTTCGGGGCTGTCTTCTCGTACAACGTCGTCGCCCTCGCCGCGCCTCCGCTCGCGGCGTGGACGACGTTTCTCCTCGCGCGCCGCCTGACCCGGAATGTTCCCGCGTCCCTCGTCGCCGGCTTCCTGTTCGGCTTCTCGCCGTACGTCATCAGCCAGTCGGTCTCCCACGTCAATCTGTCCTGCGTCTTTCTCGTGCCGCTCGCCGGCCTGCTCGCGGTGCGGTTCTTCGAAGGAGATCTCTCCAGTCGGCGATACACGGCGCTGCTCGCGCTCGTCCTCGTGCTCCAGTTCGGCATCTCCACGGAGATCTTCGCGACGCTCGCACTGCTCGCGGTCGTGTTCTTCGTGCTCGCGGCTCTCCTGCTCGACGCGCCGGCGCGGCTCGTCCCGCTGGCTCGCTACACGGTCCTCGCCTACGTCGCGGCGGGCGTGTTCGTGTCGCCGTACCTTCTCCACGCCTTCGGCGGCGGCTCGGCGCCGCCCGTGCGACCCCACGCCTCCCGCCACATCCTCGACCTCGCGAACATCGTCTACCCGACGCAGACGACGTGGCTGAGGCCGTCAGGGAGCGAAGCGATCACGAGCCGCTTCACGAGCGGGATCGACGAGATCGGCGGGTACCTCGGAATCCCGTTGCTCGTCATCGCGCTGCTGGCGGTGACGATGGTGCGACGCGGCCGTGCCCGCCGCGGGGTCTGGCTGCTCGCGCTCGCTGCCGTTGTCGCCGACGCGATGGCGGCCGGGCCGGAGGTGACAGTGGACGGGCACCGGCTCGGGAAGGGTGTCTGGTCGCTGTTGCAGCACGTCCCGGCACTCGGCGAGGCGATCCCGATCCGGCTCGCGATGTACGCCGTTCTGTTTATCGCTCTCGTCGTCGCGGTGTGGCTCGCGGAGCCCGGTCTCCGGCTCTGGCGGTTCGCCCTTGCGGGACTCGCGATCGTGTTCTTCCTTCCGAACCCGAGCGGCACGTTCTGGACGGCGCATGTGCGACAGCCGAGCTTCTTCACGACCTCGGCGTACCGCAAGGTCATCCACCCGGGCGACGTCGCGCTCGTGTTCCCGTACGCAGCACGGGCGAGCTGGTCGATGCTCTGGCAAGGGGAGACCGGCTTCCGTTTCCGCATGATCGGTGGGCACATCGGCCAGGCGATCATCCCCGCGGAGTGCCCGTGGGCCGGCTACTGGGAGAGCCTTGCGGGAGGCGAGCCCCCGGGCGGCGCCGCCGGCTTCCGGCGGTTCCTCCTCGCGCACCACGTCGACGTGATCGTCGAGGCTCCGAAGACGTCTGCGTGGCCGAGGCGGTTGATCGCCGCGTCGCTGCCCGACGTTCGGCCCGACCGGATCCTCGGCACGACCGTGTACCGGCTGCCTCCCGGCTTGCCTCTTCGGCTTCCTGCCGGCGGGCCGCGTTTGTCGCCGACGGGGAGTTTGAACACCGCGCCCGGACGAGCGATCTGCGGGCGCTAGAGCACCGACGCGCCGAGCGCCGAGGCGGACGTTAGGCTCGCTTCGATGAGGCAACTGCTGCGGCGGCCGGCAGTTCAGACGCTCGCTCCGCTCCTTCTCTACACCGTCTTTGCGGCGATCTGGATGGGCCGTGGCGTTCTTGTCCATCCCGCCACGAGGGTTCTTGGCGACGCTGGTCGCGACAAGACGATCCTCATGTGGTCGTTTCTTTGGTGGCCGCACGCGATCGCGCACGCACACGATCCGTTCGTCGCGAACGCGATCTGGGCGCCGCACGGTGTGAATCTTGCGTGGGTGACGTCGTCGCCGACGTTGAGTTTCGCACTCGCGCCGTTGAGCGAGACGCTGGGGCCGGTCTTCGCGTACAACGTTGCGGCGCTTGCCGCGCCGCCGCTCGCGGCGTGGACGGCGTTTCTCCTCGCGCGCCGTCTCACCGGCAGTGTCTCGGCCTCGTTCGTCGCGGGGTTCTTGTTCGGCTTCTCGCCGTACGTGATCGGCCAGTCGGTTGGACACCTCAACTTGTCGTTCGTCTTTCTCGTCCCGTTGGCGGGACTGCTCGCTGTTCGCTTTTTCGAGGGAAGTCTCGGGCCGCGTCGGTTCACGGTCTTACTCGCGCTCGTCCTCGCGTTGCAGTTCGGTATCTCGACGGAGATCTTCGCGACCGCGACCCTGCTCGCGGTCGTCGTGTTCGTCCTTGCGTTCTTCCTGCTCGACGCGCGTGCTCGATTGGTGGCGCTGGCTCGGTACACGACATTCGCCTATCTCGCCGCAGGCGTCGCCGTGACCCCATACCTCGTCAACGCCTTCGCTTACGCTCCCGCGCCGCCGCGGCCTCTCACCTTTCGGCACACCCTCGACCTCGCGAACATCGTCTTCCCGACGGGGGCCACCTGGCTGAGGCCACCGCACAGCGCGGCGATCACGAGCACCCTGAGGGGCGGCGTAGCCGAGCTAGGGGGTTACCTCGGAGCTCCGCTGCTCCTCATCCTCCTGCTCTCCTTGGCGAGGCGCCGCCACCGCGTCCGCCGCGGTCTCTGGCTGCTCGTTCTCGCGGCTCTCGCCGCCGATCTGCTCGCGACGGGGGCGGAGATGACGGTTGCGGGTCACGGCATCGGCCCCGGCATGTGGAGGCTGATCCGATGGCTGCCGGCGCTTGGCGAGGCGATCCCCGTCCGGCTCACGATGTACGCCGTCCTCTTCGCCGCGCTCGCGACGGCGCTGTGGCTCGCCCAGCCCGGCCGCCGGCCGTGGCGGTTTGTCCTGGCAGGGGTCGCAGTCGCGAGCTTTCTCCCGACCCCGAGCGTTGCGTTCTGGCGCTCGCGCGTTCCGCAGCCGCGGTTCTTCTCGACCCCGGTGTATCGCACGTTCATCCGGCCCGGCGACACGGCGCTCGTGTTCCCGTACGCCGAACGGAGGAGCTGGTCGATGCTCTGGCAGGCGGAGACGGGCTTTCGCTTCTCCATGGTCGGCGGTCACGTCGGCCAAACGGTCATCCCGGCGGAGTGCCGGTGGGCCGGCGCCTACGAGAGCCTCTCGGGAGGTACTCCGCCCGGCGGCGCTGCCGGCTTCCGGGCGTTCCTCTTGGCGCACCACGTGACCGTGATCGTCGTGGCCCCGGGGACGGGAACATGGTCGAAAAAGCTCATCGCCTCCTCACTGCCTGATGTTCGGCCCGTCAGCGTCGCCGACGTGAAGGTCTACCGGCTCCGTCCCGGTTTGCCGTCCACCCTGCCGGCCGGAGCGCCGTCGTTGCCGCAGAGACGGTTGAGGACGTATCTTGGACGAGGAGTCTGCGGCCCGGCGCCGCGCCCTACTGGTCCGGCTGGTCCCGCTGGCCCTGCTGGTTCTCCAGGAGCTCGTCTTCCGCGACCGCACGGATGACGCGGGCCGGGTTCCCCACGACGAGCATCCGCGGCTCGACGTCCTTCGTCACGACCGCGCCGGCGCCGACGAACGCCTCCTCGCCGATCTCGATGCCGGGGAGAAGGACGGCGCCGCCGCCGACGCGTGCCCCGCGGCGGATCGTCGGACCTTTGACGAGGCCGTGGCGCTTTTCCGTGCGTCCCATGTAGTTGTCGTTCGTCGTCACGACGCACGGCGCGATGAAGACGTGCTCCTCCAGCGTCGAGTAGGCGGTGATGTATGCCTCGGCCTGGATCTTCGTCATCGCCCCGATCGTCGTGTCGTTCTCGACGAGCGAGCCGCGGCCGATCACGACGTCGTCGCCGACCGTGACGCGCTCGCGCACGCACGACTGGTCGCCGAGGATGACGCGCTCGCCGATCGTCGTCCCGGCGAAGACGACCGCCCCCGTGGATACCACGGTTCCAGCGCCGATCTCGGCGGGCGCCAGCGGCTCGCGCTTCGCCGTCGACCGCGGGGACAGCGTCGGCTGCTTCCCGACGACGGCGTGCTCGAGCACCTTCACGCCTTCCCCGAGCACGGTGCCGGGATAGACGATGGCGGTCGGGTGGATCTCAGCCATCGTTGAGCGATGTTGTGAGCATCTCGAGGGCTCGCACGACGCGGGCGCCGTCGCGCGCGACTGCAGCCCGGTCGTGCTCGCCCGCGACGAGCTCGAGGAAGTACGAGCACTCGCGGCGCAGCGGCTCGGTCGTCTCGATCTTGGGGATCGAGATGTCGCCGGAGAAGAGCTCGCCGTTCGACCCGGCGTGCTTCTCGTACACCGTCACCTTGCGCTCAGGCTCCATGTCGTCGAACACCACCATCTTCTCGCGGCCGACGACGGTCATCTTGCGCATCTTGTGCGGGTCGAGCCACGACAGGTGCATGTGCGCGATCTTGCCGCTCGGGAAGCGGAGGAAGCAGAACACGACGTCCTCGACGCCGGGATGGATCGAGGCGCTTCCCTGCGCGGTCGCGAGCTCCGGGTCCTCGTCGAGGAAGTAGAGGATGACCGAGAGGTCGTGCACGCCGAGCGACCAGAGCGCGTTCTCGTTCGACCGGACGATGCCGAGGTTGACCCGGTTCCCGTAGACACAGAGCACGTCGCCGAGCTCGCCCTTGTCGATCAGCTCCTTCACCTTGAGCACGCCGGGGTGGTAGAGGAGCAGGTGCCCGGGCATGAGGACAAGGTCACGCGCGGCTGCGAGTGAGACAAGCTCGTCCATCTCGGCGGCGCGCATCGCCGGCGGCTTCTCGACGAACACGTGCTTGCCGGCCTCGAGCGCCTGCTTCGCGAGCTCGTAGTGCGTCGGGACGGGCGTCGCGATCACGACGGCGTCGAGCTCGTCGTCGGCGAGCATCTCCGCGAAGTCGCCCGTCGCGTGCGCGTTCGGGTAGCGCTCGGCGAACTCCGCGCGCGCCTCGGCGCTCTCGTCGCAGAGCCAGCGGAGATCGGCGAGATCGTCGAAGTTCCGGGCGAGGTTCTTGCCCCAGTAGCCGAGACCCGCCTGCCCGATCCGGACGCGACTCACAGCTTGAAGACGTGCTCCGCCGCGGTGCCCTTGGCGCCGGTCGCGTTCCGGAGGTCGACGATGAGCTTCGCCTCGTCCACCAACGCCTCGTAGTCGACGGACGAGTGGTCGGTGACGATGACGACGCAGTCGTATGCCCCGGGCTCGTACGCGACGGACGCGAGGTCGTCCACCCGCGGCACATGCGGGTCGTGGAATGAGACGTGGGCTCCCGCGTTCCGGAGCAGGGAGATGATCTTCAGTGCCGGCGACTCGCGCACGTCGCCGATGTCCGCCTTGTACGCGACGCCGAGCACGAGGATCCGCGAGCCCTTCATCGCCTTCTGCGCGCCGTGGTTCAGCGCCTGGGAGATGAGCGAGCGGCAGAAGTACGGCATCTCCTCGTTGACCTTGCCGGCGAGCTCGATGAACTCCGTGTAGAAGCCGAACTCGCGCGCTTTCCACGTGAGGTAGAAGGGATCGACCGGGATGCAGTGGCCCCCGAGGCCGGGCCCGGGGCTGAAACGCATGAAGCCGAACGGCTTCGTGGCGGCGGCGTCGACGACCTCCCAGATGTCGATCCCCATCCGGTCGCAGAGGATCGCGAGCTCGTTGACGAGAGCGATGTTGACCGAGCGGAAGATGTTCTCGAGCAGCTTCGTCAGCTCCGCTGCCTCGGGCGTCGAGACGCGGTGGACGGTGTCGATCGCGCGGCTGTAGAGCTCGGCGGCGCGCTCGGTGCACGCGGGCGTGAGCCCGCCGACGACCTTCGGCGTCGTCTTCGTCGTCCAGTCGGTGCGGCCCGGATCGACGCGCTCGGGCGCGAAGGCGAGGTGGAAGTCCTCTCCGGCACGCAGGCCGCTCGTCTCGAGGATCGGCTGGAGCACCTCCCGCGTGGTGCCCGGCCATGTCGTCGACTCGAGCACGACGAGCTGTCCTTTGCGCAGCACCGGGGCGAGGCTGCGCGCCGCGCTCTCGACGATCGAGAGGTCCGGCTCGCGCTGGCGCGAGAGCGGCGTCGGCA
>Ga0307373_10005676_pt1 | contig 20253 bp, 16 predicted proteins | sample OX2MG_FD_202534 | JGI IMG/M metagenome (GOLD analysis project Ga0307373, IMG submission 202534) | Soil microbial communities from Risofladan, Vaasa, Finland - OX-2 | ecosystem: Environmental > Terrestrial > Soil > Coastal area > Acid sulfate soil | place: Finland: Risofladan, Vaasa | collected...
CGCCGTCTCCATGCAGCGGAATGCCAAACAACTGCGGCAACTTGACCGCCGCCGCGGCCCCCGCCGCCAGGCAGAATGCGACCAGGGCGTCCCGCCGCGCCGCGGCCAGCGGCTCCCCGCTGCCGGAAGAGGACACCATGAGTTGCTTCCAGAGGCGGCCCGAGTGCTCGCGCGCGAACTCGCGCGTGAGCGCGTCGAGATCGCCCAGGCGTTTTACCGCGACCAGAAACGCCTCGTCGGAGGCGAGCCCCGCCGCCTCCAGCACCCCCACCTGTTCCCGCAGGTGGTCTTCCAACTCCGATATCTCCACCGAGTGGATCGTCTGCCGCCGGCGCAGATAGCTCCGCCATTGATCAATCTGCTCTTCCAGCAAATCGGTGCGATCCTGCATTATCGGGCCGCTTTCGCAACGGGAACCAGCAACGCGCCCCAAAGGCTCCGCAGCGTCGCGTCCACCGCCTGCCATTGCCGCCGTTCTTCGGCGAGTTGACCCCGGCCCCGGGCCGTAATCCGGTAGTACTTGCGGCGGCGGCCGCTCTCCGCCACCTCCCAACGCGCTGCGATGTGGCCAAGCCGCTCCAGACGATGCAAAACGGGGTAGAGCATCCCGTCCGTCCACTGGATGCGCCCCGCGGACCACGCCCGAACGCGCTGCAGGATTGCGTAGCCGTAGCTGTCTTCTTCGGCCAGGATCGCCAGAACGATGGGGATCGAGGAAGCGGCGATCAGATCCTTGCCGATCCCCATCGCCTTCCCGCCGGCTTGACGTTCATGCATGCCACCATCATGCATAGCGCCATTATGTATGTCAAGCGACCATGGGGCCGGTCTCACGGGGTGATATCAACCCTCAGTGGAAGTCGTACGCAACGATGAGGCGTGAGGCTGGTTCGCCCGGCAGGGGCAGGATGCGGTCGGCCTTCACGTGTACAACGCCCTCCCGATGTTGGAGTACGCCCTCGATCCAGAGCGCGGACTCGGAGACGCACACCACGCGCTGCGCCTCGAAAGTGCGGCTTGGCACGATGATGTTGGCTATCCCACTCTCATCCTCAAGCGAAATGAAGACGATGCCTTTGGCCGTGCCGGGCCGTTGCCGGGCAAGCACCATCCCCGCGACCTTCACCCGGCGCCCATGCGGCATCCGCTGAATCTCAAGGGCGGTGCGCACTCCCAACCGCCGCAATTCGGCGCGGCGTAGCGCGAAGGGATGCGGCCCAAGGGTGAGACCCGAGTGGCGGTAGTCGGCGAGCATCCGTTCCTCCACGGGCATGGGGGGCAGGGGAGAAGTTGGGTCTTCGGATGCGGACGACTCCTCGAAAAGCTCGCCCGCCGGCCGCCAAGCCCGCTCGATCTGCCAGAGCGCATCGCGGCGCTCGGCGAACGGCAGCGCGCCGAGTTCCCCCAGCAGCCGTGCCTCGGTGCGGTTGAGGCCGGTACGCCGCCGCAGGTCGTCGAGCGAAGCGAAGGCCGCGCGCTGCCGTTCAGCAGCGATCCGCTGGCCGGCCTCAGCGCGCAGACCGGAGACATACCTGAGTCCAAGCCGAATCGCAGCCGGCTGGGGCGCAATCACGGTGCAGTTCCACGCCGAAGCCTCGACCGCAATCGGTAGTACCTCGACGCCATGCCGCCGTGCGTCTTGCGTCAGCGTTGCCGGCGAGTAGAAGCCCATGGGCTGGTTGTTGAGCAGGGCCGCGTAGAATTCGGCGGGATGGTGGGCCTTTAAGTAGGCCGAGGCATAGACGAGGAGCGCAAAGCTGGCGGCGTGGGATTCGGGAAATCCGTAAAGCGCAAACGAGGTCACGAAGCGTACGACCGTCTCCGCCGCTTCGCCGGCAATGCCCCGCCCCGCCATGCCGGCGCGCAGCTTCTCCTCGACCGCGCTCATCTTCGCTTCCGCCCGCTTGAAGCCGAAAGCCCGGCGCAGTTCTTCCGCTTCGCCCCCCGAAAATCCGGCTGCCACCATGGCCATTCTCAACAGTTGTTCCTGGAAGAGTGGGACGCCGAGCGTGCGCTTCAGGATGGGCTCAAGCGACGGATGCGGATAGGTGATCTCCTGCCGGCCGGCGCGGCGCTCCAGATAGGGGTGCACCATCTTGCCCGCCACCGGCCCCGGCCGGATCAGGCCCACCTCGACCACCAGGTCGTAGAAAACCCTCGGCCGCATGCGCGGCAGGGTGCTCATCTGGGCGCGGCTTTCGACCTGGAAGAGCCCGATGGTGTCCGCTTTCTGCAGCATGCGGTAAACCTTGGGATCGTCCGGCGGAAACTGCGCCAAATCGAGCGTTTCGGGCGAGCCGGCAGGCGCCTCGGGGTGCAGCATCCGCAGCGAGTCCTGGAGCGCAGCCATCATGCCGAGCCCGAGCAGGTCCACCTTGATGATGCCGAGATCGGCACAGTCATCTTTGTCCCACTGCCCGACGACGCGCCCCGGCATGGTGGCATTTTCAAGCGGCACGATGCGATCCAGCGGACCTTCGCACAGCACCATGCCGCCGGAGTGTTGGCCCAGATGACGCGGCAAATCCTGAAGTGAGCGGCAAAGCCTCAGAAAGTGCCCCAGCCGCGGATGCCCGGCGTCGAAGCCGGCGCGGCGCAATGCTTCCTCCGCAGTGGGCCGTTCCGCCGTTGGCACCGGGTTCCACCCCGGCATGGCGCCGCCGTGCTCGATCACGTCCTCCGGCTCGGGCGGCGACGCCGATGCCAGCGCGTGCAGCAGGCGGCCGATGATCTCCTCGGGAAAGTCGAGCACCTTGCCGACTTCCCGCGCGGCACTCTTGCCGCGATATGTAATCACGTTCGCCGTCATCGCCGCGCCCAGCTTTCCGTAGCGTGCGTATACGTGCTGAATCACCCGCTCGCGCAGAGCGCCGCTCGGCAGGTCGAGGTCGATGTCGGGCCACTCGCCGCGCTCCTCACTGAGAAAGCGCTCGAACAGCAGTTCCATGCCCACCGGGTCAACCGCCGTGATCCCAAGCGCAAAACACACCGCGCTGTTGGCCGCCGACCCTCGCCCCTGGGCGAGGATGCCCTGCTCCCCGCAGTAGCGCACGATGTCGTGGACGATAAGGAAATATCCCTCCAGCTTGAGCTTGGCGATGAGCGCCAGCTCACGCTCGAGTTGGCGGCGGGCGCGTGCGGCGAGCGCTCCGGTTCGCCCGTAGCGCCAATCGGCGCCGGCTTCGGCCAGCCGGCGCAGGTGCGAGGCCATGGTCTCGCCCGCCGGCACCGGGGCCCGGGGGAATTCGTAACCGAGGTCGCTCAACTGGAACGTCAACCGCTCCGCCAGTTCTCCGGCGTGCGTGATCGCTTCCGGCAGGTCGCGGAAAAGCTGCGCCATCGCTTGCGGCGACTTGAGGCGGCGCTCCGTGTTCGGCTCCAATCGGCGGCCGGCGGTGTCGAGCCGAACGTGGTGGCGCAGGCAGGTGAACACGTCCGCCACCGGCTTTTCCTCCCGGGTGGCGTACCAGACCTGGTTGGTGGCGAGGATCGGCGCGCCAGCCGAGCGCGCGACCTCGATCAGCCGCCGGTTGCGGCGCTCCTGCACTTCGCGATGGTGACGCGAGACCTCGACGTAGACGCCACTGCGCCCGAACCACCCCTGGAGACGGTCGAGCATCCGGCTCGCCATGCCGTCTCGGACCGCCCGCCCCAGCGGGCCGTCGTCGCCGCCCACCAGGCACACCAGTCCCTCGGCAAACTCCTCGACTTCCTCCAGCCGGCACACGCCTTCGCCCTTGGGGGCGCGCAGGTGCATACGGGTAAGCAGGCGGCAAAGGTTTTGGTATCCAGCGCGGGATTCCGCCAGCAGCGGAAGCCGCGTTCCGTCGTCAAGCGGCAGCTCCGCGCCCACGATCGGCCGCAGGCCCCGCTTGCGCATGGCGGCATGAAAGCGCGGCGCGCCATAGACGCCAGCGCGGTCCAGCAGTGCCATGGCGGATAGTCCGAGGTCGGCGGCAGTCTCGGCGAGCGTCTCCGGTGTACTCGCGCCTTCGAGGAAGCTGAACGCGCTTCGCGCCCGCAACTCGACGTAGGACATCACGGCGCTCCAAGCGGTTGGCAGCAGGCAGGCGCATCATTGCCCGGGCGGTTGACCAAGGTCGAGACCGGGTACAACCGCAAGCGTTCGCTGGGGTAAGGTTGCAGCAGTTCCGCTGGCCGGGATTGGCCGGGCGCGAGCCAGGCGTCATAGTTCTCCGGCGCCAGGATGAGCGGCATCCGGTCGTGTACCGCCGCCATGGCCTCGTTCGCCGGTACGGTCACGATGGCGCACGATTCGATCAGCTCACCGTCCAGGCTGCGCCAGCGTTCCCACAGGCCGCCGAAGCCAAACACGCCGCCGTCCTGGAGTTGGATGTACCAGGGTTGCTTGCGCTTTCCCACGGGCTGCCACTCGTAGAAACCGTCGGCGGGGATAAGACAGCGGCGCTCCCGGAACGCCGCGCGGAAGGTGGGCTTTTGCGTGAGCGTCTCGGCGCGCGCGTTGATAAGGCGTGCGGCTCCGGCGGGCTCGCGCGTCCAGGACGGAATCAGTCCCCAAGTGGGCTGCATCAACTCACGGCTGCCGTCTTGGGCAGCGCGCACCGCCCAGACCGTCTGCGTGGGCGCGATGTTGTAGCGCGGGCGGGTCGCAGCCGGTGGAACCGCAAAATGTTGCGTGATCTGGTCGGGGGGCTTGGTGAGCGTAAATCGTCCGCACATGGAATCACTCCTTCAGTCGTAGCGGCCCAAAATATACCAGCGGTCGTGGGCGGGATCATGGAGCAGCCGGTAAAGGCCACTCCGCTCCATGCCGTGCATTCGGAGTTCCGCATCCCATTCGTCGCACGCCCACGGCCCGCTGTCGCCCCTGGCATCGCTCGCTTCCCGCCACCAGTTCCCGCAGCCTCGCCAAGGGCCAGCGCGCCGCACGATCTCGGCATGATTGAGCGGCTGCGGCGGGCGATACACACGGAGTGCGAGAGCCAGCGCCTGGGGGGCGGTCGGTGCTGGTTCCGCCTCACTTTCCCCGCGTGGCGAGTATGGAGCGAGCGCGAACGCCTGCGGGCGGTGGCTGGCTTCGAGTTGGGGTGATCCCATGCGGCCGGGAAACATCTCGCTGAGCAGCCCTAACAGCTTCGGCAACTTAGCGCGGTCGGGCGATGCCGCCGAAAACAGGCGCGCCTGCACGCGCCGTGGCCGCGCCAGGCGCAGCTCAATTTCGAAGGCGTGAATTTCACCGCTTGGTGGTGTGTGCTCCAGCGTGAGCCCGATTTGGGCCGCGAGCGTCTGCGGGTCACGGGTGGGCGCGGCAAATGAATGCCCGTATATGGCTTCAGGCCGTTTGAATTCCTGTATCACTCGTAGTTGAGCGTATTCAGCCACGCGGTCGTGCTGTTCAAGTTGCAGCGAAAGTTCCGAGATTGCATGCGCCACTGCCGCCTTGAAAACTTCGAGATTGACGAGTGGCGGATCAAACTGCGATCCGGCGGCGAGCGTCATGGCCGGCGCCGGCGAAGTATCCAGGATTCCGTCCACCTCGCCGCGTGCCAGCGCTCGCAGCCGTATGCCAGCCTGCCCCAGGCGGGCTGCGAGCGCCGCCTGGGGCAGCTTCGCCAACGCCCCCAGCGTGCGGATGCCCCAGCGCTCGAAGAGCAGGAGCATCTCGGCCACCTCCCCCGCGGTCGCAAGCGTACCGGTCAGCTCATGCAGATCGGCTAGCAGATGGATGGGTAAGGGCGCCAATTGGGCGCCTTCCCCACCCGGTGGAAGTTCCTCCAGCTTGCTACGCGTGGCGATGAGCGCCAGTGCTGGTTGGGCCGCGAAACCCGTGCGCAATTCGAAGCCATTGGCGCCGAATCCGGTGACCCAGGCGCTGGCCGCGCGCCGCCAGGAGCCGTGCAGCCGCTCCAGCCCGTGAAAATCGAGCAGGGCAACATCGGTTCCAATGATCTGAACGTGCGGAGACATCGCATCGGCAGTGCGCCGCAGCCGTTCAGTCAGCGTCCGCTCATCTGCCAGCGAGCGTGGCCAGCGCAGCAGCCCCGGGCATCGCCCCAACGCCTGCGCCACCGGCAGGCCGGGCTTTATATCAGCTGCGCGGGCAGCCGGGTTAAGGCCGGCAACCACCTCCAGCGGTCCCATTCGCTCCGTGGCGATGGCGGGGGGACGCGGCATGTGTTTTGCGGCCCCCTGGAGGTGGAACTCCGGCAGCCATCCGCAGAGAAACCCGTTCATGCGACGGACTCCCCATCCAGAGTGATGTCCAAGGTGGCGTCAAGAACAGATGTTGGCGGGCGGCGCGCAGGCAACGCGCGTCGCGAAGCTTGCAGTTGCATCTCGATGTGGACACTGCCGAGTAAAAGCCGGGCGCTCGAATCCCAGCGCCAGTCGACGTAGCGGACGCCGTAGACCCGGTTGGCACAGGTGCCGCTGAGGGGACGGGGTGCGAGCACGAGCAGCGCCGTCCGGCGCTCCCGTTCCAATGCGCGCAGCAGCCGAAACCAGGCCACGCGGGGAAACCGCAAGGAAGTTTCCGGCTGGTCGAGAAGGTCGAGAACGATGAGCTCGAATCCGCCCGCCTGCAACACGAGCAACGCAGCTCGCAATGCCGTGACCGCTTCGCCGCCCCGCAGCCAGAGAAGCTGCCCGAGGTCCAGGCTGGCGCGGCTGGCGCCGCACGGGTCCAGGCGGTCGCCGGGGTCGAACCAGGCGATCCTGCCCCGACAGCCTGCTGCCGCGTGGACGGCAAGGCTGGTCAGGCCGGCGCCGATGAGCGCCGGGGGCGCTGGAACCAATTCGGTCATGGTGCCCGGACACGGTAGGGCAGCCCAGGCCGCTACCGTCGATTCCATGTCCGTTGCAACACGCAGTGTCGCGGCAAACCCGCGCCGCGCCAGCATGTTTTCCAATCGTTCTTTCGATGACACCGCCACTATTACGCCCGCCCGATCTTCGTGTTTTCTTCGCTCAGTCTAGGCGATGCTTTCGCTGGTTGTCAACAAGGGCGGGGGGATGGGAGAGGAGGGCGGCGCAAACTGCTCTTCCCGGGGGTTGACCTGCCCCCGAAAAACTAAGCCAGGTAGAATCGGAGTCTCCGGGCATGAACCGCTCACCACGGCGGCTGCAACTGAGTCGGCAGGGCGGTGAGGGGGAAAAAGTGGTGCGGCCAGGGGCCGCCGAGGTTGATCTGCACCAGGTTGATTCCCGACACGCTATGATGCAACGGCTTGCCGGTCGCCCCGACAGTGACTACCTCCAGGCCATCCCCCTCGCCATCGACGGGATAATGCAGGTGGCCGGCAAAGACGTAGGCGACGCTGTACTGGTGCAGCAGCCCTAAATAGACCGCCCGCTGCTGCAACGGGATGTTCCAATAGCCGTTCGGCTCATCCGGGGTGTGCACAAAAAACGGGATGTGCTGAAAGACCGCGATTTGTTTGCCGGGGCGAGCGCTGGCACGCTGGAGCGCTGTTTTAAGCCAGGCGAGTTGGAGCGCGCTATCCTGTGGGTCGGCGGTATCGGCCATCAGCATGGAATCGAGCACGACGCCGATCAACGGGCCGGAATCGAAGGTGTAGTAATCCGGACCATAGCGCGCCCGATAGGCGGCAATCTGCGCTGGCGTGGGAAGGTTGCCTACGTCGTGGTTCCCGGGAACGAGGTGCAGCGGCACGCCCTTGAGCTGGCCGATGGTGTGGTGAAAGGCCTGCAACTCGACCGCATTTTGGTTGTTGTTCACCAAGTCGCCACAGACCACCACGAATGCTGGGTGGAGACGTTCGGCCTCCTCTACCACGGCGGTGAGATTGCGGATCTCCGGCTGCGAGCCGTGGTCGTTCAAAATCATCCCCATCTGGGGATCGGCGATTTGCATGAACACCGGCGCCCGCTGCGCCGGGGCCGGACTAGCCATCACGGCGAGAACGATACCGAGAACCAAGGCCTGCAGCCGCATATCAGTCTCCCATTGTGGTCGTGCTGCCGCCAGCTTACCCCAGGCACGGCCGCCCGGGCGAGGATGACTTTAGGCTTGGGGCGCGAGCCACCGTCAGCAGGCATCGCGCAGCGTCTCGGCGAGTTGTGCCTTTTTCTCCGGATCGAGCGGAGCGTTGCCGTGGGCGACGTAGAAGACGTCCTGGGCGCGTCCGCCCTTGGTGTCGATCAGCACGACATGGATGTTGCAGCCGGCGTCGGAGAACGCCGAGGCCAAGCTGAAGAGCAGGCCCGGGCGGTCCTCGGCGCGGACTTCGACCAAGGTGGCGGGGCTGGACGGGTCGTCCTCGAAGCGCACATCGGCGTGGGCGCGCCGGGCGGCGGAGGGCAGCGCCGGGGCGGAACGCATCAGGCGGCGGGCGTCAGTGCGTCCCAACCCCACGCGGCGGAATAGGTCGGTGAGCCTTTCCGCCTCGCTGGGGTTGAGGAGCAGCATGCGGTTGACGTCGGCAAAAACAAAGGTGTCGAGCACGACGCCGCTGCGGTTGGCGAAGGCCTCGGCCTTGAGGATGTTCATGCCGAAGCTGGTGAGGGCGCCGGCGAAGGCAGCAAACAGCCCGCTGCGATCGGGCGCGATCACGGTCAGGCGGTAGCCGGCCAGCGTCGGCTCGAGTTGGACGGCGACCCCGGTGGCGCGGCTGTCCGCCTCCAGTTGGGCGTGGGCTTCCAGCTCGGTGCGGGTGTGGGCGTACAGATAGCGTGCGGGAAAGCCGCGGATGAACTCGGGGCGGCCGGGCAGCGCGGCGGGCACGGTGTCGATGCGGTCCGCGGCGAGACCGCGCGTGAGCGCCGCGCGGGCAGCGCTGTAGGCCTGGGCCAGTTGCTCCAGCCGCCAAGCGGTACGGGACGCCTCCTCGCCGCCAGCCACCTGGCTGTAGGTGAGCAGCACCAGTTGTTGGAGCTGCTCGACGGTGCCGGCCACGGTGGCCAAGGCGCGTGCCTGTTCGCCGCCGCCGAGGTCGCGTGTCCCCAGCGCCGCTTCCAGTTCTTGGCGGTGTTCGAGGAGAAACGCGATGCGGGTGCGGGCGTCCGGGGGCGGCTGGATGGTGTCCAGCACCGGCGTGGCGTCCGGCATCGCCTGCAGCAGAACCGCGAGGCTGAGTTCGGCGGGGTGGTCGATGTCCGCCTGCAGCACGGCGAAGCGCTGCCGCAGCAGGTCGGCCTCGGCGCGCAGCGGACCGCGCAGGCGCGCCAGCGCGGCAAAGCAGCGCAGCGTCTGCTCGTCGGCGGTGAAGCGCTGTCCCGGCGCGCTGACCGGCCATCCCTCGATCGCCTCCCATCCGGGCAGCAGCACATCGAGCATCCCGATCTCCTCCAGGGCGCGCAGCGCAGCGTCCGCGTGCGGCAGCGGCAGCAGCTCGGCGAGGACCGCCCAGCGGGCGCCGGGGTGGGACAGGTGCGTGGCCAGCTCCGCCCGCGTGGCGGCCAAGCGCGCGGCGGTGTCGGCCGCGAGGCGGACGCCGTGCCGGGCCACGAAGCCGAGCAGCCGGACCATGCGCTCCGGGTCGGCCGCGAGCTGCGTGGGATGGCGCAGCAACAGCCGGTCCTTGGCCACCGTGAACTCGGAGTTCGAGAGGTGGGTCCGGTAGTCGTGATAGGCGCCGAGCAGTGAGCCGCCCGCCCGCTCGGCCGTCTCCAATTCGGGGCGCAAGGCGCGCAGCACGGCCCGCGCCTGGGCCAAATAGCCACGCAGCCAAGGCCGGACCTCGCCTTCCTCGCCTTCCGCGGCCGCCGCGGCCGGCGTGAACGGCGGGCGTGCCAAGGCGGCTTGGGCCGCGGCGTCCACTAAGTTCTCGTTGCGTCCCCGGTCAAAGTGCAGAAAGCAGCGCACCATGGTCAGCCGGTGCTCGGCCTCCGCCAAGCCGCTGGACGCCTCGCGGCCCGCCAACTTGTGCAGCAGGCGCAGCGCGTGCACGTCCATGAGGCCGCCGGGACCCTTCTTGACATCGGGGGCCAGGTGATGCGGCGTGTTCTGAAACCGCTGGTGCCGATCGCGCACCGCTTGCGCCAGCTCCTGGCGGAGGCGGGTGCCCTCGCGGCCCAGGAAGCGGGGCAGTTCCCGTTCCAGTAGCTGCAAACGGGCGGCATCTCCGCCCAGATGGCGGCGATCCAGCAACCCCAGGCATACGGTCACGTTCGCGTTGCGGGCGTCCAGCACGGTATCCAGCGAACGGGCGGAACAGTTCAACTGCAGACCACGGTCCCAGAGATGCTGGGTGAAGGCCGCCAGCCCCGGCTTGAGCGCCTCCATCTCGGCCGCGTCCGTGCCGAGCAGCAGCAGGTCCGTGCTGGAGTAGGGCAGCGTCAAGCCCCGCGCATAGGCGCCCAGCGCCAGCAGCGTGGCCGGTCCGCGGGCGGCGGGAAAGGCGGTGGCGAAGGCCTCCTGCACAATCGCATCGGTGGCCGCCGTCAGTGCCGCTTGCACCGGTGCTGGCTCGCCCGTGCGGAAAAAATCCGTGCGCGCCGCCGCCCAAGCGGGCGAGGCCTGGATTTTCGGCGCCGGATTGGAGAGGTTGGTCACCTGTGCGAAACGCGCTCCGCTCTTATTATTGAAGCATCAGCCTTCGACCGGAGCTGATTGATATCGAGCATCGAAATTATCTATTTACCGGCGCGGGCGGCCAGATATAACAAGCCGAAGACCACCACTGGAATCGCCACCAGCATGGCGTAAAACAGCAGGCGCCGCAGCCAGGGAGTTTTGCGCCGCCGCCATTCACTCAACTCGGCGCGTGCGGCCGGCTGCACTTGGTCAAGATGTTCCAGGTCCCAGGCCATCTCGGCGGCGGTCGAGTACCGGTTTTGCGGCTCCCGCTCCAGCGCCCGGTAGATGACCTCCTGCAGTGCCAGGGAGATCCCGGGATGATGTTCGCGTGGCGGCGTGGGATGGTTGACCAGCCGGTCGTTCATGATGGCGAATGGGTTGCTGCCGGTAAACGGCGTGGTGCCGGTGAGCATTTCGTACAGGATGATGCCGAGCGCATAAATGTCGCTGCGGCCGTCGCCGCGTTTGCCCCGCACCTGCTCGGGAGCGATGTAGTCGGGCGTGCCCACCACCTGGGACAGCTTGCCAAAGGTCAGGCGCCGCGCCCCCAGCTTGCCGGCCACGCCGAAATCGATGAGCTTGACCATGGATCCGGCCGCATCCGCCGGGATCATGATGTTTTCCGGCTTCAGGTCCCGGTGAACAACCCCGTTGCGGTGGATGTAGTCGAGTGCGTCGGCGATGGCGATGACCAAGGGGATGGCCTGCTCGGCGGGCAGGCGTGCCCGCCCCTGCAGCAGCGAGCGCAGCAGCCGCCCCTCCACCCATTCCATGACCATGTACACCCGGCTGCGTCCCGGGTTGGGGTAGACCTTCATGACCCCGGGGTGATCGAGCTTTTCTCCTATTTCTTCCTCACGCTGGAAGCGGTCGAAGAACACCGGATCGGACTCCATCTGCGGATGGGGAATCTTGATCGCCACGGCGCGCCCGTCGCGGGTGTCGGTGGCGCGGTAGATGGAAGCCATGCCGCTGCGCGCCACCAGGGCCTCGATGCGGTAGCGGTCGAGTTGATCGCCCTCTTGCAGGGAAGTCATGGATCGCGCCGTGCCCGGGCCGGCCGGCGCCGCCGCACTCAGGCGCTGGTGGCGCCGGGAACGCGGACCAGAACGACGCTTATATTATCACTGCCGTCCCGCTCTTCGGCCAACGCCACCAGCGTTGGCGCCGCTTGCTCCAGGCGGGAGCCCTCGCCGAGGCAGTGCGCCAGTTCCCCGGCGCTGACGGAGGCGTGCAGGCCGTCGCTGGTGAGCGCCAGCACGTCCCCGGGTTCGAGTGCGAGCCGGCGCACGGCCACGGTGAGGAACAGATCCGCGCCCAGCGCCCGTTCCAGCCGCGGGGGCGAGGCTGGCCGCCAGGGCCGCCAGCCCCGCCCCCGGCTGAGATGGTCCCGCGTCAATGCCCGCGCCTGCCCCCCGCGCACCAGGTAGCAGCGCGAGTCGCCGGCGTGCGCGATCACCGCCTCGCTGCCCCAGATTCCGCAGGCCACCAGCGTGGTCGCCATCCGCCCCCGTCCCAGATCGAAAACGTGATGGTTGGCCTCGCGTACCAGCCGCCCCAGCCGCGCCCGCGGCGCCTCCTCCCCTCCAGGCGCTGCGGGCGCGGCAAACTGCTGCAGCAGATACTCGACTGCGGCGCGGGCCGCCACCTCCCCATCCGCCGCTCCCCCCACCCCGTCGGCCAAGGCAAATAGCCATCTCCGCCCGGCCTTGCCCTTGCTTTCCGCCCAGCCTATATAGTCCTCATTGTTGGGCCGCACTCGCCCCGTGATCGAGTGCTGGGCCATCTCCAGCACGTGCGCGGTTGGCGTGAGCGGCATCATGCCACTATCCTATGCCGCCCGTGCTGGCACGGGTGGTGATCAGCGTCGTCCGGCCCTTTTTATTGCTCTGGCGGACGAAGTAGATACCGCCATAAATGCCCCACACAATGGCAATGCCCAGCGCCGCCAGCGGCTCCAGTTTGGTGCCATAGCCCATGAAGGGCCCGATCAGGTAGAAGGCCATGCACACCAAGTTGGCGGTTAATCCGAACACTGGAATGATGAAATGCTTCACCACGCTGAATTTCGGATGGCCGTAGAAGGCGACGATGCAAATGACGCAACTGAGCGCGTACAAGAGAAAGGTGCCAAAGTTCGACGCCAGCGTGATGGTCAGCAGCGAGTTGGGTGTCGCCGCCATGTGCGCCGGCGACAAGTACCCGAAGCTGGACCAGAAGCCGTGCGGCAGGCTCTTGAGCGTGGCTGCGCTGAGCGCCCCGGCATCGCCGAACAGGTTCGATACCGTGAGGCAGCCCAGCACCGCCGAGATGGCCGCCAGCGTCCAAATGGCGCGGTGCGGGGTTAGATTTTTCTCGTGCAGCAGGCCGAAGTGGGAGCCAAGCTCGTCGTCCTTGCCCATGGCGTAGGTCACGCGGGCGCCCGTGTTGATGCACGACAGCGTGGTGCCGATGATCGCCAGAAACACGGTGAATGCCTCGATCAGCATGAAGAGATGACCCCGGCCCGGTCCGAAAATGGCGTTGCCCACCACCACCATCATGTCCCCGATCGGCGCCGCCGACCCGATCGCGCTCTGCATCGAGTAGCCGCTATTGAGAAAATAATTGGCGGCGAAGTACTCGATCAGGTAGCAGAACGCACCCTGCACCACCAGCGACGTGATGACCGCGATGGGGATGTGCCGCTTCGGATCGAGCGCCTCGGCTCCCATGGCGGTCACCGATTCAAACCCCACCAGGATGAGAATGGCGATCGTCGCCTGCACGAACACCCAGCCGAAGTTGTGGATCCCGATCACCGACATCGCCGACGGGTGCGATAAAAAGGCGCCGCTGGCGTTGGCCTTGGGATAGCTGATCCTGAACGGCACGGGCTGGCCCGCCGCGTTCAGCAGGGGAAGAGGGACGCCGCGCGCGTCGCGCAGCACCACGATACTGGCCGCTGGGCTTGCCGCTGTGTTCGCCGCCTGCCCAACCGCCGCCGGCTGCGTCCGGGTGGCGAACTGGTAGGTATAGGCATTCCCGGAAACCGCGTCGAACTGGTAGGCGATGCTGCCCGGCGGGTGGTCGGCGCGGTACATCAGCGCGAACACGGTAAAGATGAGCAGGGCTGTGATCTGGACCACGTTGATGGCGACGGCCACGCCGGTGGATCCGTTCACGCCGCGTTGGGCGATATAGGCAACGAAAAACGAGAACGCGATGGCCACCAGCATCATGAACATCGGCCCCGGATTGGAGGCGCTCATGGCGTGGGGAAACAGCGTGCCCATCAAGTAGCCGCAGAGCACGCCCATCACGCCCATCATCACGCCGGGGTAGATCCAGTAGTACAAGTGGGAGCCCCAGCCGACGATGAACTTGGAAATGCGGGCGTAGCGCCACGTCTTGTCGTGCCGCAGAAAGGCCTGTTCAGCGAAGAAATAGGAGCTGCCCGGCCCGGGGTAGAGCTTCGCCAGTTCGGCGTAGCAGGAGGCCGTGGCCAGGCACAACAACAGCGCCAGCAGGATGCCGGCCCACATCGCTGGCCCGGTGGCGCCGGCCGAGCCCTGCGCCACGAAAGTCAGCCAGAGAAACGCCCCCGGCGCAATCAGCGCCATGGCGTTCATGGTCAGCCCGGTTAACCCGAGCGTCGGTTTCATCCTTGCTTCTGAGTTCGAGGCCATCTTGGGCCCTCCTTTCACGGCGTGGTGAACGTTACCAACCCCGGACGCGGGCCGGGATTTATCCCCGGCTAAATGCCGGGACCAATGTAGGCGACCAATCGAGGCAGCTTGGAAGCGCCACAAGCGGAGCGGGCGCCCGCTGTCGCGAGGCGAAGTCCGCCCTCAAGCGACCAGCGGGAGCGACCCAGCGAAAAGTGGCGAGCCACTAAGCTGGACAGCGCCCAGCGCTTCTGGAAGGTCCCACGGGATCGAAACCAAACAGCTCGGGTCGTCGCTCCTCCTCAAAGGTCGTTCGGTCGGACTTCTGGGGGAGGGCGTCGTGGCCCCGAGTTGCCTACCGCGCCGCTAGCGTCATGGCCGCCGGTGCGAAGTGCCGCGGGAAGTCGCCGATTGCCCCCAGGGGCGGCGGCGATTTCCGCTGAGCAATACTCTAGTCCAGCCGCGGGCGCAAGGGAAATTCAAAGTTTTAATGGGGCTCATACGCGGGGGCGGGGTGGCTGCGGGTGCAGGCAGCTGACGCCGCCGATGCGAAGCCCGCCCTCCAGCGTCCAACGGGCGCGAACCAGCGGGAGCAACCCAGCGAAAAGTGGCGCACCACTCAATGGAAGGTCTGCAGAACGTGCTGAAAGGTGGAAGAGTCGACGCGCCACGCGCCGATGAAGGGGTGCTCCAGCACGATCACCAAATACACCAGCAGGAACAGGTATCCACTGGTGATTGAGCTCAGCAAGAGCTGTGAGCGCAAATACTCCGAGGGGATGAACCAGGTGGCGAACCAGATAAAGAGCGCGCCCAGCAGCAGCACGATCCACAGCACTGCTGGCAGCCGCCGCTCGCTGTCGAGCAGGCGCTGCTGCCGCGCCTCGACGATGGTGTTGTAGCTGGCGAGCATCTCCTCCATGAGGGCCTGCTGTTTCATCGTGGTTACGGGCAGATCCATGATGGTGTCGCGCACCAGGTCGAGTCCCGGGCTGGCCTCGAACATGACCCCGGCGTTGCCGGTCATCATGCGCGGCCACTCCTTCTTGATCACGCCCTGGGTGTAATCCCCCAGCGCCACGCTGACCACTCCGGCATCGTCGCTGGGGAAGTACTGCGCCAAGCCGTTGAGGATCCGCACCTGATCGCTTTCCGCAATGGCGTTCAACTCGGCGGCGTCTTGTTTCTGCCACAGATCGATGGCCACCAGACCCAGCAGCAGTCCGTAAAACACGGTGAGCATCTGTACGTAGTTGACGATCGAGTCGCTGGATTTGAACCAGCGCTGCAGCATGCGCCGGCGCAGGAGCAGCTCCAGAAATGGCGCGCACACCATGACCAGCATCAGCGTGATCATCACGCCGGTGGTGCTGAGGTTTTCGAGGAGTCCAAGCATAATGTGGCCGGCCCAGGGGATTCAGTCGCTAACCGGCACCACCTTCCCGCTGGACCAGTTGCAGGAGCGGCCGCCGTTCAACTCCGGGATCCAGGGATTGGGATCCAGCGCCTGGACCGAGCTATAGCGCACGGCGAATTGGCTGTCGGCTTGGATTTGCCCGATGCGCAGCCACTTCCAGGTGTGGCGGTTGACCGGATCGATCTGCACCCGGCCCTCGGGCGCCTCCAGCGTTTGTCCGGCGGCGGCCTGGCGGATGGCGTCGGTCGTGGTCGATTGCGCTTGGCGCACCGCTTGCGCCCAGAGTTTCACCTGGAAATAGGCCGCCTCCATGGGGTCGTCGGTGACGCGGCGGTTGCCATAACGGTCTTGAAAGTTGCCAATGAAGGTGCGATTGGCGTCCCCGGGCAGGCTTTGGAAATAGGCCCACGCCGCATAATGCCCGGTGGTCGCGGCGGGATCGATATAGCGGATCTCGGCCTCGGCCACACTCATGGCCATGATGGGCATGGCCGCCGCCGTCAACCCGGCGTCGTGGAACTGGCGGTAGAAGGTGCGGTTGCTGCCACCGTTGATGGTGCTGAACACCACATCGGGCCGGGCGGCGCGGATGCGCGCAATGGCGGCGGTGAAGTCGCGCGCGCCCAACGGCACGTACTCCTCGCCGACCGCCTGGCTGCCCGCTTCGGCCAGCACTTCGCGCACAATGCGGTTGGCGGTGCGCGGATACACGTAGTCCGAACCCAGCAGATACATGCGCCGATGGCCGTTGTGCAGCAGCCACAACACCGCGGGAAAGACCTGCTGGTGGGGCGTCGAGCCCGTGTAGATCACCTGGCGGGTGCACTCGTTGCCCTCGTACTGCACCGGATACCACAGCAGCCCGTTGTAGTGCTCGAGCACCGGCAGCATCGCCTTGCGGCAGGCCGAGGTCCAGCAGCCGAAGATCGAGCAGACGCGGTCCTGGGCGAGCAGGGAGGCGCATTTGCGGCTGAACTCGGCGGGATCGGAGGCGCCGTCCTCCACCATCGCCTGCACCGGGCGGCCGAGGACGCCGCCGCCGGCGTTGATCTCCTCGATGGCCAGCAGCGCCGCGTCGCAGAGTGCGGTTTCGCTGATCGACATGCTGCCGCTGAGGGAGTGCAGCACGCCCACCTTGATCGGATCCGGCGCCCGTTCATGCCGCCACCCGATCGCCCCCAGGGCGAGGCCGGCCGCGCCCAGTCCCGCCATCCCCGCCCGCTTCAAGAAGGCGCGCCGCGCAGGTCCTGTGCCGCTCTGGTGAATGTCCGCCATGCCGTTCTCGTGGACTTAATGGAACGTCTGCAGGACGTGCTGGTAGGTGGACGCGTCCACCCGCCAGGCGCCAATGAAAGGATGGTCCAGCACCACCACAAGATACACTAACAGAAACAGGTATCCGCTGGTAATCGAGCTGAGCAGCAGCTGTGAGCGCAGGTGTGGCGCCGGGATAAACCAGGTGGCCAGCCAGATGAATACCGCGCCCAACAGCAGCACGATCCACAAGACCGCCGGCAGCCGGCGCTCACTATCGAGCAAGCGCCGCTGCCGCGCCGCGACGATGGCGTTGTAGCTGGCCAGCATCTGGGCAAAGATGGATTGTTGTCCCGGCGTGGCCACCGGCACATCCAAAATGGTGGCGCGCACCAGGTCGAGTTCGGGGCTGGTGCTGAAGAGCATGCCGGCCTCGCTGGCGACCATCCGGGGCCACTCTTTTTTCACCACCTCCTGCATGTAGTCCCCCAGCGCCACGTCGATCACCTCGGCGCCGCTGGGAAAGTACTGCGCCAGACCGTCCAGGATGCGCACCTGGTTGCTCTCGGTGACCGCGTTCAACTCCGCCGCCTCCTGCTTTTGCCACAGGTCGATGGCGACCAAGCCCAGCAGCAGACCGTAGAAAACGGTGAGAATCTGGACGTAATTGACAACCGAATCGCTGGATTTGAACCAGCGCTGCAGCAGGCGGCGGCGCAGCATCAACTCCAGCATCGGCCCGCACACCATGAAGCCGAGCAGCAGCATCATGATTCCGGTGGGACTGAGGCTGGCGAGGAAGGGAATCATGCGGAGTCAACCCAGAGTCAGCCCAGAGTCAGCCCAGAGTCAGCCCAGAGTCAGCCCAGAGTCAACCCAGGCCCACCGATACCCTGATCCTCGGGGTCACGCAATACTGTACCAGATGACACGCTCATCGGTACGTCCCGATTCGGGGATCCAATGGGCTGCCGGCGTCCTGCCCGCGAGCTTTCCCCCTGGAGGTTCAGACACCGCTCCAGTTTGTTCTTCACTTCGAGAGCTGGGCGCCGCCGGAGGCGCGGGCAGGGGGCGCGGCGGCGGGAATGCGTGTAGACTGAGGGCGATCCGGGCCGTCTCGCAGTAAGGATGCTCGAACATGAAGATACTCTTGATCTCCGCCCTGTGCCTCCTGGGCTCCAGCGCCGCCCTGGCGGCGGCTCCGTCGCTCACCGGGAACTGGAATGTCCATATCAGCGTCGCCGGCACGGACATGGACATGACCTGCGCTTGGACGCAGAGCGATGGCAAACTTACTGGAAGCTGTACCGAACCGCAAGGAACGGTGCAGCTGACGGGGAGCGTGGTTGATAACAAGGTCACTTGGACCTACAACTCCCAGTACAACGGCGATCCGATCACGCTGACCTACGCCGCCACGCTGGATGGCTCCAAGAACATCACCGGCACCGTTGACGTCGAGCCCTACGCCGTCACCGGCGATTTCACCGCCACCCCGGCGCCCGCAGCCGCACCCGCCGCGGCACCGGCTCAGCAGTAGCGCCAGCGTTCGTTCTAGCCGCGCTAGCGCCGGAAAGCGCCACAAGGAGCGCCACGAGCGGAGTGGGAGCCCACGCCCGGCATGGTACGCTGGCCTAGTGAGCGCGAGCGCGGAACCATATGATGCCGTAGTGGTGGTTTCCTTTGGCGGTCCCGAGCGCCGCGAGGACGTGCTGCCCTTTCTCGAGAACGTGCTGCGCGGCCGCAACGTGCCCCGTTCACGGCTGGAGGAAGTCGCCCAGCACTACGACCACTTTGACGGCCGCAGCCCCATCGGTGCGGCCACGCGGGCCATGATCGCGGCCTTGCAAAGCGAATTGGAGGCCCACGGCCCAGCGTGGCGCGTCTATGGCGGCAACCGCAACTGGCATCCCTTCCTCGAAGACACGCTGCGCCAGATGGCGGACGATGGCGTCCGCCGCGCCCTGGCGCTGGTCACCTCGGCGTTCGGTTCCTACTCCGGCTGCCGCCAATATCTGGATGACATCGAGCGCGCCCGCCGCGCCGTGGGCACGCGCGCACCCGTGGTGGAGAAGCTGCGGCTCTTCTACAACCACCCCGAGTTGATCGCCATCATGGCCGAACGCGTGGCCGCCAGCGAAGGTCACCTGATCTTCACCGCACATAGCATTCCCACCGCCATGGCGGCGGCCGGACCCTACCAGCAGCAGTTGGCGGAAGCCTGCGCTCTGGTCGCCACCGCCGCCGGCCGGGACCACTGGCGCCTCGCGTTCCAGAGCCGCAGCGGTCCACCGCGGCAGCCCTGGCTCGAACCCAGCCTGGATACCGTGCTCACCGCCGCCCGCGCCGGGGGCGCTGACGCCGTGACCATCGTACCCATCGGCTTTCTCGCCGACCACATGGAAGTGGTCTTCGATCTTGACGTCGAGGCCCGCCAGCGCTGCGCGGCGCTGGGCCTGCGCATGACCCGGATCAAAACCGCCAGCGACCATGCCCGCTTCCCCGGCTTGGTGCGCGAGCTGATCCTGGAACGTACCGCCTCCACCCCCCGGCGCGCGCTGGGTCCATCCCCGGCTTGGCCCGACCTGTGTCCGGCCGGATGCTGTCAGCTCGAGGCAGCTTGGAAGCGCCACGAGCGGTATGGGCGCCCGCTGCCGCCAGTCGAAGCCCGCCCACAAGCGACCAGCGGGAGCGACCCGGCAAAAAGTGGCGAGCCACCTAGCGCCGCAGCAGGAACAGTTCGTCCAGGGTAGCTTGCTCCCGCCGCCGCTCTTGCAGCCGCTCGGCAGCCGCGCGCTGGTCGCGCAGCGTTTCCAGGATCTTGCGCGCCTGTTGGCACGCGGCCAGGCGCCGGCACTGGGCTTGGTGGGCGGCGGCTAACTCATCGATCTGGGCGCGCAGGTGCGGCAAGCGTTCGGCCAGGCAGGACTGCCGCAGGGCCGCGGCTTGCAACTCCGCGCCGCCCGCACTGCCGCCGTGCGTCAATCGCCCTGGACTCAGTTCCCGTATCTGGGTGTGGGCGGCTTCTAAGGCGGTGCGTGCGGCATTGAGGCGCCCGGCAAGCAACGCCAGGCGCATCTCCTCCTGCCGCTCCAGGCTCTGGCGCAGGCTGAGCAAACGGGCGAGTGAGCGTTGGAAGGCCATGGCGCTAGAGCGGGCACTGCAGCGGGCGCTAGACCGGCAACTCCAGCAATTGCTGGATGGCGTCCGCGATCGGCACGCGCACGCCCGCCGCTTGGCGCGCAAACGCATGGATCGCCGGCAACGCCTGCAGCGCTTGGTCCAACAGCGGATCGGCGCCGCTCTGATAGGCGCCCACCCGGACCAAATCCTCCGAGCGTTGATAGGCGGCGAGCAACTGCCGCACGCGGGCCGCCTTCTGCCGGTGCTCAGGGTTGGCGACCGCGGGCATGAGC
>Ga0307373_10005678_pt1 | contig 20253 bp, 12 predicted proteins | sample OX2MG_FD_202534 | JGI IMG/M metagenome (GOLD analysis project Ga0307373, IMG submission 202534) | Soil microbial communities from Risofladan, Vaasa, Finland - OX-2 | ecosystem: Environmental > Terrestrial > Soil > Coastal area > Acid sulfate soil | place: Finland: Risofladan, Vaasa | collected...
ACGTTGTGATCGGGGTGTTGGTCCGAAGCCAGAATCTCTCCACCTCCGGGGCCTTCATGGTCGTTGTAGCAGGGTTCGATAAAACTGTAATGGGGAAGCATATTGGCTGCGCAATCGGAAATAAACTGGTCATAGGTTGCGAAAATCTGCGGCTGGTTCTTCAGCAGATTTACGATCTCCATCGTCGAACTTTGCTGATCATAATAATAGATTTTTGCTGTTTTGCCTGCGGCAAGCATTCTCTCGTACGAACTCATGATCGGGGCAAGGATGTCGAAAATATCCATCCCAACCTGTCCAAAAGATGTTCCGTAATGGGCGAATGCGCGATTGCAGATCGTGGGGCCAGGAATCGACGAGAACCATCCGTTGAATAGGGCGAATTGCGTGGCGAGCGTCGTCAGCACCGGCAGCTTGTCCGGCGTGAAATACGACATGATGTTGTGGGATTTGTTTACATTGTTGGTTTGCGTGAAGTAGTCCTTCACGAATCCCTTCATGCTACGCTCTCGCCCCGCTCCCTGTGGGGCACCGTTAAAAATCTGCATGTCCACGCCAGGGAAGTGGTGATCAGGGTCCGGGTCGAGCTGGCTCTGAAATTTTGCGTTCGGATTGACCTTTACCGGGCTATTGTTCGTGTCGGGATTCGACTCGTTCCCGGTGAGCCCATTGACGCCCGGATATTTCTTTTGCCCGTTCTCCATGACAAGGCTCAATCCGCCGAGCATGTGGTCGAAGGATCGGTTCTCCATCATCAAAACGACGACGTGCTTCAGATTGTCTAGCCCTGCAGTCATAGGTACTCCTACTCCAAGCCCATTTCTCATCAGAAGTTGCGAAATCAACTGTTCGCTATTGCGAACTATATAGCAGTATAGCGATCACGCGCAGGCGCTGTCAAGCCCCAGAAGTTCTTGAAACTCCTGCTCAGTTCGAGATACACTCTCAACGTAATCTTGGGGGGCAATGCGGAATGGCGAGCGTCGGAGATCGAATTCGCGAGATTCGCGAAGAACTTGGCTTGACGCTGGACAAGCTGGCGGACAAAACAGGAATAAGCAAGGGCTTTCTAAGTGACGTTGAAACCGGCAAGCGTGATATCAGCTCTGAATACCTTCTAAAGATTGCAGATGCAGTGGGTGCTTCGCTCGATTACCTTCTCCGTGGAGAAAACTCAACGTCCAGCAGCATAAGGCAAAAACCCGTAGAGATCCCATCGGAATTGTCTGAGGCGGCACAGCAGTTGAAACTCAGCTATGCGCAAACGCTCGAACTTTTGGAGGCAAACCAATCAGTTGTCGCCAGGAGAAGCACCAAGTCGTTGAAACGTTTTGGCGTGGACGATTGGAAGGAGCTGTATAGAGCAATCAGAAAGGTGTACGGCTAAATGGCGGGCACGCTCAAAAACAGTCCGCAAATCTGGAAACTTGCCGCAGACCTCGGAATTAATCCCGAGTCCGATCCGGTTACGGCAATTCTGCGTTTCTGCAACAAAAAGGTGCAGCGGGTCGCTCGCGAGTTTAAGTGCGCAAGGTTGGACCAACTTCTCGGTGCTGTCGCAGCGGCCCTGGGCACTACGTTTGTCGAGATTCATTCGGACAATGACCTCCTTGAACTCCAAAAGCAGTATTTAGCCTTAGATGAGAGGGCCTTCGCGACGCTCACGACAGATCTTTCGGCGGATGTCTTGGCCATAACCTATAAGCTTCTGAACAAAAAAAAGTGGCAGCGCCCGTACGTATCTGTGATCGACTATCGCGGCGAAAAGAATGGCCGCGCCTACTATTCAAAGTGGCACGAACTCGCCCATCTGCTCACCTTGACCGACCAGCTGCGACTCAGCTTCGCGCGCACTCATGCTCAGACTGGGCAGGTCAGGGACCCTGAAGAGGCGCTTATGGAAGTCATCGCCGGGCGATTTGGTTTCTGGCATGAAATGGTCGTACCTCACGCTCAGGGAGAGATCTCTTTCGAGGCGGTGGAGAGAATCCGGATGCAACATTGTCCCCAAGCAAGTGGCCAGGCTTCCCTCATTGGTATCGCGAATGCGTGGCCTTCCCCTTGCATTCTTATATACGCCGGATTGGGTCTCAAAAAGCGGGATAGAGATGCGTTACCCCAAGGTACCTTTGGTTTCTCCCGTACGCCCTCACCGGAATTGCGAGCACTCAAAGTTCAGGCAAACGAGCCTGCGCGAGAATCCAGTTTGACGATCTTTCCAAATATGAGAATCCCCTCACGGTCAGTAATCCACGAAGTCTTTTCTGGAGAAAGTGTCGAGGCGGAAGCTGTCGAAAATCTTGATTGGTGGTCCACTAGTGACGGAACCGCGCTGAAAGCCCAGCGAGTTCGTGTAAAGGCGCGTCGCTCCGGCGCTGGCGTACAAGCTCTAGTCGTCCCGCTCTGACGATCTGCAGAACTCTACCATCGGTATGTAAGGTCTTCATTCACAGCCCTGAAACTCTCGCCGCTCGCCTGCCTTGTTGGTCTTCAAGCTCACCATCGCATTCTCCGACTGGAAAACCCGTCGGCCTTCGCTAGCACACTGTCGCGCCAGGTGAACACCGACCTGTCACGCCCGTTGCCATCCGCTCCAGTCGCAAGATCCCACCCGTTCCTGTCCTTCCGGTGATTCGCTGCGATTTGGTTTCTATGCGCGGGTGAAAGAACCAAATCTCACTCACCGAAAGGAAAGAACAAAATGAAATCAGAACAAATCAAACAAACCATAAACAAGGCTATCGAGCAGCTCATCGCTCGCGCAAGACCGTTCTGAGTTCGGCCTGCTGGGCTCACTGAATCCATCGCTTGTCTTGTAGTTCCCGGCGCTGATGATCCAAAGGAAGGAGTGGTGCGCGGATGCGTTGTCCATATTGCGGAGATAGACGAACAGAAGTGCTCAAGACGGTTTACCGCGGCCACAACTCGTATCGACACCGACGATGCGTTTACTGCGGGTCCCGGTTCGGTACCCAAGAGAGGCCTGTGCGCTGGAGCCGCGTGGATCTAAGGTGGCCAGGGCCGCAACCATCCCGGAAAGGATGGAGGAAACATCGGACGCCAGCACTGCGTGGGAAATGTGAGGTAGAGTCATGCGTGGTAGATTTCAAGCAGGCTGGTGTCAGCCGCCATGTGGACCACATTGTGCCGGCGAGGCTCATCCGGAAACTAAGAGCTGGGAATCCCGACCGCCGCGAAAACCTTCAGTGTATCTGCGGAACCTGCCATGGCTACAAACTCCAAGCCGACCACAAACTGTGCTTGGGCAATAAGCTGGGCTACCTGGAGATTCTTCGCATCCACAATTTTGATCTTACACGCGTGGAACGCGCGCTGGGTCTTTATAGGCTATAGACCGTTGGTAGGACAGAAGCCGACACCAAATAAACATCTAGGCCCCTCCGCTAGAGGGTTTTGATTAGGCGAATCTGTTCCGCAGCAGAGGCAGCCGCTCGCTGATTGGTCTCGATAGCCACAGCCAACACGTGAGTGATGTAGTCTTCGGACGCACCGTGCTCGCGGAGTCCGTAGATAATCCAGGAAACGTAAGCGGCACTTGTGGCGATACCAGTGCGACGTTTGTCCTCTTTCACAAGAAACGTTATTGCTTCTAATTCGTTCCCTTCCTTGTTATGAACACGAATTCTCTTTTCTTCGTATTCCGGCCCTTCGATCTGTGCAAGGGTCTTCTGGCCATCCAGACGTTTTCCGTGGATGAAATCATGAGGGATATCATAGAGAACTCCCCAGGCTTTTCGCCCCGGAGTGAGTACGAGGTCGGAAGCCGCGCAACTGTTCTTCTGGCTGTAGACATCAAATGTGATGGCAAAATCGTCCACAGTGTGCGCGAGGCCCAAATCCTCAGCGTGACCATTCAATCGTTCGGGGCTCTTAAGACGGCCTGCCGTGCAATTCGAGCCATATTGGAAGACGAGAGACATAAGTGGATTCGCCATTTACCAATCTTGCGAAATTGTCTATTTGAGAGCGTGCGTCGAAACCTTCCCGAGCGCGACGGTCAACTCCTCCTCGAACTCGCGTGTAACGTCATCATAGCCAGTTCGAGCATGGGCCAATTCGTGGAGCAGAGTTCCGCCAAATGTTTCGAGTGAGCGGAGCTGGGAACGCTTAATAATGATGCGCTGCTTGCCAGACTCCCAAAGACCGACGGCATCCAGCATACCCGTGAAGTCAGGCCGCATCGTTTCGGAAATCCTGATTTCCCTTACTCCACCTGGGAATCCTCCGATAAGTGCTGCAATTTCCTTGTACCTGTCGAAAATAGCCCGTTCTTTGGCTGATAGATCGCCCTTCTCCACGAACTTGAACTCGAAACTCTCGGCCCATTCTCGTTGGTAGACCTCGAGGTTGCGCACCAAGTTGCCTTTGATGTCTTTGACACCACGCAGCCGTTCTTTGATGTTTTCTGGCAAAGTGACTACCTTGAGTCCGTCGGCGATAGCATGGTCAACGGCATCGGGCAGCGTGGTTCTTTGCAGCGCGGTCACGAAAACAACTTTTCTCGTAGCATTGAGTATCTGGCAGGCATGAACCGCAACGTCTACCCAATCCACCTCTTCGTGGTTCTTGCCTTGCTCAATGCCAATCAAATCCTCCGCGAGCGTCTCAGCAACAGCAGGTGAATCCGAGGCCAAAAGCATAGCCTTGACTCTATCGGCGTAGGCAGTTCGACCAACATTCGTGCGTTCTCTATTCAGGGCTTTATTCATTGACGCAGTGAGCGACGTAATGTTGTAAGAAAATGCGAAGTTGTCCTCCTCCGCGACGAGCAGTCCCTTCACATAGATGCGTGCATTGCCTCTTGCATGTCGTCGTATGACCTGCCCAAAACGGGTGGCGTCCAGCACCATTTCTTCTGAGAATTTAAGGAAAAAATCCTTTGCCGTGGCAATGTCTTCGTTTGAAACGCCCACGAAGGTGAAGTCTGTGCCAGCAAGCGTGGGATCAGACGGCGATGAAATGACGGCATGCAACGTGAGGACATCGCTGAATTCTTGCTTGGCCGCAAGCTCCAAGGTGATATCCCCGTACTTTGAGCGAACCTTTACAGCGATCTTACGCCGGTACAGCGTTGCCAAGGCGTCCTTCAAACCAACCCCGAATTTTCCTATGACCTTGGTCGAGTTCCGCAGTTTCTCCTCATTCTCGTTCTGAGTGAGGTGCTCATACTTAAGGCCACGCCCATAGTCTCTGACATGCCATGCCCCATCCCTGTCCTTCGTGATCTCCACGTCCTTGGAATTTGTGAGCGCTTGCTCGTCGAGCGCGTTTGCTATCACTTCGCGGATGGCGTGTGATATCTCCCAGCCGTCAAGGATCTTCTCGATATTCAGATCAAATTTGCGAGATGTGGTCATGGTCAAACTCGAATATCCCCAGCGGCTCGATTCCACAATTCTTTTTGCACAGCGTCCGCAGCGTGCCCCTTTATTCAGCGGCTCCCGGCTTTTCGGGGAGTGCGGGCATCGGAGCTGTGATGTCTGTGAGGATACACTGCCCCTTAAGTCGTTGTGAACATACTACACTTCGATAATATGGCAGCCGACAGGGAGAGGGAGATGTCTCACTGGTTCCCGCAACTGAGAGAATACTGGAAGAGGAACCATAAGAGCTTGGGTCGATGCAGGAATGGGTGTCCCTGCAGTGGTGAAAAATAGCTGCCCCCGTAAGTCATCAAGCCCGGCCACGCCGATCGCAGAGTCGATGAATTTCATGGATTTCACTAATTGCCCCCGACCATGGCCCAGTTCGTGGTGAGAAATTGCTGAATGCCCGCACCTGGTCGGTACCCTGCATAGAGAGATGCGAACACATCTTTAGCATCCGAAAATGAACCATTGGGAATTACTCTGAGATGCTTTGCAAGAAAAAGGAGCGCCAGCGTTGGCGCTCGGGATTCGCCCTGATTGCAGTGAATTAGTACTGAGGCGCCACGGTCGTGGTGTTCGCCGGCAAATAGCAGGAATTGCACGAAGGTTTCGATTTTGAAGAGAGGCACGGGCGGATCGATGATGTTCAGGTACAGGTCGTACGGGTCCCGGAGAACAAGATAGTGAGGATGCATGGGCGAGAGGCTTCCCGTGTATCCAACGGATCGCTGGTGGCAGGGAGATTTGCACGCATGCACAACTGCTTGCAGAGCGGAGCCTGGTCGGCAGCTCCCTACGTCGCCGATGTAAAGCCTGTCATGCACTGTGACCATATATATATTTGTCCTGTGTGGATTCTAACTCTTGATCGGACTACCAGGCCTGTCGAGCTTCTTCCATACTGGCACCGAGACCGGAAAAGGGCTATAAACTGTTAAGGCTCCCAAGACATTTTGGATTGAGAGAACTAGGTTTTTGAGTAAGTTCCTCTTACAGCAATTGATGGAAAAAGTGGATCCTTAATCTTCGGTTGTCGGTTCACGGCAGGACCTTCATGCGCAGGACCTTCGTTGTCCATAATCGCCATGCTTTGCGATCCTACCGAACCCGAGCCGCGCTAGATGCGGAACAGGGGCTCCAGATGTTCACGATCGAACAACTGGCTGCGCGTCTAGCTGGAGGATTTCTACGGCCGATCGATCCGGATGAGTTCAATGCGGCAGTGGGGGCTGCGCTTGCAGTGCCGATGGGTGAGCTTGACGCAATCAAAACGCTCCCCGGTTTCCAGCGCGCGGCTGCAGCGTCTTTGAGCAAGGCGTGGACGGCAGGCGTGAACCTCGCAGAGGAGTCTGAATCCGTCACCGACCCCACCGCAAAAGCGCGCCTTTCTTCCCTCGCTATGCTTGAGAGGGAGGTACTTGCTCGCCTGCCTAAGAACCAACTCCGGCCCCGCGATCTCGTCACGGCGGCGGCGAAGCACGCCGGCCATGCGCCCGTGATTTTTGGCCGAATCGAAATTCATGGACGTACCGAGATGTCGCCGATATGGCGACCCTTGTTGTCTGCGATGGTCCAAAGCACCCAGGTCGTCTGGGTGGCCGAGGCGAGACGCGTGCCGGACTGGATTTCATCGACCGGAATCGCAGTGGAAAGGACTCCACCACAGCATCCGACCGTCAGCGCATTCTCTTGCGCGAGCCCTCGACACGAAATTCTAGAAGCTCTGCGTTGGGCACGTCGGCATCTTGTTCAGGGCGCATCGCCTCAGCAAATTGCGATCACGGCCGCCTCGCCCGAGGCCTGGGACGACCACATGCTGGCGTTGGCAAAGGCTGCTAATCTGCCGATTCATTTTGTCCATGGGCGTGGAGCGCTTACAACGGCCGAAGGTCAGCTTGACGCCGCACTAGCCGAGGTATTGTTACGCGGCTTCTCGCGCCCGCGTCTTACCCGTCTCGTAGCGCTCCTACGCTCTCACAATCCACGCTTCGCGGCGCTCCCAAGCGACTGGTGGCGCTTGCTTCCGGAGGAGGCGCCGTTACTTGACGCATCACGGTGGCTGCGCACCATCGCAGCGCTCGCCCCTGAGAATTTCTCGGACGGTAAGGATCATCGACCCCTGCTCCGCGAGATCGTCGAGACTGTTAGCAAGGGGCTCGACTCGGCGGGATCGAGTGGCGAACTCCTGCTTTCATCGCAGGCGCTTTCCATCTGGCGGCAAGCGCTCGCCGAAGGTCCTCCAGCCGCCCTCGACGTGATACTCGCTGGCCTCCGGGTTGATGACCATCTGGAACCGGAGGCAGCGATACTTTGGGCACCGGCGTCGGCAGTTGCCGCTGTCCCGCGGCCCTTCACGTGGCTCGTAGGACTGACATCTCGATCTTGGCCGCGGCGCGCAGGCGAAGACCCGCTACTACCGGACCACGTCATATCCGCTGCGCGGATCGATCCACTGCCTGTGCATCAGGCCGATCGACGGGACTTCCGAACTATTTGGGATATGACGACCAACGAACTTGTCTGCTCGCGGGCACGGCGCGACAGCGAGGGGCGTCTTAACGGCGTTTCGCCGCTATACCCACGCACCTTGCGCGAGATCTATCTCGCCCAAAGCCGCGAACCGGAGCACGCCGCGAGCGCGACTGACCGGCTTCTTGCGCGGGCGACGGAGTTCGCAGCACTACCGCTCGCTCGCGGAGCTCAGCTCACTTGGAAAGACTGGCATCGCGCGGTAATCACGAGTCACGACGGCTTGATCCGGGCGAATCATCCGCTTTTGCTTCGCGCGCTGGATCGACGCCAGTCGGCCTCGTCACTGGTGAAGTTGCTACGCGATCCGCTGGGGTATCTATGGACGTACGGCTTCGGTTGGTCGGAGCCCGCAGAGACCGACGAGCCGCTCACCCTGGATGCGCTAGCATTCGGCAATTTATTGCACGAAATCCTAGAAGATGTGGTGTCCCAACTCGAGATTGCCGGACCAGGCGGCTTCGCGAGGGCTTCGAGCGCAGAAGTGACTCGCGCGATCGAGTCGGCCAGCGACAGAGTATCCGCCCGTTGGGAGGAGACGCGGCCTGTGCCGCCACCAGTTGTGTGGCAGCGCAAGCGCGCAGAGGCGGTCCAGTTAGCCCGGACCGCTCTTTCGTACCGCGACGACCCGCTCGCCAACCAACAAAGTTGGGCAGAGATTCCGTTTGGCGGTGACCGAAGGGCTGATTCCCTTAGCGAAGAAGCCCGCAACGCGCTCCCCTGGGACCCCAGAATGCCCGTCAATATTCCGGGTACCGGAATTCGTATTGGTGGTTCGATCGATCGCCTTGATCTAGCCGGTGACCGAACCCGCGCGCGCGTCACTGACTATAAAACAGGCAGACTCAGAGGTAAACCTCCGCAGCTCAAGGGAGGTGCGGAACTTCAGCGCTGTCTCTATGCCTACGCGGTCACGGTGCTGCTCTCGGAGCGACCGCAGGTCGAGGCGCAGCTCCTTTACGCTCGGAAGGATGGTCAAGGTCTACAGTTGGAAAACCCGGAAGCTACCCTTGAAAAACTCACCCGTTATCTCGCGATCGCTGCCGCCTCATTTGCTAGCGGAAAAGCGCTCCCTGGCCCTGCTGCCGATGATGCTTGGTATGATTTGGCGTTCGCGTTGCCTGGCGGTGCCAAGGAAATATATCTCGCCACGATGATGCCTCTCGTCGTGCAAGAACTCGCTGCCCTTGCGCCACTTTGGGGAGAGCCTTGAGATGGCTGACGCACCCGCAGCAACTCGTCTTCCCGACGCTCCGGCGCGCCTCGCTGCGCTGACCGACCACGATCGCACTCTCCTCGTGGAGGCCGGCGCAGGCAGCGGCAAGACCGCTCTGATGGCGGGGCGCGTGTCGCTGCTCATCGGCGCGGGGGTTCATCCCAAGGAAATCGTTGCGATAACCTTTACGGAAGCCGCGGCCTCGGAACTGCTTGAGCGCATCGAACGATTCGTACAATTGCTCCTTGGAGGTGATGTTCCGGTTGAGTTGCACGAAGCTCTACCGCAGGGACTCACAGCCGCGCAACGTGAGAATCTTGAAAGCGGCGCGCGCGCTCTTGACGAGATCACATGCACGACGATTCACGGTTTCTGCCAGCAGTTGGTGAAGCCCTATCCCGTGGAGACGGGTATCGATCCAGGAGCGGCGATTATCGATCCGGCTGCCGCTCAGATCGTCTACCAGGATCTGATGGAGGCTTGGCTCTCGGCTCGCTTCGGACGCGACCGAGGCGCTGAGGGATTGGGGCGCATTCCGCCCATTGTAGACGCAGGCGGTGAGGAAGATTTTTTCACCGAGCTACTTATGAATGCGCCGGATGAAACGCTTGAACTGATCAGCAAGACTGCTCAATTTCTCAAACTTCACCGCACGGCACATGCGCCCGCCGCAACCGTCCACCCATCGACGTTTACGAGGCTTGCGGAGGTGATCGGCGAATTCGCAACCTGGTACAACGGCTGCGGTGTCGCGGAGCCGACTACCGGCGACCTCCTTGAAGACCTCGCGCGGGTGGCAACTCTGGCGCGAGAAGCGGCCGCCGGACCGTTCACCGGACGCCGCATCGCCGAACTCCTCTTTCACACACCTCCCATAGCGTGCAAGAAGGACGAACCCGCGTTCAAACAATGGGGCCGCAAGGGCAAGTGGAAAGAAGCGGCCAAGAGCGCAGGCCGAGGTGCCGCCCACGGAGATCAACTGAGCGCCACGGGCGAGAGGTTTTATCAGGCTTGCGGCACCGCCTATCAAGATTTCCGCGCCGATCTAGGCGCATTGGCGTTTCAGCGCTTCGTCGTCGAGTTCGATGCCCTTAAAAATCTCTATCGTGATTACAAGCGCAAAGCCGCGCTGCTTGATTTCGACGATCTGCTCCATCACGCGCGCGATCTTCTCAAGTGCAACGAGCCTGTGCGTCAGTCTCTCTCGCGCCGCTTTCCGCGCATCTTGGTCGATGAGTTCCAGGATACCGACCCGTTGCAGGCCGAGATCATCTGGCGACTTGCGGGCGATGGAGATGCGGCGTTGCCTTGGCTGGACCGCGCAATTCGCCCCGGAGCTCTCTTTTTGGTCGGCGATCCGAAACAAGCAATCTACCGCTTTCGTGGCGCCGACGTGGACACCTACATCGCCGCCAAGCAGGTTCTCGCAGCCCGCGATCCCGGCACCATCCTCGAAATCACAGCTAATTTTCGCTCGCAAGCCCCTATCCTGGACTTCATAAACTCCCATTTCTCCAGCATGCTTGATGGATCTCAGGGACAGCCGGGGTTTACGGCTCTGACTCCCGTGCGCGCGCGCGGCACCGAGCCGAGCGTCGCCGCCTTTGAGATTGTGCTCGATGGTCAACAACGGGACCCTAGGGGCGATTTGGTAGTCGATTTAGTGCGTCATCAAGAAGCAGGAATTGTCGCGGCTATCCTGCGTCGTCTCATCGGTGCCTACCCGGTTTGGGACAACGATTTGCACAGATTCCGTCCCGCGCGTGCTGGCGATATCGCGCTTCTCGCTCCGACCGGCACCAGCCTCTGGATTTACGAACGGGCACTCGAAGAGCGTGAGATTCCCATCGCAACTCAAGCAGGCAAAGGCTTCTTCCGCAGGCAGGAGGTCCAGGACCTGATCGCGGTAGCGAGAGCGATTGCCGATCGTCGCGACACGTTTGCGCTCGGTGCGTTATTGCGCGGGCCGCTGGTTGGACTCACAGAGGAAGAGATAGCCGATGAAATCGCCTCGCTGCAAAACGCGACTGGCACCACACAGCGGCTCCACCTCTGGACAGATCCGACACGCATCAATAATCCGGTTCTAAAGCAAACCATGCTGGTCTTGCAAAATCTAGCCCGCAAAGCCCGCCGCACAACCCCTTACCAGCTTCTTGCCGAGGCGGTGGAGGAACTCCAAGTTCGACCAATTCTCAGTGCGCGCCATCCCCGTGGAGCCGAGCGGGCGCTCGCTAACATCGAACTTGAACTAGAGATGGCACGGGCCTACGCGGCGCGTGGTATCGCTGATTTTGCCCGCGCATTATGGGAGCGTTGGGCAGATCAGGATGCTCAGACCGAGGGACGCCCAGATGCTGAAGCGAATGCGGTGTCCCTTATCACGATCCACTCGGCCAAGGGGCTTGAATGGCCGATCATCATCCCGATCAATTCAACAACCTCGCTCTGGTCAGACACTCATTTTCTGTACAGGCGTCTTGACGATACCGTGCACTTCAGGGTTTTTGATTTTCCGAGCCTTGATTATGACACGGTCGCTCAGGCAGAGAAGGAAGCGCAGCGCCGCGAGCGCGTGCGGCTTTGGTACGTTGCGCTTACCCGTGCGCGTGACCTCCTCCTCTTGCCCCGGCAGACTGAACGAATCCCTGGCGACTGGCTTAGCCTTGTTACACTCGATATCAATGCGCTTCCTCTCCTTGATCTGACAAAATTCAACGGGTCGCTGGCCCGTTCCGCCGAAGGCACCGTCAATGCCCAGGATCTCGCAACCTGGGAACGCGAAGCTGCAATAATCGCGGCGTCGGAGCGTCGAATCATATGGCACCGACCCAGCCGCCACGAAGGGCCAGAGAATCCCGCAGATACCACCGAGGAGATATTCGTGGGGCCAGAGGCCCCTCTGGAACGCTTGCCAAAGGAGAACGATGAAAGAAAAGCGATCCAGGGTGGGCGCGAACGCGGGCTCATGTTGCACAAGCTATTGGAGGAAGTGCTCACGAGAGAGACAGATGAGGACGTGGCCGCTCTCCAAGCACGCTCCGCCGAACTCCTCAGACAACTGGGACTTATGGATACCCAAGATGCCGCTACGGGTCCCTCAAGTAGTGAGATGGCCTCCACTGTCCATCGCACGCTTCAGCTTCCGGACGTTGCAGCACTTCGCCCGCGTCTTCAGCCTGAATTCCGGGTTTATGCTGGCGTCCAGGCAGATCAAACAATGTCTCTTACCGCTGGTATTGCCGACGCGGTTGCTTCCGACGAAAGGGGACGCGTCGAGGTGGTCATCGACTGGAAGAGCGATGTCGATCCCACGCCCGGCCAAATCGATGTCTATCGTGCGCAAGTCCGCGATTACCTAGCGGCGACCGGAGCGCAGCTCGGGCTTGTCGTGTTTTTAACTTCTAGCCTAGTGGAGCGAGTTGAACTATCAACTTGAAATCCATCCAATTCCGCAGGTAAAGATGCCACTCGGCGCACTGATTGGTGCGGGCAATGATGCCACGAGACGCAATACGTAAGGTGCGAGTTTACGGTTTCGCGAAGCTCAACGCTCGTCGTACGAAACCCTGAAGCTCACCATCGTTAATTTGCTCCGTCTCCCAAGCAGCGTTCGTGTCGTGATGGAATCTATTCGCGTACTCGATGAGATCGCCTAGCTCCGCAGTGTCCTGTGCATCCAGAATCTGCTGCGGCGTGCCCACTCGCTGGGAGCACAGATTACGGAACGGGCCAAGTAGTGTTCCGGGAGGGAAATACTCCGGGCATGCTACGCGAAGGAACGCTTCCAGCAAAGGACGAATGGCCCTCGCGACTTCCCGATTGTTGGGTGTGCCACCGGCAAGGTAGTCGCGCAAGATTGCGTGGCGCCGGTCATGTTCTGTGACACAGTCCTGGTCGACATTCCACGATCGCATCGTCGATCCGGTTCCATCGCGCGCCACTTCAAGTGCGGCGCGGACCGTATGATCGGTCCCTTCCCAGATACGACATAGGAACGGCTTGGCGTGAGAAAGCACAACCACTTGGCCAGCCCGGTCTACAAGGCGACGTATTTCCTGTACCGTGGTCAGCGAGCGATGATCGTCAAGGCTCGATATCGGGTCATCGATCGCCACGATTTTGTTGCCCAACGCAGGGTCCTGGTCAAGAGACGCAAAGAAGAATGCAAGGGCGAGCGCATTGCGATCTCCCGAACTCAGAGTGTTTCGGAATGAAGGCTCCCCCGGCCCTGCCGCGCCCACGGCCACAGCCGTGTTGTTGATAACGACATTGTAAGTGCAAGTTGGCCCGCCCCTGGTTTGCGCGTACGTGACGCTGCCCAGCCGGAAGCCCGCGTTGAATCGCTGCAGGTACACATTCACTGCGGTTTCATAACCAGCGAACACGGTCGTTCTATACTGGTCGAGCGTTGCTCGGGTTTGGTCTCGCTGCTGCTCCGTTGCCGTTTTGGCTGCTTTCTCAGCCAAATAGTTATCGCAAAGTGCCGCGATCGCAACAGAGTGCCGCGCCTTCACGGCCTTGAGCCGCGAGAGATCAGCGGAGAGCGCCACTGGGTTGCCCGCTGCCGCCTGTTCCTTGGTGGCCCGGATCGCCGCGTTCGCCTGCTGAAGAGCAGAGTTAAGTCCCGTGATACCCTGCCGGTCCGCTTCATATGCCGCGACAGCGTCCCGCGCTCCCTGCGCGAGCGTCATACGCTCCAGCGGTGCAGCCTGCTTTCGAGTCAGCGCCGCCGAGACGGTTTCCAGTGCTGACCGCCAATCGCGCGTGATCGCCGCTGTTTCAACAGCGATCTCTGGAACATCGCAAAATCGGGACCAAAATTGTCGTCGCTCTACAGCGACCCTAACCGCACGCTCAAACGCCGCCGGCAGATCGTTCCCATGTGCGTGATTAACACCGGCAAGAGCATCTGAAACCCTGCGCTTCAGGTCTTCGTATGCCGCGCTGAAGTAAGCGCGGTAGTGGTTGATAACGGGTGATCCGGTAAGATCTTGGGCGCAGAACGGGCAATTCAACCTCCCCATCCCTGGGACCGGCTGGGGTATGCGCCGCATGCCCTCGCCTATCCACGTCTCTCCGCCTGGACCGAGTCCAGCTAGATGAGCTTGTACCTGAGCTGCAGCAGCCGCATCGAGGGACGGCAGGTCTTCCCCGAGGATTCGATCGATGGATACGGTGTCAAAGGCTGGCAAACTCAGGGGATCGAAAAGCGCCGTGGTACGAACTGGTTCTCGCTCGCGGGCTGCGGCCAGATTGCGTTCTGTGGCTTCGATCGCCTCGTCGATTTCTGCTCGCGCGGGAAGCGCGCAGAAATCATCCACCGAAAGCGAACCCCTTTCCGCTGCAGGTATCGCCGCTGCTTTTTCCCTAAGTGCGGTGTTGTGGTCCTCTATCCGTCGAGTAAGCTGCTGGAGTTGTTGGTTCAGCGCCACTGCCTGAGCGCCAAGGATCAGCTCGTGGAGCTTCTGCCGATGTGCCGCATCGACGGCCAAACCCGAATAGACGTTCTGGTCAATGAACACGTCGTCGAACACAGCCAGGTTCGACAGTGTGCGGTTCCAAGCATTATTCTGGAACATAGCCGCCGGAGGACCGCCGTCGCATTCCAGAACAACATGCGGGGGATTCTGCGCGGCAAGCCGACGCCGCTCCGCGATCGGGATTGGGTCGCCAGTTGCTAGCGAACGTAGAATCGCGGCGAGGGTCGTCTTACCTCTGCCATTTTCGGCATACACGAGCGTAAGACGCGCGAGAGGGATATTCGCTGCGGCGCTGACCGAATCAAATAGACCTATATTTCTGAGCAGTTGGATGCTGTTGATCATGCGGCACCATATTTGAACTTTGCGTTCTGCATGAAAATCTTATTGTGTCTTTACTATGGTTCGGCATCAGTCTCCGAGGAAATGCTCTCCTCAGAGTCCTCGGACGGAAGCGCGAGCGAAACGCCGTCAACGAGCATCGATGGCATCGGCTTTTTGGTCTTGACGCCCAAATTGCGGATGCGCAGTCCGATAGAGAGTGCATTGCCTTTGCCTGTCGAGAGCCGCTTTACTGCTTCGTTGTGAGCGGTTAACGCTTCCGTGATCCTCTCGGCAACTCCGTTTAAATCAGCGAGACTCGCGCTCACCTTGTCGCACAGATCACCGGCCAGGCGAGCGATGTCCTGCGCGTTTTGACCTTGATCCTCATAGCGCCAAATCGAGGCGACAGTTTTCATCGTCATAAGCAGTGTTGGGGGACCAACAATCACGACGTGTTGGTCCCATGCGTAGACGAAAAGCTCCGGCTCCCTGGTGAGTGCGGCGGCCAGCGCGCCTTCGATCGGGATGAACATCAATATGCAGTCGTGAGCTTGCAGCTTTTCGTTCTCCTGGTAGCGTTTGCCGGCAAGGTCGTCGATATGCGCCTTCATCTCCTTTACGAACTGGTCGGCGCAGATGCCCCTCTCCGCTTCGTCGCTCGCTGCAATCAGTCGCTCATAGGAAGCAAGAGGAACTTTTGAATCAATGATCATGGTCCGCTGCTCTGGAAGCTTTACGATGATGTCCGGTCTTTGAACACCACCGGATTCGCTCTTAAGGCCCAATCCGCGCCCTTGCGAAATATATTCTCTGCCCTCGGTAAGGCCCGCCGCTTCGAGAATGCGCTCTAAGGCGAGTTCACCCCAGCGACCGAGCGCTTGAGGCTCATTCCTCAGCGCCTTTGCGAGTCCGTCCGCTCGGTTGCCAATCGTATGGCTAGTTTCGAGAATGAGCTTGATCTGTTCTTTGAGGGAAAGGACTTCGCGGTTTTCTGCCGTGTATGTGGTTTCCACCTTCGTCTGAAAGTCTTGAATTCGTTGGCGTAGCGGTTCGAGAATAGCGGACAATTCCTTCTGCGAATTCGCTGAAAGCTCGGTGGCGTTGGTTTTGAGGATGCGGTTTGCGATGTTCTCGAATTCGACCGTCAGTTGCTTCTGCTGGTCCGCAAGCTGCGCCGCCAGCGTTTCGATTTTATCGGAGAGCGCAGTTTCCCGTTCGGTGAGGCGTGCGACTTCGGCTACTGCCGCCTTGGCCTCGTTCGCGGCAGTCTCGCGCTGAACCTCAAGTGCGGTGGTTTGGCTCGTCTGTTCTTCGGTTTGTTTCGTAAGGCTGGCAACGCGCTCAGTCAGTCGTGCAACTTCGGCTCCCGCTGCTTTAGCCTCGTTCGCGGCAGTCACGCGCTGAATCTCAAGTGTGGTAGTTTGCTTCGTCTGTTCTTCGGTTTGTTTGGTGAGCCCGGCAACGCGCTCAGTCAGTCGCGCAACCTCCTCCCCTGCCATTCTTGCTTCGCCGGCGGCGGCCTTGCGTTCGGCGTCGAGTTGATCTGCCCTGCTCCGCAGTGCGATGCCTTCCTGGTTGAGCCGGGCAACCTCTGTTTGAGCCGTGTTCAGCGCATCTCGGTCACTTGCGCGAAGCGCTGGCCAGACATATCGTCCAAGCACGATGCCCAAAGCGGCGGCGAGAACTCCAATGGTTATGAAAACTATAGCGTCCATGTGTCTTACCCCAATTCGACATTGTGAGTGTACGTCGTTAATTAATATGCGGATCACTCTTTCTTGCGCCGCCGAAAGGCTGTCAGTACGCCCGCAGCGCACACCAGCGTGTCGCCATGAGCCGCCACGCCGGTAATGCTCTTCGAGAATTCGACGGACCACAGCAACCGACCGTTAGGGTCCAACACCTGAACCTCGTTCCCGCGCCACAGCACAACGTCGTCGCCGAACATCGTCAAGGCCCGCGGCCAATCAAGCGCTTCAGCCGCGTTGACGGTTTTGTTCTCTTTGAAAAACAGCAAGGCATCGCTGCACCAAGCGGCTCCGACTGTCCCGTCAGGTCGAAGCGCGGCGCGGACGGGACCGTCGCCAAGCACGCGCGCTTCACACAGGCTGCCGTTTCCGTTGAAGATGTAGAGTCGTCCTTGAGAGGACCCGACGAGAACACCTGCGGCGTTGGCCGCAACGAAACTAGCAGTGGGACCTAAGCCTGGAATCTCGATGCTCAATTTGATTCCGGTGGGGACTGCCCCGCTCGCAGGTGAAGCGGCGAGGATTCTTTCGTAGGCGCCTTGGAGCAGTCGGAACTTATCTGCCGCACTGTCGTCGCCGGGATTGCGATCCGGATGAGTCGCAAGGGCCAGACGCCGGTAGGCCGACTTCACCTGATCGCGCGGGGCATTGAGCGGAAGTCCAAGGATGCCATAAGGCTCCTCGTTTCCTCGACCGCCCTGGAGCGGAATCGTGAATTCCCAACGCGTTTGTCGCTCATTTGGTAGGACGGCGTGCCAAAGGGTTTTGCCGTTCGGCCCGACGGCGTAAATGTTCCCTATACTCGCTACGACCGCGAACGATTGCTGCGACGCCACGTAGTACGGACACGGCCGAAAGTATGCATTCTCGTCGTAGCTCTTAGATCCGGGCGTTTCCCAAGTCCAGCGCTGCCGCCCGTCGAATCCGAATCCGTAGAGGAGACCGTTTCGGCACCCGACATACCAAAGGTCCGGCCCAAGGGCGATCTCCGATGTGGCGTCCGGCACGGACGACTCGGCTGCTACACGTCCTTCAGCGTCAATGAATGTGAGCAGTGTCGGCCCCTGTCCGATTGCTGCGGTGCGGCGGATACCGATGCCTCGACCGTCCGGAGCGAACCGCGTGTCGCCGAGTAGAGGCAGATTGTCGACCCGACGGAGTTCTGAACCGTTCACGAGATCGATGTCAACGAGCGTCGACGATTCCTTCGCCGCTAGCAGGCAACGGGCGGCGTTTCCAATCAGCTCAAGGTTCTTGATCGAAAGCTTGAGTCGAGCCTGGAAGATCGGCTCGAATAGAGTCGATCCACGACGGATGGAGTAGGCCGCCACATCGGTCTTACCCGCCTTCGAAGGGGATTTGCCGGCGGTCTTGCTTTCGCAGCGTGCCAACCGCTTACGCAGCGACTCTTCGACGCTCGCCGGAAGTCCGCGACTCAGCGCTTCGCGAATCACCGCGATTGCCGCGACATAGTCCTTGGCGCGTTCCAGATGCATCGACAGGCGACCAGCGGTATCAGGATCGCGACTTCCCTCGTCGAACGCATCCCGCCACACATCCATAGCTTCATCGAGGCGACCGGCGCGTTCCAGGATGCGGCCGAGATCGCCGACTGCCGCCCAACGTCCATCTTTGTCACCATCACTCGCAGCTCTCTCGACGACCCATCGCGCAATCGCTTCCGCAAAGGCAGACGCGCCCTCCCGATCGGCGCGTCGCGCATGCGTCAGCACAAACTCAGGTTCGACTCGGGACTTTACTGCCCCAGCCATAAGCTCTATGCCGCGTTTGAACGACTCGATATCGCGGCCGTCCGACACGATGCGCAGATAGTCGGACCAGATTGCCGGGATGTCGCTGTGGCGCGCAATTGCTTCCTCAAAAACACGCAGGGCCTCGTCCTTACGGCCTTGATCGAGCAGGAAGGCGCCGTAACGTCCGAGCGCAAAGTCCACCCCGCCCGGCTCAAAACGTTTGTATGCCTCTACACCTTGTTCGAAGAGCTTCTCAGCCCGCGTTGGATCGCTGGCCTGCCACGCCGCTAGGGCCTCCGCGATGATGTCAAATGGGCGCTTTTGCATTGCAGCGGATGTGACGGTGCGCTCAGACTCTCGGCCCGGCGTCGGAGGGGTTGTTGGTCTCCCAAATTGCGGCATCTCTGGCCTCAGTTTCCGGCGAAATAACCAATCAAGGAGACTCACACATCATCCCTTTGTCCTACAAGATAGAAACACCCCATTTTTCGTGAACCCGCCCTGACAGATTGGCGTGAACATCATGAGGACGCTGCTCCGCAAATGTCGTTCTACGGACCACCAGTTGTCACGATCTGGCCGCGAGAGCCCATAGCGCTCGAAGAATTCACTTTCCTCGCAATCTGCTCATTATGAGTCCTTCAAGAGGATACGCAAAGAAGTGCTCCTAACGAGACTCACAGGCTGCGACTAACTCCGGCGTGGCGCCGGTGGGAGACGGCGGCTGCATCATTTGACGAAGCGGAAGAGGCTGAAGACTTCCAGGCTGTCGGAATGAAGTGTCGTCAGTGCTTGATCCAACTCACACGATCTCTCGGCAAAGCTGACATGGTTCCAGAAGGACAGGAAACACCTCAGCGCGACAATTTTGTCGGCTGGTCGGAACATATTGCAAATACCATCGCGCCGGGCGACAGCGCCGAGCGGATTCGTGGGCACCCGAAAGCCATCGCGAAATCCTCATGGCAATTAGCAGGATGGCTCACACACGCAAACGGCGCGAAGCGATCCGATGCTTCATTCGTTCTCGATGTGACCCAATCTGTCGTCGAAGGCTTTGGAAACGCCGTGATCCGGCACGAGAGCGGAAGCCCGGAGTCTTGCCCGAGTTGTGGATCGTACAGCCTGGATGTTGGGTACAATCCCGCTCTCGTGCCTCGACCCTACGTGTTTCAATGCGAAAAATGCGGATGGTTAAGTTCGGAACCGAGAGAGGGCCAGAATCGTCATAACGCCTAGTGAAAGAGCGTTCTACGATTGCGGGGTCGAAGACCCATGTTCTTTTTTCCACGCCTCCCAGGCGCGCATCCCCTCCATAGCCTTCTTGGATTTGTCGATCGGTTGAGCTATTTCAAACTTCTGCTGTGCCTCGTATTCGAGACTGCCAACGGAGCTCGACAGAAAATTTGCATAGTTGAGAACTTCCTGCCATACGAGCTTAATCTGATGACCCTTTGTAAGCCCAGAATCTTTAACGCGCCGCAGAAAAGTGTCGTTCACGAGTCCCCGGTTGTGAACAATGATATTGCGAGTCTCGACGAGAAGAATTGCTTTAATCAAATCGTCCTGTTCCTTGAACAACGGGAACTTGAGCCGATTTGAACAGAAGTCGAGCAACTCTTTCATGCCCTGATACGAAAGTTGGTCCACTTTTCTCCTGACAATGGCATTGATGAGTTGCGGTGTCGTTCGGTTTGTCAGAACAAACTCAAGGGTCACCACCTCCGACGATTTCAGCGTCTCAGGACGGGCGGAAAAGATGAGCGCAAGCAGGTCCGAAACATAAATTAGATAATTGTCAACAACCCT
>Ga0307373_10005679_pt1 | contig 20248 bp, 16 predicted proteins | sample OX2MG_FD_202534 | JGI IMG/M metagenome (GOLD analysis project Ga0307373, IMG submission 202534) | Soil microbial communities from Risofladan, Vaasa, Finland - OX-2 | ecosystem: Environmental > Terrestrial > Soil > Coastal area > Acid sulfate soil | place: Finland: Risofladan, Vaasa | collected...
CCTACAGCTACGAATACCCCCACCTGGCAGTGACCACGGATATCGTGGTCTTTACCTTGCAGGATGCTGCCCTGAGGGTCCTATTAGTTCGCAGGGGCAACAAGCCCTTCAAAGGCGCTTGGGCTCTGCCTGGAGGATTTGTTAGGCCAGACGAAGATCTGGAGGCCTGTGCCCGCCGGGAGCTTCTGGAGGAAACTGGGGTCTCAGGCTACTACCTCGAGCAGCTCTATACCTTTGGCAGCGTGGACCGTGACCCCCGGGAACGTGTAATCACAGTCGCCTATTACGCGCTGATACCAAACGACAAGGTCGTTCTAAAGGCCAGTGCCGATGCGGACGCCGCTGCTTGGTTTCCAGCAAACCGCCTGCCGCAACTTGCTTTTGACCATAAAGCCATCCTCACCCTTGCCCGCGAACGTCTTTCCGCCAAACTCGATTATTCCACCATCGCTTTCCAATTCCTGCCCGCGACCTTCACGTTGACCGATATCCAAGCAGTCTACGAGATTATTCGCGGCGAGAAGCTCGACAAACGAAATTTCCGCAAAGCGATTCTCGCACTCGCAAAGCTCGAATCCACCCGTAAGTTCCGCCGTGAAGGTGCACACCGGCCCGCGATGCTCTATCGCCTCAAGACCCGCAAAAAGGTCGAGATCATCAAGTAGGGAGAACGGAGATGAACACTAACCTGATTCTCAATACGGATTCTTATAAGGCTTCGCACTTTCTCCAGTACCCACCAAACACAACCCGGGTCTCGAGTTACATCGAATCCCGCGGTGGCGACTATGACAGGACAGTGTTCTTTGGTCTGCAGATGTTCCTCAAGGAATACCTCACCAAGCCCATCACCCAAGGCGACATTGACGAAGCCGAAGCTGTACTCAAGGCCCACGGTCTGCCATTCAACCGCGAAGGCTGGGAGCACATCCTGCACAAACACCAAGGCTATTTACCGCTTGAGATCCAAACAGTTCCGGAAGGCGCGATCGTTCCAACCCACAATGTGCTGGTGCAGGTGGTCAACACCAATCCCGCGTGCTTCTGGCTTACGAGCTTTGTCGAGACTGCTTTACTTAGAGCTGTGTGGTATCCCACCACCGTCGCGACCCGTTCCTGGCACTGTAAGCAGACCATCCGTCATTACTTGGAGATAACGGCCGACAGCATTGAGACTCTGCCATTCAAACTGCACGATTTTGGTGCCAGGGGTGCGAGTTCTGAGGAAACCGCGGCCCTCGGTGGCGCGGCCCACATCGTGAATTTTAAAGGATCGGATAACTTAAGCGGCATTCTGGCCGCGCGCCGTTACTACGGCGCCGACATGCCGGCTTTCTCCATTCCCGCGGCCGAACACAGCACCCTGACCGCCTGGGGAAAAGACCATGAAGCCGAGGCCTACGCGAACATGCTCAAGCGCTTCGCAGGGCCTGGGAAAATCGTCGCCGTCGTGAGTGATTCCTACGATCTGTGGCATGCCATCGACAGCATCTGGGGCGAGCAGCTCAAGAAGGAAATTGAAACAAGCGGCGGTACGCTCGTCATCCGCCCGGACAGCGGCGACCCGGCGACAGTCGTGGGTGAGGCCTTAAGCCGGCTTTCCGCTAAATTCGGTTATCGCATCAACAAGAAGGGCTTCCGGGTCCTACCTGATTACATCCGCCTCATCCAAGGAGATGGGGTGTCCCCAGACACAATTGCTGAGATCCTGCACCACGTATGGGAGCTCGGCTACAGCACCGAGAACGTGACCTTCGGCATGGGCGGAGAGCTCTTGCAGAAGATCAACCGCGACACACTCAGATTTGCCATGAAAGCTTCCGCCGTCGAAATCGATGGCCACTGGCATGACATCCACAAGGATCCCGTAACCGATCACGGCAAGCGCTCAAAGCGCGGCCGTCTCACTCTCGTTAGGCGCAACGATACATACGAAACAATCCCGGAGCGGGATTCGCTCGAAGGCGAAAACCAGCTCGTCACGGTGTTCCGCAATGGCCACATCGTGAAAACCTGGACTCTGGAAGAAATCTGCCAGTACGCAGATGCATCGCGGCTAACACTTACTCATCCACGATCCCTACGTTATACGGGGTAAGAGGACCTATCAAACGAATTGAGCAAATGCCCGAACACATAAGTATCGATAAGGAGAGCCACCATGTTTGGAATCAACTATTACAAAGCCAATCCCAATACTTACATCCTGCAGTTTCGCAACGGTCATGCGGTGCGCGAGGGTTCAGGTCTTTCGTTCTTCTACTTCGCACCGCGATCCTCCCTGGTAGCGGTGCCCATGCAAACCACCGACGCCCCATTCATGTTCCAAGACGTGAGCCGGGACTTCCAGGAAGTCACGGTACAGGGTCAGGTGAGCTACCGGGTGGCGGATGCCAAGAAGCTCGCCGCCATGATGAACTTCACCCTGAAACGTGATGGCACTACCTGGCTAGCTGAGGATCCCCTCAAGCTACCGCAGCGGGTAATCAATGCAGTGCAGGTACAGATGAAGAGTGTGCTGCATCACCTGCCGCTGGAGGAGATCTTGCGGGGTACCGATGAGATCGCCCGTACCGTGGGTACCAATCTGCATAAAGCCGAAGGGCTAACCCAACTCGGTATTGAGATAGCGGACTTCTCGATCCTTGCCATCAAGCCCAAGCCAGAAACCGCCAAGGCGCTCGAGGCAAAGATCCGGGAGGCGATCCTCAAGGAAGCCGACGATGCTATCTACACACGGCGTAATTCCGCCATTGAGCAGGAGCGCGCGGTCAAGGAGAACGAGCTTAAGACCGAGATCGCAGTCGAACAGAAGAAGCGCGAGATCCGCGAGACCCAGATGGATGCCGAACGTGCGGTATTGGAAAAGCGCCAAGAGATCGCAGATCAGGACATGAACGGCAAGATCAAGCTAGAAGAGAAGAACAAGAGCCTGGTCCAGCTCACCGCCGACAATGCCCGTAAACAGGCGGATGCACGGGCCTATGGACTGGAGGCAATAATGAAGGCCGTGGCCGGAACGGATGCCAAGGTACTGCAGGCGCTTAACCTAGGTTCTGCGGACCCGGCAGCCATCATCGCACTCGCATTCCAGGGTTTGGCGGACAACGCGTCCAAGGTCGGTGAGCTCAACATTTCACCCGACCTCTTGCAGCAGCTTCTGAGGAAAAAGAGGGCTGCCTAGATGGATCCGCTGCAGAACAAGATCGTGTTGGTCACGCGCCACACGCGCTTGCAGGATGTGGTGGCGCGGTTCAATACGGTCGAGCAGGCCAAGTTCTATGTGGAACACCTGGGGGCCGATTTCTCGGACTATGAGGCGGAGGATCGGTTGTATCGGCGCGTGATACTCGAAGCCGAACAGACGCTGTCGCAGTTTGGACGCGTACAGTGTCTGGACCGCGCGTTCCTGCCGAACTTCATCTTCCCGTCAGAGACACCCGTGGTGGTCATCGGCCAGGACGGCCTTGTCGCTAACACGGTGAAATACTTGAAGGGTCAGCCAGTCATCGCCGTCAATCCCGATCCATCCCGCTGGGATGGCGTGCTTTTGCCATTCAAGCCAGAAGACTTGGCAAAGATCGTGCCGGAAGCCTTAGTGGCGAAACGACCTACACGGAGCATCTCGATGGCTTGTGCCAAGTTGAATGATGGGCAGACCCTCTACGCAGTCAATGACTTCTATATAGGTGCCAAGACCCATATCTCGGCACGCTATTCAATCTCTCTGGGTGAAGCCTCAGAGCACCAGTCCTCGAGCGGCATCATAGTTTCAACAGGCTTGGGCTCATCGGGTTGGTTCAGGAGCGTATTGACAGGGGTCTGTCATATCGCCGGCGGCGGCAAGGTGAACGAGATCGAGATCCTGCGAGAGAAAGGGTTCCCATGGGACGCGCCGTACCTCTACTTCTCGGTTCGGGAGCCATTTCCGAGCAAAGTGACGGGTACCGACGTGGTGTTTGGAAAAGTGGATCAGAAGGCCCCACTGCACATCGTTTCTGAAATGCCGGATTATGGTGTGATATTCAGTGATGGCATCGAAGCCGATTACTTGGAGTTTAATTCAGGAATGGAAGCGGTCATACAACCGGCTACGCATTATGGGCATCTCATAACCTAAAATTGAGTGTCCAGTTCGCAGGTAGTCGTCTCGTTAGGCAGGCAACGAGACTAGGCGTGGGCGCATGAACCCGAAAAGGCGGCTCCGAGCCCCGAAACGCAGGCATCGCAGTGTCGCAGGCGCAGATCTACAACCAGTAAGGATCCAGTCATGGCCAAGAAAAACAAGAACAAGAGCGCCGCACCCAAGAAGAAAAAGGCGGCCAAGAAACCAGCCAAGCAACTAAAAGCTAAGGCTGGCAAGAAGAAGGCGTCGGTAACCAAGTCGACCCGGCTGAGCAGTCCCATTGCCACCAGCGGCGCTGGCGTGGATTTTCAGGCACAGGTTCAAGCTACGTTCGTCATCCTGATGCTCGCGCGCGGTTTCGCGCCGTGCCTGCCCACCTGGGTGATAGAGAGAATCAAGGTCCAGGGGAAATACAAGGGATACCAGACTGACGATCTGATCCTGTTCGCTACCGACCAAGACACGAAGAAGGCCGCGAGACTGCTCGGTCAGATAAAACTCGACGTCCGAATCAACAAATCCAATACCGAGCTCGGCAAGATGCTCAAAGCCGCTTGGGATGACTTCAACAATCCGGCTGTCTTCACGCAGGAGACCGACCAGCTCGCACTGATAACCGGTCCGCTGAGTGATTCAGATGTCGCTGATACCCGTTTCATGCTCGAAGTGGCGCGAAACTCAGACGACGAGCGCGACTTCTTGGATAAAATGGCGCTCAACTTCTGGAGCAGTGGAACGAAGCGCGACAAGCTCGCGGTCTTCCGCCACCACTTAGATGCGGCAAACGGTGGTACTCCTGTCACCGATAAGCAATTGTGGGAGTTCCTGAAGCGGTTCCATCTGCTCGGCTATGACCTGGATATCAAGGCTGGCGTCACGCTTTCGCTCCTGCACTCCCTGATGGCCCAATTTTCGGCTGACGATATCCCCGCGTTGTGGCTCAAGGTAGTAGAGGAGGTGCGAAATGCGAACAAGTACTCAGGCACCATTAGCCCGCAGAACATGGAGGAAGAGATTCGCGAGGCGTTTGTAACCCCTGGTGCGACGCGGATACCCCAGACGCTGCAAGCCGTTCCCCAGGTATTCGTGCAAGCCAGTCCCACACAGGCTGGGCCCGCAGCGTTCCTCATGGCAGCGCCGTTCAGAGAGACGACGATCGCTCAGTTGTTGGGGAGCTGGAACGAAGGAAGCGCAGATGACAAGCGGATCGTCGAGCTGCTCGCCGGCTCCAACTACGAGTCGTTCATCGTGCCTTTGCGGATAAGTCTCACCCTGCCGAACTCCACGATGGAGTTCCGAGATGGCCTCTGGCAAGTGAAGAACCGGATCGCGGCCTGGGACACGTTTGGCCCGCAAGTCTTCGATGAGCACCTGGACCGGCTTAAAAAGGCCGCTCTCGAAGTCCTCGGGGAGAACGACCCGAAGTTCGAGCTGGACCCCGACAAGCGCTACGCGGCGTCGATATATGGGAAGGTCGGTCGATTCTCCACCAACCTGCGCCGTGGGTTGGCCACCGCCTTGGCGTTGCTAAGCAATCGAAATGGTGTACTGGCCGCAGCCACCCATGGGAAACCGGAAATCATTGGCAGCCATTCCGTTTACGAGCTCCTCCATGGCGCTACCTGGGTGCGGTGGGCGAGCCTGAAACAGGTTCTTCCCACCCTCGCCGAGGCCGGACCTGATTCTTTCCTGAGGGCGCTGGAGGAGGCACTCAATGGGACTCCGTGCCCCTTGGATGAACTCTTCGCGCAAGAGTCCGGCGGAGTAACCGGTAGCAGCTACATCGCTGGCGTGCTATGGGCCCTTGAGACGTTAGCATGGGAAGAGAAGTACCTGTCTCGTGCGGCGGTGATATTAGCCGACCTCGCGGCGCACGACACGGGCGGTCGCTGGACCAACAGACCAAGCAACTCCCTCTGGACGATATTCATAGCGTGGTTGCCTCAGACCAACGCCCCGTTTGACGCTCAACTCGCCGCGATCCGTTCGGTTATACGTGAACAAGAGAATGTCGGCTGGCAGCTGCTCGTTAAGCTCCTGCCGTCGGTTCACCAGAGCACAACCGGTGCCAGGAGGCCTGACTGGCGCCCGTTCGATCCACCGCCTGCGACCGGGGTTCCCCAGAGTGAATACTGGGAACGGGTAAAGAAGTTGGTGAATCTCACGGTCGAACTCGCGAAGGGCAACAGCGCCCGTCTCGGCCAGCTCGTTGATCACCTGGAGTCACTCCCTGAAGCGGGCCTGGAAAGCTTGCTCGCGTATCTCGGATCCGAGCAGGTGCGGCAGCTGCGAGATGCCGAGCGGCAGCATGTGGTGGACCAACTGCTTCGCTTGGCCGACAAGCACACTAAGTTCGCGACAGCAGCCTGGGCCCTGCCGAAGGAGCTGATAGAGCGCATTCGCGCTCTAGCCTTGTCGCTACAGACAGCCGACAAGATGCTCAAGTACCGGCGGATGTTCTCGAACCGGGATTTTGAGTTTGTCGGTGCGGGTGACGACTACACGACCCAGCTCGAGAAACTGGAGAAGCAACGGCAGGAGGCGCTCCGGGACATTATTCAGGAGGGTGGCCAGACCCGCGCCCTCAAGTTTGCCCGGCAGGTACCATCGCCGCGGCAGGCGGGGTTCTCACTCGGGCAGGTAGGCGACGATACGACCGACGAGCTCCTACTCCCCGCGTCGCTGTCCATCGAAGACGATGAGCACTTGATCGGTGGGTACCTTATCGGCCGCTTGGTGGCGGGACAGTGGCAGTGGGTCGACAGTCTGCCGTTGAACAAGTGGTCGGCCGAACACGTGTCGAAGTTCTTCACTTTGCTCCCCTTCTCCCCTGAAGCGTGGGAGCGTGCTGAGAAGATCCTCGGCGCGCGGGAGGGAGACTACTGGCGTGCTGCTTCGGCAAACGCCTTTCAGGCGCAGTCAGGGATCGAGCATGCAATCGATAAGCTTGCGCAGTACGACCGGCCCTTGGCCGCGGTAGCATGCGTGTATCGACTGCTCCACCAGAAGCAGGATTTGGACGGCAACAAGATCTGCGACATCTTGATCAAAGGGGCTTCTTCTGTCGAACCCGTCGGCGCTGGCGATGGCTACCAGATCGTCGAAGTCATCAAATGGATTCAGACCCGCCCGAACGTCGGTATGGCAAAGCTCATCGACGTCGAATGGGCGTATCTCCCCGTACTTGAGTCGCATCAACAAGCAGCGCCAAAGACCTTGGAGTACACGATGGCGTCAACGCCGGGGATGTTCATGGAAGTACTGGGGTATGTGTATCGGGCGAAGGACGCACCCGTGATTAAGCCCACGGAATCCGAGAAGAACCGTGCTACCAACGCCTATCAGCTGCTAAGGAAATGGAGCGTGCCGCCGGGCCTTAAGACCGATGGCTCGTTTGATGCGGCTGCGTTGGGTACTTGGATGGTGGAAACCCGACGCCTAGCTGAGGAGGCAAAGATTTCGGAGGCCGCTCTGAGCTGGATCGGGCAAGTACTGAGCCATACTCCGGCAGATCCATCGGGTCTTTGGATCCACAAGGCCGTCGCGGCGGTACTTGATGACAAGCAGGGCCAGAAGCTTCGCGACGGTTTCCGCATTGCGCTCATGAATTCCAGGGGTGCGCACTGGGTGGATCCTGAGGCAAAACCGGAGATCGCGCTGGCCGAGCAGTATGAGCAGAAGGCCAAAGCGGTCGAGGCCGAGGGGTATAGCAGGCTGGGCGGCACGCTTCGGGATTTGGTCGATTCCTATCGTCGTGAGGCAGCAGAAATTCGTCGAACCAATGGTTACATGGACGAGGTGGCGTCCGGCGAGTAGCCCGCGTGCGACCTTGCGTGATGATCGAAATGGAGCGCGACTAGGATGTTCCAGGCATGGTACAAACGGATCAAGATCCGTGTCGACGCTCTCAAGTGGCGCCTAGCGCGCCTTGTTCTTACGTGGATTCCACTCTCATGGACCGGCGCGGAGGGCAATCGCTTTATTTCCCAACATGAGTATTACGAACTACTGGCCGAGGGGATGATCCAGGGTTTTGAACAAGCTGGCATCAAGCTGTCACCAAGCTTTGCACTCAGTCTCACATAAATTTCAGCTTGTCCGGTAGACATTATAATTATACTTATTCCCCGTCGGCAGTACCTCAGCACACGTTCTGGTCAGCTTTGATTTTCTAGCAATCTCACTGCGCTCTTCGCGAATCAATTGGGCTGCGGGGGTCCCAATACGACCGATGCCTTGGCGGAACTTTCTCATCTCGGGCAACGGTTTACAGAAGTTTGGCGGAGTGATGACCATGGCGACCGGCTGCTCAGGACGAGTAATCGTGAATTTAGCGACAAGCGAGGCCTGTTCGATGAGGTTTCGTAGAATCTTCCGTGCTACTTTGATTCCGACTAGCCTCATAATTTCGGTATTTCCTTGTGTTAACACGTTAAATTCAACATAAAGTCCACACGCTAATCCGAATACTAATAAATTAGAACATCTTCCTGTTTTGGCGGGAATAAAATAAACTTGAATGTCGGTTAATGAATTCGCCCATTGCCCCTCGAAATTGCAGTGCTTCGCCGGGCAGATTGATACTGAGTTCACGGGCAATATCGAGCGCAAATTTCACTTGCGCTTCAGTGGGGGGCCTAAGATCTGGATCCAGTGCATCCAGTACAGTCTCAGCGATGCGTTGACCTATCCGTTCACACACGGGACCCAAAAACACTTCACGCTGTTGCAATCGCATAATTTGGAGACGTAGTGCTTCTAGGACAGCCCCCCTCACAGGGACCTCTATTTCCCAACTTCCCTCCAGATCAGTGATTCTGAGTGGCACGATATTGCCCGATTATCCCTGGTTCCAACATCACTGATCTTTGGTTCAAGTGCAGTAATTGGAGTCTCAATACGTTTAAATATACCCTAGTAATCAGCACCGTTATATTCCCAGTTCCCTTAATGATTCGGTAATCCTGGGCAGCATGAGACGTTTAGCACTTCTCAATTAAGTCGCCAGCCCACTTATATATATTATGCGCCTACCTTGATATGCCGAAAACATCAAGGAATCCGGAGAGTTGTGTAGTCTACAACCGACATTTTAAATGTAGGCTATAGCCCGTCGCCATAGCGTGTCAAGATGGTGATGCTCCTACTCCCAATAGGGAGGGGGAGCTAGTGTCGAAAAAGCTTAAGAAAGCATTCGGGCTGGGACTGCGGGATTTACGAACAAAACGTGGTCTCAGCCAGCTCAAGGTTTCTAGTCTTAGCGGACTGGATCGAACCTACATGAGCGATTTAGAGCGGGGCACCAAATATCCTAGTTTGAACACATTATTTCGGCTAGCCAAAGCCATGGATATGTCACCGGTTGAATTGATTAAAAAGACGCTTGAATATTTGGGTTAGATTGATTGGTCTCTGGTATCTCGTCTATCTCGAGAAACTTGTCGAATTCTCGTTTTACTAGAAACGCGGCGGTGGATTGCAACCCTAAGTGGTCTAGTATGCTCGATATTGCTTTGTCGTAGTCCGACCTCTGGATCGGATGCGCGGGTCCAGCCCCTCGCTGATTTGCTGTAATCTTCAATTCATGCCAGTTTTTATAGCTAAACGCATTGGCAACAAGCTCTTTTGCACTTGTAAGTGTTAATTTCTTAACCGAATCAATGGAATTCGGGCGGTGCAGCCGCTTCGCGAGGGCGATAGGAATTCTCAGACCTGAAAAGACGTACATGGTATGAACTCGAAACTATTGTGTTTGGTAATTTAATGCTATTTCTTCAGACCATACTCATTAACCATTTATTTTCTATCTCAAACTGAAATAATTTACATTCGAGAGATCCATTGTAAAAAGCATTGATTTTTCTAGCACGTATTCCAATTTGTTTTGCGAGATCGGTATTATCTGTAATAACCCCGGCATGCCAGCACAGACAATTTGTCATGAGCCACTGCCCTATTAAACTGTACAGTGGACCAAGATCTGACACGTTTCCCAAGCGCTCACCATATGGTGGATTTGTTACCACTAATCCTGGTTTGAGATCGGTGGGCAACCGATTCTTATCCAAGCCCTTCCGCTCAAATCGTACTGTAGGGGCAATGCCGGCTGCACGCGCATTTTCTTGACAGGCCAGAATCGCATTTGCATCTCGATCATAGCCTAGCATTACAGGGCACTGGCCTCGTTTTGCACTTTGACGTTCGTTTGCTTCACTGACGATGCGCTCCCAAAGAGAATGATCGTGCTTGAGCCACCTGGAAAATCCCCAATAGTCGCGGCCAAGGCCTGGAGCGACGTCACCGGCTATCATTGCCGCTTCAATTACCAATGTGCCACTACCGCAAAGTGGATCCACAAAGGCACCTCCATTACTTGCTATTTCAGGCCAACCACACTTCAGGAGGAGTGAGGCAGCCAGATTTTCTTTTAGAGGTGCAGCAACCCCCCTGCGCCGGTAGCCGCGCATATGTAGGCTGTCACCTGATAGATCCAAACTAATCGTTGCGATGTCTCGGTGAATGTAGCAATTCACCTGCACGTCAGGTCTATCGCGATCGACCGAGGGGCGCTTACCTGTGCGCTCACGAAACCGATCGACAATTGCGTCCTTGACACGTTGTGCGCCGAATTGCGTGTGCGTAATTCCGGCGCTAGAACCGGTGAAGTCCACTGCTAAGGTACTATCGGGTGATAGATCATTTTCCCATGGCATCCGGTTAACTGCTGCATATAACTGGTCAGCATTTGGAGCCGAGAATTTGGCCAATGGCATCAGTACGCGATTGGCGGTACGAAGCCAAAGGCAGGCCTTATATGCGGTTTCAATGGATCCTTTAAATGAAGCTCCACCGCGAACTTCTCTGACATCTTCAGCACCAATGGCTTTTAATTCTGATGCGACAATTGGTTCAATTCCTCTCGGCGCATTAGCAAAGAAGCTCGCTAGAGTATTGCGTTGGATTCTACTTTTGAGATTTGCGTTCATCTATTTAATGTGTTTTCCTGGCCAGTACCCGTTCCAAGCTCCACATCCGCGACGTTGCGAAGTAGATCCATCGCTTGAGTGAGCGCAGATTGCGAAAAACAACCCTCTGTTTCCTGCAGAAGCGTTTCAAGTTGCCGTAATGTACCCTCCGCGCGCGCACGGAACCGCAGGACACGTTCTGCGGTGTCCCACACCTTGAGCTCGTCAAAACCAAGATCAATATATCTCCATAAGCTCATTGGATCTCTATGCCCGGTCAATTCGGCGACCTTTGTAAGAATTGTGTGAGCCACATCCATAGGTAATTCCTGATCGATATACTCCTTGAGGCGGTATGCAACTTGAATAGTTATGAATCGATGTCTGAACATGTGAGGGCAGGCCTTTTCGCTGATATCAGCTAGTCTCGCTAATGTCGTCACTTCCTTGGTGATTGTCTCTTCTGATATTACATGTCCTCTAATGCCAAGAAACAAGAATCCAGGGTCTGCCTCGATGACACCGTCTCGAATCAAGTCGTTTACAAGGCGTTTGCGTTGCGTTTCGATAAAATCGATTACCGGGGCAATCCAGCTTCGATCGACAGGGACCTGGCGCGACTTCCCATCAGAACGCTTTACTGATTTGATGACCAACATTTCTGTTGCAAAAGCCTTACGTACGTCATCCACCGTAATTTGGCTTATTTCCAGACGCCTTCCTCCGACCGCTTCAAGGATGCGCAGGGTGTGTCGCCGGCGGCTCCTAACATATGCATTCCGGGTGGAATGTCGGATTGCATCATAAAGCTTTGTGATCTGAGCATGCCCTATTGGCTTCACATCGTTTGGTACGGAATTCTTTGGAATGGCGCGATGTTGCATATATTGGAAAGCATGACCTTTCCTGCTGCGGCCGTGCTCTTCAGTGATTCTTACTTGACAACCAATATCGCGCCCGATCAATGATCTATGCTGAAGAAAAGAATCCTGATACCACAAGAGAAATTGGATTGCCTTCCTCATGATGCGTCCAATTTGTGTCGTATGTCGTCTAGGTAGGAGGCTGTTCGATAAATCTCTTTCTGCGGCCAACTGATTAGCCCAATGAAACATATGGTCGTCTGACATGTTCTCGAACTCGATTGCAGAATTCGCCATATATCGTACAAACAGTGATATTAAACTCGCATCCGTGGTAGACGTGCTGCCACGCCTGCTCGCAGAATGGCTAGCGCGCCTATTTCTTGAGCACTCAATAAGCCACATTGTGACCGGGAAGCAGACGCGTCCATCAGGCCAATACACAACTGGAAGTTTCGGGCATTTTTTAAGGATTGGACCGGAATGCGTTGTATGAGAAAGCAGCATGCATTCAGCGCTAGTTAAGGTCCAAAGTTGTTGGTTATCCATCTTTGCCGCCCAATATCAACTGTAGTTTTGGTTTGGATCGACCAAATCGCTGTCGATGCACATCCAGTGCCGTTCGCAAACTATCATCCTTGTCTGCATAGCGACGTGCAATTGACAACAGGTCGAAATACATCATAGAAAGCTCGGCAATTGAGTTAATGTGCATCTGCACTGCGCACTTCTCATCGGACAGGCGCATTTGAAGGTCCGCACGCGAGCCTCGTGAAAGTGCCTTCTCTTTACGTACGTACGCTTCGTAAGAAGCCTTTGCCTGTTTTCTCACTTGATCCAACGCCACCCAGCCACCTTCAACCACGGTTGCAGCATGGGTCTTGAGGGTATTGAGAGCCATTGGAACGATCTCGAGGCCAGGCATGTGTAAGCTGGCTAGCGTCCCTTGGCTGCTCCAGGCGGCTTTGAGCTCAGAGGGAGCGGTAGCTGGATCCGTGGTGGCTTGGAGAAGCAACCCGTATAGTTTGGATACACTTTTCGCATTTGCCAAGTGCTGTGCCTTAGAATGGAATGGAACTCCCTTCGGATTGTTCGCCATTAAGCGCAATCCTTCTTGATTTCGAAGACCATGTCATAGTTAGTTCCCTCGGCGGTCTGAATCCCATGTGGCCGCACCCGATAGACGCCCTCATCAATCAGGCCCTCTAGGTATTCGACAAGATCTTCCTCAGCGATCAGCGAAATATCTGTCGTTTGAAAGTGTTTGAGCGCCAGTCTTTTCAGTTGTTCTACGGCAGGCTCACTACACTCGTCAAGCATGACTTCTCTTGAAAAACGAGCTTCTTGCCGAGTCATCTCCCGCCCGCCCACCACCGAACGTACATATGCATACGTGTCCTCGGGTTTCTCATGGCCGAGCATCCATTGAAGTGCTGTTAGATTGGAATATTTGTACTGCCAGAAGAAAACAATGGCGAAGAATCTCCGAAATTCGTGCGGCTTGACGTACCATCGACGCCCATCTTCATTGAGCGGCACCTCGAAATAATCACTGAAACGGTCAAGATGAATCTGTATCCCCGCATAGGTTGCAGGCAGACCTCTGGCAAGCATTACCGGAAAATAGAAGAGACGCGTATTAGATTCGTCACCGACAAACGACATCCAAATAGTGCTCAGGCGACGCAACATGTCGACGCCCTTTGCAGCGATATTTGGGATTGGACGGGTTATCGATCGGCGGATACCCTCGACAACTGATTTCTCAAGCAAGAAACGTAATTCATGGTCACCAGGATCTCCAGAACTACAGTTGCAATCCAAGTCAATCATTTCGCCGCGCCTTCGCGCCGACATTACAGCTACCAGCACATATACGGACACGATTAACATGTTTATCGCGTCTTCGAGACCAAAGACCTCGCGTGCTCGCGCGGCTGCTGTGTGTCCACCGTTGCCATTGCAAGGAACACATAATTGCCATCGGCTGTAAAGAGCATCAATATTTAGTGGCTTAAGAGCCGCAGGCCTCGCAGTATTGGTGAATGCTTTTTGTTTTAGTAATTTACGAGTCTCGTCGCTGTCCGATTGCATGTCCTGCACATTCGCAGTCCACGCTTCTACATAAGTGATGAGTGCATCGCCATATTTGTGAATGTACCCTATTGCACTATTCAAGATGTGCAAGGCGATATCTGTTGGCATGGTTCTCGTATGCAATGCTGGCCGTGCGCCTGCGTTAGATGCCACAGACTCTATTGAAAGAGCGTTTAATTCCTCCAATCTTGGAAGACCATCAAGATAGGGGCTTTGAAGTGCGAAGTTGGTAAATAGCTGTTGAAACGCACAAACCGACCGCGCCGACTTTTTACGGTGAGCCTGCAGTTCGTCACCCTCATAATCGACCGGGATTTGCTCGCGATGCGGGTATCGAGAGAACTGCTCCACGATTTGGTAATTATGGACATATTCAAATTGCCTCAAAAACATACTCACAGTAGCACTCGCGCTGTACCGGTAAATTCCTAGCAATTCTCCAATGCGATGTCTGTTGAGATAGCCATCTTTTTGTTTCTTAGCTTCGCTATGATTTCCGTTCCGTATGTAGTATCCGTTCAAATATAGCCATGATCTAATAATGTCGATATCGTCATTAGAATATGAATAGTCGACTCTATCGTCCAGATTTCTGGCATACACGCGACTAGGAATTGTTAAGCGGCTTAAAACAAGTGATGATGTTAAGTCCGCTGTATTACACAGCATGTGGAAATGTTGTTGAAGGCGGAGAATAACAAACCGTACAGCATCGTAGCCACCATCAACATACTGCGTGAGAAAATCTTTTACGCTGTTTCGATCAAGCGCAGAGAATGCTGATATGGTAGAGTGAAAGATGTCTTCCTGATAAGTAATCCAGTCAATTAACCCAAAGAGCTTTTCCGCAAGGTGAACGTGAGTAGTTTCGGAAATGGGTCTGATTAATACAGAGCCGCGTGAATCAAAGTACACACGCTTCGAGACTGCGAGAAGGCGTTCGTATTTAGTGTCTGTAAGCTTCGAGCCTGTTGGCAGTGTTCGTTCCCAGTTGATTCGTACACGCTTGCTGCCAACGAACCATTCGGGAGCACCGTAGTCTGCGTGGAGCCAGTGCGCGTCCGTCACATGAGTACCAGGATATTGTCCTGAATCCAAGAACGCGAGCGAGGTGTGGTTTGTATACATATACTACGTTGCGTTTAATTGAAAATGTGTGGGAATACAATGTGACCACGCAATTTATCGCGCATCATTAGCGCATGCTGATAGGTCGTGTGATACTCTCGGTGTGTGTGATCTTTAGGCAAAAGGGCGTGTAATGTCCGAGACAAACTTGCCCAAAAAAGCGGCGTTGTGCGAGTCTCGCCATCTGCTACCAAACTATTCGGTGGAATATCCAAGTGCATCTCGATATGTTCCTGGTACAGGAAAAGTATCGCAAGATTACGTTCTGATATCGAAACTCGAATTATTGAATTGCCGTCAAGACAAGCCTCAGTGACGGGGGCAGTAGCTTTGTCAGCGAGGTTCAATAGCGACGTAACGGATTTAGCTAAAGTGCCACACAACTCACTGTCAATCAGAAGCGTTTGTGCAAGAAATGCGTGCAACCTGTCTATACTTGAAAAATCCGTCACCTCCAGCATGTATGGTTCGCCTACCGTCGCAGCCGAAATAAGGAGATTCTGGAATCGCCGAATCATCCGCTTGTTCATAATTAGTTGTAGTGATCGTGGGATGTAATGTCTGAGTGAGACTCGGGCGGTATTACCCAGTGTATTCGCGACTTTTTGAATATCACCACCACTCTCAAACCAGGTGATTAGCCCCTGCGTCACACGCAATAGGCGCAAATTAGCAGTGTGGGCATACAAGCGAAGTCTCGGATGCCTGCTCAAAAACGATGATGAAGCCATATGATGGCAATATGCAGATAGAGTAGGATCATCCAGTCGTTTCACATCGCGTCCAAAATGAACAATCATCGCTGTTCGAGTCATCCAGCGTGGCCGCGATCCAGCTGATGGCACTACGATCCACAGACGGTTGTAATCAGGTGATCCAGTACGCTTTAGATGATCCCTCAATGGCCGAGTGAGACGGAGCAATAAACGCAGGACATCGGCTGATTCATCATCCAGCAGCTGAGATTTTGTTGAGTGTGCGCGAGGCTTCTTAACCCGCATACGAACGGTATCACCGTCCTCACCAGCAGTAGAGATTAGTTCGATAATTCCATGACGTCCTTCCACTTCAGCTGATAGCAGACCTTCGACTGTGAAGCGTGGATTCTTCAGAAGCAAGAAGACAAAGAACGAAATCGCACGGCGGCTAGTCAGTAGCCCTAGATAACCGGATAACTTATCCGCACTAATACCATCTTGTATGAACCGAAGCAGCGGATTGGCTGAACGACGACCGCGTCTACTGGTGCCATCATATACACCATGCAGCTCGTGTGTGATGTACGTAAGAACGTTTGGCAAGAAATCGGGGTGACGAGGACTAAATATGTTCACCGTACGTTTGCGAAGAGATGTTGTAATCTGTTCCTTGTATTGATGTCCCGAGGCAAGGTTTGCTGTAATCTTTTCACGTAGCGACTCAATCGATGTCATTGCTAGTAAAGCGTTACCCTCGGTTAACAAGGCTATGGTATCTTCAATTTCCAAACGTGCGCAGGACATGAAGACATCTCGCGCCATACGCAATTGAGCATGCAGCTCATCCAAATACGCTTCATCTGTTCGTGATAAATCTATATGGACTAGAGAAGCAATAGTCTCTGCATCACGAGCACCACGTTCATCAGAGATTGAGCGGCTGAACAGCTTTGGGTTGCCAGGAGGAAGTGCTGAGCGAGGGAGGATAGCGTCAAGCATGCAAAAATCTAAGAACTGCAAGAATAGATACCACAGATCATTTCTGCTTGTGACATTCAGACTATACATGTTTGTTGTGAACCAGTACTTACGGAAATCGAAAAATGTGGAATACACATGTGGCGGATTCGAAAAGTCTACTGGGCGCGATTCGGCGAACTTTCCAAATGCTTTCAGCAGCTGGCGTAATTTTTTACCGTTTGAATCAGAATTGTATGTGGAGCAAAATTTGTTATAACAAGTTATAACTTGGCTTTCCAGAAGCGGCCCGAGTGACGATAATGCTGATAGGTCAGGCTGATGAGGGACACCTCGGCTGTCTATAAATACTGCTTTTGGTGGCGTCATAACTTGACCATATTGTTGTTGAATTGCTGCAGTGCGTGTTTGATCTTTCGCATGTCGAATCTCTGTTTAAACTTTAACTAAGTCCGCTAGACTAATATAATGAGAAAAATCAACCACGCAGCGTCTGCGCTAATAAGGCGCGAAGCATCGCTTCATGTTTGGCGGTATTGCCATCAATGCGCTGAGCAGAACGCAATATCTCAACTTGGTTATCGCACGCGACCAGTATTCCAATTTGCATGGGTAGTTTATCTAGTTCCTCTTTAGGCATGGACTCACTGGTCGCGACCCATACGTAGTCACAATACGGTAGCCAAGCTTTGAGTATTTCAATCTTGCGACCTACAAAGCGACTGACGCTCATAAATTCGAGACCATGGATTTGAATAGTACTTTGTGATTTGTTCTGCATAACAGCTATAGCATCAAATATGTATCGTTCAGAAGATTCGGGAATTGGGGCAGAGCCGGTTTGCAGAAGTAGCCGATACAATATCGGTTTCTGAATCCCGGTCCACGCCGATCCCGTTGCGGCAATCGCCTGATAGATTCGTGCCTCTACGAGGCTATTGAATTGTTCAGGATCTCGCGGGTTTGCCATTGGTGCAATCTGGCCACGACCGCGAGCGTTTCGTCCGACCAATACGGGGCGGAAAGCACGCCAAGTGTCACGCAGTTGTGTGCGTGTGACAGCCCCATCCAGGACTTGCCTGAGTTGAGCTTTAAATTCTGCATGGGACATGACCCGCGAGAGCTTCGAGAGCATTTCCAAATGATCAGGCGTCATGCGGGGGGAGGCGGCATCCAGCGGTATTAGATCCATCTCCGGATAGTTTTTCTGAATAATGCGATAGAAGCGAATCGCTGATAGGATGCGCCACAACATCGCGACACCCATGCCCGACCGCTTACTGAACTGTTGTAGCCATTCTGTAAATGATCGTGCACCCTCCGTGGCCCAGTATTGGGTAGTGGCAGCTTGATCAAGCATGTGACCTAGGGTTGGCCAAGGTATTTGTCCGCCTCTTCCAATGTTGGCGAGGCTTTCGAGACCCGCTTTGGTCTTTGGCTTGGCCTTCATATACATGTTACTATAGTATACTATATTATAATATCAATGCCTTGAACCTGAATTTTCTCTGCCATAACGAACGAGCGGATCCCGGCGACATAGCCACTCTGGTGACATCAGCCCTGAGGAGTTCGAAACGACTCACAAATACCAGCGGCAGGGTATCCACTGAATCTTGGGAACTCCATACTGCTGGTTTTTGACTTTCCTAACATTCTGAATTCAATAGTGGATTTATGCTTGTGGATATCCGTCAGATACAATCGCGTTTTGTTTCCCGTATTTGCCCTTTTACGAGACACAAAATTTTCTGCGTACCGCGCGGCATAGGAGAGAAATTTGGGCTATGACATGTGGCATTTTCCATAAATCATGTCTTCAGAAATCGCAAGAAATTTCAATAACATAGACTACGGCCACAAATAAACCCTCAGGTTCAACTCCTGGCGGGCCCACCTCGAAGTCATTTTGCACAGCTTGTTTGTGCGAATCAGCATAGTTTGGCCGCTTTGAACCAGCATAGTTTGGCCAAAGCGGCTAAACTACGGTGATTCGGACACGTAGCAGACTTCTGGCGGCGCCAGCCGAGCGAACACATCGAGCGGATCACTATCGGCGTCGATCTGGTCTATTGCGGAAGAACGGTGGGGTTAAGGTGGGTGATGGTGCGGGTGAAGCCTAAAATGAGCACGGGGTAACCCTATAAACTCCGCACATGGAAATCTACCATGCAATTCTTCACCACTCTGTTTCTGGCCTTCCTGCTGAGCGCCTGCACCTTCGCTGGCGACCAAACCTTAGGCGACCAAACCTTATCACACAGCCAACCAGCCGCCACCCAAGCCTTGTCGGACAGCCCACCCGCCGCCGCCAGTTCAACCCCCGCATCTTCGCAGACGCTTACCGCGGTGGCCCCTGCCCATCCGGATCTGTATAGCAACTGGGTGGATGACGAGCATGACCCTATCGAACAGGACCTAAGGGATAAAGGGTTCACGGACGCCGATTTCGCGCAATGGGCTCCCTTTGTCATGGCACACAACAAAGCCTCGAGCGATTTCTGTGACAACTGCTACGTACCCAGCGTAGATGAACTGATCGGATGGAAGAAAAGTGGCCTTTCGCCGGCCCTGGCCAGCCAACTGGTCGCTGCCGGTTTCCAGGATCCGGCGGAGGCGCGCCAGGTCGCTCCGTATTTTGTGAAGCAGTGTAAAGGCAGGCTTTACGATCTGAATAACGTGAGCCCCTATTCAGTCACCAGGAAATGCTTCTACCTTGATGGCTATGCCGTGGTCCAGCTCCTGGATGAACACCAGGCGCTCGCGTCCAATGACAACCAATCTCCCGCGGCGCTGGGAATGAGTGGCGGGCTGGCAGAGCTGGCGCAGATGGCGTTCAGAGAGCACATCGTGCTGCTGCAATACCGGAGCGACGCACCCAACGAAGGTACCCCTGTTCATGTGCTGGTGGTAGGAGCCGGCGCATATAAATACACCGCCACCTCCGGAGCGTTGATGACGGCCGCGAAGATGCGGGTTTTGTTGGATCTCGATGCAGACAGTGGGAGCTAGATTGGTCGGTCATGCGGTGACAAAGAATTAGCGGGTACGGAACGGCCAGGCCCAGACGGTGATTGAGACGCGTAGGTGGATGTTCAAGCCGGTGCAGGTGAATCACACTTAGATGGCCCAAGTACGCGATACAGCGAAATTGAAGATGACTTGACCGTAACCACTTAACGTGCTGGCCTGGTGCCCATTGAAAATAAGTCATGCCCCGCTAATACCTATTACACCACCAATCGTTCCCAGTAACAGACCTTCGAAGGTCCCGAACCAAAGCTAGCGATGTCCGTAAACGTTCGTCTCTTGGACACTTCTAGTTAGACCAAGAAAGCGTATCGACCGGCTCATTTAATTGCATTTGGTGCCGGCGGAGGGAGTCGAACCCCC
>Ga0307373_10005681_pt1 | contig 20245 bp, 15 predicted proteins | sample OX2MG_FD_202534 | JGI IMG/M metagenome (GOLD analysis project Ga0307373, IMG submission 202534) | Soil microbial communities from Risofladan, Vaasa, Finland - OX-2 | ecosystem: Environmental > Terrestrial > Soil > Coastal area > Acid sulfate soil | place: Finland: Risofladan, Vaasa | collected...
CGGTGCTGCGCTCGACCTTGTCGGGCTCGGCCTGCTCATCGGTGTGGCCTGCTTCACTCTGCGACGTTTTCTGGCCTTCCGCCGTCAGCGGACAACAGCGACGTGCGGTAGCACCACGGCGCCGGTTGGGAATCACAGGTCGCAGCCGGCGGTCGTCCCCGTCGACCTGTTCTTTGCCCTGGTTGGTTGCACCATTTTGCTCTGGCCGATCATCCTCGTGGCGAGCCGTGTCCAGGGTGGTGTGGGTGACTATCGGTATGGCTTCATCGTCATTCCACCGCTGTGTCTCATCGCGGCGCACCTCCTCAACCGATTCAGGTTGAGCCTGATCGGAGTGGGTGCGGCTGTCGCAGTCACGGCGGTCGTCGCTTCCAGCTGGACGGGTGGTTTCACCGCATATCACCAGAGCGTCTCCTACAAGCCGATTGAGAAGGTCCTGATTCGGGAACATCGCACCCATGTATTTGCCAGCTACTGGATCGCCTACACCCTCAGCTTCTTCTCGGGCGAGACGATCACCGCTTCGGCGGTGCCGGTGGCACCCGGGGATCCCCTGGTCCGTGACCTCGCATTCCAGGAGCTGGCGATGGCTACTCCTGGCTCGACGTATGTCGTATTTGCCAACTTCGGTCTGGACTCGACCCTCCGCTCGTACGTTCGCAGTCACCACGTCGGAACTCGCCAGGTCGTCAATGGTGTAGCCGTTTACAGATTCAATTTCCGGATCGCCCCAGGCGAGATCCCGAAGCTCTACGGCGCGTTTTAGGAAGTCGAACGGGTCCGCAGCATCACGCGGAGTCGCACCGTACGCCGCGAGGCTCAGGAGCGTGCCTGCCTGTTGCCGCCGACCCCGGCCGCTTCGGCGAGCACCTCGGCCACCCCAGCCGCGACGGTGTCGGGCGCGAACAGCCGTTCCGCCTCGGCGCGTGCGCTCGCTCCGAGCCCAGCGGCTCGCGGCCCGCGCAGGGCCGCCATCGCACTGCGCACCGCGGCTTGGAGGGCCAACGGCTCGGCGCAGCAGTACCGCCAGCAGCAATCCGCCGACACCTGTTCGGTCGCGCCCACCTGGTCACTGGAGACGACCGGCACACCCGAAGCCATCGCCTCGGCCGCGACCAGCCCGAACGGTTCGTAGGTGCTGGGTTGGATGAACAGGTCGGCCGAATCCATCTCGGCCCGCACCTCGTCGGGATTCAGTGGTCCGATGTAGGTGGCGATGCGAGGGTTGAGGGCCGACAGGAGCGGACGGTAATCGGACCACAGAGTCGGGCCGCCGGCCAGACGCAGCTCGACCTTGGTTCGCTGATCGTCGAGGTCATGCGACAGGCGCACCAGCTTCTCAATGCCCTTGCGTGTCGAAATGCGTCCGATGAACAGAATTCGCAGCGGTTCACCCGGCTGCGGGTGTCGAGGCCGTGGTCGGAACGTCTGGAGCGCGACAGGGTTGGGCACCACCCGGATCCGGGCTGGGTCAACTCCGTAGTCCGACGACATCAGCTCGGCGAACGTGGTGCTGATCCCGATGACCCGGTTGGCCAGCCGTATGTCACGGGATTGCCGCCGGGCCCGCGCGCCGAGCAGGGCAGGAACCAGTATTCGCCGGTGGACCGGCTCGCAGGTGGCGACCAGGGGCCGCTCCTCGCGCCACGCCCGGAGCTCTCCCGCTATGTGGACCTGAGGGTGCACCACCAGGGGAGGCAGTTCTTGCAGCGCCGATCGGTAGCCGAAGACTTCAATCGTCGAGAACTGGTACACGACGTCGTACGCCTGCCGGCGGTTCGCCTCCATCATTGCGGATCCGAGCCTTCGGCGGGCCCGGGCACGGGCCGCCAGAAGCGTGGCGAAGGAACTCAGTTGGTTCCGGCTGTACCAGCGGTCCCGCTGCCAGGACGGGCTCTGAGCCACCACCCGTCCACCCGGGAGTCGCTGCAGCTCGATTGCTATGTGCTGTGGCTCGAAATCCAGATAGAGATCGATTTCGTGACCCATTTTGGCGAGGCCTTCCACAATCAACCACGCCGCCCCGGGCACCCCACCGCTGCCGGGCTCAGGAGCAGAACCGATGTAGGCGATCCTCACCGCGGATTTAGGGGGCCGCCTGGCGCCCTCCAACAGGTCCGGGGTGTGCTCAGGGGGGAGTGGGGGGCTGCGGGCGGAATGCCGGCGCTCTGGGTCACCTCCGGACCTCTCCACATCCATGCGAAGGTACCGGAACGACGCGAGAGCAACAAGGCGCCATCGGGCGACGCGATTGAAGGGCGCGCACTCGGGCGTACCCAGGGTGTGTCCGACTATGACCCGACTGCAGCACGTGAGTGTGCTCAAGGCGCGGTCAGTTCGGCAGGTCGATCTTCGGTGGAGCGAGGCTAACGTCTGGGCGGTGAGCGACCCGGTGGTCCGCGTTTCGGTGGTCGTTCCGACGCACGATCGGGTCGAACGGATGGTCCGTCTCCTCAATGCGCTGGCCGTCCAGGACATCGGGGAGCTCTTTGAGGTGGTCGTCGCCGATGACCGGTCGGGCGATGACACCGTGGACCGGTTGCGGGCACGGCCGCCGGCACCCGCCTTCCGGCTCGTGATCCTCCCGTCTGAGGTCAACACCGGACCGGCCGGGGCGCGCAACCGGGGCTGGCGTTCGGCTCGGGGCGAGCTGATCGCCTTCGTCGACGACGATTGCGTGCCCGACCCGGGGTGGCTGGCCAATCTCGTGGCGGGGCTGGATGCGGCCGACATCGCGGTCGGCCGGACCAGACCCCCCGACGACCAGCTGCACCTGATCGGCCCGTTCAGCAGCTACCTCGACATCGGCCACAACCGGACCTTCTCCACCTGCAACATCGCCTACCGGCGACCTGTCCTCCAAGAGCTGGGAGGGTTCGACGCCGCCACCTTTGTCTGGCCCAACGGTGAGGACACCGACCTGGGGCTGCGCTCCGTCAAGGCGGGCTTCCGGGACCGCTACGTTCCCGAGGCCCTCGTCTGGCATGACGTCGTCCCTTCCGATTTCCGGCCACACCTTCGCCGGATGCGGCGTCTGGAGGGCATCGTCGCCCTCGTGTCGCGCCATCCTGAGGCGCGCGGCAACCTGGGCGGCGGAGTGTTCCTGCGTTCGGTGGACAAGGCGGTCCTGCTGGCCTGGGCGGCGGCGCTCGGATTGCTGCTACGGCCCCGGCGCGCCACCAGGGCCTGCGCCGTAGTCGCGGGAGTGCTCTACGTCTGGCAGTTCGATCGTGCGCACTACCGGGCGAGGTCGAGGGGGGAGTGGGCCACCGCGGTCCCTCTGGGCTTCGTCGCCGACAGCTGGGCCGTCATGATCATGATCCGAAGCTCCGCTCGTCACCGGACCCTCCTCCTTTGACCCGCACAGTTCACCCCGGGTGGAAAGTCAGAGGTACTTGTACACCTCGTTGCGGATGGACTTTATGAAGCGTGCCTCGGAGAATGTCGCCGCATGACGGGAGATGACCTTGCGGTCCAACGTCCCCTCGTTCAGCAGGGCGATGGCATCGCAGATGGATTCCGCCTTCAGGTCGGGGAAGTGGTAGCCGGTGCGGCCGTCGCAGACGGTGTCCAGGTAGCCGCCGTAGCGCAGGGCAAGCGTCGGCTTGCCGAATGTGGCGGCCTCCAGGGGCGTCAACCCATAGTCCTCGTGCGCCGGTGCGATGAGGGCCGCGCAGTGCTGGTAGTACCAACGCAAATGGGCGTCTGAGATCCGGCCGGTGAACTGCACATTTGCCGGCGCGTTGTGGCGGAGTTGCTCAAGTTGCGGTCCTCCGCCCACCACCACGAGCTTCTTGTCCGGCATGTGCTCGAACGCCTCGGTGACGCTCCCGACGTTCTTGTAGGGCATGAGGCGTGAGACGATGAGGAAGAAATCACTCGGCCTGGTTCCCAGCGGTGGTTCTGACCGGCCGTCGACGGTGCAGGCGGGCGGGGGGGACAGGAGCGTTGACGTGCGCTTGTAGCGCTCCTCCACCTCGGTGGCCGTGACGGTCGAATTGACGAAGTAGCGCTCAGCCGTCGATGCGGCCGCGACATCCCAATTACGCAACGTGGAGCCGAGCATCTTGACCATCCGATGCGAAAGACGCGAGGAGTGCAGGCGCTCGTAGGAGGGGATGCCCCGCTGGAGCAGGCGCGACGAAGAGCTCATCTTGAAGTAGTCGTTGGGCTTGTAGAGCCAGCGGGCGGTGCTGTGGCAGTAGACCAGTTTCGTCCCATCCGTCTTCACGCCGTGGGCCCATCCGCTCGAGCTACAGATGACCACCTTGGCGGGCACATGCATGCTTGAGAAGGTATGGGGCAGGAAGGGGAACGTCAGCCGGTAATGGTGGCGCAGGAAGTGAGAGCGGTTGATGGGCGAGGTGCGGATGTCCAGATCCTGGAACTCGCTGAAAGTGGAATCAGGCTCGTACACCGACGTGTAGATGGGGGCGTCGGGAAAGGCATGGTGCAGCGAGAGCACCACCCGCTCGGCTCCGCCCGTCTGGGCCAGGTAGTCATGGACGATGGCAACCTCGTGCGCCGGCCCACCAGTGGCCTTGGCTACGTATCCGGTGTCCTGTCTGAGAGGTGCGCTGTCAATAGTCAAGTTTGTGTACCAACTCCAGGACCCAGAGCTTGTGACCGCCAACCAAGTGTGTCGCCTCCTCAGGCGGTTTTAGCCCCCATGACTGTACACGGAGACTGGGGAAGGGATTGAGGATCCACCCTCACCCATGGTCGGTCAGTCCGGCTCCATGGCTAGGGAACGGGCGTGGCAGCCTCACCATACGGTGCGCCGTCGCATAGGTGGATTGCCGGCATCAGGCCGGCCTCCGACCAGGTTCAGAGCGGACGCCGCGACCGTCCGGCCGGCGGTGCCACCCCGGTGACCGGCGGCCTCTCCGGGAGCGGTGGCGGAACCGCCGCCATGGGCTCGTCCATGGCTTCTACCTGCAGGTTGCCGTAGCCGTAGCCATAGCTGAAGGTGGCGGGGGCATCCCGCAGTTCGAACTTGTTCAGGACGACGCCCAGCAGGCGGGTCTGGTTGCGGGTCAGCAGGTCCTTGGCCTTGATCACAGCCTCAATTGAAGTCCGGCGCGACTCGGTCACCAGGACGGCACCGGCGGCCATGCGCCCGATGACCAGCGTGTCGGCCACCGGGAGGACCGGAGGGGTGTCGAGGAGCACCAGATCCGCCTGCTTGGCCAGACCCTCCAGGAGGCGCTGGGTGCGCCCGCTGCTCAGGAGCTCGGTTGGATTGGCCACCGGTGGCCCGGTGGAGAGGAAGTAGAGGCCCCGCGTCGCCTGCCCGGGGGTGACGGGAAGGCGGATGTACTGAATGGACTCCTCCAGGCTCCGCCGGTTCAGGAGCACATCGGAGACGCCGAACTCGTTGTGCGCCCCCACCAGCCTGTGCGCATCGGGATGGCGGAGGTCCAGGTCCACCAGCACCACACGCGTTCCGGCCGAGGCGAATGACAGGGCCAGGTTGCTGCACATCGCCGTCTTTCCCTCGTTGGGGCTCGGGCTGGTGAAGATGACGGTGGGGCGTTCGAGGTCCACGAGGGCCACACCGAGGTTCGATCTCAGGATCCGTAGCGCCTCCTCAAAGGACGTACGCTCGTCACGGTAGGTCGCCGAGGTGTCGGAACCCTTCTGCCACCAGCGACTGGCCATCAGTCGTCCACCGTCTGGGATCGCGCCACCGAGCCGATCCGCCTCGTGTCGAGTTGCAGCGTGTCGAAGCGCGGGACGATGCCGAGCACGACCAGTCCGACCCTGTTCTCCAGCTCCTCCGGGCTCTTAATGGTGATGTCGAGGTAGTCCAGGGCCAGCACGAGAAGCACCGCGATCACGAGCCCGAACAGGCCGCCCAATTCGACCTTCTTGGCCACCCCGGTGGAGTTGCGCGCGGCCGACGTGGCATCCTGGAAGACGTAGGCCGGCTCATTGGGCACCAATCCCTGGGAACCGGTGCCGGCAGCGGTCCCGGTTCCCTGATAGTTGGCGATCTGCGAGACGAAGGCGTTGCTCACGCCGTTGGCCAGACGCACGGCAACGCGCTCGTTGGGGTCGCTCACCGAGACGTCGATCAGATTGGTGCCCGGGATGACGAAGGTCGACGTCGATGCGGCGACCTCTCCGGCATAGCGGTTGGTGTGCGTCTTTGAGATTGCCTTCTGCGCGATTAGCTCGGGATCATCTGTGCGAAGGTGGCGACCACCTCGTTCAGCCCGGCCTGAAGCTGGAGCTGCGCCTGGTTGGCATTGATATTCAGACTCCCCACGTAAATCTGGGCCGTCGCCGTATAGACCACGGTCCGGGACGTGGTGAAGTAGCCCACCACCATGCCGACGATGAGGGCCACGACGACCAGCGCTCTCCGCTGGCGGACAAGTTCGAAGTACCGGCGTATTTCCATGGTTTCCCAGCAGGTCACGGTACACCGGCCGCTACCAGCCAGGAGTTCAGGCGTGGCATACCCTGCCCGCCGACCCCATCAATTCAATCTGCGCATGGAGCTGCAACTGCACGCCGACGTGCCCCTGGTGGGCACCGTGTCCCGATTGGCAACCCAGGGCTCCGGAGGACTTCGTACGCATCTGTGCCGAGGTCCTCGGTTCCCAGCCCGACGTGTACTTCGAGCTCATCGATGCCGGGCAGCTCCAGAGAGACGTCGATGCGGCCGTGCGAAGTTTGGGCATTAAGAGCGCGCGCCATTAGGCGACGGCCATGGACTCCCATCTTTTGGCCCACTTGACCAGCTTGACGGTGATGATCAGGGCAACGGCCAGGGCGAATTGGGCCAGACGATGAGCGGTGAACCGGTCCGTATTTCTCCTCATCTGGCCGAAGTTGCTGAGCCAGGAGTTGGTGCGCTCGACCGGCCACCGCAATCCCATGGGCTGGTGCTTGGAGCCAGTAGCTGACCCCCGTTTGCGCTTCTTGGCGATCATGGTGTCGGTGATGCCGCGTTCGACGAGTCGGGTGCGGGTGAGCTCGGAGTCGTAACCGCGGTCGAGCCAGAGGGTCTCGACGTCGGCGAGCAGACCGCGTACCTTCACGTCGTCCAGCGTCGGCGCCAGCAGGATGGAGTCGTTGCGGTTGGCTCCCTCGATGACCCAGCCGATCGGCACCCCGTTGGCGTCTGTGGCGATCGACCACTTCCATCCTGTCTTGCCCCGGTCAGTCGGGTTGGGCCCGGTTCCCTCCCCGCCCATCGGCGCCTTGTGCAGCGACCCGTCGATCGACACCTCGGAGAGATCGAGTCCGATCACCTTGTCGAAAGCCTTGATGGCTTCTTCGACAAGGTGCTGGAACGCACCGGCAGCGACCCACTCGTCACGGCGTCGCCGCAGGGTGGTCTCGCCTCCCTTTCCCAGCCTTCCGGCCACGTCCCACGAGCACCCGGTGACCAGGCGGAACAAGATGGCCTCGAAGCAGTCGCGGTCCGAGATCCTTGGTCTATGACAGCCGAGCGGGTGGTTGGTGTGACCGCGTTTGGGCAGGTAGGCGGCAAAAGACTGCCAGACGGCATCGACGACGGTGGGATTGAGTGCAAGCATGGGACCTCCACTGGTTCGTTGGTGTTGGGACACAGCCGGATCATGTCCGGTCCGACACAACGACCGGTGGACCTTTCTCCCTGGTCAACGGCGGTCCACCTCCGACGCAGGTCCGGCCGTGACAATGGCCTCCAACAGGAGGTGGTCATGGCCAAGATCAGACGAAACGAACCGTGCCCTTGTGGGAGTGGGAGCAAAGCCAAACGTTGCTGTGAGGCTCCGCATGCCTACGTTGACGTCCGCGTTCTGCCCCTCGACCTTTGCCAGAACGTCGTCAACGACCTGCCGGGAACCACGCAGGCCGAGATGCGAGCCCTGTTCGACCAGCTGGTCTACCTGCCCGCCGTCGACGCGTCACTCCAGGTGCGCTTGCCCGGCATGATCACCGCCGACATGGACCGTGCCACCAATGCCCTCCGGGAGGACCTCGGCACGGCATTCGACGACGCCCTCGGCAGAGTCGTGCCCGCCGTCGACACACTGGAACGTCGGATCGAACTTGCTCAGGCGGTCATCGCACTCCGGGACCAGGGGCGCATACCCGTGAAGCTTGCCGCTGTGGCCGTCCTCGAACTCGACCGCAAGGAGTCAGTGTTCTTTCTGTCCTCTGTGGCTGAATCGCTCGCTGCGCTTGCAGGCAGCGAGACAACCCCTACTGGGCTGCTCACTGCCACGAGATAGCGACCGACCCCATTATCCAGGCGCCAATCGACCACCTATTGGCGCCCGCTCTTAGCGGTGATCGGCACCCAAGTCCGGCACGGTGGGATCGGTGGCCGTAATGGGGTTCCGGGCGGAACGTTCGAGCGTGATGCCAGCGGGCAATCCTTCGACCTTCCAGCGGTCCTTGCTCACGTCGATCGACAACTTGCTTCCGGCCAACTCAATCCGATCGACCCGGAGTGGAAGCAGCCGATCGGGGACCGCCGGATCACACCAGACCTTCCCGAAGGGCACCCAGGGGTCGAAGCGCAGGAGGCTGCGCAGGAGGTAGAGGGGGGTTGCCGCGGCCCAGGCTTGGGGTGAGCACGAAGTCGGGTACTCAATCGGGACGTTGAACTCCTTGCGGTCGAAACCACAGAACAATTCGGGCAGTCGACTGAGCATCATTTCGGAAGCGTCGAGCAGTGCGATGACGATGCGCTGCGCCTCGGCAACGAAGCCGTAACGCATCAGACCGGCCGCGAGGATGGCGTTGTCGTGGGGCCACACGGAGCCGTTGTGGTAGCTCATCGGGTTGTAGGCACCCATGTTCGCCCCCAGCGTGCGCACCCCGAAGCCGGTGAACATCTCGGGACCCAATAGATGACGGGCGACCGACGCTGCCTTGTCCTCGTCGATGATGCCGGTCCACAGGCAATGCCCCATGTTGGATGTCAATGCGTCAACCGGGCGTTTCTGTGCGTCGAGGGCCACGGCGAAGTAGCCCCGGTCGGCCAGCCAGAAGGCCTCGTTGAATCTCCTCTTGAGCGTCGTCGCCCGCTCCAACCAATGACCGACCAAGTCGGCCTGGCCCGCCTCCCGGGCGAAGTGGGCGCGGGCGAGAAATGCCGCGTAGGCGTAGCCCTGTACCTCGGCCAAGGCGATCGGGGGCTCAGCCAGACTCCCCGAAGCGAAGTTGATGCCGTCGAAAGAATCCTTCCAGCCCTGGTTGACCAGTCCCCGATCGGTGGCCCGCTGGTATTCGATGAAACCATCTCCGTCACGATCGCCTGATTGCTCTATCCAGTCCAACGCTCGGTCGGCGTGCGGGAGAAGCGCGTCCACGTCTGAGGTCGCCAGCCCCCAACGCCGCAGTTCGCCCAGCAGCATCACGAACAACGGCGTGGCGTCGATACTGCCGTAGTAGATGTTGGCACCGCCCAGGGCCAATTCGGAATCGAGCCCTGATCGCACTTCGTGGAGAATGCGACCCGGCTCCTCTTCGGTCAGCGGATCGGACTTGCTGCCCTGCAGGTACGCCAATGTCTGCAGCGTGCCAAGGGCAACAGAGGGATCGAAGGGGAGAAGCATCCAGCTGGTCAGTAGTGAGTCGCGACCGAACAAGGTCATGAACCAAGGGACTCCGGCCGCCACCACGACGCGATCCGGAAAGTCGGGGTCGAAGATGCGCAGGGCGCCCAGGTCCTCGGCACTGTTGTTCAACAGGGAGCTCAGGCGTTCTTCGGGTGTTTTCACCAACGGTGCGGCCTGCCGCCAGGCCGCCAGGCGGGCCGCGGGTTGGCTGGTCTCAACGGGCTGGCCCGGTCCGTAACGGGACGGGACCTCGGTGCCGTCGAGCACCGGCACCACCTGGACACTTACAGTGACATCCGACCGGGCCGGCACCACCAAATGCCACATGATCTGTCCGGAGACTGCCTCGGCCGAGTTGTCACCGGTCACGGTGACGGCGCGCATGTCGGCTCCTTGTCGGAAACTCATCGACACGGAAGATTCCGTTGTGCTGCGCTCAATTCCCTCGCGACTCTTGGCCCGGCCTTCCTTGACCTCGAACAAGCCGGCGAAGTCGGCATCGACTTCGAGGACCATTGCGACGGCGCTCGTCTCAATTCCGAGGTTGCGCAGCACGATGTCCTCGCGCATGCCGTTGCCGACGTAGCGGTGGCGTACCACCAGGAGGGTGCTGTCGGCGGTACCCACCCTCGGTGGCCTCCGGGCGACGAAGACTCCGGCGTAGGGTGCCGGATACTGCGCTCCCAACGGATCAAGCGGAAGCCCGCCAATGGTCAGTTGGAAGCGACTGAGGAACCGGGTGTCGCGGTAGAACAGGCCCTGTTCGGCGCCCGGTCGGATATCCCCGGTCCGGCCACAGATGCAGAAGCTGACACCTTCCACCAAGGTCACCGTCCCCGCCGCGGCAACGCTGGGCGCCCCACCGAAGGCCCACGCTTGGGTCACCGGTCAGCCGCCTTCAGCCGCACGAATCGACGTCAGCGCTCGCCCCTGACCCGGAAGACACGGCGACGGAGGATGCCCCCGTGCCGATGGAGGGCGCTTGAGGATCAGCGTCCGGAACATCCGTGCCAGTGATCGCCCGTCGGTAGACCGCGATGTGTTCGACCACCATGCGGCGGGAGGAGAAGCGCCGTTCGGCCACGGCCCGGCAATGGCGCCGGTCGAGCACTTCGACCCGGCCCAGGGCTCGCACCAGCGAGTCGTGATCGTGACAGATGAAGCCAGTCTCCCCTTCGGCGACGATCTCGGGTGCCGATCCACGATCGGTGGCCACGACCGGGGTGCCGCAGGCCAGCGCTTCAATCATGACCATACCGAACGGTTCCTCCCACCGGATCGGATTGAGCAGGCAGACGGCATCCTTGAGAAGATCGTACTTCTCCTCGCGGTTCAACTCCCCGACGTACTCAATGTCGCCTCCGATTCCCCCCGCCACGCACGTGTTGAAGTACTCGCGTTCAGCCGGCTCGGACATTTTGGCGGCAATCCGGAGAGGGATCCCAGCGGCCCGGGCCGCAGCGATCGCACCTTCGATTCCCTTGTCCGGGTGCATCCGCCCGAGGAACGCGGCATACCCACCGGATCCGGGACCGAACGGGATCCTCTCGACATCGACACCGTGGTGGATCACGGCGGCGATCGGCAGGTCATCTGCGGCCGAAGCCTGTTGTCTGGAGATGGCGATCACCGGCGTCCCCTTGGATGCGATGGCCCGGTAGACCGGGGTCAGTACCTCGTTGAACGGACCGTGGTTCGTCGTCACGACGGGAGGGCTGACGATCCCCGGCGCATACAGAGGGCCCACCACGGTGTGGTCGTGAATGACATCGACATCGCCCAACATGTCATAGGCACCGATCACGTGGCAGACCTCGTCGGCGGCACCGCCCTTGCCGACACCCAACGAATTGGGGAACACCCACTTACGAGTGACGGGACAGGAGGCATCGCCCGTCGTGAAAAGCACGACGTCGACCCCGGCCGCGGAGAGGCCCCGGGCCAGTATGTCGAGGACGTTCTCGGTGCCCCCGTAAGCCCTGGGCGGGACCGGCAACCAGGGTGGTGCAATGATCCCGACCCGCAGGGCGGGCGCAAGTTCATCCGACCCGGACGCCGGAGACGGAAGCCGGACCATGGCGCCATCGTGCCTGGCCCGACGTTCCATGCCCAGAGCCTAGGTCCGATCCTCAGGCGCTCCGTTGGTCCCCGCACTGTGGACTTTGGGCCCTTGCCGGATGGCCCCCACGCGCCGAAGATTGGACACATGTGGATCGACGAACGGGGATCAGAGGTCCTCACGGCACCTGAGTGTCATCGCCTGCTGGCGGTCGGGGCCGAGGAGCACCGCCACGGGCATCTCGGTATCTCCCAACCCGGGGCGCCGATCGTGCTGCCACTGAACTATGCGGTACACGGCACCGATGTGCTGGTGCAGATCGGAGAAGGCGTGTTCGAACGGGTGGAGTCCCAGCTGGTGGCCTTCCAGGTCGATGGCGCCTCCGCTGCTCCCGGGACGGGAGGGCCCCCTCCGCAGATATGGAGCGTGCTCCTGCAGGGGCTCGCCGTCGAGGAGAGCCAGGACGTGCCCGGCGAGCACATCCCGCACCCCCAGGTGGCGATCCCCGGGGAACGACTGGTCCGCATACGCGCCGACGTGGTGACCGGCCGTCGGTTCTCCTCCCGGCCGGTTCCGGAACGTCCGTCGTGACTCACGAGTCCCGACCACCCGTCCCGATGGTGGGATTGTCCGAGACGGTACCCACCCGGGCCGCCGAGGCACTGTCTCACCGGCGTCGTCAGCCTACGGCGGCCGATCCGTTGCTGGCCAGGTAGTCGGCGTCGCCGGCGTAGGCGGCCGAGTAACTCGTCGGAGATGCGCTCAGGAGCCCGAGCTTGACCGTGCAGGTTGCGGCGCCGGAGCTGCTGGTGGTGGCGCTGCAGGTGCCGCCGCCGTTGTTGGCGGTGAACGCGACCGCCTGACCGGCCACGGCCCCGTTCGTCGCCGCTGAGGTGAGCGTGGCCGTCATGGTGACGGACCGGGACAGCAGGCTGCTCGTGACGCTGGTCCGGGCCGCGGCCAGATTCGTGGGAGCCGGGGACACCTGCAGGGCAACCGTCGCCGCACTGGGCTCGAAGCTCGACCCCTGACCAGAGTAGGTGGCGGTGACCTGGTGGCTCCCGGGAGCCAGGCCCGACAGGGAGGCGACCGCCACACCGGTGCTGGGTGCGACCGCGACGGGCGAGCCCACGGCCGTACCGTCCACGCTCATCTGCACGGTCCCTCCGGAAGGGTTCGGGCTGACGGTCGCGGTGGCTGAAACGGTCTGGCCGAACATCGGTGCACTCGGGGAGAGCGACAGTGCGGTGCTGGTGGCCATGGGGGTGGTAGCAGGGGACGTCGGTCCGGGCGAAGCCGAACCCCCGAACAGGGCCTCAAAGGTGCTCAGGGCGTTGGGGAACTGGCCATCGGTCAGGGCGTGGTACTCGCCGGGCGCCTGGTCGGCGTTGAGGTAGCTGGTGAAGGCCACGTTGTTCGAGGCGATCCACGAGGCCATCTGGTTGACGAAGTAGGGATCATCGCCCAACCCGTGTCCGTCGGATCGGAGGGACACACCCCACTCGGGAAGGGTCAGCGCTTTGCCGTGGGCCGATCCGAAGCCGGCCAACCAATTCATGCCGTCGGGCATGGTGGTGAGGTCGTTCCAGGCCACCTGGGGGGTCTGCGGGGAGTTCCACGTCTGGTCGTAGCGGTCGAGGCCGACGTAGTCGACATAGGCGTCCCCGGGGTAGGCGTCGTTGATGTTCCAGGAGATCCACCCACCGCTCGGGTTCCAGTCGAACTTGAAGTTGGCGCCGGCCACCGCCCGCATTGCCGTCACGATCTGCTGCCAGTACGTGGCGAAATTCGCGGCGTCCGTGTTGTTGGACACCGACCAGGCGAACCAGGCGCCGTCGAACTCCCAGCCCAGCCGCAGCACGGCATTACCGAACCCGGCATTGACGAGCGTGTGAGCCAAGGTCGTGAACGAGCTGTTGTACGTTCCCTTCGCCCCGTTGGCCAGGGTGCCCGCCGGGTTCCCGTTGCTATCCGTCGGGATCATGGGTACGCCCAGGACGAGTTGGCAGCCCGACCCCTGCCAGGGCCCGAGGAGCCACGACAATTGCTGCGCGTCCGACATCCCCGCGAAGCCCCCGTTGCCCGGAAGGTAGTCCGACGCCAGCGTGACGCGGGCACCGGTCGTGGTGGCGAAATCGGCCACTCCCTGGGGGGCGGCGGCACCGGCGTAGACACCCATGGGCGGGCTGGCCGGCGTGGCGCTGCACGCCCGGGTCGGACTCGACGTCGCCCCGGCTGGGTGCAGTGCGCCACCTCCGGTGGACACGAAGCTGACCGCGAGAACGAGGACGGCACCGAACAAGTGGCGCCGTACCCTTGTGCCCTCCTTCATCCTCACCTCCGCTATGTCCCTGTGCTGCCCCGGAAACGCCTCGCCACCAGGTTCCTTGCGGGATACCTTCCCCCCCTCGCTCCCGCTCACCCCGGTCCGTGCCTGAAGCCCCCATTTCCCGGGGGTTTCATGATGTTCCACTCAAAGCACCACCCCCGGCGTGCACGTCGCGGGCCGGTCGGCAAAGGTGGGGCATGGCACGCACCGGTCGGACGGGCACACCCGAGGTCTTCGCCCCGGCGATCCTCGGCCCGCTGACCCTGAAGAACCGCATCATCAAGGCCGCCACCTTCGAGGGAGTGATGCCGGGTGGCCGGGTCACGGACGAGTTGATCGCCTTTCACCGCCGGGTCGCCGCCGGGGGGGCGGCCATGACCACGGTGGCCTACCTGGCCGTCTCACCCGAAGGCCGTACCGATCGCCACTGCCTGCAGCTCGACGGGGAGTCCCTTCCCGGCCTGCGGCGGCTGACCGACGCGGTGCACGCCGAGGGGGCTGCGGTGGCGGCCCAGATCGGGCACGCCGGCCCCGTGGCCAACGCCCGCTCCAACCGGGTCCCCTCACTTTCCCCTTCGGGTGGATTCACGCCCCTGGGCAATCGCCTACGCGCGGTTGATGCGGCGGGGATAGAGCGGATCACCGAGGACTACCGGCGCGCCGCCGCGGTGGCGGTCGAGGCCGGCTTCGACAGCATTGAGGTGCACGTGGGGCACAACTACCTCCTGAGCGCCTTCTTGAGCCCCAAGCTCAATCGCCGCGGCGATCTTTTCGGAGGCAGCGTGGAGAACCGGTCCCGCTTCGCCCGCCAGGTGCTGCGGGCCGTGCGCCAGGCGGCGGGTGACAAGGTGGCCGTGACAGCCAAGCTCAACATGGCCGACGGCGTGCCCGGAGGTCTGTGGCTGGACGACAGCGTGGAGGTGGCCACGCTGTTCGAGTCCGACGGGGTGCTCAACGCCATTGAGCTGACCGGTGGGAGCTCGTTGGCCAACCCGATGTACCTCTTCCGCGGCGAGGTGCCCCTGCGGGAGTTCGGCGCCACCCTGCCGGCTCCGGTGCGCCTCGGCTTCAGGTTCGTCGGGGCCCGTTTCCTGCGCGCCTACCCCTTTGAGGAGGCGTTCTTCCTGCCTTACGCCCGCCAGTTCCTGGCCGCCCTGTCGCTCCCCCTCATCCTCCTCGGCGGCATCACCGAGCTGGCCACCATTGAGGCGGCATTGTCCGAGGGCTTCGCCTTCGTGGCCATGGCCCGGGCCCTGCTGCGCCAGCCCGATCTGGTGGCGCGTATGCAGGCCGGTTCGTCGTCCACCTCGCTGTGCATCCACTGCAACAAGTGCATGCCCACCATCTACTCGGGCACGCGTTGCGTCCTGGTCGCCGGAACCTCCGCCCCTACGCGCTGAGCGGGGGCCTGCGTGCCGCCCAGGGCACCGCCTGTTCCAGCTGGCCGGCCAGGGACAGCAGAGTCTCCTCGTCACCGAAGCGGCCGACGAACTGCACCCCGACGGGCAGACCGGCGTCGTTCCAGTGCAGCGGCAGCGAGATCCCGGGTTGCCCGGTGACGTTGAACGGCGGGGTGAAGGGCACGTAGGCGGCGGCGCGGAACAACCCGGCCAGCGGTTCACCCGGAGGTGAGTCGAAGGTACCGAGCGGGGCCGGGGGCTCGCCCAGGGTCGGCGTGAGGAGGACGTCGATCCCCTCGAAGTACTCGGCGATCTGCCGGGTGATCTTCTGGAGCTCCTGCAGCGACTTGAGGTACTGCCCGCCGTTGATGGAGCGGCCCAGCTCAACGAGTGCCCAGCTCAGCGGCTCCACGTCCCCTGCGGTCGCCGGGCGCCCGATCCGCTCCTCCCAGTCGGCCATGGTCCACGCGTTGCCGGCCGCCCACACGTTGATGAAGTGCGCCGTGAAGGCGTCGCCCTCGACGGCCAGCCCTGCCTCTTCCACATGGTGCCCGAGCGACTCGCACACGCTGGCGGCCGCGGTCGCCGCGGCGACGCAGTCCGGGTGCACGTCGCTCCCGGTGGGCGAGGCCGTCATGACCGCGACGCGCAGTGGCCCGGGCGCCGTGCCGGCCGCGGCGGCGAACGAGGCGCCGCGTCGCGGCGGGGCCCAGTAGGGGTCGCCGGGCACCGGGCCCGCGGTGACGTCGAGAATGGCGGCGGAGTCGCGTACCGAGCGGGTCACCACGTGCTCGGCCACCAGCCCGCCCATCAGGTCCCCGTACTGCGGTGCCGTCGAGACACGGGCCCGGGTGGGCTTGAGGCCGACCAGGCCGCAGCACGAGGCCGGAATGCGGATCGATCCCCCGCCGTCGTTGGCGTGGGCCACCGGTACCATGCCCGAGGCGACCGCGGCCGCGGAGCCTCCGGACGAGCCGCCGGTGGAGTGCCCGGTGTTCCAGGGGTTCTTGGTAGCGCCGAATCGCCGTGGCTCGGTGGTGGGCAGAATGCCGAACTCCGGTGTATTGGTCTTCCCGCAGATGACGAAACCGGCCCGGATGAACCGCGCCGTCAGTTCCTGAGTGACGGTGGAGCGGTAGTCGCCGGCGAAGTCCGTCCCCTCGCTGAAGGGCGTGCCGGCCAGCTCGGCACCCAGGTCCTTGAGCAGGAGCGGCACCCCCCGGAAGGGCCCGTCGGGCAACGTTCCACCGGCTTCGGCCCGGGCCCGGTCGAAGAGCTCGTGGATGACGGCGTTGATCTGCGGATTGAGCTTCTCAATCCGGCTAATGGCGTCGTCCACCAACTCGGCCGGCGAAGCCGTGCCCGCCCTGACCATCTCGGCCTGGGCCGTGGCGTCCATCCATGTCGTGTCCTCGCTCATGGACGCTCACGGTAGTCAGCCAGCCCGCGTGCTGCCCAGGCCAGCGTCCTGCCGTTCACGAGGGCAGGTAGCCGGGGTTGGCCACCAGTAGCTGATCGCGGGCCGCGGCTGCCAGGGCCGCGGCCACACCGGCCTGCTCGTTGTCCATGGATCCCGAACGGATGGCCGCCGCCAGGGCGGCGTCGTCGCCGAACCCGAGCGCGGCCAGGCGGTCGCCGTGCGCCCGGGCCAGAGCCGGGCCCAGCCGGAGCTCCCGCTCCACCGTCAGCAGGGCGTTGCGGGCGATGCGGGCCTGGAACCGCACCCCGGTCCCGCCCTGCTCCATCACGCTCCCTTCCAGGTACTCCCGGACCGCTTCGACCAGCTCGGCCGCGCGCGGCCGCCCGAAAGGGGGGAGGACAGCATCGGAGGTGGTCAGATCCGCCGGGGCCGGGGTGGGCTCCACCCCGAGGAGCCCCAAGAGGTCCCATTCGCTCTCGCAGACCCGGCGGCCGATGGCGGCCAGCTCCACCGACCGGGTGGCCCCGCTCAGGTGGGCCGAGGCCTGCAGCGCGCAGATGGTGGCCCACTTGACCGTGGCATAGACCTGCCACCAGCGCACCCGGGCATGGTCGATCTGCTCTCCTCCGGCCGCGGTGTAGGACGCCAGGAGCTCGTCCAGCGTGCCGAAGCCACCCACCTCCCCGCTCCCGCCGAAGCGCCAGGCCGGCGCGCTGAGCCACCCGATGTCCTCGGCCGGGTCGCCGGCGTGGGCCAGCTCCCAGTCCAGGACGGCCCGCAACCCGTCGGGGCCGACCAGGAGGTTGCCGGTGCGGAAGTCGCCGTGCACCGTCACCCGGCGCCCCTCGGCGGGGCGGTGGGCGGCCAGCCAGCGGGCCCCGAATTCCAGGGTGGGGCGGACCTGGCCCAACGCATCCCAGAAGGGCAACGGGTCGCGCAGGGGGTCAGCCGGCGCCAGCCCCTCAATCCCCTCGGGGTCGATGCCGTGTATGGCGCCCAGGGCCCGGCCGCACTGCACGGTGAGCGCGGAGCGGGCACCGGCCCACTCGGGATCGCGCAGGATCTTGCGGGGGATGGTCTCCCCTTCCATCCGTTCGACCACCAGCCAACCCGAACCGAGCTGGTCGTGCTCACCGCGGGCCACCACCTCGGGCACCGGCACGCCGGCGGCCCGGGCCGCCCGCAGCAAGGCCTCTTCGGTGCGCACGCGGCCGCTCTGGGCCACCCCGTCCCCGCGGTCCTGCTGGAGGATGAGGGGGCGTACGTGGTCACCCACCCGCAGGTCGAAGGAGGAGGTCACGCGCGAGGCGCCACCGGAGAGGCGGCGCAGGCCGAGGACCTCGCCGCCGAGATACTCCTCCAGCGCGCCGGCAACCTCCTCGACGGTGAGCCGGCCTGTCATCGCCTAGGCGACCGGGACGACAGGCCTCCCGCTGTCGTCGAGCTGGTGCAGGTACTCGCAGATGCCGTAACCGGTACGCGGCGCGGCACCGGGGACCTCGTAGGTCCAGCGAGCCAGGCCCTCGTTGACCATGGTGCCGCCGGCCCGGCCGATGTCGGCCACCCGCAGCACGTCACCCCGCAACTCGTGGAGGCGCCCCGATTTGTCGAGCACTTGGAGGTGCACCACCTTGTGGGTCACGCCGTCGGCGGCCACCTCGGTCCGGACGCGCCACTCGGCGACCGAGGTGGCGCGCCCGCCCTCCCACACCCAGCCCCGGTGCAGGTCGCCGGCGTCGGTGCCGAGGCGGATCCCCCCGAAGTGCACGTCCTCCCCACCGGACGCTTCCACACCGGTGTCGCTCCCGCCGCTGATGTTGATGGAGAACCAGCGCCACATTTTCGGCCCACCCCACCGGCGCGGCCCCCAGGAGCGGTCGCGGTTCCCCCGCGCCCCTTGCCAGGGGTGGCGCACGCCGTCCACCTCCAGCCAGCCGGTCCATCGTCCGGCCTGCTCCAGGTGCCCCTTGCCCACCGTGCCCGAAGCGGCCGCCGCCTGGGCCGACTGCGGCCCGGCGCATTCCGGTCCGGCCCCCGACTGGCCGTCGGTGCCGATGGCCCGGGTGACCCCGTCGAAGCGGACGTCGAGCGCGACTTGGACCGGGTGCGGGGCGCCGTCGCCCCGGGTGCAGGCCCGGGCGCCCGCCTCGGCGTCCATGGTGAGCCGCCAGGACTGCAGCGCCTCCAGCATTTCGTAGCGGACGGCGCCGACTTCGAGCACGGTGTCGACCATCGTGTGCTGCTCCTTGACGCAGCGGTACTCGGCCAGCTCGCCCCCGGGGAGCCAGACCGACATGCCCACGTCCATCGTCCCCTCGTTGGGGCGGATGCCGATGCGGGTGAAGAAGCCCGAGTCGGTGGCCGGGTCGTAGGCGTTGAAGTAGTACGACTCGCTCCAGGCGGCGTCGCCCTCGACGGGATGGGCCAGGTCGTGGCGGGGCTCGAGGATGGGCATGGCGCGGGCGCTCCTCCTAGACCATCGTCTGCCCGGCGCTGACGTTCAGCGCCTCGCCGGTGACTCCCCGGGCCGAGTCCGAGAGAAGCCAGCAGATGGCGCTGGCGATCTCCTCGGCACTCTGCAGGCGGCCGAGCGGAATTTCGCGGGCGATGTAGGACGCCAGCCCGCCGGGGCCTCCCATGATGTTCTCGAACATGGAGTCCTTGTTGATCAGGTCCGTGTCCACTGTCCCCGGGCACACCGCGTTCACCGCGATCCCCTGCGGCCCCAGCTCGGCGGCCATGGTCTGGGTGAGCAGGATCACGCCCGCCTTGGCGGCGCAGTAGGCCCCGAGGAAGGGGAAGGCGCGCTTGCCGGCCTGGCTCGAGACGTTGCAGATGCGCCCGCCCACTCCGGCGGTGACCATGCGGGTGGCGCAGGCCTTGGAGACGAGCCAGGTCCCGACCACGTTGACGTTGAGCACCTGGCGGAACTCGGCGGCGGGCACGTTGAGCAGCGGGCCCAGGCCGAACCCGGGGCCGCTGCCGCCGGCGATGTTGGCCACCAGCGTGATCATCCCCAACTCGTCGCTCACCCGGGCCACGGCCGCCTCCACCTCTTCCTCATCGGCCACGTCGGCCGTCACCGTGACCACCGGACCGCCCAGCAGGCCGATCTCGGCCGCCAGGTGGGCCAGGTCGTCCCCGCTGGCCGTGCCGTGGGCGGGGGCGTCGGCGTAGGGGCGGGCGATATCGAGGCAGGCCACGGCGGCACCACCCCGGGCCAACTCGAGGGCGGTGGCGCGCCCGATGCTGCGGGGGCGGGCGGCCCCGGTGACCAGCGCCACCTGCCCTTCGAAGGGGCGCCCCGCCGCGTGGTGTGTGAAACTCACCGGGCCAACGTAGCGACGATCCGGGCGGCAGTCGATCGGTCCGGGCTGGGGAGCTGACATGCGGGCTGCCGTGACCAGGGGTGGACAGCTGGTGGTCGGGGAGGTAGCTGACCCGACGCCGGGATCGGGCCATGTCGTGGCG
>Ga0307373_10005682_pt1 | contig 20243 bp, 22 predicted proteins | sample OX2MG_FD_202534 | JGI IMG/M metagenome (GOLD analysis project Ga0307373, IMG submission 202534) | Soil microbial communities from Risofladan, Vaasa, Finland - OX-2 | ecosystem: Environmental > Terrestrial > Soil > Coastal area > Acid sulfate soil | place: Finland: Risofladan, Vaasa | collected...
CATTCTGGGTACGAATAGACGAAATGGCTCGCGACTACATATGTGGCGCGTAGAATGCACTTGGAGGGTCCAATCGTTGGCAGGATCTACAAGTAGAGTACAATTGGTATGCACCGAATCTACGCCGCGGCTACGATGATGTATACGGGCGATCCAGGATGTCTGTGGGATTAAGACGGTACCCAAGTGTTGATTAGTGATGGGCGTGTAGCACGGAAGCACGTACAAAGGTTTGATTGTAGAGTTTGGAACTGTAGATTCGTTCGAAATGACGATTTCCATTTTACTCGTCGAGAAGCGATGCGTAGGTTGTTCGACGAATGCGAATTTCGCCTTTTCTATCAATAAACGCGTAAATGCTGGAATTTCTTGCTGCTGGCAGATCACAGCACCGGACGAGGCATCTTCCACAAATAACAACTCCGATTTCTTTTCCCAGCAGGTTGACTCGTCAAAAAATGTAGCGATTTCAGTCATCATCACACGAAGTATGTTTTTTTGTTTGCTTCTCTTCTGATATCAATAATTCAGACGAGAAAATGTCTTTACTTCCAATGCACGAACTGATGTTAGAATTGCGCGCGCAGTTGTCTACGCGACAAGATGTGCACGATTTCTTTCGTCATGGTGTCAATCACATGCGGATTTACACGGAGATCATCGGCTCTCGCTTGTTACAGATCACGACCATATCGGCTTCTTATCTGAAAGCGAGCGAGAATGCGACAGCTCGATGTGTCTCTGAAATAGGAAAGCTTGAAGAAAAAATGAAACGCTGCGAAATTACACCTGCAGATTTGGAGAGATTAGCGATGTCGGGCGATACGAATCACTCCGTTCTTGAAGATTATCGAAACAAAAATTGCTATGACAACTCAAAAGGGTTTCAGTTGCGCAAAACATTTGAAACGGCATTGACTCGCTGGTGGAACGAACAAAGGAAATTGCTTCAGATTACAGTCCATGACGAGATAGCCAAGCGCGATAAACATTATGCAGCCGAAATTGCAAGCACTGAGTTATCGCAGAAACAGCTATGGGCTCTACAAAACAATTTGTTTGCAGAAGATAGTGTCCTCCGCACGGCCCGTACGGAAGCAGACGAAGCAATTGAAAAGCTATTTAGAGATCATGAACCCAAGTATCTGAGTCATCAAGTGCAATGGGAAGATGAACATTACGAGAAACGCCTAAAAGAGGCTGCGAATTCACTGTTTCTGCGTGCCGATCAGCACTGGTTCGGCGTCACCGTCCAAACGATCAAGGACGCACTGAGCAGCAGCTGGACCGGTTTTCGAACGCAAATTCTACAACCGCTGCAGCGCACCTACGATCAGCTCGACGATCGCTGGAAGAAGACGTTGCAAGCGCTTGCCATTGTCGCGATCCTGGCGAGTGTAACGGCCGGAGCGCTGTTAACGATCTCCGGGACCAGTATTCTCAGTGTCGGCAGTGTGATTACTACGCAGTACGCTTACGCTCTCGCACTGTTGCAACCGTACTGTTTCCTACTGTACGACTTGGAGACGTTTGTCGGTCTAACGTACGCCTTGCGCCTGTTTCTTGGTACTAAGAGTTCGCGCGTTGCAAAAGCCTCGCAAGCGGTAACAGACTCAGTCTATCCATACTGTTCTCCTGTGCTTGAAACAGTGCTTACTTATGTCTCAAACTCCGATTTCTTTGAGTCAATGCGAAGCACAATCCGTGTTCGATTTGGTGTCGAAGAAAAGGAAGCCGATAAACAGATTGACTCTCTGCGCAGCGCGTTAGATTTAGGTACTACTACAACCGATCATCTCATTTTGTCGATCCTAACGCAATGTGTCTACTGGTCCCAGTACGTACTCGCGTTTGCTTGCGTGAATAACAACTTCACCATTGTCCAAATCGCTGCAAACAAAGCGGACCAAGTGAATATGGCAATCTCGATGACAAAACCATATTTATATACAATTGGCGAGCAGATAGTGAGCTTGAAAGCAAAACTAGTCAAACCACAGCCTCCAAAGGACAAACTGCAATTGAAAGAAACAGAAGAGTTATTGAGTTCTTACGTAGAGCAAATTATGTTACTTTTTCGCGTTCAACTGATATGAGGCCAATCTCTCAATAGACGCAGCGTTGTTGGCATAACAATCTCTTATCACGCCGGCAAATTCATTGAACAATTGGTTCCCCATTTCTTGCTCCTCGTCATCACTTCTATCGGCGAGCGAGGGAATTTCCCATTGAATCGTGCGACTGCTATCGATAGTTGTCGCTTGCAGCATCCAACATTCGCCTCCCTTACGTTGTACGTCTACACCGACTATATGTTGCACATTCACTAAGATATCATGAAACCAAACGAATGGGCAAAAAAAAGGAGATGACATTTGGTTTATGACACTATGGATGAAGAGAGCGAAGAGCGTCGGATCAATCATGCTGCTTTTTTTCGCATGTCACCGGAGCAAGCTCGAGCGCCATATCGTTGCAGAAATAGCATCTTTTCAATAAAGCCGTAAATTCATTGAATAACTGCGTCGCGATCTCGAGTTCCTGTTCGTCCGTCTTGCCGTCCTCTGGAGGAGTTCTCCATTGGATCGTCTTGTTACCAATCGTCGACATTGCTACTTCCAACATCCAATCATGATCACTCTCGTGTCTGCAAACTTCCGACGCGACAATCTGTTGGACGTTAATCAGTACGCCTTTGAAGCAAACAAACGGGCAGAATACAACAGCTGACATGTTGAGCTTTTTTGAGAAATGAAGTCATGCAACTTGTTTCGTTCCGTTTGGCACTTCAGACAATTTATTAACAGCTTGGGCGCGACGAGAAAGAAACAAAGGAACATACACTGAAACAAATTAAGCAGCTACTTTACTCTCTGCCGCAAGTAAGGGCTGATTTTCACTTGGTAAGCTTGCATCCTCTCGTTCAGAATCATAATCGCTGCATACATCCAAATCCGTAACGCTAAACTTGGAGCATCTTGTGCAAACATGATGATCGATGCCGAACTCACAGCCAGCGCTTGACTTCGGATTATCTTTGTCCATGCGTTCGCCACAGTGATTGCATTCTAAGCCGATACATTCCGATTGACCGGTCGCTTTAGAAGAGCCATGACACCCATCGCATTGGGAGTGGCTAGAATGATCCTTGCATTCGTTTGAGTAGAGTTTGATCACGTGACTACCACAGCCACAGCATTCTACACAATCTTTCTTATAAGCGAGTTCTAGTTCACTCTCTGGACCAACTGCCATAATTTGTACATAATCTTGCTCCTTTTCATAGTCAAAGGTTATACCATGGCGTTCGAGAAAATTCTGGAACTTGCGCTTCTTATGAGCGGGTAGAACATGTTCGCGTATCAATAAATCGACTGCTTCAGATGACATTGCGATGATGTTTCGTGGTTTGAATAATGTCGTATCACGCTGACGCTCTTCATTTCACACATCATGAGCTGTCAGAGTCAAAAAATCACCGCGTACTTCAAACCGCACGGGCTGGAAGAAAAGTGCAGTGCACGGCGAGCGAAAGGCCAAATAAGGATTGGTACACGCAAGTACAACTCAGACGGTACATTCGTGGATCCTAGTTTCCCAGATTTCACACCTTGCGTCTGCCTGACTCGTTCAACGCGCTCGGGTTCTCTTGGGCCCTACGAAGTCTGTGTTACTGAGAAATGTCCAGAAAAAGGAGGTACGATCGAGTCCGTATGGCACAGCTTTAAGATACTGCCAGAGATTCCCGAAGCGTTGTGTCGCGTTTCTCGATATGATCGAACAATCACCTGGCAATATCCAGCAGTGAGTCATGTACCGGACCTACAGAATGGTGACGTCGATATGAAAGCGTGGCTTATTTGGCACGATAAACTGGCGCTCAGCAAGTATCCCATACGTTACCCCTTTACTTTCTCGCCCGAGGTACGCGCAACCACTTTAGGCGTTCTCGCTCCAGAGAGACTCAAGGAATATCGCGCGAATCCAGAATCCATTAAGATCAATGCGAAGCGAGATTTGTTGGGAGTGGCCGAAGGAAGAAGGCAAGTCTACTTCCGCTACTACATACCTGCAGTTAAATTACAGCCAAAATTCAAAGAGCTGCAACGCCGGTACGATCAAGGAGAAAATCTGTTAATCATTGACGTCGACGGACCGCGACAAGAATCGCTCGACTATTATCGTGAGAAATACGGTGTAAGGGCAGATTTTATTGAACAAGACACGATTTTAGCAACACTCGAAAACTGCCGTATTATGCTCAGAGATCCAAAACACAGTTGCGGCCACACGTTTGGTTTGGCAATGTCCTTTTCGAGGCAAGAATCTCAGTTTCTAGCTCCTTTTTAGTACACAAATACAAAATTTCATGTTGCAATCTTGCGTGATTTGACTCTTGAATCTTCATCGCAACTTGACGAACTTTCTTCTTCACTCTTGTCACGATTTCTCTTCTGGGGCAAGCTCGCCGCATTCTCTGCTTCTTTTTCTTTCAAAAATTCATTGCATTCTCGGATATGCTCTCCGCACAGGTAAGTAGCATTCGACAGTGGCACAAACGCGCACGACTTGCTTGCAATACATCTAATGCATCGAGCCTTGTGTTCCGCAGAAGCCGCATTGAATACGTCATTCAAATCTTTGTGGTCCTTCACTTCATTTTCTTTCCAGAGTTCGTACTCTCGTTGGTCTTTAAAGTATCGTCTACGCCGATTGTGGTGATCAACGCAAAAGCGAGAGGTCCAGAGCATTGCCCTTCCCGAATCGAACCCACTCCTTTGCGGCTTACTGCAGGCTGGAATGCGGCGGTAACCTGGCAGGGCACATCCAAGTCTATGGCAACGATCCGTGTTCCAATTGTCGAAGACCTTCTGTTCTTCTGGCGTTGGAGTCTTGATCATTGCATGACCTGCAGGATGAGCTAAGCCAGATTCTTTACATTTTTCACATAAATCAAAGTCAACACACTGTGTACATTTATAACGAGCGCCAGAGATTGGATGCATTTGACAACCATCACAAAAAATTCCTTGATGAACTTCAACTGGTAACACAACAGTCGATTCTGACACTGCAATAGAAGACTTAACGGCGACTACTGTTGAAACCAAATCAGCAAACTCAGCAGCTAAAGTTGGAGACATAGGATTAGCCTCGCACATTTTTGTTCAAATTGTGTGTTGCATGAAGAGCGTTGGTATGAAGAACATCGTTTCTGCCATTGAAAGCGTGCGTGAAGAGCGTAATGTACTTTACTGAAACAATGACAGGAAAATTGTATTATCATTCTCGGAGATCATAAAGACTACCGGGGTCGTTCTCGCGCCACTTTTCATCCTTGAAATATTTCAAGTATTGCATCAAACCCACGCTTCTCTGTGAAGCTACAACGCCTCTTGCAGTTTTCGGTGATTTGTTCCATCGCTCGGCAGCAATAGTCTTCTGTTGAAGATGTGAAGAGCGTGCCATTGTCTATGCTACGAGAGATAGTTGGAAATAACATTGCCCAGTATAAGGTTGAGAGTATAACCCTGCTGGAGTTGTGCTGAAGGCGAGCAGATCTGTGGAATCATTAATGGTTACAACTGGCTTGAATCCAACAACTGTGCCTCCAGCGATATTGTACGAAAACGTCGCTGTACCGTCCCCTTGAACTGCGTAGGAGGTGATCATGCCTTTGGAGATTGTGAGCGTATTATCGTCGTCTGGCATTAGCATTCCGGATAAGAATTTCCCGGATCCATCGAAAATTAAGGTCATCCAGCCTGAAATGGAGGCAGTTGCATTGGTTGTTGCGAAGAAGGTTCGATATCCTTGAATGCTGCCGGCGACGCCAAAGAATGCACCGACGAATGTGCCCAGCAAACTGTGCGCAAAGAAGTAGGCCTTATTTGCAGGGTCGCTGGGGTTGACTCCCTGAGTATTCTTTCCCGAATAGAATCTCAGTACACGATTGATATCAAACACAATCGTCAAGCTCGGAGTGCTGGTAGCTGTAATTACCGTATTACAAGCAGTTGTGACATCGAAGGTAGTCCCGCTGCTGCTCAACGATATTTGCATTTCTTCACTCGCGCCGCCGACGAATGAGGTATAGTCAGCTGCGCCGCCAAGAGCCGTCACTGCGTTGTACGAAGAAGCCGCCTTGGTGACAACTGTGGTATTGACCAACGATCCGAGATTTGCAGCATTATAGAAGGAACCCGTTATACTACCTTTAACGAGAGCAATGCTCTGAAATGTGCAAGTGATCGCAGTCACCGTACCGATTGGTATTAGTTTTAGTTCTGCAACGATCGAACTAACATCGATTTTGCCGCCAGTCACAGGCAACACGGTGCTGCCAGTCCATATTGTCACGGGGAGTACGACTGTGACAGTGATTTTTGTTAGCGTAATCTTCAGATAGTCTGGAGCGAACGATATGATGTATCCCGGAGCTGATGGCGCATCAGGAGTAAACGAAGGTGCTGTAGACAATTCCATTGTCCACATTGATTCGGGACCTGGTGGCGCATCAGGAGCTCTAGACAATTCCATTGTCCTCGTTGATTGGGGAGCAATGGCCCCTTTGGAGGAGAATCCGCTCATGTGCAAAGTGACCGCCTGACTGCCCGGCGGGACGAGGAAGAAGAAGAAATAAACGAGAAGACCAACAACTACGACAACAGCCGCCAGGCCGCCGATCCACAGCCATTTGTGCGAGGGGTTTTTTGCTGCGGGAGAAGACATTATGCTTGTATACTATGGAAGAACCTAAAAAATTTTCAAATACACCTACAATAAGATAACAAACGCAACTAAGAATGTCATCTTCATCTTCTTCGTCCGATGATGATTTTAATGTCTTTGAAGAAGCAAAGTTAAGTAAAAACAGTGCACTGAATGAATCTGAGCGTAGAGTCGTCTTGCTGTTGAATGAGATCAAGGATCAGCGCGCTATTACACTCATTGTACAAAATACAAACTCCTTTGTGCAGTATGCTTTGTTCGAAGCGATCAATGGAGAAAAGGCCGCTGCGAGACGAGTTGCTGCGAGTGCGACAAGAGCAAAGCGAAAGCTAGCGGAATTCCAAGACAGACGCAAGGCAAGGGAATCGAATAATAGTCTGCGAGAGAAAACAGCTGCCAATAGGACCCTATTGGCAGCCAAGAAAACGAGTAAAAATCCACACACGGCCAGCGTCCTGCAAGCGTTGACTGTGTTACAGAAGAGTCAACGCTTCCTACAATCCAATATCAAGAATCGCTTATTGCCCGTTTCTGTTCTGGCTGCGATCGTGTTTGAGTGGAAAACACAAGAGGAGAAGGTCGCCGATTACACTTATGCCGATGCTGACAATGTTTTGCGCTATATGATCGAACAGGGTACCGGGAAATTAGCAAACGGTAACTACTTGAGCGTGGATTTTATCGTTGAACACTGGCCTAAAGGTGCAGTGTTCCAGACAACGGGTAAGAAAGGGCGTGAATTCATTTACACCGGGAAGTATGCCATTCGCGGTACGGTTTCGGGCGACGATTTTGAAGACTTATTACTAAAGAATGACAATTTGAGCTTGGATGATATGCACTTGGAAGAGATATACACAAAGGAAGAAGACAACAACTTTGCATTGATTAGAGGCGGGCGGCAATTGCGTTCCGATCATTGATCAATGACAGAGACGTTGCATCCAGCCAATTGCGCCTCCACAGCGGACATCGCATCATGCCCGACTGCAAACAACCAATTGCCACCGACATGAAGAGAAACAGATTTGGGGACACGGGAGATATAAAACGGAAATAGCGCGACACCTTCGCCGGTATAAATTAGCTCCACCCGAGTGATGTTTTTGGATCCACTGCGGCAGGGAAATTGCATGACGACGCGTTCGTTAATCATTTTCTGAATTTCGATGCGAATTAATGTCAAGTTGACCAACCGAACCAGCGCGCAGATATCGTTTGTGCAGTATGTAGAATCGTACGCGCCGGTACTGATTGTTATTTTGCGCAAATTTCGACCGAGTCCGGTAAACGAGTAAATCTGACCCGAGATGAATGACAATCGCGGGTCTTCCGAGATAATACTAAGGTCTACGGCTAACTCGGGAAAATACTCGAAAACGTTGAGTAGGTAATGACACCTCTCGTAACTCAGTTTCACCAGAGGTATCTCTTTCGCCGTTACACAATAAAATCGAGATTTTGCCTCTTTCCAATACTTGAAAACGAGATGCCTGCAATAGAACGACTCAAAGTCGATATCTTGAGCGAATTTCACATTTGTTATAAACGGGTAAAGTGTGAACAGGTCTCTTAAGATCTTGTCAGGCGAGCAGAGAACATGCCTCGAAGGAAGACGGTGAAAGACGGCCGTTTTTACGAAGCGAGCGAATGTACATTCCCGAGATGGTATTTCCTTAGATTCTACCCATAATCTACGACACCAGAATGAGCAGACAGCTGAATAAGGTAATAAGGCTGGGAACTCGATGTACGACCAGATGTTAAACAGCAAATGATTTAAGTTGAATGCGAGTTGCTTACCAGCAGACATGGTTTGTGAAGAGGGTCGACTATGATGAAGTGCGTCAAAGAGTGCCACATTCGATGAATCGCGTGATGCGTGTAATGTTGTGGAGTTCTGGTGCAATTGGTGGTAGCGTTTTTGGACATTATCTGTATACTCATCGTAAAGGATATGGCAGCATTCCAAGTTCTGAGAGAATTTGGGATCTACCAGCGGCAGTGAGAAAATTCGAGCTAGAAAGAAATCGACAGTTGCTGGATGCTAGCAAACTCGATGCCTTACGAGAGGAGGAATGTTATCAAAGGATATCGCGCTGTTTATGTACGGCATTATCCAATGGAAAGGATTGGGTCACAATCGGCGTCACTGTCAGCTCAGACTGTAATAAAGATTTGAGTAAAGCGTTGGAGACACGATTTAAAACCCAAGGCCTGAATATAACCGTCACTGATGATAGAGAGTTTATGCAAACTTGCTCATGGCTTACTGCGAAATTAGCACAATCAGTAGAGTAAATAGGTTTCGTTCGCGCGTGTGTACATCGATGTCACTTATTTCATATCTGTTATTGTATGACTGATAAATGCGCGTTGATATTAAATTGGGCACAAGGAAACAAGTCCTTTGACACGACTTTTGTACTCAGTGTCCTGGAATTTATCGACGACCATGATTATGTTACAGAGGCGCAACAGCAAGCCCTCGATAATATTATCAAGAACTTTCACATGTGCGACGACGAAGACGGGGAGCCTGAAGAAGATGATGATGATTTTATAGTCGACGACGATGAAGAATTATCAGAATACCGCGACTAGGAGGGGTTCATTAGTCATGTCCCTTTTTGATGTATTATTTCAAATTCTCTTTATGGGAACACTAGTAGCTATAGTCAGTGCGGCTAATTTCGCGCTCATGCATTGTTGCACAACTTCAAGATCGCAAGGTTCTTGCGGTAAATCAAAGGCTGCAGGGCAGGAATTACACAGTTACTCACCAGGAAGGGTACAGGGAGTAGATTCTTTAGCGCAAGCTCCACTTCTTTGAATTCGTTCCGCTGAGCTCGATGCTCGCGTATTACCCGCGACCGTTCTTCTTGTAGTCCGCGAGTAAAATGATGCAAATTGAAAGTGCGTTCGCCGTGCAGCCTGCTCGGTTTGAAAATGTCTCTCATAAAATTCTCAATGGCAATCAGAAGCACTCGGTTTGCGCTCGAGGTGATTTTCCACTTGTGTTTATAACCGTCGAAGGTTTCAAATTCTGCACCGCGAGATTCGCGTCGTCGTTTGCATCGCGGTGAGAATTCGTAGAGGGCATCCTGTACAAGGCGAAGCCATTCCCGATTCGTCTCCGATAGGTTAGGAGGATGTTTTCTGGCGAAATCTCTAACTTCTTCTTCTACGACCTGATCAGGCAAGTATTTTCGTTTCTTCGACGCCTTGATTTTTGCTCTGGCCATTTTTTACTATGACGGCCCTTCGCTTGTTTCGCTCTCAGCACGCATCTGTCGCATGCATACTTATACCTATGTCGATTTCGTACTCCTGCGATCGTTGTTCTGGGCTCTATCAAGCGCTCTCTGGAGCATATGATTTTTATATTGACGGCGTGGTGGGCTGTTATTCTTGTTGCGAGCAATGTGTACCGCAAACGGAACAAGAATTGAGACCTCTTGAGTACATGAATTGTCAGTGGCTCGCGTCGTTTATTTACGACGGCGGCCTGCGTCGGAAAGTCTTTTCAGATGAGTTGCAAATGCTATGTTGGGTACAGATGGAGCCCAGTCCACTCATTCTGGATCGTCGATTTGCAGTTTATTTTGGTTCGGGCGAGGACGTACTCGAATGGGTTCAAAGCAGCCGGGAGTGGGATACACCACTCAATCCTGCCAAATTAACCAATTGGTTCAGGGATCTAGAGGAGTTACGGCGAATGTCGCCTTTGATCTTAGCCAAAAATGCACGCAAAGAGGATATTTCACGGTGGGCTCCTACTGCGGCGTTTTTAGAACGCGAAATCAAACAGACCGAGGAGAAAATCGCAGACTTGCAGAGTAGACTACAAAGTTTAAAAAGGCAGCGTGATGATGATGACACCGATAGTAGTAGCGATGAAGCGGAAATAGAGCAGCGATCCAAAATACAAAAGGTTGTGTCTTAATAAATTTGCGAAAACAAAAGCGCGGGCGGTTTCCAATAGCAGCGTCCAAAGTTCGGTACCGAAGGCTGAACCGTGATACGCTTTGTAACCACCAAGTGCGCGATATCGATCAAGAAATAATCGATCGAAAAACGTTCTAGGGTGTGCGGAACGCCTATCTTTTGATTGAAGTAGCGCGACAAATGCAGATCAATTAACATTGGCGGAAGAACGGCCAATGATTGTGTGAAATTGTAGCCTAAATCGAGGTGAAGTAGAGAAGTTGGGAAATCGGCGATTGAATAGTTGAATTGTTCGCAGAAACGCAAATTGAGGTAGAGCAAGTTTTTAGGCAGCACCGCTCGCGACAATGGTTGATTAAATTCTTTTCCAAATGCTAGATGATTCAGGAAGGAGCATGCAGCAAATACGCCGTCTAAAGGTTGATTAAACTTATCTCCCACCGAAAAATGCGTCAGTTCCGGTGGCAATGCCTTGATGGGTTGATTGAACGCGTTGCCCAAAAGTAGGCGTTTCAGAGACCGAGGCAATCCGGTAAGTTCATGATCAAAGCAGCCTGAAAGTTCTAGATATTCAAGAGTGCTCGGTAAGCCCGAGAGTCGAGGATGTTTGACGAGTTCACCCCTCGCGATTAAGAAGCGTAAAGTCTCGGGAAGATGATGCAGCGGCTGATCGAACGCATGGTCCAAGGTTAAATGTGTCAGGTGATTGGAAAGTTGACCCTCAGAAATTGATCGATTGAAGTAAAAGCTCGTGTTGATATACGTAATTCTATTGGTAGCACTGTCTCCGCCATTGTACTCATTATCGATAGTCATTTTAAAGACATGATAGCCGGTTTCCGTGATATTTTTCACTTGATTCCAGCAGACGTACTTCTGAACTTTATAGCGTCGTCGACTTTCGTAAAGCGAACGGTTGCTTCGAAAGAGATGCACATTATCACGATCGGTTTGGAAATTCGTGATATGCATTAGCAACGCGCAGTACAATTTGCCAACGAAGCAACATGTCATCGTTTGAATATTTTGTGTGTTTCGTTCTGTTGGCTTGACAGTGAAGAGCGTGTGCATGCACATTCAGCCGACAAAAACATGGAACTAGTCCAATTGCGCGATCTCAAAGTGGTGTTACAATTGGGTAAAGGAACGTACGGGGTCGTCAATCTCGCTCGACACAGAAAAACACACGATTTGTATGCGATAAAGGAGAATTTTGTGTCGGACGAAGAACGAGAACAAGGTATACCGCCGTCGACTTTGCGCGAACTTGCCTTGCTGAAAAGTCTCGATCACCCCAACGTAATTCAATTATGCAATGCGGATTTCTCTAATGAAGCGGTTAAGTTGATTTTACCTTATCGCCGAGCTGATTTGGGTCAGCTGATGTACACACCGCGGAGCGACGATGATTATCATATCGACTGGCCTCATGAACCGGAGTTCGTACAAGAATTAGCACAGCAACTGCTCTCAGGCGTCAAGTACTTGCATGAGCACAATGTGATTCATCGCGACATCAAGCCTGCGAATTTATTACTCGATTTCGAGACAATCGCCTGCACAAAGGATGTCGACACAAAGCAAGAGATGCTGCTTCAAATTGCTGATTTTGGCTTGGCGCGTGTGATTGCCGCAGAGTACGCAAACGACAATCGTTACAGCCGCGATGTGTGTACAGTCTGGTATCGAGCGCCGGAAATTCTACTGGGCGGAGCGTACTCGTTCAGTGCCGATATTTGGAGCGTTGGGTGCATCTTGGCGGAAATCGTGCGAGGCAAACCGCTTTTCGCAGGCGACAGTACGGAATTCGATCAACTTCGTCATATTTTTCAAATGCGTGGTACGCCCTCGGTACAGAACAAAGTCTGGCCCGAAGCGACCGATCCGAAGCGATTTCCGTTGTTCTCTCCCGAGATGCCCTGTTGGAAACCACAACCTATGACCAGTGTATTGAATCAAAACCCGTCAACCGATCTAGTCTTTCAGCATCTGGTCTCGAAGTTACTCGAACTCAACCCAAACAAGCGTTGGACAGCCGCGCAAGCGCTACGCCATCCTTATTTCTCGGAGAGCTTGTTAGAGAAGTAATCAATGAGCGATTTCACCTCGAGCTCGCTCACTCCCTTGTAAACAGAGAAACTAATCATATGAGCATTGTTTTTAAGCACCTGTTGTGATACGGATTGAACGACCGCTTGTCGAACGGTAAGCCAGATTTGCGCATCATCGTTCTTCATCTCGAGCTTTTCCATCAAATCCTTGCGCTTGTCAAAGAGCTCTTTAGAATTCCATAATTTCGCAACTTCTTGTTCGATGATGATTAGCACTTGATCTAGAGTCAAAAGAATGTTCATGTTTTTATAATGATGAATAATGAGAAGATGAAAAAAACACACTGTACAGATTTTGCAAATGTTCAGGTCCAGACGGCGACAGAGGTATTCTTCGACTGCGTTCATAGTTTCTGGTAACCAAGAGGATTGCGCAGATACGAGACCGGCGAGAAACGGCGAGATTGTTGTTGTGCATAATGCTTTTCACGAGTAAATATTTAGCGGTGGCATGAAAATGTCGTCGCCCCTTTGAATGAAAGGCTTGCAGAATGCTGTCGAGTTGTACGTAGACACGGTGCGTTTGAAGAAGTTCTTGGGCACAATCACGATGAAATGTCCAGCGCCAGATCGAGGCTTCCAGATTCGTGATTGATTCGTAAGGAGGCCATTGATAGTTTGTTGCTTGATGCAGCTGGCTAACGAGTGGGTGATCGTTTTGATCATCCAACTTTGCCATCAATAGTAGCGCAACCGAAGCAAGAGCAGTGATCGTCGCGTGCGCAATTCCGACAGATTCGAGCATCTGGTCGATGAAATCAATGGTTCCAAGCAGTGTGGCAAAGGAAAGATGCGAAAACGAAGCACCCTCTCCAGTAATGTGCTGCAATAGCCATTCAATTCCCACCACTCGTGACAGCCAAGTGCAGCGTTCTAATTCCGGCAGTTGGCTTTGTGTGCACAGTATCGCCTCGCCTCTGCTCATCACGCTGGTATCCTCCGCGCTAGGATCAGGAGTGCGTTTTCGTTTCCGCAGGTCCATTTGTACTTGTGTCGTCGGAAAGGCGGCTGCGAAACGCCAGCAATGTATCAACGCTATGAGCATACAGACTTTTTGAAATGGGTGTTGACTACAATTGTGACAATTGTTCGGCCATCTTTGCTGATTGCGGCGAATACTTTACGTTTGAGCTGGAGGGTGTAGATGATTGCCGTTGCTGTGGTAATTGCATGGACGAGGTGCGGGGAATGTTGAGGCCGTCGGAGTTGCCCACTTATTATTGGCTCGTACAGACCGGTACAGCCGGAAGGTTCATCTTGCCTTCTCAGGAAGAGTTCGAGAAATGGTGTACCGAGCACAAGGACTTAGTGGACGAAGATGGTACTCACTTTGCACTCTGGCGCAGTGAAGATTTTGACAAGATTCAGCAGGAGATTTGGCTCTACCAGGGAACTCGTACTGGAGTGCTTGACGTCGCAGACTTGAAAGACGATGTTGATTTTAAGAAGCGAAATGTCCCAGAAACCCAACGTCGAGAGTACGGCAACAGCCAACCTATCGTCACTCGCGCGCATGATGAATGGGATGCTATGATTGCATGGCAAGGCTACGAAGAAGAACGAAAGGGACAATACAGCTTTGAGAAAAGCACGTATGAGCACGTCTTCGACTTCCGTGCGGACAGTGCCGAATCGTTACGAAAAGAGATTTCTCGGTTTATTACACGTAAAGAGTTGGAAGGCGTGCGTATGCTTGCGTATTCCAAGGATATTCCGACCAAGACTTTGGAGTTCTTTGCCTTTCCGGAGAAGTCGAGAAACTTCAGCGAGTGGTATGGCGATCATGAGGATTTGCTTCAGGACTGGAAATGTGGAGAACTCGTCGAATGGAGAAGTGTCAGCACCTGGAAACCGACTCTTGAATACCTTCAACCGCAGCTAAAGGAGTTGACGTCAGAGATTTCAAGGTTGACTGCTAAGAAACGCAGATTGGAAGGTCTTATCGAGGATCGAGAAGAAGAAGTAGCACCCGATAGTAGTGAAAATCAGAGTAAAGCACAACGTGTTGTCTAAACAAATAAAATCCTGCGTGTTTTTTTTGTTTCTCTACGCGATCAACATTGTTAACTATGGATCTTTTAAGCTTAATCGGACTCGTGATATTGGTTCTCATTGTGATTGGTTTGTTTGGATTTTGCAGTGGACTTTCGTCTTGCTGCAATAATATATGTACATGTTGGGGAAGTTGCCATCTTTTTGCATAGGAAACGAATTTTAATTGATTCCACGTTTGGAAGTACAATAAAGCGAATGAACCCTCAATGGTGGATTATCTTTGCAGTACTGTTCGGTTATATTGTGTTGGTCGCTATTCAGCGCTACAATGCAGCTGCATGGACGCCTTCCTCGATCGCTATCACTCGCTATGAAACGCACGCAGCCACTATAAAAAGCGGCGATCTGGTGATGTTCTGTGTGAACCCAGGAAATGCAATCTCGCGTGTCGTACTGGGGAGCCATTTGGCGCATCCGGGAATTGCTTACGTCAATCCACAACTGCCAGCGCTCAAGTACATGCTTCATTTAGCATTTGGTCGTGTCAAGCTGCATCCAATCGAGCATGTGTTTGCAAAAGAAAGCAAACGTGGGTTCGGGCTCGCATTTCGAAGCCTGGACAATCCGCTGTCTGATGCTCAGGCGGCGAAGTTTCAGGCAGTAATCGACTCTCCCTACACGGATTTTGAGCGCCGTGACCCGCATACTGGGACAGAGCTGCCTGCGCATCGCAATCCTCGAACGAATCAATTCGTGAACGCCATCACCAATGAGAAATTGACTTGGTTGGAGTCTGCAGTCGCTCAGGGAATCAGTACCCACAGCTGTCTTGTGAATCATCTTACACCGTTCCGTATGAACGTCGAGAACACCGCGCTTTGCATTGATTACGTCGTCAAAATATTGCTGCAGATCGGCGTGTTGGAGGACCATCCGTATTTGCGAACCAACTGTTTGGATCCGTCGATTTTGCATGCAGAAAGTACGCCCAATTTGAATCAATTTATGTCGAGTAACAGCTACAGTACGCGTGAATTTCACAGTTTGCTATAGAATGCACAGAAGGCTGATGCGTTCGGTAACTTTGCAGGTTGACGCTTTTTGTTTTCAAGGAATCTTGTTAAAAGAATCGCGGCCCCAATACGGACCAGCGGGTGTATTCCGTCAATGAATCTGCTGCGATAATAGGAAACGTCGCAAAAATAATGAAATAAACTCCAGTTGAATTCTTTGAATCTCGTGCTTCGACGCAACACCTTGAGTAGTTTGTCTGAGCAAATCAGCTGATCTGACGGCCATTGCCAGTGCGAACGATTCGGACCGCATAATTGCTTCCACACATGCTTCTCGAGGTGAGCGTATCGCCACAGTTGATAGGATTTTTCGTTGAGCATGTAATGCACACAGGAAACCGAAAATGGTCGCTTCGCGTTCAGCTTGCTAGAAAGACGCATGCAAGCGCTGGCGTAAAAGTAGGCATCGTCGCCGATTTCAATTCGCTGCAATACAAAGTCAAACAGTTGAATGGCAAAAAACATCGTGAAACGATTCGTCGCCGTGCCATTTTCATATAACCAGTTTAAGATCGATTCTCGAATTTCGAGCACGTCTTGGTTGTGCTGCGATTGTATGCGTTGTGTAGGAGTTTCGATCGTGCATTGCAGTTGCTCTTGTTGAAGCATCAGAGGAGTCGTTACCGCTACTGTACCATTGCGCAATAGCATAACATTCGAGGTGTGATCATCGATTTGACGTACAACGTTTCGGAAGCGTGCACTTAACGTCCTCTTCAGATGCATACGTATCACATTTTCTTCGCTTTTGTGAATGTCTGCTGTTATTGTTCCCGAATCTGCGCCATTGGACGTCCTTGTGTCGTTTGACACAACCCAGAGTATGTACCCTTGCCTAACCGAGGTCCGTGCTCATGTAAAGTCAGTAGTGACAAAACTTCAAACGGATGTACCAGGTATCCGCATTGCTTTACTCGCGCACGGCGACTATGGTGACGAGAAGCTAACCTACATGATCAAGAAGCTCGACTTCACTACCAATCCTGCAGAATTGATCGAATTTATTACAAACACGGGGAAAACTCATGGTCAAGACTACGCTGAACTTTATGAGAAAGTGCTCCGAGAAGCCCAAGGTTTTTCCTGGAACCCCAGCTCCGTTAAAGCTTTTATCATGGTCGGCGATGCTGTCCCGCACGAAGAGAAAGATAACCCAGAGCATATCGACTGGCGTGTGGAATGTGATGTGTTAAAGTCTTTGAATATCCCGATTTATAGTGTTCAAGCCTTATCTCGTGGTCATGGCCCTTCCTTGCTTTTCTGGAAACAGCTCGCAGAGAGAACCAATGGTTATCACTTGTTTTTAGATCAATTTAGTTATGTGCGTGATATTTTGATTGCGATTTGTTTGAAGCAAGTGAATGATGCACACTTGCTGCAATTTGAGCAAGAGTTGGCCGATCAAACTGATTCCGGAGTGTTGACTACTTCAATGCGCAAGGTCTTTGATACTATGTTGAAGCGCGCTCCTGTTGCTACTGCTGCAGCACAGCCGGTTGCGGCGATAGATTCTCACAAGAGGAAACATGCGGCACTCGAAGCGGAAGATGATGATAAAAAGATGGCTGTCGTCGTTGGAGTTCCGGGTGGTCATCATGGTCATATAGATCTTGCACCCTGTGCACCGGCAAAATATCAAATATTACAGGTTCCCCGCGCAATGAGTATTAAGCAGTTTGTTGAATCGCAAGAAGGTCTCGTCTTTGCGCCTGGAGCAAGCTATTACGAGTTTTCCAAGCCGGAACTGATTGGAGTGAACAAGGAAATTGTATTGCAACACAAGGTCAGTGGTGAGCTATTTGAAGGCAGTGCTGCGAGGCAAATTGCTGGAATTACCGACGAGTATGCAAAGAAACGTATGCAGCCCTGTAACCTGTACACGTATCGGGTATTTGTTCAATCTACTTCGTACAATCGCAAGCTGGTAGGCGGGACAGGTTTCTTGTATCAAGCTACAGACTTCGGGAGGGACGATTAGTAGTAAACGTACCCGGCGGGGCACAGAAGCGTTCATAATGAGTACCCAGCCAAGAAGGGCGACTCCAAAAGTTACCCAGGTTATCATCCCAAACGTCCACGGTCTCGTAGTGCTGATAAAGCAAAGGGGCATTGTAAAACAATCTCCACGCTGTATTGTCTTTTATAGTATAAAGTGGTTGTATTCGCTGACTTTGGGCAGAGACAAATTCATTACGATAGCCATAACCTTGAAAGTTAATAACAAAGAAATACTTGGTGCCGATCCGGTAGATATCTTGAAGCCCTGCTACATTGTGTTGTTTTCGTTCACTGCTCCAGAGTTTCAAGGGCATTCCGGACGTAAATGTGATTAATTCATAGCGCTCGCTGTAGCCTTCGATAATTCGCGCCACATCTCTTAGCAGAAACGAATCCAAAGCGCCATAAATAATTCGAGCTTTCGTTGCTTGCTCGAGCTTGTGAATGTCATTCTGCCAATGTCTGCAACAGAGCGACAAACAGTCTACCAATTGGAGCGGCGTCGTCTCTGCTGACAGATTCGTCGCAGCCGAACGAATCGCCTCTAGAATAGATTCTATTTCGTCTAACGAGACCGAATTCCTGATATCCTTTGATAACAGTTGCTTGAGCACAAGCGCTTCCTTATCAGTCTTGCATAACGCAAGAGCTTCTTTGGAAGCCATGCTGTGTGACGATCTTCAAACTGATGACATGACGATCTTCAACAGTTTATGCACTTCACTCAGCCATCACAATTCATTTCAAAACCATGTCTTCCCCCGCTTCGCTAATCGATAGTCTTATGAAATCCTGTGTATTGTCTCATATAATGTCTGGTCTTAATAATAATGATCCTTATAAAGAGACAGAAGAGTGGAAACAATTTCATGAAAAGGAAAATGTATTCGCCGAACAGGTCCGTAAAGTCGTTCAAGGTGAGCCAAATGAAACGACAATTATTCGCTTTTTTACTTCGGTGGATGATCGATTAAGTTCGTATTCGAGAAAGGCGTGGATGCCGTTGATTTCTCTCCTGATCCAACACGATCTGGGACAAACATTGAACTTCTTGTATAACAAGTATAGCAAGGAGTTGCGTATGGTTCCGTATTTAAATGAAATCGTGGCGAATGCCGTGAGTGAATCAAAGAATGAAAGTGGAGTTAGTAAAGCTACATTAATGCTGATGCATGATCGTTTTGGTGTTGTATTCACCAACCCGCTGTACTATTTCTACAAGAAGCGTCGTGATATTGACATGCTAAAGTATGTATTCGAATTGGGAGACCAGGAGAATCCAAAGGGAATGTATTTAAATAAAGATGATGCTTTCGATGTAATTCAAGAGGGCTGGCTTGATGGGGTGAAATTTGTGGTAGAAGAGCGCAAGCAAATGCCAAAGACTATTAAAGCCGTTGCGCTGTTCAAAAAGCTCGATCGGAATTTAGATTCGTTTCCAGAGGCGCTAGAATGTATTCGTTATCTACTAGGCAAGAAGATTTTAACTGTTACACACGAGGAGATTGCATCGATTTTGCCTCCGGCCATTAGAGACAATGTATTTATTATCTCGTGCGTTCCACAAGATTACTTTGAAGCCAATGCGATCGGGCCTTCAGCGAAAGAAGCAAAAGCTTCAGAATTCGTTCATAAGGAGCCCTTTGATAGTGCCTAATTTTTTATATTATTCTTTTGTTTCCGTGTTCGTATCTTGTTTCTTCTCCTATTAAACTTTTATTGTGCAAATCTTGCCACATCAGCCACAGCTTTCGCTACACTGGCAATCACGATCTGCTTGTAGAGCGTCATAGGAATGCTTTGAAGCTTGCAGACCAAAATGATATCGTAATCCACGATTTTCCCTCTCTGTTTTACGTGAAGGAGTGAAAACGGCACTTTCAACTCGATCCATTTTGCAGTGCTCGCATTCACATGTTCGTCTGTGCTCAGTTTTAACTCATGTCCAATCGTTTTCATTTCGGTCGGTGTCAAAATACACACTTTGTAAATAATCTCACGTTTACTGGGCTTCTCGATCGTGCACAGACCAAATGAATTCACTTCAATATTGCAGAGCGGCAAGAAATTTGCCAGGGTCACTTGTCTAATGAAGGCAGAACCACTGTCATTTTGCCACTTGCGTTGCCATTTTTGAATGTATCGTGGCTTCAGCACATGTAGAAACGCGTCATCTTCCATCACTGGGGCAATAGAGGTGATATTTCCTGGAAACTGACCGCGCGCTCGAATTGCAACGTATCCATTCTGAAAACAGCCAACCTCCAGCTTGCAGTGCAAGTTCGCGGGGAGACGATTTGAGTCCACATAGTCTCCAACAAGATACTCTTCGGCGTAATCAATGGCTTTTACTTCAGCGCCGACGCTATCGAGATGCGCAATTTTC
>Ga0307373_10005684_pt1 | contig 20239 bp, 16 predicted proteins | sample OX2MG_FD_202534 | JGI IMG/M metagenome (GOLD analysis project Ga0307373, IMG submission 202534) | Soil microbial communities from Risofladan, Vaasa, Finland - OX-2 | ecosystem: Environmental > Terrestrial > Soil > Coastal area > Acid sulfate soil | place: Finland: Risofladan, Vaasa | collected...
GTTTTGCGCGTAAACCGTGACTTCAACCCCCGCTGACGTGGCGACCAAGTACTGGTGCCCTACGCCGGTGAAGGTCGAGACGCGAACTTGGCCCGGCAAAACGTTCGTCGTGTCCGAGGCGAGGGCGTCGGGTCCGACGATGCTGATCTTTTCGGGTCGAACACCCACCTTGACGGCGCTCGCTCCCATGGGTCGCCGGTCGCTCGGTACTCGTAGCGTCGTGCCGTCGCTCAAGCGCACCGTCGTGTGGGCGCCCTCCGTTCCACTCACCGATCCCGCGAGGAGATTCGACGCGCCGAGGAACGTGGCCACGAATTCGGTCGACGGGGAGTCGTAGACGTCCTTGGGCGAACCAATGCCTTCGATCTTGCCGTGACGCATGACCGCCAGGCGATCGCTCATCGTCATCGCCTCTTCTTGGTCGTGGGTGACGTAGAGGAAGGTGATGCCCACGCGCGATTGGATGCGTTTGAGTTCGACCTGCATCTGGCGACGTAATTTGGCGTCCAACGCCGACATCGGTTCGTCGAGCAAAAGCAGCATCGGCTCGTTGACCAAGGCTCGAGCCAGCGCGACGCGCTGCTGCTGGCCGCCGGAGAGCTGGCTCGGACGGCGACGTTCGAAATTGGGCAGGTCGACGATTTCGAGGATTTCGCCGACCTTCTGCCTGATGTCGGTCTTGCTCATTTTCTGGCGACGCAGGCCAAAGGCGACGTTCTCAAAGACGTCGAGGTGCGGAAAGAGCGCGTAGGACTGAAACACGGTGTTGACGTCACGGTTATAGGGAGCCTGATAGGTGACGTCCTTGCCGCCCAAGAGAATGCGTCCGCTCGAGGGCTCTTCAAAACCTCCGAGCATCCGCAACGACGTCGTTTTGCCGCAACCCGAGGGACCCAACAAACTGAAGAATTCGCCTTCGAAGATCTCTAGATTCAAGTCGTCAACGGCCGGTGCCTCATCAAAAATCTTGGTCACGTGCTCGAGACAGGCCACCACGCTTCGAGTCGGCGCGTCCGCCGCGACGTGCGTTGGCTGCGTGTCGCTGACTCCAAGGGTCCCGCTCATCGAAAGAAGCCTATAAGAAAGCCCGATTCCCAAATGTCGCGCCCTGAGAGTTCTCATACTCTCGAAACACGACCGCGTGTGGCGCGCTACGAGCCCCCTCGATTTTCGCGATACCGGCGCCAGGCGATGCCGGCCCAAATCGCCTCGGCGACGCCAAAGGGCCACGCGCCGGCCAAGAGTGCGTAGAGGGCGGAAAGTACGCAGCCCACCGAGAAAAGCGCAATAAACATCCGCCCCCGGCGTTCGAGGGCGTACATCGTCACCATGAAAGCTACGGCGAAAACACCGAACAAAGTGGTGCTCACGCGGTCACCAGGGCGCGCCAAACCTCGCGCGCCTCACGAAGCGCGTAATACGTGATGACGAATCCGGCCGCGGGATCGGCCCACCACCAGTTAAAGAGGGCGTTCAAAGCCAGTCCCAGCAGTACCGATGCCGCCAGAACGCCGTCAATGAAGGTCACCCGGGCTTCGGCGAGTACGGCCGGATTTTTAAGAGCCCCGCCCACCAGTGACTTGGCGCGCGCGAGGGCGAACATGGCGCCCGCCGTCAGTGCGGTCCAAAGAATTCCTACGGGGCTGTGTTGCGCGTGGTGATGGCTCGCCAACGCGACGATTCCTTGGATTAAGAGGTAGAACGCGATGAGTAAAAAAGCAACCCCAATAAGACGAAGAGCTCGCCGCGTGCGCTCTTCGTTACTGCCCGCCAGTTCCCACAGCACGACGGTCGACGCACCGATCTCGACCAAACTGTCGAGTCCAAAGCCCGCCAACGCGACGGATCGCGCTCGCCACGCGGCGACGATCAAAACGCAGACCCCGGCCACGTTCCACGCCAGTGTGCACCGCTCCAGAAAAAAAGCTCGGCGCAAAAGCGTCGAATGATTTTGACTCACGGGTCAGTATTACACCGCCGCGTTTACTCGAATCGGATGACGCGCAAAGCGCTTAGCGCACGACGCGGTCGAGCAAGTTTGACATCGGGCACGAACCAACGCCCGACATGAGCCATTGGTTCGCGCCGACCAAAAGGGGCAGGAGGGAGAACCATCGACTCACGCTGCGTGAGAGCAGCGTGCCGACCAAGACAAACGTCCCTCCGAGAAAGAAGAGAATCCGCTGCTTCTTAAAGGTCATTGGCGCGCACGCCGCGCTTCGAACGTGCGGACGAAACTGGCGATAGGGAAATAGACAGCTGATTATGATACCCCATAGGGTATTACCAAGTGTGCCGTCCGTGGGCAATCCTTGATCGCGGTCGTCCAGCGTCACCTTGAAGGACCTTCGCTCGAGGTGACGTGATTCGCTACTCCAAGGAGTCGTCGCGAAAGCCAACGCCGGCTGACGCGACGGTTCCCGCCGTGCGTCCGGGTGCCGCTTGACCACTCCAGTACATATTGGTATGCGCGATCACCAGATCAGGCGAGGGCGCGCCCCACTGCGTAAGATCCTCGGTCGTGTGCGCGTCACTGACCAGTACCGCGTCGTAGCCTCGCGCGAACGCGCCGTGGAGCGTTGAACGAATGCACATGTCCGTTTGCGCGCCCACCACGATCAACCGGCCCACGCCTAAGTCCGATAGCACCAACTCTAAGTTCGTATCCTCAAAGGAGTCGCCGTAGTTCTTGTCGACGCGCGCTTCGTCTACTCCGGGTGAAAGTTCGGACACGATTTGCCACTCGTCACTTCCCTTTTCGAGCCCCTCGTCGGAGTGCTGCACCCACACGACGGGCACCCGTTCACGACGGGCCCGCTGGACGAGTCCCGCGATGTTTTGGATAACGGCGTCTCGTTCATGCGCCTGGGCCACCACGCCAGATTGCACATCCACCACGAGCAGTGCGGTGTTGGGCCGGTCCTTGAGCGTCGTCATCTGGCCTCCATGCATCGTCGATCGTGCTTGCGTCGTCATTAAATCAAACAAAGACCAAGACCGCAAGCAGCCAACTCGTCGCAACGATTCCGACGTTCACGTCACGCGGTTGAAAGCATGGCGCGTTCAATTGGCGTCGTCGATGTCCCAGCGCGTCACGAATGGCGACTAGAGGTCCGGTAGCGAAAAATCGAGACTCGGCACGTCGGTGCCACCGTCCACCTCGAGGACCTTGTCGGTGAGGAACGAACCAGCCGGCGAGGCGAGATACACCACGGCCGCCGCGATCTCTTCGGGCGCGGCGATGCGGTGCAGCGGAGTCAGGTCCTCCATCATCGACTTGAGCTCAGGCGTCGCGGTAACGATTTCGAGCGCCGAGGTCGCTGTTGAACCGGCGGCGATCGCGTTCACCCGAATCTTCGGCGTCAGGTCCTTCGAGATCAATCGGGTGTAGTGCGAGAGGGCCGCCTTTGACGCGCCGCAGGCGGCGTAGCCGCGCCCCGCGACTCGTCCCACGACCGATGCGATGTTCACGATCGATCCCCCGCCGGCCTCGAGCATGAAGGGGACGGCGGCCACGTCGAGTGCGTGCGCCGTCGACACGTTGAAGCAAAACGCCTCCTCGAAATAGTCGGTGGAAGTGTCGAAGAAAGGCTGACGTAGGGCGCCGCCGACGTTGTTCACCACGATGTCGATTCGGCCGAACGCATCTCGAGCGGCGGTCGCGAGTTGAGCAACCGCGCCAAGATCACAAAGGTCAACGGCCGCGACGACCGCGCGACGACCCGTCGACGACACACGCTGCACTACGGCATCTAGATCGCTGCGCGTACGTGAGGCAATAATGACGTCGGCACCACATTCAGCGAGCGCGACCGCACTGGCGGCACCGATGCCGCGGCCTCCTCCGGTAATGATCGCGACTTTGTCATCGACGCGAACGCAATCAAGGTACCCTCCCTCGAAGATCCTGCTGTCGCGGATCAGTGGGCGGGCTCGCGAATCGACTCGCGGATGCACCAATAGGCTTTGTCACGAAGTAGGGAATTCGTGGGTCAAATTCATACGCGTCACCTCCCAACTTCTCGTAGCGCGACGAAGGGTCCTTCTGCCCACACTGTTAAGTGGCGATTGAAGAGTGCTGCGGCGAGTAGTTGAGGTGTGAAGATTGGTGGAGCTAGTGGACGTTCGTCTCGTTGTTGATGGTCGACACACGCTCAGTGAACTTTGCGGCGCGACAACCAACGACTTCAAGGTGACTGATTCATGATCCAGCACGCATCGTTTACCACCGAGCCGTGGTGCGTGCGCGAGACCAGTTTGGATCTCGACGTACTGGCCCAGAGCGAATCAGTGTTCGCGCTCTCCAACGGGCACATTGGCTGGCGCGGCAACCTCGACGAGGGAGAGCCTCACGGTCTTTCTGGCTCGTATCTCAATGGAGTCCACGAACTCCGACCCTTCCCCTACGCCGAAGCAGGTTACGGATACCCCGAACAAGACCAGGTGATGATCAACGTCACCGACGGCAAGGTAATCCGTCTGCTCGTCGACGATGAGCCCTTCGACGTTCGTTACGGCGTACTGCAAAGCCACGAGCGTTGCCTGGACATGCGCGCGGGGGTACTCGATCGCCGCGTCGAGTGGACTTCACCCTCCGGACGGCGGATTCGAGTGACCTCGAAGCGCATCGTGTCCCTCGTCCAGCGATCGGTGGCGGCGATTTCCTACGACGTCGAGTCGCTCGATCTGCCGGTGCGCGTCGTGGTTCAATCAGAATTGGTCGCCAACGAACCGAGCCAGCCCGCGAGTAATGACCCTCGGGCATCCTCGACGATCGACATACCTCTGCGCAGTGAGTTTCACGCCCACGATGGGCTTCGCTGCGAACTGCTCCACCGCACCAACTTCAGCGCACAGTCAATGGCCGCGGCCATGGACCACGAAGTCGAGGGACCTGCGTCGATGAAGGTCCATTCCGAAAGTTTCGATGATCTCGGGCGGGTCACCGTGACGGCGTCGCTCGAACCGGGCGAGCACCTGCGACTCATCAAGTACGTCACCTACGGATGGTCCGCGGAGCGTTCGAAAGAGGCGCTTCGCGACCAGGTCGATGGCGCCCTCGTCGCGGCGCGCGACACCGGTTTCGACGGGTTGTGCGCGCAACAGCGCGAACTTCTAGACGATTTCTGGGACCGCGCGGACGTCGAACTCGAAGGTGACGATGAGATTCAACAGGCCGTTCGGTTCTCGCTCTTCCATCTTCTGTCGTCGGCCGCGCGAAACGAGCGACGGGCCATCCCCGCCAAAGGACTCACGGGCAATGGCTACAACGGACACGCGTTCTGGGACACGGAGACCTTCGTTCTGTCGGTGCTGAGCTACACCATGCCCGATGCGGTCGCCGACGCGTTGCGTTGGCGCTACGACACACTGCTCGCGGCCACGACACGCGCGAAAAATCTCGGTCTAAAGGGTGCGGCCTTCGCGTGGCGCACGATCAACGGCGCGGAGTGTTCGGCCTACTGGCCAGCGGGCACGGCGGCCTTTCACGTCGGCGCTGACGTCGCCGACGCCGTCATCCGTTACGGGCACGCCACGAACGACAAAGTGTTCGACGCGACGGTGGGCTTAGGGATTTTAACGGCCACTGCCAGGCTCTGGTACTCGCTCGGGCACTTCGATCGCGCGGAGGGATTTCGCATCGACGGCGTGACCGGGCCCGACGAATACAGCGCCATTGCCGACAACAACGTTTACACAAATCTGATGGCGCAGCGCAATCTTTTCGCGGCCGCCGATTCGGCCGAACGAAATCGTGAAGAGGCGCTCGCGTTGGAGGTGCACGAAGCCGAGATTCTTGAATGGCGCCGCGCGGCGAAGTCCATGGTCGTGCCCTTTGACGACACGCTGGGCGTTCACTCTCAGAGCGAGCGCTTCACCGAGCACGACGTCTGGGATTTCGTCGCCACGGCGCCAGAGCAGTATCCCCTGCTTCTGCACTTTCCCTATTTCGACCTCTACCGCAAGCAGGTGGTCAAACAGGCTGACTTGGTGCTGGCGATGTTCTTGCGCAGCGGCGCGTTCACGCCCGAGCAAAAGAGGGCCAATTTCGAGTACTACGAGCAACTCACGGTACGCGACTCGTCGCTGTCGGCCTGTTGTCAATCGGTCATCGCGGCCGAGGTCGGTCACCTCGCGCTGGCCTACGACTACCTCGCCGAGGCCGCCCTCATGGACCTTGACAACCTCGAACACAACACCCGTGACGGCCTGCATATGGCGTCGCTCGCGGGAACCTGGATTGGGCTGGTGTCCGGCCTGGGGGGAATGCGCGAATGCGGCTCGACCCTTAAGTTTGCGCCCCAACTCCCCGAAGGCATCGACCGACTCGCGTTCAACGTCGCCTTCCTCGGTCGGCGCCTTCACGTCGAGGTCACGCCGGCGATGACGAGCTACGTCCTCAAGCAAGGTGACGACTTAGAAATCGTGCACGGCGAGCAGACCTTTAGCGTCTCGGCGCGCCAAGCGTCGACCTTCGAGACCGCGAGTGTTCGCGCTCGAGAAGCAACCCTTACCCCGCCGCAACAGCCCTTCGGACGTGCACCCACTCGGCGCCTCGCCGATCCGGCCCAACGAGAGGAAAAGTCATGAGCAAGCAGAAGCCCGACGCGCCGGGGGCAGTCGTCGACCTTGGCGCGTACGAAGCGTGGCTCTTTGACATGGACGGGGTCTTGACCAAGACCGCCGCGGTGCACGCCGCGGCCTGGAAGCAGGCCTTCGACGAGTTCTTGCAGAAGGAGGCGAAGCGTACCGACACGCCCTTCGTTCCTTTCGACGTCGAAAGCGACTACGAGAAGTACGTCGACGGAGAACCCCGTGAGGACGGGGTGCGCAATTTCCTCGCGTCGCGGGGAATAACGCTCCCCGAGGGCAACGACAGCGATTCTGGTGACACGCGCAGCGTCAAGGGGCTCGGTAATCGAAAGAATGGCTTGGTGCTCGAAGTGATGAAGCACGATGGCGTGGCTCTCTTCGCGGGCGCCAAAACGCTGGTGCAGGAGTTGCGCCGACGTGGAGTCAAGGTCGCGGTCATCTCCGCGAGCGAGAACACGAAGTCGGCGCTTGAAGCCGCGGGCATTCTCACGTTGTTCGACGCCATCGTTGACGGGAACGTCGTGAAGGAGCGTCACCTGGCGGGCAAACCCGCGCCGGACAGCTTCCTCGAGGGCGCGCGCGTGCTCGGCGCCCCAGCGCGACGCAGTGTGGTGCTCGAAGACGCCCTCGCCGGCGTCGCGGCCGGCCGTGCTGGGAACTTTGCGCTGGTCATCGGCCTCGACCACCACGACGCGTCGGGCGCGCACGAGTACGCCGATGAGCTTCGCACCCACGGCGCCGACGTGGTGGTGACCAGTCTCGAAGCGTTGGGTGCGAAGGCGTAACGACACGCACCTCGCCTCGACGCTCACTCGATGAATACCAAGCGGCGAGCGCGACTCAGCGATTAAGCACGAATCGTTCCACCGCGTGCGCGAATCCCTCGTCATCATTGGACGTGGTCACCACCGACGCGGCCGCCTTCACGGCGTCGTTTGCGTTGCCCATCGCGATACTGAGTCCCGATTCGGCGAACATCGACACGTCGTTGTGCATGTCGCCAATGGAGGCGATCTCTTCGTGCGCCACACCGTAGAGCCCTGAGAGGAAGCGCACGACCCGGCCCTTGTTGGCGTCGGGGTGCGTAACGTCAATGAAATAGGGCTGCGACTGCGTCGCCGAAACCCGCGGAGCGAACATCGTGCTTATCGCCACGCCGGCGCGCGCGCACGCGCCGGCGTCGTCGCTCACGCCGACCAGTTTGGTGACGCCGCCTTCGACGGAGTCAAACTCACTCAACTTCGTCGGCGAAAATTCGCAAACCAGCGACTCGTGCTCGACGTGCGGACCGCTCTCGTCCAGCACGAACCAGCGCGAACCCTGATAGACCCAGACCGAAAGACGTTGGACCGTCAGTACCTCGATGATCGGCGCGACGAGGTCGTCGTCGATCGTTCGTTCCTCGAGCACGCGCATATCACGATCGACGATGAGGGCCCCGTTGAGCGCCCCGAGGGGAGTGCGCAGACGAAGCGGTTCGACGAGCATGACGAGCCCCTGCGCTGGGCGCGCGCTCGTGACCGCGAAGAGTATCCCCGCTTCACCCAACTTTTCGACGGCGCGTCGAGATCGAGCGGTCAGGGTCTTCTCCGGCGTCACGAGGGTGCCGTCGACGTCTGACAAGACGAGTCGAACTGGCGCACTCATTCAGGCAGGCACCACTCGTGTGGTTCGATCAGGCGTAGCGCCGACTCGGGCCCCCACGAGCCCTGGGCGTAGGGCGCAACCGCCGGCGGGTGTTCGAGCAGCGGCGCCGCCACTTCCCAGAGCCGCTCGATCCCGTCGGAGCGCGTGAAGAGGGAGCGGTTGCCGAGCATGGCTTCGAGGATGAGGTGCTCGTAGGCCTCGAGATTATTGGCCGCCTGAAACGAGTCCTTGTAGTGGAACGTCATCTCGGCCGAATCCAGACGCATCCTCGGGCCGGGCTCTTTGGCCAGGAAGTGCGCGTGGATCGAACCCGGGTCGGCAAAGTCCACGACGAGCTTGTTGCCGCGCCACTTGGGCGCGTGCGCACCCATCGGGAACAGGCGCATCACCGGCTCATCGAAACCAATCGTTATCACTTGACGGCTCTGGGCGAGAGACTTGCCGGTGCGAAGGAAGAAGGGCACGCCCTTCCAACGGGTGTTCTCCACCTCGGCGCGTAGCGCCACGAAGGTCTCGGTCTGGGAGTCTTGAGCGACGCCGTGCTCTTGGCGGTAGCCCTCGTACTGACCGCGCACCACTTGGGCGGGATCGATGGGCTGCAGCGTCTCGAAGACCTTGTGCACTTCGTCGCGCAGTGGCCCGGCGTCAAAGCTGGTGGGTTGCTCCATGGCGAGAAAGCCCAGCACCTGAAAGAGATGGGTCACGACCATGTCGCGAAAGGCCCCGGTCTCTTCGTAGAAGGCTCCCCGATTCTCGATGCTCAAGGTCTCGGGCACGTCGATCTGCACGAAGGAGACGTGGTCGCGATTCCAGAGCGGCTCGAAGAGCCGGTTGGCGAAGCGCAGGGCCAGGATGTTGTCGATCGACTCCTTGCCGAGGAAGTGGTCGATGCGAAAGACCTGAATCTCTTCGAAGTTGGCCTTGATCACGTCGTTGAGGTGGCACGCCGAGGCGAGGTCCGTTCCGAAGGGCTTCTCGCAGATCACCCGGGCGTTCTCGTTCAGTCCAGACTCGCCGAGGGACTTGATCACGCTCAGCACCGCGTCAGGAGGGATCGCGAGGTGCAAGAGCCGTCGCACGCCCTGGCCGATCTCTTTCTCGGCTTTCGTGACGGCGTCGTGGAGCGCACCGAAGTCACCGCCTTCAGCGGCGCTGAATGAGAGCGCGCCTTCGAACTCGTCCCAGAGTTCGCCTTCGGGAGCATTCGAGCCGTGCTCCTTCACGGCGTCGTGCGCGTAAACGCGAAACGCGTCAGTACCCATGGCGAACGCCGAGGGAGCGGACCCGATAATTCGATAACGCTTGGGCAGCAGGCCCGCCGAGGCGAGATGAAACAGACCGGGGATGATCTTGCGCTTGGCGAGGTCTCCGGTCGCGCCAAAGAGCACGATGACGTGGTTGTCGGGGACTTGGGACTCTTCAGGAGATGCTTCGCGACTCATGACGTTCCTCCAGTGATCGTGTGACGCACGGCGTCTTTCATACCCACGAACAGTTCGCTGACCAACTCGGGCGCGAACAGCCCGTGGGCAACGACCCCGGGAGTGCTCGAGAGCCATTGGGCCAGTTCCTCGGGTGCCGCGACGCTGCCGTGGTAGTCGGCGATGACTCCGCCATCGGGACTCGCTGGCCAGTCGCGTACCACGCACGTTTCGAGCCGACGCAGCGTCGCCGCGAGGCCGAAGGCCGAAAGTTCGAGTGGCACCGGGTCGTGTAGAGCGTCGACCACTTTGGTCGCGTCGGCGATCACGACGAAGCGCGCGGCCGCGGCGGCCACGATCTTCTCGCGAGTGAGGGCGCCGCCGCCGCCTTTAATCAACCATCCATCAGAAACGATCTGATCCGCGCCGTCAATGGCGAGGTCGAGCGAGGAAATATGGTCAAAGGGCTGCACGTTCAGCCCGAGGCCCCGGGCGGCGGCCTCGGTGCGCGGCGAGGACGCGACAAAGACGGCGCGCGAAGCGCGCCGAGCGAGCACGTCGAGCAAGAAGGCGACCGTCGTTCCGGTGCCGAGTCCGACGCGCATGCCGTCCTGCACCAGTTCACCCGCGGCCTGCGCGGCGAGACGCTTCTCCTCGTCGACGCCCACGCTCACATCACCGATTGGTCGGCCATGATGAGCGAACGCGCGGCCTTAACGCGGGCCGCCGGAATCGTTTCGTCGCCCGAGAGGAGCTTGGAGAGCGCGGCGCGCTTGTTGGCGCCGGTGATCAACCAGAGAAGTTGGTCCGCGCGAGCGAGCGCGCGGTACGTGAAGGTCATGCGCCGACGTCCCTGGTACTCACCAGTGGTCGCCACCAAGCGGTCGCTTACCTCGAGCACGGGGTCTCCGGGAACCAGTGACGCGGTGTGCCCGTCGGGGCCGATACCGAGGTGCACGAGGTCGAATCGCTCGGGCAAAAGTTGCGCGTAACGCGCGGCGGCCGCGTCGAGGTCGTCGTCGTTGACGGGCATTGGTTTGATCACGGGCCCCACGCCCGCGAGGGACTCGGCGAGGTTCGTGAGATTGCGGTCCTTGTCGCCCAGGGGCGCCACGCGCTCGTCGACCTGATAGATCACGCTCTGGCCCCAGGGCACGTCGCGACCCAGCAATTCGGCGAACATCTTCCACGGCGTGTGTCCTCCACTGACCGCGAAGTGAAACGTACCCCTGGCGGCCACGGCGCGGCGCGCGTGCTCAGCGACGTAGTTCGCGCCGGCCACGGCGAGATCATCAGCGCTCGCGAACTCGCGGGTCTCGTGATGCACGTCAGGAATTCTTCTCGGCATGACCACCGAACGCAGAACGCATCGCCGAGAGCACCCGGCCGGCGAAATCGCCCTGTCCGCGCGACTCGAAGCGTTCGAAAAGCGCCGCGCTGATCACCGGCGCGGGCACCGATTCATTGATCGCCGCCTCGACCGTCCAACGACCCTCGCCCGAATCCGAGACTCGACCTTTGAAGTCCGAAAGCTCCGGCGAACGCGCCAGCGCGTCGGCGGTCAAGTCGATCAGCCACGAGCTGATGACGGAGCCGTGGCGCCACACCTCGGCGACTTCGGCGACGTCGATGTCAAAGGAGTAAAACTCGGGGTCGCGCAGCGGGGTAGTCTCGGCGTCAGCTTCGACTTTTTCACGTCCGACGTTGGCGTGCTTGATGATGCTCAGTCCCTCGGCGATCGCGGCCATCATGCCGTACTCGACGCCGTTGTGCACCATTTTGACGAAATGCCCCGCCCCGTTGGGCCCGCAGTGCAAGTACCCATTGGGCGCCGTGCCGTCGCGGCGCGTTCGCCCCGGTGTGGGTTCGCTCCCGTCAGCGCCCGGCGCGATCGAGCGAAATAGCGGCTCCAGACGAGAGACGACCTCGTCCTCGCCGCCGATCATCAAGCTGTAGCCACGATCCAGACCCCATACACCGCCGCTGGTTCCGCAGTCGACGTAGTGGATGCCCTTCGCCGCGAGCAGTCCGGCGCGCACGATGTCGTCTTGGTAGAACGAATTGCCGCCGTCGATGATCACGTCATCGCTCGAGAGCAGTCCCGTCAGGTCATCGAGCACCCCCTGGGTGATCGCGGCGGGCACCATGAGCCATATGGCTCGTGGCGCGTCGAGCTTGGCGACGAGGTCTTGAAGCGACGTCGCGGCGACCACGGCGTCGGACGTAACGGCTTTTACGGCGTCGGCGTTCGCGTCGTAGGCGACGCAGTGGTGCCCGTCGCGCACCAGACGCTGCACGAGGTTGGCGCCCATCCGGCCCAGCCCCACCATTCCTAGTCGCATCGGTTTTTCGGTCGTCATGCGTCCTCATTCCCCTTGAGTTTTCGATAGTGCTCGATGAGCGCGTTGGTCGACGAGTCGTGACGCAGTTCGGGCTCGCTGGGCGACACGAGTTCGGGGAGTATCTGCACGGCCAGGACCTTGCCGAGCTCCACTCCCCATTGGTCGTATGAATCGATCCCCCAGAGAGCACCTTGGGTGAAGACGGAATGCTCGTAGAGGGCGATGAGCGAGCCGAGCAGTCGCGGGGAGAGCACCTCGCCCAGCAGCACGTTGGTCGGGCGATTGCCTACCATCACACGGTGAGCGACTTCGTGCTCGGGCGTTCCTTCACGACGCAGCTCCTCTTCGGTCTTGCCGAAGGCGAGCGCCTGGGCCTGGGCGAAGACGTTCGACGTCAGGACGTCGTGATGCTCGCCCAGGGGATTGAGACTCTTCGCGAAGCCGATGAGGTCAACGGGCACGATGGAGGTGCCTTGGTGGATCAGTTGGTAGAAGCTGTGCTGACCGTTGGTCCCGGGTTCGCCAAAGTAGACGGGGCCTGTCTGATGGGTGACCTTCGAGCCGTCGAGGGAAACGTGCTTACCGTTGGACTCCATGGTGAGTTGCTGGAGGTACGCGGGAAGGCGGCTGAGGTACTGGTCGTAGGGCATCACTCCGACCGTCTGACACCCTAGAAAGTCGCGATTCCACACCGCGAGTACCCCCATGAGTACGGGGAGATTCGCCTCGAACGGAGCGGACCGGAAGTGTTCGTCCATCGCGTGAAAGCCAGCGAGGAGCTCAGCGAAGTACTCCGGACCAATGGCGATCATCGTCGAGAGGCCAATGGCCGAGTCCATGGAGTAGCGACCACCGACCCAATCCCAGAACTCAAACATGTTCGCGGTGTCGATGCCGAAGGCCGACACCTTCTCAGCGCTCGTCGACACGGCCACGAAATGCCGAGCGACCGCGGCCTCGTCACCGAGCTGATCGAGAAGCCACGCTCGAGCCGACTGGGCGTTCGTGATGGTCTCGAGTGTTGCAAAGGTCTTCGACGCGATGATGAAAAGCGTTTCGTCGGCGTTGAGGTCGCGTACCGCTTCCACGAAGTCGGTCGCGTCGACGTTCGACACGAAGCGAAACGTCAGGTCGCGGCGCGAATAGTGGCGCAGTGCCTCGAACGCCATGACGGGACCAAGGTCCGATCCGCCGATGCCGACGTTCACGATGTTCTTAATGGCCTTGCCCGTATGACCCTTCCACTGCCCGGAACGGACCTGGTCGGCGAAGGCCGACATTTGATCCAGCACCGCGTGAACTTGCGCGACGACGTTGACGCCGTCGACCACCAAGGAGACGTCCTTGGGCATACGCAGTGCCACGTGCAAAACCGCGCGGTCCTCTGAGGCGTTGATATGTTCGCCCCGGAACATCTGCTCGCGACGCTCCGCGACGCCCGATACTTTCGCCAACTCAATGAGCAGGCGCATGGTCTCATCGGTGACGCGGTTCTTGGAGTAGTCGAGGTAGAGCCCTTCGGCCTCGGCTCTCAATCGAAGTCCGCGCTTGGGGTCTTCGGCGAACAGTTCGCGCAAGTGCCGCGTCGCGATCTCCTCGTAGTGCGCCGCCAAGGCGTCCCAGGCCGCGCGCTGTCGTGACGATGTTGCCGGCGTCATCGGGTCTCGTCAGCCGCGGACAGTTGGGAGTCGATCCTCGCGAGAAGATCGCTCCACGACGTGGCAAAGGACGCGGCGCCCTCATCTTGGAGTTTGAGCGCGAGCGCTTTCTGGTCAATGCCGGCCTTGGCGAAGCGCTGGAGCGCGGCATCGCAGTCACCGCCGTCGCGCGCGAGGGCTCCTCCCAACTCGCCGTGGTCAAAGAACGCGTCCAGAGTCTGGTTGGGCATGGTGTTGATCGTGAAGGGTGCGGCGAGGCCCACGACGTAGAGCGTGTCCGACGCCGCGGGGTCCTTGGTCTTGGTGCTCGCCCACAGCAGTCGCTGCGCCCGAGCGCCGAAGTTCGCGAGACGTTGGAAGCGCTCGGACTCCATGACGTCGCGATAGGCGCGGTACGTCTCTTGGCTCACGGCCAGGCCAATCTGATTCTTGAGCTCCTTGGGCACCGACGTCGCCACGGCCACGTCCCAACGTGAAACAAATATCGACGCCACGCAGCCCACGTTCGGATCGAGGCCCGAAGCGACGCGCCGTTCAATCCCTCGCAGGTACGCGTCGGCGGCGGCGCGATACTGATTGGCGTCAAAGAGCAACGTGACGTTGACGGGTACCGCCGAGGCAATGCACTCCTCAATGGCCGCCAGACCCTGGGGGGTTCCGGGAATCTTGATGAACAGGTTGTCGCGCTGGGCACGCGCGTACAGCGACTTGGCCGCCTCGACCGTCTTTTCAGTGTCGTAGGCCAGTAGTGGCGAGACCTCGAGCGAGACCCAGCCGTCGACTCCGTTGGTGCGCTCGTGGATCGGAGCGAAGAGGTCCGCGGCGCGTTGCAGATCGGCAATCGCCAGACCGTAGAAGATCTCCTCGTTCGAGAGACCTTTGCCCGAGGCGCTTCGAATCGACTCGTCGTAGTCCCCGGTCGCGATGGCGGCGTCAAAAATCGAGGGATTCGACGTCAGTCCGCTCACACTATGGGTGTCGATGTAACGCTCGATGTCGCCGCCATCGAGTAGTCCGCGGGTGATGTTGTCCAGCCACAGGCTCTGGCCCAGGTCGTGGAGCTTCTCGGTTGGTTTCATGATTCTCCTCCAATTGCGGCAAGTGTCTCGAGCGCCACGTGCGTGACGCTGGCGGCGGTGAAGCCGAACTTCGTCTGTAACTCTTTCAGCGGCGCCGAGGCGCCAAAGGTGTGCATTCCCACCACCGCACCGCGCTCGCCGACGTAGCGATCCCAACCAAAACTCGACGCCTGCTCGACCGCGACGCGGGCCACGACGCTTGGGGGCAGCACCGCGTCGCGGTACTCGCGAGGCTGACGCTCAAAGAGCTCCCAACACGGCATGCTCACCACGCGAGCCCCGATGCCCTTAGCGGCGAGTTCGTCACGGGCCGCGAGCGCCAGGTGCACTTCAGAACCCGTGGCGAGGAGCAAGAGATCGGGTCGACCGTTCTCGACGTCGCTCAGCACGTAGGCCCCGCGTTCCACCATCGACGCCGGGGCCATCGTCGTTCGATCAAGAGTGGGCAGGGCTTGGCGCGTCAAGACCAACATCGCGGGCTCCCTCTTCAGCGCGAGAACGATCCGCCACGTTTCAACGACTTCGTTGGCGTCGGCGGGGCGAAACACCAGTATTCCGGGCATCGCGCGAAACGACGCCAACTGCTCGACGGGCTGGTGCGTCGGCCCGTCTTGGCCCACGCCGATGGAGTCGTGCGTGAAGACGTACAGGGCCGGTATTTCCATCAACGCCGAGAGGCGAATCGCGGGACGCGCGTAGTCCGAGAAGATGAAGAATCCTGACCAGAAGGATCGAAGCTTGACCAGAGACATGCCGTTGGTCACGGCGGCGGCGGCGTGCTCACGAACGCCAAAGTGGATGTTTCGCCCACCCGGCGAGTCCGACTGGAGGTCCCCGGCCCCCTCGAAGAGCAGACGCGTCATCGTCGAGGGTGAGAGATCAGAAGCACCGCCGAGCAGCCACGGGACCGACTGGGCCAGAACGTTGAGCGTCTGTCCCGATGAGACCCGGCTCGCCAGCCCCTTCGCGTCGGCCGGAAAGACCGGCAGCGAGGCGTCCCAGTGGTCGGGCAGGTCACGACGCTCGATGCGTTCCACTTCGTCGGCGAGCGCCGGATAGACCTCGCGATACGAAGCAAACAGCGCCTCCCAGGTTGTGCGTGCCTCAAGTCCACGAGCACCCACGCCTTTTTCAAAGCACTCATAGACCTCATCGGGAACGTAGAACTGCTTGTCTTCGGGCAGTCCGAAGAACCGCTTCGTCAATTTGACGCCCTCGACGCCGAAGGGTTCACCGTGCGCTTCACGCGTGTCCTCGACCGGCGAGCCGTAGCCGATGTGGCTGTGCACCAAGATCAGCGTCGGGCGCTCGCTCTCCGCGACGAAGCTGTGGAACGCGCGACCAATGAGTTCGACGTCGTTGGCGTCGGCCACCGTCACGACGTTCCAGCCGTAGGCGAGGAAGCGCGCCGCCACGTCTTCGGTGAAGGTGAGGTCGATGTGCCCCTCGATGGTCACGCGATTGCAGTCGTAAATCCAACAGAGGTTCGAGAGCCGCTGGTGCGCGGCGAGTGACGCCGCTTCGGAGGCGACTCCCTCCATCATGCATCCATCCCCGGCGAGGGCGTACACGTTGAAGTCGAACAATGCGAAGCCGTCACGGTTGTATCGCGCCGCAAGCCAACGCTGCGCCATCGCCATGCCGACCGACATGGCGACACCTTGACCGAGTGGACCCGTCGTCGCCTCGACGCCGCTCGTCCAGCGATACTCCGGGTGGCCGGGACAGTGCGAGCCAAGCTCGCGAAAGGTCTTTATATCCTCAAGAGTCACCGCTGGTTCGCCGAGTACTTCGTAGTCACGTTCCACCGAGAGCGTTCGACTGAGGTGCAACAACGACCAGAGGAGTGCGGAGGCGTGTCCTTCGGAGAGCACGAAGCGGTCCCGGTTGGGCCAAATCGGTTCCGAGGGATCAAATCGCAAGAATCGTTGCCAGAGGGTGTACGCCAGGGGCGCAATGTCCATCGGCGTCCCGGGGTGTCCAGAATCTGCTTGCTGAACCATGTCCATGCAGAGTCCTCGAATCGTGTTCACGGACAGAGAATCAGTATTCGTCATTCGTGTCACCACTCTCACCACTGGGCGCCGGTCACGCCAATTCAACGCCGCTGATCAACCACTCAGTCGAACTTACGGGCGAATCTCACCGGGCAAGCAAACCCCGCTGGGCAAATGCCCGTGGGCATACCGCGCGTGCGAGCATTCGTCTGTGAGACGCTGGTTCATACCACCCCAGAACCAACACTGTTAAGCCAAGTATAAACGTCCTTTGCGCGTGGCCCAACAATCTCTATGGCGCTCGAGAGGATTTTGGGGTCGGCGAGCGTCGGCGAGGTACCGCGTGCGAAGTGACGCCCTCGAGTCACGCTGGGGCGACGTCGCGCGTCACTCCTGTCGCCATGAGCTCGCGCGATTGACACCGTTAGCGCACGAGACGTGATCCCACGCAAGCCCACGTTCGCGATGACGTGAGCAGCGCGGATTCAATTCAAACGGTGTGGTTCGTTTAAGTTCCTTGTCGCGAAAGCGGATTGGCGCGCGAATGGCGAAAGAGCCATGGAGGTAGGCGTTCAGCGCACGGACGACGAACTCTTTCTAACGCTCCAGAGTCGCTGGTGGCGTTTCGCACCACCACTCGTGAGAACACTCCGCCTCAAGCGCGCACCTTGTGGGGACCCTCTGGGCGCGGAGAGGCGAAACTCGTGCGGTAGCCTCGTGACGTATTGGTACCGACGTCCACGTATCTGCGGGGAGACTTTGTCAGTTGCCAAGAAACGTCACCTGGAACTCTGATGATCGCACTGAGTAAACACACCCCGCCCTTCGGCGCCTGGGGAACGGTGCTCGTCCTCATCGTGGGCGCCCTCGTGGCGCTCGAGGCGCTGTTCTTCCTGACGCGCATGGCCATTCGGCGTTCCCCATCGAATCGTTTCCTACGACTGCTGCGCCGCGCGAAGCGATCGATTCGCGCGCTCGTCGTTTCCACCGTAGGTGCGGCGTGCGTGCGCTTCGCCCAGCCGCAACAACGAACAAACTTCCAAGAGGTGGCCAATATCGCCATTATCTTCTCGGTGGCGTGGATTGCCATCGTGGTGTCGGGGGTCCTGGTCGACTTGACCGAGAGTCGTTTCGACGTCACGGTGAGCGACAACGCCAGAGCCCGCCGGGTGCAAACGCAGTTGCGCGTGATGCGAAGAGTCATCGCGGTCATCATCGTCGTCGTCGCCGGTCTCGCCGCGCTGACGTCCTTTTCCCAGGGTCGTTCCATCGCCACTAGCGTTCTGGCCTCGGCCGGTGTGCTGGGACTCGTGCTCGGCATCGCCGGCCAGTCAACCATCGGAAATCTCATCGCCGGTGTCCAGATTGCGTTCTCCGACGCCTTGCGCATCGATGACGTCGTCGTCGTCAACGGAGACTGGGGAACCATCGAAGAGATCACGCTGACTTACGTCGTCGTCGCGATTTGGGACCAACGCCGACTCGTGCTGCCGGTATCGTATTTCGTGACGACGCCCTTCGAGAACTGGACCCGATCAAGTTCTGAGATTCTGGGCACGGTAATGCTGTTTTGCGACTACACGGTGCCCGTGGCCGAAGTACGAAAGGAACTCCTCGCGTTCGTGGAGACCAATCCACTCTGGGACCACCGCGTCGTGACCCTGCAGGTCGTCGAGGCCACCGAACACACGGTGCAACTACGGGCGTTGGTCTCCGCGGCAACCTCGGGTCAAGCGTGGGATCTTCGATGCGCGGTGCGCGAGCATTTAGTGGCCTTCCTCCGCGACTACCACCCTTCGGCGCTGCCGAAAACGCGACTAGAGATGCCGCCGGAGTCGCCGGAGCCGCCTGCGATTAGTTCAGATGGTGCGGCGTAACCTCGGTTCACCGTAACAATTGTTCGGTTTGGCGGCCTGGATTTTCGCCTGGCGGAGGCAAGGTCCAACCCTTCGACCCTCCAGAGCGATGACCCGCGTCGAGTTTCGCGCCGACGCCGATCGTGCCATGGGGTGACGTCAAACGTTTCCGCGACGTGTCTGAAGTCACTCGGTAACTCAGCACCTAGTGCTGGCTCTCCTCCGGCCGAATTCAAAGACTTGGCTGAGGTGGCGCTTTCGATTCGTGCGGTTTTCATGATTCGCTCATGGCCACCGCACAGCGTTTCGCACGAGAACTCTGCGTACGCCTCGACTTCACTCGCGTGAATCGTTGCGGCGACGGGCGAAAATGGTCGCCTTAAACTTCGATGTTTCGCGAAAATCACCTCGCTAGGCGCTGTGCGCGTTGATGGTGGTACTCGAGTCGCTCGGCCTCGGTGAGCGCGCGCTTGACCAGTTCGACGCGCATCGAATCGACCGCCCGCGGCGTGCGCACCACAACATCTTGGTCCGCGCCTTGGGCCACCAACTGTTGACCGATCGGACTGAGCATGTAGGTGAGGGACTTGAGTTCAAACTTCCACGTATCCCACCCCATCGACCAGGACCAATCGGTGTAGGAAAGCCAGCTTCGCTCATTGAAGGCTCGCACGTGCTTTGGGTCCTGCCACGCGCCCCACGAGAGGTCGTAGGGGACGTTGATGTTGATTACTCCACCCGGCTTCAAGATTCGTAGACACGTCGTCATGGCGTTCGCAAGCTGGGTCAAGCGTTCGAGAACGTCATTGCAGTCGATGATGTCGAAAACGTCATCGACGAACTTCACGTCGCCGAATCGTTGCGTCGAACAAGAGATGCCCGACTCGGGGAGCTCCTCGTTCAGATCAAAGATGACGTCCGGATCGCCCTCGTCGGAGACGGAGAGATTGATGCACTCAGCCTTCCACGTTTTGCCGCTGCCGACGTTGAGAATGGTCGGATGAGGCGCGTTGAAGTACGACGTCGATGACTGCGCAGAGATAACTGGTCGCAGGTACTTCTCTTGGGGCCGATCACGCATAAACTCGCGGCCCCTTCGTCCGTATTCTTCGCGTACGGCGTCGTTGGCTAGCAGTTCGAGACAACGCTCGACCAGGCCGTCGTACGGTGAGAAAGCGACCGCGTCACGGAAGTCCTCTTCCATCGGGTCATCACCGTCTTCGGAGAGAACGCAGACACCGTTGGCCAGAAGATACGACACGCGCACAATTTCGAAGATCTTCGATTCGTAAAAGTGCACGTTCAAAACGACGCGCGACCGAGCAATCATCGCGTCACGTTCGCCACCGTAGACACCAAAGACCGTCTCTACCTTGACTCCCGCCGAGCGAAGTTGCTCGATCACCAGCTGACGTCGTGAATTCATCGAGCCGTAAAATAGGACGTCAATGTCCTTTGGAGCGTCAACTATCCGCTCGAGTTCGGGCACGTAACCCACGGGCACGAGGCGAACATCGCTAATGCCTTGGGACCGAAAGACCTCGACGTTGCGCTTCGAGTAGTCCCACACCTGGTGTGTTCGCAGAAGTGTCAAATAAGGCTCCACCAGCCATGTCGATGACTTGTCGGTCTGTTCGAGGTTAAA
>Ga0307373_10005686_pt1 | contig 20236 bp, 19 predicted proteins | sample OX2MG_FD_202534 | JGI IMG/M metagenome (GOLD analysis project Ga0307373, IMG submission 202534) | Soil microbial communities from Risofladan, Vaasa, Finland - OX-2 | ecosystem: Environmental > Terrestrial > Soil > Coastal area > Acid sulfate soil | place: Finland: Risofladan, Vaasa | collected...
GGTTCGCAGGACAGTGGCGTCGCCGCACGGCGGTGGCCGCCCTGGCCCGGACCCTGTCGGGGTCCCGTCGGATGAGCCAGCGGGCTCTAGCTGGTGCGTCTCGCCGCCCGGCAGCACTGCAGTCGCTTCTCAGCGTCAACGACGGAAGCCGTTCTCTCCACTCAGTGGCGGCCCGGGATTGGGCGGCGCTCCTGGGGATTGGGTCACCTTGAGCCGCTTCCTGGGATTCGGCACAGCCCTGCCCGAACACGAGCTGACCCCCGAACTGAGCCTAGGGGCGCTGAGTCAGATCTGGCCTCATCTGCGCAGCGCCCGGATGGAGCCGGTCACCCGGTACACGGTCCTGCCGGTGGAGGAGGTGTTCTCCCCCAGCTCTTTGGGCGATCGGATGCACCGCTACGAGGAGCACGCCCCCAGGCTGGCGGTGCAGGCGGCGGAGGACGCTCTGGCTGAAGCGGGAGTGCGGCCGGACCAAGTCGACGTGGTCTTCGCGGTCTCCTGCACCGGCTACATGGTTCCCTCCATCGACGTCAAGCTGGCCAATCAGCTCGGCTTCCGCAGCGATGTCATCCGAATCCCCCTGACCGAGCTGGGCTGCGCGGGAGGCGCGGCCGCGCTGGCCGCCGCCCACCGACACCTGCGCCTGGAGCCGACCCAGCGGGTGCTGGTGGTCTGCGTTGAGCTGTGCTCGCTGACCTTCCAGCCCACCGACTGTTCGGTTGACAACATGACCGCGGCGCTGGTCTTCGGGGACGGAGCGGCGGCCGCCGTGCTCTCCGGCGAGTCGGGCGGACTGGAACTGCTGGCGACCGGGTCCCGGTTGGTTCCCGGGACTGAGGACCTGCTTGGCTTCGATCTCCGACAGGACGGATTCCACCCGGTGCTCGACCGCCGCCTCCCGCGGCTGATTGAGAGGGAGCTGGCGAGCTCGCTAGCGGGTTTCGCCGAGGGAGATTTTGACTTCCACGCAGTCCACGCGGGCGGTCCCCGGATCTTCGATGCGGTGGAGTCCGGGCTGAGGTTGCCGGCGGGGGCGCTGGACCGCTCGAGACAGATCTTTAGCCGCTACGGCAATCTCTCCTCCGCCTCGCTACTTTTCGTCTTGGCAGAACTTCACTCCGCGCCCGACGGCCTAGGTCTGTGCCTCGCTTTCGGCCCGGGGGTGACGGTGGAGATGGCGACCCTCAGAAAATCCCCGGGATGAACCTTGGCTTGGAAGCGAAGGCCTCCTGGTAGGCGGGAGAGCGAAAGAGAAGCTTTTCCTCGGCGCTGATCCGGTCGAACAGAACGGCAGCGTCGAGCGCCGAGAGCGCGATGGCACTGACCCACGCCCCCCCGGCCATCGGCAGCGCCGCGAACTCCAGGACCACCGCCAGGTAGTTGGGATGGCGGATCCACCGATAGGGCCCGTTGACCACTGGCCGGAGATCGTCGGGTACCGCGGCATGCACGTTCCACTGGTCACCCAGAGATTGGATGCTCCAACGGCGAAGGCCAGTCGCTGCAACCAGGACCGCGACCCAGGCCCACGCCCCACGGGGCCGGCGGTGAGCCAGCCGGATCTCCAGGGGAGGCACCAGCAGCAGGCCCATATGCACCGCCACCATGAGCGGGTAGCTGCGGTACGCGGCCCGTTGCCCCGGGCGGCTCCGTTCCAGTCTGCGGGACAGGGCGAGTTCACGCGTCCGCTGGAAAGCGAGAGCGGCCACTAGCACCGCGAACCTGCCCTTCATTCCGGGTAGCTTAGGCGCCACGCGGGGAGCGACTGGACCGCCCCAAGCCGAGTGCGCGGAGCACCCCGGACCAACTGGTGGAGCGTCGCGGCTCCCCACGGCCGGTGGGCTACCGGATCACGGAGTCCTGAGGACCCTGGCTGGCCACCTTGATCGCCGGCGCTGTGGTTGGGCCGGTTGACGGCTGGCGCTGAGCAGCGGGTGGGCTGAATCCTGCACGCCCTTCACCTCACGGATTGAGGAAGGCGCTAGCTCTAACGGCTATGGGACCGACCCGTCCTTCCGGCCGCGTAGGCGGCCACTCGGGGGCGGTGGCGGGGTGAGAAAGTCGAGGCAGGCCGCGGTTGGGACTTGGTCCGCAACGACTCCTCGGTTCCCTTGCCTAGGAATGTCATGGTGCCTGACTTGAGCAGCTGGGCAGTATCGACGAACCGGAGTTCAGGGGCGCCCAGACGCCTTAGCTTGCGCCACTTCTCGCTGTCATCCTCGCTAAGGAAGGTGAGGGCCCGGCCCTTGGCTCCGTTGCGGGCGGTTCGGCCGACCCGGTGGGTTAGCCACAGGGCGGTGTCGGGGAGCTCGTAATTGACGACCAGGCCCACTTCCTCAACGTCGATGCCGCGTGCGGCTACATTGGTGGCCACCAGCACGGTGGTCTCCCGGCGCCGGAAGGCGGCGATCGCCCGGTCGCGGGCGGGCTGTGACAGGTTTCCCTGCAGCTCCGAGGTTGGGTGGCCGAGCGCGATCAGATCGCGAGCCAGCTTCTTGGCCCCGTGCTTAGTGCGGTGGAAGACGATAGTCGAGTGCGATTGCTTCAGCAGCTGGCTCAACACCAGCACCTTTTGGGCCCTGGGTACGGAGAAGAGCCCGTGCTCCAGTGCAGATTCAGCATCTGGTGCGACGGCGACCCGGGCGGGATCCACCAAGTGCTTGCGGGCCAGGCCGGCCACCCAGTCGGGCATCGTGGCCGAGGCAAGCACGCTCTGGCGCCTGACCGCTGTGGTACGTCGGTTGGTTCGCGCGATGATCTTTTCTACATCCTTGGCGAATCCCGCGTCCAACATTTCATCGGCTTCGTCCAGAACCAAGAACTCGACGGCGCCCAATAGCGCGTTACCGCTCCCCGACAGATCCACCAGCCGGCCAGGGCAGCCGATGACCACGTCAGCGCTTCGCAGTTCGCTGATTTGCTTCCCATATCCCACGCCACCGAAGACCAGGGCGTAACGCAGCTCGCGGTCGAGTTGCCCTAGTACCGAGCCGATCTGGGTGGCCAGCTCCCTGGTGGGGGTAACGATCAGGGCCCGGGGAGCGCCATGGCCATGACCGCGCAGCCGGTCCACCAGGGGAATAAGGAAGGCCAGGGTCTTCCCGGAGCCGGTGGGGGATTGAATCAAGCAGTCGCGTCCGGCTTGAAGAATCGGAATAGCGGCGGACTGCACCGGCGTCGGTTCGGTGAGGTCCCGTCGGAGGAGGGTCTCGCAGGTGCGTGATCGCACTCCGAGATCTGTGAACGAACTCATTTAGATGGCCCCTGGGCAAAAACGCCCGCGCGTGACCTCGTCAACTCAGCTAGCAGCGCTTCTCGAAGATGCCGCTGTGCTAGCGGGACGAGGAATCAGCAAGAGGCTGCAGTCGGTGAGAACCGACTACCTGACTGATGCTAGCAGCTATCCGGCCGTGGCGGTGCTGGCGGGGTGCTGCGGGGACAGGGCGATCAGAGCGTGGCCGCGCTTCCAGTCAGCTCGGTGGAGGTCGCCGGCCGGGCCAGCACGGTCAGGTTGCCCTCGGCCCAGTCGCTAAGGGCATCCAGGTCAGCCCGCAGCCCTTCGCTGCAGGCGGTGAGGCTCTACGGCGGTTGGAGGGCCGCTGGGCACCTCATGCTGAACCGGCCGCGCTGGTTGGAGTTCCGCAGACGGCCGGACCGAATTCCCACGGTGATGCCTGGAACGAGCCCGATCCTGACACTGCACACTCTCGCGTCCGGCGGGCGACTTAGCTCCCGCGGAGCCGCACCACTAGGACTAGAGCCAGCAAGGCGAGAATGGCGCCCAGGGCGGGTCGCAGGCCTCCCACACCGGCGGCTGCGTGAACGGCCGCCAGCGCCAGGCTGCCCACTGTAAGAAGGGAGGCTACCCAGAGCGTTCCACCGAGAACCAAGCGCGACCGGGTCCCGAGGGCGAGGGAAAAGGCCAGGACGGTCAGGCATATCCAGAAGAGGAGCCCCAGGACCGAACCGGCGGCCCGGCCTGGAGCGCTGCTGAACATGCCGCTGTTGCCAACCAGAAACTGGGCAATGTCGGCCGTGCCAGCGACGGAGACTCCGGTTAGCAACCAGACCTGCCACCCACGCTGGCCAGCCTGATCTCCGACCGGGGCCGATCGGCCCCCAACTTCTCCCAGGCCCGACTTCATCGATTCAGCCTACCTAAGCCGGCACCCCAGTGACTCTCCTAGCTCCGTCCTTGCCGATCTCGGTCAGCAAGGACGGAGCTAGGAGCCTAGGGGCGGTAAGGGCCGCTGGCACCCTCCGATGCGGAAGTCTCTCCGGCCCGGATCGCGCCGTCACGGCATGGGCCGCTGATAGGGGCTGGCGAGGGATCCTGACGAGTCAATAGGATCTTCGTGTGCACCACGGACTCTTCCTGCCTCCCTTCGGCGAGCTGGCCGACCCCGAATATCTGGGCCGGCTGGCAGGCCAGGCCGAGGCCGCAGGATGGGAGGGGGTCTTCCTCTGGGATCACCTTGTCTTTCCGGGCGTCCCTGAGCTGATTGATCCCTGGATCGGCCTGGCCGCTATGGCCGTGGGGACCAAGACCATCCGGATTGGACCGATGGTGACCCCTCTGCCGCGACGGCGCCCGTTCGTGGTGGCGCGGCAGGTGGCCGCCCTCGATCTTTTGAGCAACGGCCGGATGGTGTTGGGCGTGGGTCTCGGGGACCTGATCGGCGGCGAATTCGCAACCCTGGGTGAAGAGCTGGATCGCCGGATCCGGGCGGAGATGCTGGATGAGTCCCTGGGCCTGATCGATCAACTTCTTTCGGGAACTCAAGTCGAACACCGGGGAGTTCACTACCAATTGGAGGGCGCGCAGTTTCTGCCCACTCCCCGGCAGCGGCCGGTCCCGACCTGGGTCGCGGCCCGTTGGCCTAACCGCGCCCCGCTACGCCGTGCGGCTCGCTACCAGGGAGTCTTCGTGATCGACGTGCACCAACCCCACGAAGTGGTGGAGATGGCTAAGGTGCTCGCCGAGTTCGGGGTGGTGGACCGGCCGTTCGAGATCGTGGTCGCTATGGCGCCGGGGACCGATCCGGCACCTTGGGAGACGGCAGGGGTAACCTGGTTTCTCAATCAGCTAGGACCGTCCAACCTGCGTCGCTTGGAGGTGGAGGCCTTCGTCGCCGCCGGTCCGCGCCGGGACCACAGCTGACCAGACCTCGGCGGCGGCCCAGCGTTCAGGGTGATCACGCCTGAGAGTGAGCCGTGGCTAGATTGAGCCCAGCTGTGGTGACTGGATGGTGGCGCCTCAGTGCCGCCGGCCGCGGCGGGCCGCCAGCCCAGCGATCCGCCAACAGGTGGGGGGAAGGCACCGAGCCAACGCCGGCGCTCGGCGGTGAAGTCAGGACTCATGAGTCGCAGTGGATCTGGCGGCGTTCGGCGTTCGCTTGACAGTCTCGCCAGGCACGGTTACCGTCGTGCCACGACCAGAACCTCAGGAGGGGGGCCTCAATGACCGCGATCGCGTCCGAGCTCGCATCCACCAGCCCGGGTCTTCGTCACGGCGCGATCGGCCTCCGCGAGGTCCTCTTCCAGAGCATCACCGACATGGCCCCGGGCGCGGCGATCGCGGCCTCGATCCCGGCGGGTGTCGCGTTCGCGGGAGGTGCCTTGCCGCTCTCGGTGCTGATCGCACTGGTCGCCTGCCTCCTGTGCGCATCCTGCGTCGGCGAGCTGGCCAGAGAGCTGCCCTCAGCCGGCTCTCTGGGGACCTACACCGCCCGTGGTCTCCACCCCTCACTTGGCTTCCTGGTCAACTGGGCCTACGTTGCCGTGACCGGGCTGATCCCACCCTTGGTGCTGCTCCAGCTCGGCTACACGGTGGCCACCACTATCAACAGCTACGACGCCAGCTTCTCGACGAATCTGTGGTGGCTGTTCACCATCGCTGGCGCGCTCATCGTGTTGGCAGCCGGTTTCTACGGGATTCGCACATCAGCACGGATGGGGACGATCCTGGGAACCTTCGAAATCGTCGTATTCGTGGTTCTGGCGGTGCTCTTCGTCATCAAGGCCGGGCATGGCAACACGGTGGCCGTGTTCACCACCAAGTTCACCCCCGCCCATTTCCGTGGTATCAGTGGGATCATCGCGGGCTCGGTCTTCACAATCCTGGCCTTCGGTGGCTTCGAGGGCGCCGCGCCGCTGGCGGAGGAGGCCAAGGACCCGCGCAAGACCATCCGCCGAGCGGTTTTGGGTGCCACCCTCGGGGTGGGACTGATCTACGTCTTCACCACCTACGCCGCCGACGTGTTGTTCGGCCCCGGCCATTTCGGGTCCTTCAGCAGCGCCGGTGCGGCGTCCTGGCAGGGGATCGCTAAGGCCTCGTACGGGATCTTCTGGCTGTTCGTCTTCCTGGCCATAGTCAACTCCACCATCGCCAACTCCAACGCGGGGGTCAACGCGTCCACCCGAACCGCCTACGCCATGGGACGAATCCGCGCCTTCCCCGCCTTCTTCGCGAGCATCCATCCGCGCCACCGCACTCCCCAATACGGAATACTGGCCGCCTTCATTACCAGCGTCGCCGTCGCGGTTGGCCTCGGGTTGCACTTCGATCCATTCGTAGCCTTTGCCATGGTTGGGACTGGGATCGTGGTGCTTCTGGTAGCCATCTATCTGCTGGTGAACGCCGCCTGCATCGGGTACTTTCTCAAGACTCGTGGGAGCCGGGTGAACTGGTTCCTGCACATCGTCGTCCCCGTGCTCGGGATCATCGCTTTCCTCCCGGCCTGGTTCAGCGGAGCCGGGATCCCGGTGTTCTCGTTCATCTCACCGCTGCCCGCGCCCTATTCCTACATGGGACCGGCAATGGGAGTCTGGATGGTGCTGGGACTGATTTACATGATCTATCTCTATCTGAGCCACCCGGAGCGGGTGACCGAGGTCGGCACGGTGCACCTCGATCTGGAACCGAAACTGGCGGCCGATGCCGGCCCGGTCAGCGCCGCAGCCGGGTAGGGCCAATCCCTGCCCGATTTCACCACGATCAGGATTGAGGTGGTCGCTTGAGCGGACTAGCGGTGCTTTCCTTCGAGCCTAGACCGGACCAGTACGCTTGGACCTTCGGTGGGGTAGAGCCGCTCGCCCGGATCAAACCGGGCACGGTGTTGCGGCTCTTCACCGAGGACTGCTTCGCGGGCCGGGTGAGGAGTGAGCGCGATCTGGTCTCGGAGGTCTGTGAGTTCCCATTTCTGAATCCCCAGACCGGCCCCTTCTACATCGAGGGAGCCGCGGTTGGGGACACCCTGGCCGTGCACTTTATTGAGATCACTCCGGCCCGGGACTGGGCCGCGTCCAGCACCGTGCCGCTCTTTGGCGCCCTCACCGCCACTCACCTAACCGCGCTACTGCACGAACCCCTGCCGGAGATCGTTTGGATCTGGGAGCTGGATCGCCTCGCCAAGACCTGCCTCTTTCGGGCCAGGTCGGGCGAGTTCACGGTAGCGCTGCCCATGGACCCCATGCACGGGACGGTTGGGGTGGCCCCGGCCAACTTGGAGGTACGCTCAGCCCTGGTTCCAGACGCCTTTGGAGGCAACATGGACACCCCTGAGATGAGGGCGGGGGTTACGTGCTATTTGGGGGTCAACGTGGAGGGAGCGCTGCTCTCGCTAGGGGACGGCCATGCCCGCCAGGGCGAGGGCGAGACCTGTGGGGTGGCGGTTGAGACAGCTATGAACACGGTGATCGCAGTTGATCTGATCAAGGGGCGTCGCTGCCCGTGGCCTCGGATCGAGTCCGAGACCCACATCATCTCCACCGGCTCGGTGAGACCTCTTGAGGATGCGTTCAGGATCGCCCAGTCTGATCTGGTTCACTGGCTGAGCGAGGACTTTGGCCTGGAGTTGATGGACGCATACCAACTCGTGACCCAAGCGGTGCTCGCCCCGCTGGCCAACGTCTGTGACACCAACTACACTTCCGTCGCCAAATTCCCCAAGCGCTATCTGCCTCCCGGCCAGGCGATGGGGGGGATGGACGGGCAGCTTCGCAGCCTAGCGGCCGAGTACCAAGGGATGCACCCCTGAGTTCGAGCGGCTTGCCAGCAGCTGAGCTAGCCGGCCGGGCTCGATGGCAGGGACAGCTATTCCGTACTTGGGACAGCGGGCCGCGCTGGCGCGGGGAGTGGCTGGCCGGTATTGATGAGGCGAGGGCAGGCTCGGGCGCTCTCCACAAGTTAGCCGGACTCGGTCCGCCGCGGTGGTCTAGTTCCGACCTCACCGGCTCAGCTGGTGGGTACAGTTACCGTCGTGCCGTTCAGAGACTGGCCATAAGGAGGCCAACTGGTCGCGCCGTTCGCGCTCCGGTGGGGTCGACCGGGTGATGGGCGAAGTCCACGTTGGTCGCGTCTACGACGATGCGCGACCGCAGGACGGCAACCGAGTCTTGGTGGATGGGCTTTGGCCCCGGGGTGTTTCTAAAGCCGATGCTCATCTTGGCGAGTGGCTGAAGACGGTCGCTCCCTCACCAGAGCTACGCCGCTGGTTCGGTCACTCGGCGGACAAGTTTGCCGAATTCGGTCGGCGCTACCGAGCCGAGCTGGCAGCGCCAGTACGGGCGGAGGCCGTGATGCACTTGAAGCAGATGGCCCAAGCTGGCAAGCTGACCATCTTGACGGCGACCCGGAACCCGGAGTGCAGCCACGCGGCGGTGCTGGCCGACCTGCTGGCCCAGGGGCAGGATCCGGATGCCAGCCCCGAGGGAGGAGATCCGGCCTGCTGGCTGCACCTTGTCTGTACCAACTGCGGCGCGGTCGCAGAGTCAGATCCACCCACCACTTGTACTCGGTGCCAGGCCGAGATCAGCGGCTGACGGCATCGGCGGAGCGCCGGCGATGGCAACCGTTCCAAGGTGGGGATCCGCGGCGCCGGCTTTCAGCAGCGATTCAGATGACGGTGCCCACGGACAGCGAACAGTCGGGGAGGTGCTGACGACGCTGCCCCGCGTCCGGGACCCTGGCCTGGACCAGGCCGGGCCTCCGATATCGACCTTGCCCACGTCCCCGCCTTCGGTTAGAAACGTCGGGCCGCACCGATGCCGATCTCGGACACGCTGGCGATCGAAGCCACCGGGCTCACCACGCGGAAAGGACGACGTCTCGCCGTCGACAGACTCGATCTAGGAGTTGGGCGCGGCGAGATCTTCGGTTTTCTGGGTCCCTACGGTTCGGGCCAGACCTCTGCCATTCGGCTGCTGCTGGTGGCCTTGTCCCTTTTCTCTCATCAGGAGTGGGTCGAGTAGGCAAGTCCGCCCGGGTCCCGTCGAAGAGTCAGCGGCCTGGAATGCGCCAGTCGGTGGGATTGACGCAGACACCCCGGCGGTGGACCCCACCAGGGACCTCCTGCTGGTGCCGCCAAATCCGACCGAAGGGCTCAGGACTGTTGCCGCGAGCGCGAGCTGGTGACCAGCTGGCGTAGTGGGGTCTTGGCCAGGAAGGCGGCCAGGGCCGCCAGGGTTGGACCGATGACCGCGTAAAGGCAGATGGCGACGACCGCCCCCAGGCCTAGCCCGGCAACCACGTCGGCGGGGTAATGGGCGCCCACGTAGACCCGGTCGAACGCCAGGGCCAATCCGGCGGCGGTCGCTGCCAGCCCCAGCCGCCAGTTGTAAAGGAGTACTCCCGCGATGACCGCGCCGGCGACCACCGCGTGGTCGCTGGGCATGGAGAAGTCGCCGACCCTGGGAACAAGAACCAGGACATGGTGGAGGGTCTGGTACGGCCGGCGCTCTGCGATGGCATTAGAAATTGGCTGGTTGATCAAGAATCCGACTACTGCCGCCAGAGCTGCTGAAAGAGAGGCGCCAACCTTGCGCGGGGAGTGGTGCCTGGACACCAACCACCCGACGATCAGGAGCATCCCAAGCACCACCAGGCCGCCGGCCAAGGCGTAGGTGGTCGCCATCCCGTGGGCCCAGTCCGTGTGCCTGGCGATCGAGTTTAGATCGAGGTACCAGCGCGTATTCCAGCTCATCCGCCCCATCTTCGCAATTTCCGGGTGGCCAGTTCCCTATCTCGATGATTGCCTAATTCCTAATCGGGGAACTCCCAGCCGTCTCCCAGGCACCGTAAGGATGCGGGCCGGGAAGGGGCAGAAGGGCTCGTGCCCAGGGTCCGCTGCTTGGGTTCGGTCTTGGGTGAACCAGGCCTCAGCCAGCCGAGCCAGCAGCCACGCGGCGCAGGGTCAGCGGCTCGTGGTATGCAGCCTGCGCCTGCCCACGGGTCAGATCGTGGTTCGCCACCAGCTGATCGAGGACGTGGAGCTGACGCTGCTTGGCCAGCGCGAAATGGCTCAGCGGATCGTATGCAGAGGGTGCCTGGGGAAGTCCGGCCAACATGGCGGCCTGCGCCCAGTCGAGACGGTACGGGGACAAGCCGAAGTAACCTCGAGCAGCGGCCACGTCGCCCCAGTAATGGTTGCCGAAATAGACTACATTCAAGTACATCGCGAGAATGCGGCTAGGGGAGTAGCTCACCGAGAGCTTCACCCCTAAGGCTAGCTCCCTGATCGAGGCCGAGAGTCCCGTCCCCTGCCCATATATGTGCTTGGCCAGCTGTTGATCGATGGTGCTTCCCCCGGGGTCCCCATGAGACTGCAGGCTTGCTAGTGCCGCTCGTCCGACTCCGGCCAGGACGTTGACCACTGGGATTGAATAGAAGTGCTCATCCTCCACTGCAATCACCGCATTGCCCAGTCGAGTCGGTACCGGCAGCCCGCCCACCTCTCCTTGGTGTGAGGTTACCAACGCGGCGCTCAGGGCCTCGGCGTTACCGACTGCAGGAAGGGACAGCTCGTAGCCGAGCCCCGCAAGAAGCAGCGCGGCCAGTAAGCCCGCGACCAATAGTGCTACGCGAGCCAGCCACCGACGGGCCGAGTGGATTCGCCTCGATTGGTGCAGAGAATGTCGAGGCCGCGCCATGCCCCACCGGTGCCCAAGCCGAGCGCCACCAGAAGCCGGGCCACCGAGGTCGGGAGCGGGACGATCGGCATCACTGGGGCGCCAGCTGGAGCCCCCGCCTACCAAGCCCGCGCCTGGACTCGAGCAGTTGATCGTGGTCCCCTGGCGGGTACGTCCGCCGGGCCCGTTGCCGACCAGACGGAGGGGGTGGGCGCTGGGTGGCGGCGCCGAGCGCGAAACAATCTCTCCTGCGCCGACTCGACGCGGGGCACCAGTCCGGGGCATCTGCCCCGGACTGGTGTACGAGAATGGTGTACCTGATGATGTTCATAGCCGAATGGTTCGACATCAGGACTGTCATCGCGTGGATAGATTCGCCGCCAGCAGATGTCCGGGCATCGGTTAGCCAGAGGCAGTGGGTAACGAGTGCGTTCACTCCGACAAACACCTAGCGCGGCCGATTCGGAATCCCGCTCACGACCGGCAACCCGATACGGGCGGAGATCACGCCACTGGTTGTGAGCAGGCCGTATTCCGATGGCTGGAAGTGCGCAACGCATCGGGTGGAGGGACCGCAGTTCCGACGGCCGAGTGACTCGCATCTGATATCAGTCGGCCAAAGTTATGGACGACTGAGGCCACCACCAAGTGAACAGGCGGAGGTTATTCCCTTGCTGCATGTAGGTCAACCTTGGCCGGCCCCAACAGCGCCCGACCGCGGGGCGAATTCGCACCAAAAATCTTTGGGGAGAGGAGCTGACGTCAGGTGGCGGCCTGCTCTTCCGGGAACCAATTAGGCACAACCGGACGATACCCTCCGCGCTCAGCAGCCGTTCTCTGTGAACTGACTGGAGACCAGTCACCTTGAAAAGTTGGCGAGATATCTCTCACCAGGGACCTTGGCCGCCGCGCCCGGCCGCACTGGTGCTACCTCGTCCAACCGCATGTCTCAGGCCAGCGGCCGGCTCAACAGCTACCGAAGGCGGGGCCGGGGCTGGACTCGGCCCGCCGGAAGTGTATCGGCACCGAGCGCACCGACAAGAGGCATTGGCTCCGTTACGGTCGCTCCATGCGCGCGGCCGTCTGCCCAGCGCGAGAATGAGCGGTCCGGGTGGTCGCCGCCTGCGTTCGAAGGAGCCTGGCGGGCTTAGCCCGGACACCCTCGAACCCGGCCCGGGAGCCGGAGACCAGACCCGAATCGGCGGGAGCCAATTCCGCAGGAAAGGGGGCCTATTCGACTTCGGAAGTAGTCCCCGTGCCGGTCGGAGCAGCCTGCTCGCGATTTTTAGGTCGTGATCGGAGCCGACTGCGTCCCCAAGTTTCTGAAGGACTCCTCCGGGCCATCGGACTGTCCGGCTACCAAGGTGCTCTGGTCGACCCGGCCGGGCTCGCCCTGGGAGTAGGCCCGATTGAAGAGCTGGGGACTCTGTGGCTAGGGCGAGCCGGCGACCGGTGGGTCAGGTGGGCTCCGGGTGAGCCAGGCGGGCTGGTGGGCCAGACGGACCCGGACTCGCGAACCTTCGGTACGCCTCGGGTCCGACCAGCTGGACGTAGCCCAACTCGGCGCGAAGCCCTAGAGGGAACGAGGGGGCATGATAAAGAACCCTGCAACGAGCTCACCAGAATTGTCGCAAGGGTAGTTGTCCAGTTCACGGGAAAGATCGAGCCCATGGAGCAAACACTCAGACCGATCCTTCCCGGAGCTTCGCAGGCCCCGTCAGGGTGGCAGATCAACCTTAGCTCCGGGAAGGGCGGTCCGGAGCTAAGGTCTGGTCGCACCGACTTGGGCGGGAGCCGCTAAGCATCGGCGATAGAGCCCGCTCTCGGGTCCGCCTGGCGGCCCTCGGAGCCTTGCTCGCGCTTTTGGCCGGCAGCTGGATTGCTCCCGCCACCAGGTCGACTGCCTCTCAATCCCAGGTGGGCCGACCGGCCGGCCGGAGTAAGCCGAGCCCCAGCCTCACCGTGATCCGAGAACCCCATTACCAACTGGTGTGGACCCCAGGGGCCGGGAAGCTCAGCGGGGATCTGAGCGTGGAGACTCTTGCCGGCCGCGTCTTCACCCGATTCCCATTGGTGGCACTGGCGGGCCGTACGGCCGTGCCCGGAGGGGTCGTGTTGGTGGTCAAGAGGACTGCCACCGGACTGGTGGCGACCGCCACCACGACCACCGGCAAGCTCATTTCCCGCGCTACCCTCACCGCCGGGCCGACCTTCTTCACCGTCTCCTTCGAGGCATCGCTGGGCCCGGCCACCAAATTAGCGCCCAGGTTCTTCGACGACGGTGACAAGGGTCTGGACTGGAGCAAAGTCCAGCGACGTCTCAGTCCCGACCCTAGAGCCGGATTGTTGTCCACCACCCCTTCCACCCGAGTTGGACAGGGCACCTCCTTCTCGCCGCCGCCCTTCGACTTGCAGCTGCAAACCAAGCCGGGCTGGCTGGGCCTGGGACTAGTACAGGTCCCCGACGCCACTGCCCTCTACACCAGTAGTGACGGCTCGGTCGAGGTGAACTATCCGTTGGCGACCCTGGCCGCGTTCAAAGATCACGGGGCCGGTGGTCTGGTCGGGATGACGGGCGGCGTCCCGCTTTTGAAATTCCCCTCCTTCGTCTTCTCCTTCGCTAACGGACCTTGGACTGGGCTGACCGCCTACCACTCGGCACTGCAAAAGCTTGGGTTTGCTCCTCAGGCTGCCCCGCCCGGGCACTGGCCGTCGTGGTGGTCATGGCCCCTGGTCGACACCTGGGGCCAGCAGGTGGTGGACGGCGCGCAGCGGACCTCGGCGCTGTACACCACCGCCTGGGTCCACAACTACGTGAACGGCTGGAAGGCCCGGTACGGGCAAAGCAAGATCACCGTGGTCATCGACGCCCAGTGGCAGGCACGCATCGGCCAGGCACAGCCCAGCTCGCGCTTCGGAGGCGTGGCCGGACTTCGGCGCCTGATCTCCGCGTTCCACTCCCAGGGGATCCACGTTCTGCTCTGGTGGCCGCTTTGGATCCTTGGCTCGAAATGCCCGGGGTTGACTGGCCGGGCCGCGGTTGGCTGCACCACGAAGCCCAACCAGACGACTCTGAATCGCCGCCGGCTGATCGATCCCACCGCGTCCTCCTTCAGGCCGACGGTCCTAGCGGCGATGCGACTCATGTTGGGGCGAGGACCCGGCCAGCTTGGCGCCGACGGCCTGAAGATCGACTGGGGACAGTTGACCCCCAACCCCAATCTGGTCCACTTCGCCAGGCCCCAGCTGGGGTTGGGGGCGGCGGCCTTGTTGCGCTACCTGCAGACGATCTACGCCGATTCCCAGCAGGTTCACTCGGGTGCTCTGATCGAGTCGAGCGCAGTGGCGCCGCAGTATGGTGGCACCCTCGACATGCTGCGTCTCTACGACGCCAACGGGGAGGCCAGCTGGCAGATCCGGGCCCAAATCATCTCCGCCGTCGATCCTGGGACCCTCATCGATGGAGACGATTGGCCGGTCCAGTCCGACCAGGCGTTGGCCCACGCCGTGAGCAGCAGCGTCTATGGAACACCGGCCAGCTACTTCCTCAGCCGGTGGTACGACGGGGAGGCTATCACTCGCTCTCAAGCCCGGATTCTGGGGACCATCATGCATCTGGCCGCGCTCAAGGGGGAGGGTAATGCCGGTGCCCTTCCCGACGGCAACTGGGGGTACTGGGTAGCCGGCCAGCTCCGAGCCCGGACCCTGGGCGAAGACAATGCCGTTGCCCTCTACAGCTCCGGTAGCTGCGGCCAGCCCGGGACCGTGACGCTGGTGAGCTCAGTTGACCAGTGGGTCACGGTACCGGACCTCAAGACATCCAAGCGGGTGCGGGCCACCGCCGGCGTGCCGCTGCGGCTCCGCACACCGCCGCTAGCCTGTAAGCCCTAGTCGCCTAAGTCGATCGCCAGAACAGCCTGAGTCGGACTGGTCAACGGAACTGAGCGGCCACGTACTCGACATGCCTGGATTGTTGAGTTCGCGTCTTGGGGGCCAGCCGCGCTCCGACTTAGATTGGATGAGCCAGCAACTCCTGCGATCCTTGGCCGGAGCATGACCGCCCAGGCGTTGCTGACTCGACCAACCGCGGGAATTCCCTAGCAGATTCCCAGGCCAAGCCAAGTGGGCATTAAGGCAGGCATGGCAGACTCTATCCATGGCTCTTCAAGGCAACAAGGCTGTCGGCATGCGCCGCTATGGAGATGCCCTGACGCGTCGCTTTACGGTGCTGATTAGCGCCGCGGTGATGATTTCGACCGGTGCGGCCGCCGCCGTCGTCGCCCACACCCTTCCGGGCAGGACCGTGGCCAGCCCGGCGGCATCCAGCCCGGGGCAGGCTACCCAGGCGCCCGCCACCACGGGCGCAGCCGGAGGCCAAGCCGCGCTGTCGGCTCCGGCCGTCGTTTCGGGTGGCTCGTGACCAGCCGCCCGCGCTGGAATCCGATCGAGGCGCCAGACGGTTTTCGATCCGCAGCCCGGCTGGCCCTCGGAACGACTGCTGGGCCACCGCCTGCTGGCGGCTGGGTGGTGCGAGCCAGCGACGATCACCGGGGCGGGAACACCGCGACCCGGCAGACCGTCGTGATGGTAGCGCTCGGGTTGGCGACATCGTCGATCACGGAGCGCCACCGGCGGCGTGGCGGTCAGGAGATTCATCGCCTCGTACATCCACGCGCCGGACTTCGGGCCCACGGACTCTGGCCCACGGTGAGCGCGGCCGATGCTACGTGCCAGGAGGCAAACGCCCTCGCCAGGGCGACCCTGGGCGCGGGAGCGCCGGGCCGGGAGTTGCTCGAGGAATCTTGGGCGGCCGCCCAACTCGTTACCCGAGACGGCCGGCGCCTGCGTGTTGCTGGGTGGCCCCACGCCGGTGACGAGCTGCCGGCCCTCGTGACTCCAAAGGCTGTGGCTTGATCTCAGCAGTGGCTGGGGCAGTCAGCCCCTCGGCCCTTTGGTACCTCGCTCGGGGCAGTGGTCTGGTGCTGCTGGGGTTGTTGACCGCCAACCTCGTCCTCGGCATCGCCATCCAGGGCGGCTGGCACCCTTCACGGTGGCCCCGCTTCGTAGCCCAGGGAGTCCACCGCAATCTGGCTCTCCTGGCCATGGTTTTGCTGGTGATACACGTGGTCACCATCGAGCTGGACCCGTTCGTCGGAGTCGGCTGGTGGGCGGTGTTCGTGCCGTTCGTGAGCCCCTACCGGCCGATCTGGTTGGCGTTGGGGACACTCAGCCTCGATATCCTCGCCGCCGTGGTGGCCACTAGCCTCCTGCGTCGCCACCTTCGTCCCAACTGGTGGCGCCTTATCCACTGGCTCGGCTACCTGGCTTGGCCCCTGGCTCTGTTGCACTCCATCGGCACCGGTACGGACAGCCACGTGGGGGCGGCCTTTGTCTATGAAATCGCCTGCCTGGGCCTGGTGGCGGCGGTGGTGCTGATCCGGCTGGCGCGGACCACCTGGCCAGGCCAGCTGCGACGCGCGGCGCTGGTGTTGGCGGTCGCTGCGATGCCGGTGGCCGTGATTGTCTGGGCCGCCTCGGGCCCGCTCCAGCCTGGGTGGGCACAGCGAGCCGGGACCCCCACCTCGGTCCTCGCGTCGGCCTCGGGTGCCGGTACGGCTCCGCCCAGCAGTGCCGGCAGTACGACCGTCTTGGCACCGTTCACCGCCTCCTTTGCTGGGACGCTCACCTCCACTCAAGGCGCGGGCAGCGAGACGTTGATAATCCAGGGACAGGCCTTGGGAGGAGGTGGGGGTACTCTGCGGGTGGTCCTCCAGGGCCAGCCGGTGGCGACCGGCGGTGTGGAGCTATCTGGGGGAAGTGCCGTCTATCAGCCGGCGACTGCCCGGGCCACCTTTCAGGGCCAGATCGTCGGGCTTGAAGGCTCGGTCGTGGTCGTAGATATGCGAGCCCAGGGCTCCTCGCCGGTGCGAGTGACCCTCAGTCTCGCCGGGCAACCGGGATCCACGCAGGTCAGCGGGCAGTTCTACTTCGGCACGGCAGTACCTGGGGCTGGGGAGGGGTAAGCGGGGAGACGACGGGTGAGTGGCGCCACCCCGGTGCCGATCCGGGCATTTTGACCGGTGCCCGAGGATCCGCCTTGATTCCCCCCAGATTCCCCTCGGATGTGGAGGCAGCTCTACGGGGTGGCCCGGGCCTCGGTCTTGACCAGCTGGGCCAGCCGGTCCAGCGTTTGCTCCCCACCTTCCCGCGCGCGGTACTTCTGGGAGCTGACGTCTCGCTCTGGCTGGCTCCCGAAGACGAGGCGCATGGTGAGAGCGGTCATGCCCATCATTTCGTCGAAGGTGACGATAGTCTGGAAGCGCGGCGCCAGGTGGGTGTATACCAAGCGATCGGCCGGGTTGACCTCGTCATAAACGATCGCGTTGGGGTAGTCGACGCCGTCGGGACCGCGCATGGTGAAACGCCACTCAGCTCGAGGGCGCACGTCCATCTGGTCGAGGGTGATCGAAAACCCGGTCGGGCCCCACCACTTATCAATGTGCTCCCGACTGGTCCACATTTCGAAGACTCGATCCGGGGTCGCCTGGAGCAGTCGGGATACGACCAGCTGGCGGTCGACGGTGCCGGTGAGCACATCATCCAGACATTGCAGGCTCTGGTTGAAGCCAGCGTGCATTCCGCCGACCATAGCGATGGCCTCGGGCACCAGCGCGGTCGCCTCGGCGCGAACTGTGATCTCGGTTCTTCCCTCACGGTCGGCAAAGGTCACCGAGTGCTGCGCCGCCAGGAGCGGCTGGCCGTCTGCCCCGCCCGCGATCGACTCGACTACCAGGAGCTCGGGCGGAACTATCTCGCGGTAGGTGGCGCTCATAGGGTGGTCGATACCATCAGCCCCGCGCATCACGAGCTTCAGAGAACCGCCCACGCGGGGGTCCGATTCCGCCGACGAGACCGAGAAGCCGTCTGGTCCCCACCACTGAGCGAGGTGCCCAGCCTCCGTCCATGCCTTGAAGACCAGTTCGCGCGGGGCGTCAAAGGTTCTCGTGAGCGTGACCACGCGGCGGGCCATGGATTCATTCATCGGCGTGCTCCTCGTCCTGGATTTGGCGAAGGTAGTCGTCCAGCCGGGCGAGTCGTTGGTCCCAGAACTTCCGGTAGCCATCCACCCAATCGGCGACTTGCTTAAGCGGCGCCGCCCGAAGCGTGCAAGGTCGCCACTGGGCGTCGCGTCCGCGCTCCACCAGTCCGGCGAGCTCGAGAACCTTTAGATGCTTGGAGATGGCCGGCTGACTCATGGCGAACGGCTCGCCAAGCTCTGTCACCGAAGCTTGCCCCAGGGTCAGGCGGGATAGGATCGCCCGCCGGGCGGGGTGGGCGAGGGCGGCGAAGGTTCGGTCCAATTGGGTCGATGCCGATGTAGGCATAAGCAGTAGGCTACATAACCTAGTGGTTATGTAGCAAGATCCGCAACAAGTTGGTGGGGGAAATGGATCGTTGGGCACGATTGATACGGCCTTGTCCCCAGCTGTGGGGGAGCTTCCGACATCGCTGACGTCGGGATGGAAACGGCCGAGTGTCAAACGCCTGCATGGTCTAGGGAGCACCAAACTGTAGCTTGTTCGAACTTCCAAGCGATGCAAACACGCCTGGTCGAACTCGCGAATATTTTGGTTCTTACCGAATTCCTTGAAGTACAGCGAACGCAGTCCCGACGATAACGAGAATCGCGCCTTCAACGCGCCCGACCCGACCACGCCAAAGGAACGTCGCTGCCAGGGCTGAACTGATGAGAAGAAACGGCCAGTCCAACAGCCGAACGTACCCAGGTACTGAGACCGGCGTGAGAAGAGCAATGAGCCCGAGGTTGAAGAGCAGGAAGTAGACGACCGTCCCAACCGCGTTGCCAGCGCTGACGTCCGGACGGCCACCCTTTGCTGGAACGATCTGCCGAATGACCTCCTCGGCCTCGATGGCCGCCGGAGTAATCACCATGCCAATGAGGCCGGCAGACACACCGGCTACGCGAATGACGGTCTCAGCGCCGTACGCGACGAGTTCGCCACCGACGGTGATCGCGGCAATGCCCAAGACCGTCACCACCACGTACCAGACGATTGAATGCCCTTCGCCATCGTCGCCGACCGCCTCTCCGGGAGACAGGAATTCATGGTCCCGAGACGCCACGATCAGGGACCCGATCGCGGCCACAAATCCGAGCAGCAAGATGGCTCCGGCCCAGCGTGGTGTCGATCCAAACAGGATGGGAACTCCCGCGGCCACGGCGGAGAGAGGCAACAGCAGGATGACACCCCGCGGCAGGCGAACGTGGAGCGGCGCCACGATGGCACCGATCCCGAGCGCCGCACAGAGCAGGAAGATGGCGCCACCGAAAGCTGTGCCCAATGCGACAGCCGACGATCCGCGGCTTCCCGCTGCAAGCCCGACTGCCACGTTCTCGGCCTCCAGCCCTGAAAGGATTGCGGCAGCAACAAACGGAGCAACTCGGGCGGCGTGTGCAATTCCTACGAGTCCGTCGAGGAGACGCTCGGTTGCCACCACAACCAAGACCACCCCTGCGGCGAACGCGGCGAGTGCTAGTAGGAGCGTCATCTGCCCGACCATTGACGGCGTGTCACCATGCCCGTGCGACCGACTCGCTGGCGGGTGGCGTGTTCAAGATTGAGGCTATTGGAGGCGCCAGACATCCCGGCATCGTAGGGTCCACGACTTCGGAGAAGGGGGCCGAGCCGCCCGGTACCTCAGTCGCGGCCAGTCACAAGCGTGCGCAGTCTGTCGGCCGAAAAAGTTCGAACAACGAAGTCTGGGTCGTATTTGGAGCGGGAGACGAGACTCGAACTCGCGACATCCAGCTTGGAAGGCTAGCGCTCTACCAACTGAGCTACTCCCGCTCGGAGACGAGAAGGATACCCGTCTATTGGACCCGCGACGCCGCGTAGAGTGGCAGCTAGGTTGCCGGGTTCCCGTTCAGGAGCTGACGTGCCCCCTTCTCCCGCCGAGGTCCCTCCGGTGCCGAGGAAGTGGCGCGACACCAACCTGCCCGAGTTGAGCGGCGGCACCTTCGTGGTCACCGGAGCCAACCGCGGCATTGGGTTTGAGACCGCTCTTGGCCTGGCTCGACGCGGGGCCGCGGTGATTCTAGCGGTGCGGAGCGTACCGATTGGGGAGGCGGCTGCCCTGCGAATCCGGCGAGAGGTGCCCGGGGCGGCGGTGGGGGCCCGGCCCTTGGATCTCGCCAACTTGAAGTCGGTGAGGCAGTTCGCCGCGGCCTTCCTGGACACGCACCACAGCCTCGACGGGCTAGTCAACAACGCCGGGGTGATGCTGGCTCCTCAGCGCCAGACTGCCG
>Ga0307373_10005688_pt1 | contig 20232 bp, 21 predicted proteins | sample OX2MG_FD_202534 | JGI IMG/M metagenome (GOLD analysis project Ga0307373, IMG submission 202534) | Soil microbial communities from Risofladan, Vaasa, Finland - OX-2 | ecosystem: Environmental > Terrestrial > Soil > Coastal area > Acid sulfate soil | place: Finland: Risofladan, Vaasa | collected...
CGAGCGCGGCGAGACCCGTTCGATGCGCAGCAAGGAGGAAGCCAACGATTATCGCTACTTCCCCGACCCGGACCTGCTGCCGCTGGAGATCGATCAGCCCTACATCGACGCGGTGGCCGCGACGCTGCCGGAGCTGCCGGATCAGAAGGCGCAGCGGCTGACGGACGAGTACGGCCTGTCCGGCTACGACGCCGGCGTGCTGATCGCGAGCGCCGAGCTGGCCGATTACTTCGAGGTGGTGGCGCGCGGCCTGAGTGCCGCAGATGTGAGGGAACATGCCAAGCTGGCCGCCAATGCGGTGATGGGCGAGCTGGCCGGCCTGCTCAATCGCGACGGGGTCGAGATCGGCCAGAGTCGCGTCAGCCCGGCGAGCTTGACCGCCTTGCTGCGCCGGGTGCTGGACAACACCATCTCGGGCAAGATCGCCAAGGACGTGCTCGAGGCGATGTGGGACGAGGGCCGCGAGGCCGATGCGATCATCGATGCGCGCGGCCTCACGCAGATCACCGACGAGGGGACCATCGAGCGCGCGATCGATGCGGCGCTGGCGGGGAACCCCAAGCAGCTGGCCGACTACCGGGCGGGCAAGGACAGACTGTTCGGATTCTTCATCGGCCAGGTGATGAAGGCCACCGGCGGCAAGGCCAATCCGGCCCGGTTGAACGTGCTGTTGAAAAGGAAGCTCGCGCAGGGCTGAGGCAGCGACCACGCGGAAGGCCCGCGCCTGATGCGCTGACTAATGCAGCAGTCTGCGCGAGCGCGGCGGCTGCGCGGGCCCCAGGCCGCGGGGCTCGATGCTGCGCAGGTAAGCCGGACCGCCGAGATTGGCCATCTGCTGCAGGATCCGATCGCGGCGGGCCAGCAGGTAGCGTGACGGGGCATTGACGCGCAGGTGGTCCGGATCGGGCAGAACGGCGGCGAGCAGGGCGCTGTCGACCCGCGTGAGCCTGGCTGCGCTCTTGCCGTAGAACGTGCGCGCCGCGGCCTGCACGCCGTAAACGCCGCGGCCGAACTGCGCGATGTTGAGGTAGACCTCGAGTACCCGTTCCTTGGGCCACAGCGCATCGATGAACACCGTGAGTACCGCTTCCATGGCCTTGCGCACGTAGCTGCGGCCCGGCCACAGGAACAGATTCTTGGCCACCTGCTGCGTGATCGTGCTCGCGCCGCGCAGTCGCGCGCCACGCTCATGGGCGCGCACCGCCTCACGGATCGACTTGAAGTCGAAGCCGGCGTTGAAGGGAAATCGCTGGTCCTCCGAGGCAATCACGGCGATCGCCGCCTGCGCGGAAATCTGCTCCAGGCTCACCCAGCGATAGTGGGTGCGGTAGTGATGCTCACCGCGGTGCCATGCGTGGGCGCGTGCCTCGAGCATGAAGGCGGTGGTGGGCGGATCGACCCAGCGCAGCGCGAGCACCGCTGCCAGGGCTGCGGCCAGCGCTGCCAGCACGAGCGCGGCCACGATGCGGACCAGGCGCCGCCACGGCCTATGCGAGGCGCGCCGGGAGCCAGACGCGCGTGCCGCCCGTGCCAACGATGCGGATCGGTAGCCGTCAGGATCTGGCCGGTGTCAGCTTGCCCGATGGCGGTCCGCCCGGCTTGTCCGCCGCCGCCGAGCCGGCCGCAGGCACTCGTCGCGCCGAGTTGATCAGCACGTCCTCCAGCGGCGCATCGGTGTAGCCCTTGCGGCGGCCGGTCGACACCGTCGCGATGCGCTCGATCGATTCCATCCCATCGCTGATGCGACCGAACACCGCGTAACCGTACTGCCCGGGGCGCTGATCAAGGAAGTCATTGTCAGCCAGGTTGACGAAAAACTGCGAAGTTGCGCTGTGGATCTCCTCGGTGCGCGCCATCGACAGCGTGCCGCGCTGGTTGCGCACGCCGTTGCCGGCCTCGTTGCGCACGGGCGCGTGGGTGTCCTTCTGCTTGAAATCAGCGGTGAGGCCGCCGCCCTGGATCACGAAGCCAGGCACGATGCGATGAAAGATGGTGCCATCGAAGAAACCCTCGTCGACATAGCGCAGGAAGTTGGCCACGGTCTGCGGCGCATCTTCCTCGTACAGCTCGATGGTGAAGCCGCCGTGTGAAGTTTCGAATCGAACCATGCCTGATTTCCCTCCCGTTGGAGGCTTGCGGCGTCAGCGCCAGCAAGCCTCGGTGACGCGATCGCGCCCCGCCAAGTCCTGATGGCAGCGTACGCGAGCATAGCCCCCGGCCACAAGCGCTCGCGCGAGCGCCGCGGCCTGGTCCGCGCCATGCTCGAGCACCAGCGCGCCGCCACTGGCCAGATGCGCGCTCGCCTGCTCGACCAGTCGGTACAGCGCCTCCATCCCGCCCGGCCCGGCGACCAGTGCCTGCTGCGGCTCGTACGCCAGCGCGGCCAGTGCCGCATCGGCCGCCGCGATGTACGGCGGATTGCTCACGATCAGATCGAAGCGTTGCCCCTGCAGCGGCTCGAACCAATCACCCTGCAACCATTGGAGCCGCAGTCCGAGCCGCGCGGCATTGGATCGGGCCACTGCCAGCACGGCGGCCGAGCAATCTGTGGCCGTGATGTGCCACGATCGGCGCTCATTGGCCAGTGCCAGGGCGATCGCACCGCAACCGGTGCCCAGATCGCAAACCCGGATAGGGTCGCGAGCGTGCGCCAGCAGCGCCAGGCAGCGCTCGACCGCCAGCTCGGTTTCGGGTCTGGGGATCAGTACGGCGGGCGTGACGGTGAGCGGCAGCGACCAGAACTCGCGCGTCCCCGTCAGATAAGCCAGCGGTTCGCCGGCGGCGCAGCGCACCAGCAGCGACTGAAACGCCGCGACGGCCGCCTCGGTCAGCACGCGCTCGGGCTGGGCCAGCAGGCCGCTGCGCGGACAGCCCAACACATGCGCGAGCAGTAGCTGCACATCCAGCCCGGATGAATCGCTATGCCGCCAGAGCCTGCGCTGGCCCTGCTCAAGCGACGCGCGGGCGCGCGTGAGCAGCGCGCCGACCGTGAGGTCTGTTAGATTGTCCGTCATTCCCATGGAGAGATCATGAGTTCAGGAGCGCCGCCGTCCGCCGGAAACGTCAGCTACATGCTCGAGACAGCCACTGCGCTGTTTCGGGCCACGCTGCCGAAATGCCTGCCGCTGGCGATGGTCGCGCTGCTGTGTGCCGAAGTGCCGAACATGTACTGGATCGTGAGCGGGCATACGCCCGGACGCGTCTGGCCAGCGGACCCGACCTACTGGGTCGTGTCGCTGATCGCGGCCGCGGTGATGGTGTACGTGGCCAGCGCCGTGATGCTGCAGCAGCGCTCGCTCGCCGCCGGGGTACGGCTCAGCGCCGTCACGGCCCTGCGCGCTGCGGTGCGGCGCCTGCCGTTCGTGCTGTTGACCTGGGTGCTGGCGCAACTGAGTTTCGCGGTGGGGTTGTCGCTGCTGATCCTGCCGGGGCTGTTCCTGTTTGTCTGCTACCTGATCTGGTTGCCCGTGGTGCTGTTCGAGCAGCGCAATCCGTATGTCGCGCTGTTGCGTTGCGTGCTGCTGGTGCGTCCCTACTGGTGGAAGACCTTGGCGGCACTGGTCATCGCGGTGCTGGTAGTGCTGGTATTTCTGCTGGCGTTCGGCGCCGTTCTGGGCATCCTGTCGGCCGTGCTGAGCGGACCGGCCTTCCAGGCGATTGCCACGGCCTGCTCGATCGCTTTCTTCGCGATGGTGGGCGTGTTCTTCAGTGCGTTGGTGCTGACGCTTCATTCGGCGGCGGCGAGCAGCTCGGCCTGATATTCCTGCTCGAGCGCCGATAGCAGCTCGTTCAGATCCCCCTGCATGACTTCGGGCAGGCGGTAGAGCGTCAGGTTGATGCGGTGGTCGGTAACGCGGCCCTGCGGGAAATTATAAGTCCGGATGCGCTCGGAGCGCTCGGCGCTGCCGACCTGCAGCTTGCGCGAGCGAGCCTGCGCGGAGAGCTGCTTTGCCTGCTCGGCCGCCAGCAGCCGGGCGGCCAGCAGCGCCATCGCGCGCGAGCGGTTTTTGTGTTGGGAGCGCTCATCCTGGCATTCGACCACGATCCCGCTGGGCAGGTGCGTGATGCGCACCGCGGAGTCGGTCTTGTTCACGTGCTGGCCGCCGGCGCCCGAGGAGCGATAGGTATCGACCCTCAGCTCAGCGGGATTGATCGCCACCTTTTCGACCTCCTCCAGCTCCGGCAGGATGGCCACCGTCACGGTCGAGGTATGAATGCGGCCCTGGGCCTCGGTGGCCGGGACGCGCTGCACGCGGTGGGTGCCGGACTCGAATTTCAATCGCGAGAACACACCGCGGCCGACCACGCGGCAGATGATCTCGCGATAGCCGCCGTGCTCCCCGGGGCTCTCGCTCAGGGTCTCGATCTGCCAGCCCTGCAATTGCGCATAACGGGCATACATGCGCAACAGATCGCCGGCAAAAATGGCCGCCTCATCGCCGCCCGTACCCGCGCGTATCTCGAGGAATATGTTGCGTTCGTCGCGCTCGTCACGCGGCAGCAGCAGCTGTTGCAGCGAGCGCTCGTGCTGCTCGAGGCTGCCCGTGAGTACGGCGGCTTCCTCGGCTCCGAGGGCCCGGATGTCGGAATCCGCGTCACTGCGCATGTCCTGGGCAGCCGCTAGCTCCTGCTCCAGGCGCCTATAGTGCGCGAAGGCGGCGACGGTAGGCTGGAGGCGTGCATATTCGACCGATAAGTCCCGGAATTTCTGGAGATTCTCCAGTACATCGGGGTCGGCCAGCAGGTGCTGGAGCTCCTCGGCACGCTGTTCAGCCGTTTCGAACTTTTGACGGATCGACGTTTTCATATTCAGCTATAGTCTAATAGTCATGACACGCAGCATGCTGACGAGCGATCCCTGTTCAACGCCCCGCAGCCGTTGCCGGGTGCCGCGCGGATCCCTCGCCGCCGTGGTTGCGCTCTCGACCGGCGCCCTGCTGATCGCCGGCGTCAAGCCCGCCAGCGCTGCGCCGCGGGCGGTGGATCAGGCCGATTCCAATGCACTGGTGATGACGGCAGAGATCGCGCTGAAGCGCGACGATTGCGGGCGTGCGGCTGCTGATTACACCGCGGCGGCGCGGCGAGTGAGCGATGCGCGCGTGGCCGAGCGTGCGGCCGATGTGGCGCTGGGCTGCGGACAATACCAACTGGCCGAGCAGGCGGCGGCGCGTTGGCAGCAGCTTACGCCGAAGGACCCGGCGCCGCTGCATGCGACGATGCGGGCAGCGCTCGGTCTCTACCAGATCGACGCGGCGCGCACGGCATTCGAACATTGGCTGCAGCGCAGTGTCGCCATCGCGGCCAAGGACACCGGCCGGGCCGGGCAGCCAGGGCGCTCCGGGCAGGTGACGGCGGGCAACGGCGGCGGTTCAGCCAGCATTGCGCAGCAGCTGCAGCAGGTTGCCGATGAGAGTGGCGTGGCGCCGACGCTGGCGATGCTGCGCGGCGTACGTGCCCCGCCGCTGCAGACGGCGCCGGGGCAGCTGGCCCTGGCGGACCTGGCGCTGGATGGCTGGAATTACCGCGAGGCGTTGCAGTATGCGCAGCATGCCCTGAGCGCGGGGGCCGCCCGCGCGAGCGCGCAGATGGTGATCGCGCGTGCGCAGGCTGGCCTGGGGGATGCGCGGCAGGCTGAGGCGGCTGCCACGGCTGCGCGTGCGGCGGCGCCGAAGCAGCAGAGTTTTGCCTATGCCGACGTGCTGCTGCTGCTCGGACACGAGCGCGAGGCCCAGCAGGCGATCGAGGCGCTGTTGGCGGCCGATCCGGCGCTGAAGTCTCAGGCGCAGCGGCGCCTGGGCCTGATCGCCTTCGATAGCGGCGACTACGATACGGCGCAAAAGCACTTTGCCGCCTTGCTGAGCGACAGCGATTCGGCGGCGATCGCGGTCTATTATTTATCGGCCATCGCCGAGCGGCGCGATGAGGAGCGTACCGCGCTGCGCGGCTACCAGCTGCTGGCCGGTACGTCCCTTGAATCGGTGGCGCGGATGCGCGCGGCGACCCTGCTGTTCAAGAATGGAGAGCATGATGCGGCGTTGCAGCTGCTCGCCGCCCGCAACGGCGCCGATCCGGCCGCGCGCGTGCAATCCGAGATCGCGCAGGCGCAGCTGCTGTCCGACGGCGGGGAGGCCGATCAGGCCCTGGCGCGGATCAACGATGCGCTGGCGCGCTCGCCCGGACACCCCGACCTGCTCTATCAGAAAGCCATCGTGCTGGAGAAGAGCGGGCACACGGATGCGGCCATCGCGCAGCTCGAGACTCTCTACAAGGCCCGGCCCCAGGACGGCTCGATTGCCAACGCCCTGGGATACATCCTGGCCGACCACGATCGCGATCTGGCGCGCGCGCAACGGCTCATCAGCGCAGCGTTGCGGGCCGAGCCCGACAATCCGGTCATTCTCGATAGCATGGCTTGGCTGGATTATCGCCGCGGCATGGCGCGCACGGCGCTGCCGCTGCTGGAGCGCGCCTTCAGGCTGGACCAGGATGGCGACATCGGTGCGCACTGGGGCGAGGTACTGTGGGCGCTGGGAGAGAAGGGCAAGGCTCGCGAGGCCTGGAGCCGCGCGCTGATCGCCGATCCCGATAACGCTTCGGTCAAATCTGCCGAGCAACGCCTCGGGGCACCGCAACTGTTGACGCCGGGGTCGGGCACGTCGATCTGAAGCGCGGGCAGGTCGAACGGCAGTTTATGGCTACCATCCGCACGCGCATGCCGCCGGCCTGCGCGCTGCCGGCGGTCACGCTGCTACTCACGTTGCTGCTGGCAGCCTGCGCTACGGTGCCCCCACCACGAGCACCCACGCTGCCCACGGTACCCTGGCCGCAGCACCTGCAGCGGCTGCGTGCGATTCGCGGCTTCAGCTTGCGCGGCCGGGTCGCCGCCAATCATGGCAACGAAGGTTTCTCCGCCGGCCTGCGCTGGCGGCAGCGCGCCGATGCGGCCGACCTTACGCTGACCGGACCGCTGGGTTTCGGTGCCGCGCACATCCAGCTGGCCGGGCAGCAGCTATCCATGACCACCGGCAAGGGAGTGCACCTCGACGGCACGGCGGCCGCCGCGCAGCTGGCTGCGACGCTGGGCTTCCACCCACCGCTCTCGAGCCTGCGCTACTGGGTGCTGGGGGAGAGCGATCCGGCGAGCGCTGGCGAGCAGCGGCTCGATGACCGGCAGCGCCTGGCCCAGCTGCTTCAGGGCGGATGGCAGATCGACTATGACGAGTACACCGCGGTGCAGCCCTCCCCAGGGCGGCCCTTATGGTTGCCACGGCGCCTGACCGTCAGGCGTGGCGATCTGAGGCTGAAGCTCGTCATCGACGCCTGGCAGTTGTAGGGATGGGGCGAGCCATGCAGTTGAGGCGAGCTGTGGAAATGCGTCGATGAACATGCCGATGAGCGGTCCGAATGCGGCCCAGGCGCTGACCTGGTGGCCTGCGCCGGCCAAGCTGAACCTGTTCCTACAGGTGACGGGCCGGGCCGCGGACGGCTATCACCGATTGCAGACGCTGTTCCAGCTGATCGATCACTGTGACCGGATCGGCGTGGGCGTGCGCACGGACGGGCGCATCGAGCGGCCCGCGGGGCCCGCGGGCGTCGCCCCGGAGCAGGACCTGGCGGTGCGGGCCGCATCGCTGCTGAAGCGGCACTGCGGCGTGGCGCTCGGTGCGGACCTACGCGTGGTCAAGCGCATTCCCGCCGGTGGCGGACTGGGCGGAGGCAGCTCGGATGCCGCCACGGTGCTGCTGGCACTCAACCAGCAGTGGGATACGGGGTTGACCGTCCCGCAGCTCGCGGTGCTCGGGCTCGAGCTGGGAGCCGACGTGCCGTTGTTCGTTCACGGCAGTAGCGCCTGGGGGGAGGGCCGCGGGGAGCGGCTCGCGCCGATGCACCTGCCGCAGTGCTGGTTCCTGGTCATTCACCCCGGCATCGCCGTGAGCACCGCGGAAGTTTTCCAGGCCCCTGAATTGACACGAAATTCTCCGATCATCACAATACCCGCCTTTTCGGCGGTCCGCGTCGGCAATGCCTGTGAGCCGGTGGTGCGGGCGCGCTATCCCGAAGTGGCAGAGGCGCTGGATTGGCTTGCGGGGCAGCTGGATGCATCCGCGCCGGACTCGCGCGCCCGCATGACCGGCACGGGTAGTTGTATCTTTGCCGGCTTCGAGCGCGCCGAGGATGCCGAGCGCGTCGCCGCGCGGGTGCCGGATCGGTGGCGCTGCTTCGTTGCGCGCGGATTGGACCGCTCTCCGGTGCATGCGTTGTTGGAAGGAAGGGACGATTGGGGTGTCGCCAAGTGGTAAGGCAGCGGGTTTTGATCCCGCCATACGCAGGTTCGAATCCTGCCACCCCAGCCAATTTCCTGAGCACGGCTGCCTGCGCTTTTTCTTCGAAGAGCAACCGCTTGCCGGCATGGTAGCAGCCGCTGCCGGCACCTTCGGCAGTGAGTGCCTTGTTCAACTAGCGTAGCCCGTATGAAAGGCGAAGGGCAAGCCATTGGAGTACCCCACGAGCAGATCGGTCTGAGCGGGTTCGCCGATTGCTTGATCGTAGCCCACAATCGGCAGCTGGGCTGCCGCTCGACGGCCACTTTCGACGCGGGTGCCGCGCGCCTGCCTGGCGCGCACTGACTCGCGCCCGCTGTGTGGCGAGCGTTGCAATGTGCTGTCGCAGGTACCCGCATACTTGACCAGCTCCGCCATGCGCCTGCGGCGGTTGAAGTCCTGAATCGCCACCACGATTGCCTCACGCTTGGTCCTGGCGCGCGCGCTCGCGCAGGCCAAGCCTGAGGGGCAAGGATCCTGTATCATCCGCCGCCGCATCGAGGGGCTGGTCGAACTGACGAGGACCACTGATCGTGCAATCGGAAACGCTGGCGCTGTTCACCGGCAACGCCAATCCCACGCTGGCGCAGGAGATCGCGCGGCATCTGCACGTGCCGGTCGGGCGCGCGACCGTCGGGCGCTTCAGCGATGGGGAGGTCAATGTCGAGATCATGGAGAATGTGCGCGGGCGCGACGTATTCATCGTGCAGCCCACCTGTCCGCCGACCAATGACAATCTGATGGAACTGCTGGTGATGGTCGATGCCTGTCGGCGCGCCTCATCCGGCCGGGTCACCGCGGTGGTGCCGTATTTCGGCTACGCCCGCCAGGACCGGCGCCCGCGCGCGACCCGCTCGGCCATCACCGCCAAGCTGGTCGCCGACATGATCACTCATGCCGGCGTGGACCGGCTGCTGACGCTGGATCTGCATTCCGACCAGACGCAGGGGTTTTTCGCGATTCCGGTGGATAATGTCTACGGCTCGCCGGTGCTGCTGGGCGACATCTGGCGGCAGCGCTATCCGAAGCTGATCGTGGTTTCACCTGACGTGGGCGGCGCCGAGCGTGCGCGTGCTTTTGCCAAGCGTCTCGATGATGCGGAGCTCGCCGTGATCGACAAGCGCCGGCCGCGGCCCAACGAATCCAAGGTGATGAACATCATCGGCCAGGTCGACGGCAGGACCTGCGTGCTGGTGGACGACATGATCGATACCGCCGGTACTCTGTGCCAGGCGGCGCAGGCGCTCAAGGACGAGGGCGCGATCAAGGTCGTGGCTTATATCACGCACGCGGTGCTGTCCGGTGCCGCGGTGGAGCGCGTGGCGGGCTCGGCGCTCGATGAGCTGGTGGTCACCGACACGATTCCGCTGTCCGCGCCGGCACGTGCATGTGGGCGCATCCGGCAGTTGTCGGTCGCGTCGCTGCTGGCCGAAACCATCCGCCGCATTCGCGATGAGGATTCGGTCAGCTCGCTGTACATCGATTAACCTTTTGATCACGAGTTGAGGTGCCGGCGCGCTGGTCGCGGTGCGCCTGCTGTCGTTCCATCAATCACAGGAGTCCCGTTACATGCCTAGCACATTTCAAGTCGGCGCGGACCCGCGTCACGACCAGGGCAAGGGTGCGAGCCGCCGCCTGCGTCGTGCCGGCAAAGTCCCCGCCATTCTCTACGGCGGCCAGGGTGGCGCGTCGAACCTGGTGCTCGATCACCAGCAACTGCTGACGCTGATCGATAAGGAACAGTTCTACTCGTCGATCATCGATCTGAAGATGCAGTCGCAGTCGCAGCGGGCCATCGTGCGCGACGTGCAGATGCACCCGGCGCGCAATGCGGTCGTGCACGTGGACCTGCAACGGGTGATCGAGAGCGAGCCGCTCAAGATCCGTCTGCCGATCCACTTCAAGGGCGCAGCGGTGTCACCGGGCGTCAAGACCCAGGGCGGCCTGGTGCATCACCTGATCCAGGACGTGGAGATCAGCTGCCTGCCGGCCCACTTGCCGCAATTCCTGGAGCTGGACCTTTCAAACATGAACCTTAACGACACGCTCTACCTGGCAGACCTGCCATTGCCCGCCGGCGTGACGATTCCGCGGCTCAAGCACGGCAACCCCCCGGTGGTCTCGGTGCACAGCCCGCGCGTAGTGGAGGCGGAGACGGAGACTGCGGCGGCCGAGGGCGTGGCTGCGGCTGCGGTACCGGCGAGCGAGGAGGCAAAGAAGGACGAGGCCAAGAAGGAAGAGCCCAAGAAGGAGGGCGCGAAGAAGGAGGACACCAAGGCGGCGCCCAAGAAGAAATAGCTCGGAAGCAAGCCTCAGCTCTTCAGCCTTCCTGACGCAGCGTGGTCGCGGCGGGGTTACCGCTCAAACTGCTGGTCGGTCTCGGCAATCCCGGGGCCGAGTATGCGCGTACACGTCACAACGTCGGCTGGTGGTTCGTCGATGCGCTGGCCGTGCAGTACGGCGGCCGTTGGCGCCGCGAAGCCGCGCAGCAGGCGCAGCTGGCGCGCATCCGCATCGACGAGAGCGAGCTGTGGCTGCTGAAGCCGACCGGCTTCATGAACCGCAGCGGGGCCCCGGTGGCGGCAGTGGCGAATTTCTACCGCCTCGCCGCGGCCGAAGTGCTGGTGGCGCATGATGACATCGATCTGCCACCGGGCGTGTGCCGGCTCAAGGAGGGCGGCGGACATGGCGGACACAATGGCCTGCGCGACGTCATTGCCCACATCGGCGCGGCGTTCTGGCGGCTGCGCTTCGGGGTGGGTCATCCTGGCGCCAGGGACCTGGTGCTCGATGCGGTGCTGGGGCGCCCGTCGGCGGCCGAGCAGTCACTGATCGATGCGGCGCTCGCGCGCGCGCGCGCAATTGTGCCGGTGCTGTTGAGCGCCGGCGCACAGCGCGCCACGCACACGCTGCACAACGGCAACCCGCGGGCCGAGCCTGCACGGGAGCCCGAGGACCCCGGGGCAGGATGACCAGGTATCGCCGCGCGACCCCTTGACCGTGAAGGAAGCTAACGACGCGAGATATGGTTAACTGTGCCTGAGGCTAACGGAGCGCCACCCAGCGGCTTCATCATGATGAAGCCGCTGGGTGGCGCTCCGTCAGCCTTGTAGCCCACTGACCATTTTGCGCCGTTTATTCAGTTCGTTCCCTGGAGCTGCTTCATGCCCATTCAATGCGGCATCGTCGGACTGCCGAATGTCGGCAAGTCGACGCTGTTCAATGCGCTGACCCGCGCGCAGATCGCGGCTGAGAATTATCCGTTCTGCACCATCGACCCGAATGTCGGCGTGGTGGCGGTGCCGGATGCGCGGCTCGCGGCGCTGGCGTCCATCGCGCACCCGGACAAGATCGTGCCCACCGCGGTCGAATTCGTCGACATCGCCGGGCTGGTGGCGGGTGCCTCGACCGGAGAGGGGCTGGGCAACCAGTTCCTCGGACACATCCGCGAGGTCGATGCAATCGCGCATGTGGTTCGTTGCTTCGAGAGCGGCGACGTGGTGCACGTGGCCGGCCGCGTGGACCCGCTGACCGATGTCGATACGATCAACACCGAACTGGCGCTGGCGGACCTGGCCTCGGTCGACAAGGCGGTGGACCGGGCCGGCAAGGCCGCCAAGAGCGGTGACAAGGAAGCGCTGCGCCGGCATGCGCTCTACGAGCGCGTGCGCGTCTGGCTGAACGAGGGTAGGCCGGTGCGTGCGGCGGCGCTGAGCGATGAGGAACGGCGCGAGTTGCGCGAGCTGCACCTGCTGACCGCAAAGCCCGTGATGTATGTTGCTAACGTCGATGAGGCGGGGCTCACCGGCGGCAGCCCGCAGCAGGCGGCGCTGCGTGCGCGCGCTGTGAGCGAGCACGCAGTGGTGGTACCGGTGTGCGCGGCGATTGAGGCGGAAATCGCGCAACTGGAGGAGGCCGAGCGCGCCGAATTCCTGCAGTCGCTCGGGGTCGAGGAGCCGGGCTTGAACCGCGTGATCCGCGGCGCCTACGAGTTGCTCGGACTGCTGACCTACTTTACCGCCGGGCCGAAGGAGGTGCGCGCCTGGACCGTGCGCGCCGGCAGCACCGCGCCGCAGGCGGCCGGCGCGATCCACACCGACTTCGAGCGCGGCTTCATCCGTGCCGAGGTCATCGCCTACGACGACTACATCCGCCATCACGGCGAGGCCGGTGCGCGCGAAGCCGGGCGGCTGCGGCTGGAAGGCAAGGAGTACATCGTGCGCGAGGGCGACGTGATGCACTTCCGGTTCAATGTCTGAAGGGCAGGGCAGAGAGATCACTGTACGCGCCATGAAGAAGATCGGTTTTCTTTCCTTTGGACACTGGACGCCTTCGCCTCAATCGCAGACACGCTCGGCGGCTGATGCATTGCTGCAGTCGATCGATCTTGCGGTGGCAGCCGAGGCGCTGGGGGCGGATGGCGCCTTTTTCCGCGTTCATCACTTCGCCCGCCAGCTCTCCTCTCCGTTCCCGCTGCTGGCCGCCGTGGGCGCCAGGACCCGCCGTATCGAGATCGGTACCGCGGTGATCGATATGCGTTACGAGAACCCGCTGTACATGGCCGAGGATGCGGGCGCGGCGGACCTGATCGCCGGCGGGCGTCTGCAATTGGGAATCAGCCGTGGCTCGCCCGAGCAGGTGATCGATGGCTGGCGCTACTTCGGCTACCAGCCCTCCGAGGGCGAGAGTGATGCGGATATGGGCCGCCGTCACGCGAAGGTGCTGCTCGACACGCTGGGCGGTGAGGGCTTCGCACAGCCGAGTCCGCGGCCAATGTTTCCCAACCCGCCCGGTCTGTTGAGACTCGAACCTCATTCGCAGGGGCTGCGCGGACGTATTTGGTGGGGTGCCGGCTCCAACGCCACCGCGGTGTGGGCGGCGAAGCTCGGAATGCACCTGCAAAGCTCCACATTGAAGAATGACGAGACCGGGGAGCCGTTCCACATCCAGCAGGCGGCCCAGATCCGTGCCTATCGCGCCGCGTGGAGGGAGGCCGGCCATACGCGGGCGCCACGGGTTTCAGTCAGCCGCAGCATCTTCCCCCTCATGAATGATCAGGATCGGGCCTATTTCGGGCGCGACGGCCACGAGCAGGACCAGATCGGCTTCATCGACGAGGCGACGCGGGCGATCTTCGGGCGCAGCTACGCCGCGGAACCTGATGCCCTGATCGAGCAGCTCCGTCAGGACCAAGCCATCGCGGAGGCCGACACTCTGCTGCTCACGGTCCCGAACCAGCTGGGAGTCGCCTACAACGCACACGTCATCGAGGCGATTCTGACGCACGTCGCACCCGCCCTCGGGTGGCGCTGACAGCGCCGCCAGCGGCGCGCTGTCCGTCACTGCCTCCCGCCGCGGCTACGCGCCTCCGATCTGCAACTCGCCTTCGCGTATCGTGGCCTCGAATTTGACCTTTCCGTCCTGGCCGCGCTCGAACAACAGGTCCACGCGCGCGCTGCCGACCTGTACCTGGGTCAAGGCGAGGCGGCCGAGCCAGTCCGGTAGACAGGGGTCCACGATCTCGAGGCGCTGATTGAGCGCGTCGGCTTGCAGTCCCAGCAGGCTGGTCAGGGCGTAGGGGATGGAGCCGGCGGCCCAGGCCTGCGGGCTGCAGGCCACCGGGTAGAGGGGATGGGCTGGCTCTCCTCAGCGCTGCGCCGTTGCCGTGATAGCGGCTTCAGCTCGAACACGTCGCGGTCCTCGTCCAGGCGGCTTGGAGCCGGTGCGAAGCGCAGCGTCGTCGTGCGTTCCAGTCCGTCATCGCCGGCCGTGCGGTAGCGGCGCACGGACAGGGTATGAGGAGCGCTGTGCGCGACATCGCCCTGGTCCGCGGGTTCCTCCAGCGCCTCATTCTCCAATCCCTGCCCGCGGCCCTGCGCGCCACAGATATCGCCGGCGGCATCGGCGACCAGGAACGTGTCGTCGAATTTGAGGACGATGTCGTCGCCGCCGGTGCGGGTACGCGCGGCATGGTGCTGTGTCAGGCTGCGCTCGCGGGCGCGATGCTGGCTGGGGGTCAGATCCGCACCGCGGCCACCTGCGGACGTGGTGTCATTCATGCATGGCCTGCGCCGGGGTGGCGAGCACGCCGCGCACGCCGCGTGGCGATGCCCGCCAGCGCCAGACCCGCCAACGCGGCGGTGAGCACCCAGTGCCGGTGCGTCGTGAGCCACAGCTGGGTGCTGCGCGGGCAGGAGCCGGCGCTGAAGCGCCCGCGCACCGCGTGGTCCCCCGGCGCCGGCTCGAACAGATTATCGGGGCGGTCCGCCCGGACCGGCTCATTGGATATCTGCGCCCCGTAGGCGGTGCGCGCCAAGTAGCGATCCAGCAGCGGGGCGAGCAGGCGGTTGCCCCAGATGGCGGCGACAGTGCTGGCGCCGACGAACAACTCGCGCCGGCGATGGCGCGCGGACCAGTAGATTGCGCGTGCGGCGATCTCGGGGTCGAACACCGGCGGCACCGGACGCGGGCGGCCGGTAAGTCTGGTGCGGCACCAGTTGAACTGCGGCGTGTTCAGCGCGGGCATCTGTACCATGGTCACATGTACACGGCTGCCCGAATGCAGCAGCTCGGTGCGCAGCGCCGAGGTGAAACCGCGGATTGCGAACTTGGCGCCGCAGTAGGCGGCCTGCAGCGGGATCGCGCGGTACGAGAGCGCCGAGCCCACCTGAACGATGACGCCGCGGTCGCGTTCGAGCATGCGCTTGAGCGCCGCCAGTGTGCCGTACACGGTCCCCAGATAGGTGACCTCCGTCACCCGCCGCACTTCATCCGGCTGCAGCATCGCAACCGGCGAGAACACCGTGACCATGGCATCGTTGACCCACACGTCGATGGGTCCGAGCTGCGCCTCGACGGTCTGCGCGGCGCGCTCGAGCGCCTCGGCATCGGCCACGTCGAGCGGTAGCACCAGCGCGCGCACGCCGTACATTTGCGCCTCCAGGCGCGTCGCCTCGAGCGCCTCACGCTCGCGCGCGATCAGCGCCACGTCGGATCCGTGGCGCGCGAAATGCAGCGCCGCGGCGCGCCCGACGCCGGCGCTGGCGCCGGTGATGACGACCACACGCGGCTTGGGCATCAGGAGTGCTCCCGGATGGTTTTGCGGATTGCGAACAGACGGGCCTGTACGGCCGCGGCGGGTGAGTCGGCCGGATCGCGGCTGGGCGCGATGCGATGGCGTAGCGCCAGCAGGATGCCGCCCCACAGTGCCAGCGCGAGCAGCACGCCGTTCAGGCACAGCATCGCGCCGACGGCCGGGAAGTACCAATCCGAGGCGCGGCCGTAAGGCAGGAACATCAGGCCGCCAACGAGCGTGGCGATTCCAAGTGCCAGCATCACCGAGCCGCAGATGAAGCGGGCGGACCAGAAATAGTCGGCCATACCTGGTTCACGAGCATGATGCGTGCCAGCGACGCTGCGCTGCGCTACCGCGCCGGTGCTACATCGGGGCAGACACCGACGGCAGGGCCTGAAACGGGGACCGATCCATTCGCCGCGTCAGGAAGTCATTGAAGCTCAGGGACACCAGGATGAACAGGAAGAAAACGGCCACGAACGCTGCAATTCTTACCGCGACCGGGCTGGTGCTCAGATTCATCCAAAGAAATGCCAGCAGCGCGAGGATGCAGGCCGCGGCGCCAAATTGGACCCACGGGCGATAGTCCCCGAGCGGCAGATAATCGGTGGCCGCAATGACGGCCAGCGGGGCCAGCATCACGATCCAGGTCAGCAGCAGCTGGCGGATGCTGGCGGGAGCGGGGCTCATCGCGCGCTCAGCACGTAGATCAACGTGTACAGCAGCACCCACGCCGGCGGCACCGCCACCACGAAGCTCAGGATCGAGAATACATCGCTGGCGAAGCTCGACTGGCCGGAGACGAACATGTGATGGCCCCAAACCAGGAAGCCAATCACCCCGATGCCGATCATCGCGTAAGCCATCGCATCTCGACCGAGGTGTGGCAGTAGCGGCAATCGATCCCATCCTGGCCGACGTGACCAGCGCAGAGAGCTTCAACGCCAGCACGAGGCCGCGATCGACTACCTGTGCCATGAGCGGCGCAATTCATGTAAAGCCGAGGCCAGCGGCGCCGGAGCGGGGCGAGGCGCGACGTAATGGGGCTGATACAGCCACGGACGCGGGCTTTGACGTGGCGCTGCGCCGGACGGCGCGCGTGAGCGTGCAGGCGTGCGTGCGTGCGGCGCGCGCGCCGTGTAAGCGGGGGAACGCGGGAGGATTCCAGCAATTTTTACAGCCGGGCGGGCGCGGGGCGTTTACCGGCCAGGTGAGGCCCCTTACAATGCGCACCCGCGATGGCTAGGTAGCTCAGCTGGTTAGAGCACGGCACTCATAATGCCGGGGTCGAGGGTTCGAGTCCCTCCCTAGCCACCAAATATTTCGTCCAGCAACATCCGAGGACATCCAAGAATGTCCAAAGAGACCAATAAGTCATTCAAATCGAAGTTCGAGGACGTCCGGCAACTGCGGTTGACAGCTGGGGCATGAGGGGGCGTTTTTTGGGCATATGGGGTCCACCACAGAGGAGGTGCCCCCAAGATGTCTCTCACCGACTTAGCGGTGCGAGCTGCCCGCCCAGGCGACAATCCTCAGCGTATGTTTGACGGCGGCGGCCTCTACCTGGAGGTGGCTCCGAGCGGCTCGGGCTCGAGGTCGTGCTCTGCGCCAAGGAGCCAGATTTTCCGCTGCGCCAGGGGGTCGTAGCGGATGGGCTGAGCATGGTCGTACTCAAAATGGGTTCGATCTAACCCAAGATGGGAGCGGGGCGATCGCCTGCGAACAGGAACCATCGTGGGCATTGCACGCGCGTCGGTAGCCGTTGACCCGCCGAGTCCGTCCGTCAACGCGTAAGTTCATGTCTCCGGTCCCGCGCTGCCCGCGCTGCCCGCGCATGCTCGACCATGAAGGTGCGGATGTGCGCACGTTCGGTCCGGGGCTGGGGAAGCAGCACGGCAGCGAGGGCCTGGAGCGATGGAGGCGCTGCTGCGGAACCCTGGTTGAGCGCTCGCGCGATCTGGTTGAGATTGCGGCCGATGGCGCCGAGTTCCGCGACCGCCGCGCTCACCGCGAGCGGCTCCGATGCCGGCAGGGGCGCCAAGTCGCGAAGATGGGATCGCGCCAGCACCGCCAGGTACGTGGCAGCTGCGATGTCGCGCGCAGCGGCGCGCTCTGCCAGCAGTTGCCGATCTGCCGGATGCAGTCGCACGTAGACGCAAGCGGCGCGTGGGGAGCGCGGAGGTTGAGCGTCGACGGACACCTGTGGGTTCGGGGCGAAATTGAGATGCCTTCGAGCAATCGCTTCAGCACGGCGGATTCGCTCAGATGCTGATGCGCTGCCAGCGTGCGCAGTCTCGAGCGAGACACGAGCAGCAATGAAGCAATCAGCGTTCACGATGTAGATTGATTAACAACAGCTGCCGCAAGGCAATCCTGTGTTCCTATCATTTTGCACCAGAAACAGAACAACCAGCGCCGAGCATTGAACGACAGTCAGCATAAATGCCGTGCTACAAACAAACAACAAACGTCCTTGAACATATGTGGACGCTGGAGGACCTGCGAGGACGTGCGCGGACGAATAAATATATTTGGAGATTAGAGAGGCTGGCAGACCCCTTCCGGCATTATCTGAAGGGGCGCCTGAGACGCACCGGTGCCGTCATCTACCGACGTCGTGACTAATGGCGGCGTATCCGATCGAGGGGAACGCGAGTTCGAGGTGATGCACTCATGCGGCGGCTGTGCCGGTACGGGGCGGCTTTGGGCAGCAGTGAACGGGCGTTGGAGTGCGGCGCCCAGCGTGCGCAAATGCACAGCAGCCGCGGTGCTGTGCTGGCTGCAATGGGGGCGGGATCCGCGATGCGCGGGGTTTCGCGGTTAGGGGAAGTGACGAGCGCCGCGTCTCGGGAAGGAAGATCGTATAGCGCTACATCTGGCCTTTTTCTAAGGCCACTATTATAATTATCTAGCCTTGATAGAAGGCCACAATTGCGCGAAGCCTGAGTAGGCATGCCTCTTCACCCAGTACTTGAAGAGCGTTTGAACGCGGCACTCACACCGAGCCCTCCGATACCTTTCACGGCGCGGGATGCCCGCCTGCCGGCGGTACCCGGAAAGGCGCACGCAGTGATTGGCATGCGCCGTTCGGGCAAGACCACATTTCTCCGCCAGCTGCTCGTGGAGCGACGGGCGAGCCTGCCTGCGGAAACGGCGCTGTACTTGAGCTTCGACGACGACCGGCTGGCCGGGATCGGCGTCGAACAGCTCGGCTTCCTGCTCGAGGAATTCTACCGACGATATCCGGCCCTGCGTTGCAGACAACCGGTGCTGTGGCTACTCGATGAGGTTCAGCTCGTGCCCGGTTGGGAGCGATTTGTTCGGCGCGCCATGGATTCCGAGCGAACGGAGTTCGTTGTATCCGGCTCCTCCGCGCGAATGCTTTCGCGCGAAGTGCACACGTCTCTGCGCGGTCGCGGCATGGAGACCGTGATCCGACCGTTCAGTTTCCGGGAATTTCTGCGGCACAGGGCCGAAGAGCCCACCAAGCCACCGCGGCAATGGACCGCGGCCGAGCGTTCCCTCGTTGAAAAGCGCCATCGGGAATTCCTCGTGGAGGGTGGCTTTCCGGAAGCCCAGGGGCTACCAAGCATGCTCAGGATCGAATTGCTGCAGGGCTATGTGGACACCGTACTTTTCCGCGACGTGGTAGAGCGGTTTGAGGTCCCGCAGGTGACGGCTTTGCGGTGGTTGGTGCGCCAGTGTCTGCGCAATCCGGCAGGAAGGTTCAGCGTCCACCGCTTGACGCAGGATCTGAAATCGCAAGGCCATGGAGTAGCGCGTGATGCGGTCAGCGCCATGCTGGACCATCTCACGGATGCGTTCCTGCTGAGCACGGTACCGCTTGCGACCGACTCGGAACGCAAACGCAACAGCAACCCGCGCAAGATCTATCCTGCCGACCCCGGCCTCATTTCAGCGTTCGATACAAGCGGACGCGCGAACTTAGGCCACTCGCTCGAAACGGCGGTATTCAATGAGCTCGAGCGGCGGCGGGCCGAAGTGGGCTACGTCAAGACCGCCGACGGACTTGAAGTTGACTTTCTGGTCCGGTATCGAAGTGGCGCACAGGAACTCATACAGGTATGCGCGAGTTTGAAAGCACCCGAGACGGTTGAACGCGAGTTGCGGGCGCTCGCCGCCGCCGCCGGGGAGTATCCGCGCGCCAGGCGACGACTGCTCGTGCTTGACCGTGACGCGGCAGGGGAGATTGAGGCGCCCGGGGTCGAGGTGCTCTCGACATACGATTGGATGCTCGCAGAGCCCGAGTGAATTCGCGACGCGCGGATGGAGCAGTGAGATCGATCTTGTCCCGGAAGGGCCGCAGAGCGCTCAGCAGCCTTCCCCGGACTGGTCGGCGTGACAGGATTTGCGCCAATAGAGATGAAGTCGACGATGATGAGCGGCTCGCGAACTCGATGGCACTCTTCCTTGGCCTGGCAAGAAGCGCCGAAGGTAGCCGGTGACCGCCCGTTACAACTGAGGCCCGCGAATTCCAGTAACGTCCTGGCTTGTCCTACTGCAGCCAGCATTTAAGGGGGCACTACAGGGGGACGCGATTGCTTCTCGAATAAATCCGCACATATTGTATTGCCGATACACGCCAACGTCTAGGCGGAGTCTTGAACTACTAATGCCGCGCGGCCGCGTGATGAATCGAAAATTTGTACACTACGGGATATCGAGAAACTTGGCCTAACAAGGTGGAGACATTGATTACTCTTGTCGAACGGGTAAAAAGCATCTTGCTCCAGCCCGCGTCTGCGTGGGACGTAATTTGCGCCGAATCAAGTTCCACGGCCAGTCTATATCAGGGATACATCATGCCGCTGGCAG
>Ga0307373_10005690_pt1 | contig 20227 bp, 19 predicted proteins | sample OX2MG_FD_202534 | JGI IMG/M metagenome (GOLD analysis project Ga0307373, IMG submission 202534) | Soil microbial communities from Risofladan, Vaasa, Finland - OX-2 | ecosystem: Environmental > Terrestrial > Soil > Coastal area > Acid sulfate soil | place: Finland: Risofladan, Vaasa | collected...
GGCCATTCGACCAGCGGCAGCCACGAGCGCTACAAGACGAAAGAACGCCTGCGCTTCGAGAGCGAATACGACTGCGTGGCCCGGATGCGGGACTGGATCATCGAGTCCGGCATCGCGAGCGAGTCCCTGCTCGAGGGTTGGGAGGCGGCCGACAAAGAGGCCGTCGAGGCCGCGCGCGACCTTGCTTGGGAGGCGTTTCAGAACCCGATCCGAGCCGAGCGGGATCGCGCCGTCGCGATCCTCAAGAGCGTCGACATGCCGGAGGTGGCCGATCTGACAAACGAGCTCAAGGATGCCGGCAAGGTGACCCGCTCTCTCGTGATGTCCACGACCGCCCGAGCTCTGCATCAGCTGCGCGGGATCGAGACGGCGGCGCGGACCGAGCTCGCGCGGTTCGTCGAGGACTACCGACGGCAGAACGACGAGCGATACAACTCGCACCTCTACAGCCGCTCCGAGGAATCACCGCTGAAGGTGCCGGCGGTGGCGGCCCTTTACACCGACAAGTCGCCGCTGGTGGATGGCCGCCAGGTCCTCCTGCGCAATTTCGACGCCAACTTCGCCCGCGATCCACGCATCTTCGTGATCGGCGAGGACGTCGGCCGCCTCGGTGACGTGAACCTGGTTTTCGAGGGGTTGCAGGCCAGGTACGGCGAGCTTCGCGTGACCGACACCGGCATACGCGAGGCGACCATACTCGGACAGGCGATCGGCGCCGCAATGCGCGGACTGCGGCCGATCTGCGACATCCAGTACCTCGACTACTTCTTATATGCGTTGCAGACCGCGTCAGACGACCTCGCGACGCTTCACTGGCGCTCGGTCGGCGGGCAGAAGGCGCCGGTCGTGATCAGGACCAAGGGCCATCGCCTGGTCGGCATCTGGCACTCGGGCTCTCCGATGTCGGTCCTGCTCAACGCGTTGCAGGGCATCTACATCGCGGTGCCCCGCAACATGACCCAGGCTGCCGGCTTCTACAACACGCTGTTCCGTGGCGACAACCCGGGCGTGGTGATCGAAGTGCTCAACGGCTACCGGCTCAAGGAGCGCGTGCCCGACAACATCGGCGAGTTCACCATCCCGCTCGGCGTCCCTGAAGTACTTCGCGAGGGGACGGATGCGACGGTCGTGACGTACGGCGCCTGCTGCGCCATCGCACTCGACGGGGCGAAGGCGCTCGAGAGCCTCGGAGTCTCGTGCGAGGTCATCGACGTTCAGACGTTGAACCCGTTCGACGTCAACCGCTCGATCGTGCGGTCGATCGAGAAGACGCACGCGCTGGTGTGCCTTGACGAAGACGTGCCCGGTGGAGCGTCGGCCTTCATGCTGCAGCAGATCCTCGAGGCGCAGCAGGGCTGGTGGCACCTCGACGCCGCGCCGCGCACCCTTTCGGGTTCGCCCAACCGCCCGGCTTATGGCCCGGACGGAGACTACTTCACCAAACCCAACCGCGAGAGCGTGGTGGAGGCCGTGTATCGGATCGTGCGCGAGCGCCAGCCCTGGAGGTTCCCGGCCCTAGACTCCTGACGACCGAGCTTCGATGTCTACTCCGGCCCGCCGGGCAGGTAGTACATCACCGCCAGGGCTGGGGCGCGGCTCAACATGGAGATGGCTTCGAGCACATAGCCCATCCACCCACCCGCCGCGGCCGCGGCCAGGGGTGGGATGGTCCGCTTCGGAGGGCGCGCCTCGCGGAGGGGGGTAGCATCCGGAAGCCCCGCGAGCGCCCGCGCCTTGCGCGCGCCGGCGTCGAGGCCGCCCATCTCGTCGACCAGCTTGCGCTCGAGAGCCTGCTTTCCGGTCCAGACCCGGCCCGCCGCGATCGGCTGCACCTCGTCGGCCGTCAGCTTCCGAGCCCTGGACACCACGTCCACGAAAAGGCCGTAGATGCGCTCGACCTCCCGCGTCACGGTCGCGCGCTGCTCATCCGAGTACGGGCGCTCATCGTTCTCGAGCGTGACGTGTTCGCCGAAGGCGACGGTCTCCCGGTTCAGCAGCAGCTTGGCCCACATCGCCCCCGTCACGAGCTTGCCGGTCAGCACCCCGATCGACCCGGTCAGCGTGCCCGGCCGCGAAACGATCCACGAGCCGGGCATCGCGACCCAATAGCCGCCCGAGCCGGCGACCGGTCCCATGACCACCACGAGCGGTTTGCGTGCTGCCACCTGGGCGAGCGCCTGGCGCATCGCCTCAGACGCCGTGGCTGAGCCTCCGCGCGAGTTCACGTAGAGCACCGCCGCCGCCGCGCGCTTGTCCGCAGCGACCCGGCGCGCCACCTGCACCACGGTGAGGTCGCCGGCCCGCTCGTCGCCCAGCAACGGCAGCTCGACGGGCGGCTGGATGGGCATGCGGCTCGATCGCCCGTCGACGATCGTGCCTTCGATGCGGATCAGAGCCACGTACTTGCCGCGGCCCAGTGTTGGCGCTGGCGCGCGCATCGCGCGGCGCGCTCGCTCCCAGGTCCCTATGTCGACCGGTTTGGCGCCGCGGCCGAGGTGGGCGGTGAGCTCTTCCTCGGGGAGGATGCCGTCGACGACGTGCCGCGCCGCGGCCGCCTCATCGCCGTAAGGAGACCCGTCGATGATCGCCCGGGCCGCCTTTTCGTCGACGTGCCGGCTCTCGCCGATCGCCGCCACCAGCTCGCCGTACTGGGAATCGAGCAGCCAGGTCACCTGGTCGCGGTACGCCTCGGACATGGTCGACCGGGTCAGCGTGTCGGCCGCCGTCTTGTATGGCGAGATCGCGACGAAGTCGGCTTTGACGCCGAGCCGGGCCAGCCCGTCGGCGAGGAAGATCCCGGTGGTTGCGATTCCGAGCGGCTGGACGGCGCCGACGGGCATGAGCAGGATCTCGTCGCAAGCGCATGCGAGGTAATAGGTTCCGGTGGTGTAGTAGGGTGCCCATGCGACCACGCGCTTGCCCGACTTGCGCAGATTGGCCACCTGCTCTCTCATGTCCTGCAGCGAGGCCATCGGCATCCCCACCGGTCGCAGATGCAGGACGACACCCTTGATGCGCGAGTCGCGCCCGATCGCCTCGAAGCGCTCGCCGAGCTCCTTGATGCTCAGGCGTGGCCGCGAGGTCAAGCGCTGCCACAAGGGTCGCGGGGGATCGGGCAGGGCCGGGAGGCTTTCCTCGATCAGGAACTCGACGAAGTCAGGCGGCCTCGCCAGCGAGCGCCGGACGCTCGTAAGAAGCCACCACACGTAGCGGAACGGAAAAAGGAGCACTGAAACCCCGCCTCTCGACGAGAGAGTCTACCGAGAGGGCAAGCTCAGACGACCTTCGAGATCTCGAGCTCCTGCCCCAGGTCCTCGCTCAATCGCGAAGCGCCGTACTCGTGGCCGACGTGCTGGTGATAGGGCACCCCCGTGAACAGGTGGTGAGACCGGGTCGGGATGTCTTTGTCGGGCGCCCATTCCTGCCGCTGCAGGGCCATGTAGCCCTCTTCCTTGCTCTTCTTCAGTCCGTCCAGGAGCATCGACATGCCGTGGCCGGCCGCGTGCTGCAGCGCCAACGTGATGAAGATGAAGCCGACGCCCTGCTGGCCGAGCTCGTCCCAAGTGATCGGGTCCTTCTCGTTGAACCACTTGAAGGACGACGAGTAGTTGAACGCAAATCGAGCCTTCGGGTATCGCTTGCGGATCTCGGTGAAGAACCTCTCCGACGGCCCGCGTTCGGCGGTGGGGAACTCGCACCACAGAAGGTCGGGCACGCCGCTGTCCAGGTAGCGCAGCCCCCGGTCGATGGCCAGCTCGATGCCGCGCTTCGACTCGGGCGCCTCGGTGGCGGACACGCCGTCAGTTCGCGCGATGATGACAAAGTCCTTGTGTCCAAGGTCGTCGGCGGCGTTGCGCATCATCTTCAACTTGCCCACGTACTCGTCCGCCGAGATCAGCGCCTTGCCAGCTATATGACCGCAGCGCTTGGGCATGACCTGGTCCTCAAGGTGTGCTGCGGCGACTCCGGCGCGCACATAGAGATCCAAGGTCCGCTGGACGTTGAAAAGGTTTCCGTAACCGGCGTCCATGTCGACGATCACCGGGGGGATTTCGAGGTGGACGGGCGGAGCGCTCTTCTCGGGGTCTCCCATCGCCATGGTGAGCTGGAACTTGCGCAGCGCGCTCACCGTGCGGCGGGCGCCGTCCGCGATCTCGACCGACGAGTAGAGATCCATGTCGGTGGTGCCGAGGTGACCGACCGCGAAGGAGTAGCCGCTGAAATAGACGGCGTCGAAGCCGTGGTACATGACCAGCTCGGCCCCCATCGGGTCGTACACGCCGGGGCCGAAGACGTATGGCTTGGTGGCAAGGAGCCGCCGCAACCGCTTGCTCGGCTCCTCGTTTCGCGACGCCGGGACTTTGAACCCCTCTGGGAGAAGGGGCGTTGAGACAAGGTCCATTCCGGGCCTCCTTAGGTCAGGTTCCTGATGGGGCAACGCGCCCGAGGTGAGCGCCTACTCGTTCTCGTGGTCGCAGTTGCAGGGTTCCGGGCATTCGCACTCGTGCGCCGAGGGCTCGGTCTCCAGCTCCTGTGATCTGTCGTGACCATCCACGAGCCCAAGCTATCAAGGCCGGCGATATAAATCCAATTAATTGATTTGATACGACCTATCGGAAAAGCCAATGTCAATTCGAAGCGGCCGGCGCGTTGTCTTCGGTTCAGTCCCTCGTTTCGAGAAGGGTGAGGAAGGCGGCGACGATGCCTTCCGGCTTGCCGGCGTCCCGGCGGCGATACGCGACGATCGTGTTGTGCATCGGCGGAGCGTCCTTCATGTCGACCACGCAAAGCGTCCCGCCCGCAACCTCGCGGGCGACCGCGCTCCCGGGCAGTAGCGCCACCCCCAGTCCGCGCTCGACCATCTTCTTGGCCGCCTCGATGGAGTCGAGCTCCATGAGCCCCCGCGGTTTCACGCCCGCCGAGAGAAACGCCCCCTGCGTGATCTCGTAATAGCTCGAGGTCCGGTCGAACATGATCAGCTTCTGCGCGGCCACGTCGGACATGGGGACGCCCTCCCGTTTCGTGAACGGGTGGTCCGGGGCGCAGACGAGCACGAGCTCTTCCGTATGGAAGGGCAGCAGCTCGATGTCGGGATGCCGGATGGCGCGTCCCAGGCCGATCTGGACCTCGTCGCGCAGTACCAGGTCGACCACGTCCTCGGAGTGCCCGGTCCTTACCGAGACCTCGACCCTGGGGTGCTCCGCGACGAAGCGCTCGAGGAGCTCGGGGAGCACGTACGTGCTCACAGCCGGCGCGGCGGCGATCATGAGGTGGCCGGCCGAGGCGCTCATCACCTGCTCCAACGCGTCGCGGCCCTCGACCAAAGCGCGCAGGGCGCGCTCGGCAAACGGGACCCAGGCTCGCCCCGCGTCCGTCAAGCGCATGCCGTGCGACGTGCGCAAGAACAGGGGCGCGCCCAGCTCCCGCTCCAACCCATGCAGCCGCGCTGTGAGGGTGGGCTGGGTGATGAACAGGGCCTCGGCGGCCCGGCTGACGCTGCCGCGCCTGGCCACCTCCAGGAACCCTTCGACCTGCACGAGCTGGATCCCGCTCGGTTTGCCGTTACGCGATTCGTCTATGGCCACGGCCGGATCGACAAATTCTATCTATACCGCTTCCGCACCGTGCGCCGAAATGCGACCGCCAGGATCGGACGGGGGAGCCGGCTCCAGGAGCGCCTAGGAGGACTTGCGGAGCAGCACTCTCGCGGCGGCGACCGCCACCGCCCAGACGGGGGCCATCGTGATCAGGAACGGCCGGATGGTGTCGCTGGCCGAGTTGGAGTTGCGGTCGAAGGCCTGAAAGACCAGCACCGTCCCGACGAGCAGGACGACGAACGCTGCGGCGATCCACGCGAGTGTGCCTCGTCTCATGCCGAGCCCAACGCGGGGCGGCGTGAACCGGTTACGGAATTACCGGCGGGCGTGGAAGGGTTGTCTTCGATATGGCTGCATTTTTCGGATACCACATGCCCAACTTCACGTTTCCCGGAGTCAGCGGAGATCTCCTGTTCCAGCGGGTCGCTGAAAATGCCCGGGCCGCCGAGGCGGCTGGCTTTGACCTCGTCACGGTGATGGACCACTTCTATCAGATCCGAGGAGTCGGGCCCGAAACCGACCCGATGCTCGAGGCGTACACGACCCTCGCCGCACTGGCGACGCAGACGAGCCGCGTCAAGCTCGGCACCCTGGTCACCGGCGTGATCTATCGAAACCCGGCGGTGCTGGCCAAGACTGTGACCACCCTGGACGTGATCTCCGGCGGGCGCGCGATCATGGGGATCGGGGCGGCCTGGAACGACTCGGAGTCCGCCGGCTACGGCGTCGAGTTTCCGCCCATCGGCCAGCGGATGGACCGGCTCGACGAGGCCTTGGCCATCATCAAGCTCATGTTCACCGAGGACCGCCCTTCGTTCGAGGGGAAGCACTACCGCATCGATCGCGCCTTGAACATGCCACGGCCGATCCAGCCCGGCGGTCCCAAGATCCTGGTCGGGGGCGGGGGCGAGAAGCGCACGCTGCGCCTGCTCGCGCGACACGGCGATATCGGCCACTGGTTCGGCGGTCCGCTCGAAGACCTCAAGCGAAAGAAGGGGATCTTCGAGCAGCACTGCGAGGCGGAGGGACGCGACCCATCCACGGTGATGCTGACCATCGGCATGAACATCGTCCTGGTCGAGAACGAGAAGGACGCGGAGGCCGCGGTGGAGCGAGTCCCAGAACCGCGACGGCCGATGGTTTCAGTGGCCACTCCGGACAAGGCCGCCGAGATCTTGCGGCCGTACCTGGACGCAGGCTTCGGCGGTTTCACGCTGAGCAACATGACCCAGCCGAACGCTGAATCGATCGCCCTCGCCGGCGAGCTGATCAAGCTCGTACGAGGAAGCCAGGTCGTCGCCTAAGGAACGTCCTTGTAGACCTTCTCCCCCGCGCGCACGGGGATTCGCAGGTGGTTCTCTGGCGGGGCGAGCGGGCACGCCCAGCGGGAGCTGTACGCGCAGGATGCGTTGTAGGCGTAGTTGAAGTCGATGGTCAGCTCGAGTGACCCTGGGGCGATCTCGAGGACCAGGCCGTCGGTGTCCTTGGCGGTGTCGAACAGGTAGCGGCCGCCGCCATACGTCTCTTGACCCGAGGTGGCGTCGCGAAACGGAACGAAGAGGCCGCCGGCGTACTGGACCAGGCTGAAGACCGTGAGCCGGCACGCCTCACCACCAAGGTGAAAGGTGAGCATGCCCGCGCGCCGGTAGCGCACCGCGCCGTCGTCGCCCCCTGTCTCGATGACGAGCTCGGTCCCGTCACCAGGCGCGAAACTGGCCTGGATCCGGAAGGCCGGGTCGGGGGCAAAGTAGTGCAAGCCCCCGAACGACGCGCGCTCGTCAAGCTCGACCGGCGATTGAGGATGCGTGCGGAAGAGCTGGTCGCGTGACTCTCGGAACCGACCGAGCGCATCGGGGCCGGCGATGCGGTAGAGGTCACCGACCCGGCGCCGCCAGTCGACGAGGTCCAGGAAAGCCTGCGGGTCAGCGTCCGTCAACGGAGGGCTCGCTCGGCGTCAGCTTGTAGCTCGCCTGCGGTGGCAGCGAGGCCAGGGCCTGGTGCACATCGTCATCCGTGGCATCCGAAACCTCGAGCGTGTAGCGGCGGGAATGCGAATCCGCGGCCGCGACAGGCGCTGACGCGGGCGCCACCGCCACGCCGGTCTCGGGCATCCGGACAGGCGGAGGGGCCGCGACCGCCGAGGCGATGGCCGGCCTGGGCGGCCGGGCGGCGGCGTCTGCCCTCAAGATGCGCCAGTGGTATACGGCGACGCCCGCGGCGACGACGATGAGTGCGAGGTAGTGGCCGAAGTCAAGATTGGACGGGTCCTTGAGCGTGGGATGCGCGCTGAAAAGCTGCTGGAGCAACGAGTTGAGCATTCCCACCCCGCCGCCCAGCACTGCCAGCACGCTGGCGAGCAAGGCCGCCCACACATAAAGGCGGCGGCTCAGCGAATGGCGGTCGGCCGCCCACGGAGCCGGTCGCCAGTGCGCGACCCAGACGCCTGCGCCGACCAGGAGCAGAGTGACCCACAGGCTCGCCGGGTCTTTCCAATCGGCTGCGCTCACTCCGATGATCGGCGCCTCGACCTGCTCCGCCAGCACCCATAAGACACCCGCTGCGCCGGCGGACCATGCGGCCAGCGACACGAGCGCCGCGAGGTTGGTGTAGAGCCGGCGGATGCCCGCCTGGCGGTCCGCCTCCTGGGTGCCGGCGTCACGAGCCAGCCGCCGGCGGACCAGGACCCACGCGATGCCGTACACGAGCAGCGCCGCCGCGGGCGCGGCGAGGGCGCCGAGGATGTCGTTGGCGTTCACGCCGCCCGGGCTGCTGACGCCGAGCAGGCGCGCCAGCGCGTAGTAGAGGATCTGGCTCGCGCCGAACACCGCAGTGCCGATGGCGACCGCCACCGCGATGAAACCCTGCAGCGCTCGAAGCGTGGAGTGGCGGTCGTCGGCGACGTGATTTCGCGCGATGGTGCGCGCGTGGAAGCCCCACAGCAAGAGTCCGCCGACGGTCTGACCGGCGGCGTCGCCGACGTACCTGAAGTTTCCGAGCGGACTCTGCACGATCTTGAGCCAGCCCACTTCGAGGGCTTGCGCTACGCCACTCAACATGATGAGGAGACCGACCAGCAGCGCCGGGTACATGTACCAGCGTCGCAGGGTGGCGGACGCACCCGCCTCGCCGACCGTCGCGCGGTCGCGAGCTGCGGTCCAGAAATGAAACGCCCACACGCCGAGCAGGACCAGCCCAACCCAGCCGGCCTGGGCCGCGACCAGCCAGTTCGGATCCGCGGCGCAGTAGCCGTTGCTCTTGGGCAGGGTTGAGCTGACGCCGAGGAGGCGGCACGTGTCGATGACCGGCCTGAGCAGGTCTGCGGCCATGACGGCGATCGCGACGGAGGCTCCGACCGATCCACCGAGGCAGGCCCAGTACATGTAGAGGCGGCGGACGGCGGAGGCTCGGTCGTAGGGATCGCGCATGGCGAAGCGGCGCGCGAACCAGAAGTGGACGCCCCACACCGGTCCCGCCACCAGCACCATGGCGCTGAAGCCGGCCAGTGACGTGCGGCTGCCCTCGGCGGAGGGATCGTTGAAGAGGAAGAGCAATACGGTGGACCCGAGGAGGGCCAGTCCGAACACGAACAAGCCCAGCGCCGCGGCGCTGACCAGGTACAGGTACAGCCGCCTCAGAATCACTGGCGACACCGTACTACCATGCGTGGGTGATCTCTCAAGAACTGCTCGAAATCCTGGCGTGCCCCAAATGCCACACCAAGGTGGAGCTCAAGGAGCCCGATCAGTTGCGCTGTCCGCAGTGCAAGGTGCTCTATCCGATCGTGGACGGCATCCCGGTGATGCTGATCGAAGAAGCGAAACCGGAAGAGCAGGAGTAGCCAGCGCGGCACGGGCGGCCGGGTCGCGATGAGAGGGAACCATCCGGGTCCCTCTCACACCTACGCGGCGCAGGCGTACTGGCTGGTGTCCCTCGGAGATGTGCTCGTCTGGGCGTCGCGGATGTCGGTGGCGATCTCGTCGTCCGTCAGAGCGTAGGCCTGGTTCGGGTCGCCGGCCGAAGTCGCGAAGACGATGCCGAGCACCCGTCCCTGCAGGTCGACCAGCGGGCCACCTGAGTTGCCCGGGTGCACGCTGGCCTGCATGACGTAGATCTGGCGGGTCACCAGGTTTTCGTTGTAGATGTCGCGGCCTTGGGCGTCCACCGTACCGTCGACGACTGCGGGCACCACCTTCTCGGGACCGCCCCCTGGATAGCCTATGACCGCGGCGTTGGTGCCGCGTTGCGCCGGACCGAATGTCAGTCCCGGACCTTTGAACTCGGGCACGTACAGGACGGCCACGTCCTTTTCGGGGTCGAAGTAGACCACCGCGGCCTTCATCTCACGGCCTCCGGGCGTGATGATCACGTGGTTGCTCGTCCCTGAGACCACGTGGGCGTTGGTGACGAAGTAGCCGACACCGACGGGGAATCCGCTGCCGGTGACCAGCCCGCCGCACCCGAAGCCGGACACCTTGACGACGGATTGGGCGACGCGGTTGACCCCGGCCGTGTCGACGGAGGTCGGGACGGGAAGCGCGGCAGGGAGCGTCGGCTCGAGGCCCGCGAAGGCGGAAGGAAACGAGACCCCGGCCAGGATCCCTTCGACGCTGGCGAGGAAGACGGGCGGCTTCATGCCCATCGAATCGATCGTGCGGAGAAGGACCGACCTCTGGATCTGCTGCGCGATCTCCTGGCTCGGCCCCCTCGAGAAGCTCAAGCCGAGGAACCAGCACATCGCCATGACCGCCACCGCAGACAAGGCGGCGCCGCCAATGGAGTCGGTCGAGGTATGGATGCCGGCGCGCAGGATGCCGCGACGGATGGGTTCGCCTGCAGCAAAGCCGATGCTGGAACCGAGACTGCCGCCGATCACGAGCACCAGCACGGCGCCCAACGGCCTTGCGGTCGGGTTGTTGATCTGCAGGTAATCGAGCACCGGCTTCGCGGCGAGTGCTCCGAGCACGACGCCGACGGTGAGCCCGACGTACTGGGCCAGCGACAGCCAAAAGCCGCGCCGGTACCCGTTGGCCAGGCCGATGAGCACGGCCGCTGCGATCACGAGGTCGATGAGGTTGATCATTTGCACCCTGTATCCCTACTAACACCCTAGCGGCCGTTTCTGCCTGAAGGTTGTGCGTGGGCGATAATTGAAACGTGATCTACCTCGCCGGGGAGTGGGTGCCAGCGTGGCTTGCCATGAGCATCACGTTCCTGGTCGCCAGCCTCGGCGTGGTCGGTCTTGGATGGTGGGTGTTGCGAGGAGATGCCCGCAACAGGGCCGCCGAGGAGGCCGCTGACGTTGCGACCCCCGCCGATCACCAAGAGGCTCACCACTAGTCCGCTGGGCCGCGTTTTCCGCCGCTGCGCCGGAGCTCGCCGCCTTTATGGCAGAGCGGCTCGAGGCCACCGGCATCGTGATGCTGGGCACTCTGCGTCCAGACGGGTGGCCCAGGATTAGCCCCTGCGAAGCCTACGTCGTCGACGGCGACCTCATGCTCGGCATGATGTGGCGATCGAAGAAAGCGCTCGATCTCCTGCGTGACCCGCGCCTGACCGTCGCCACGCCGCAGGCCGAACGTGAGCCTCGTCACGGCGATCTGAAGCTGTATGGCTCAGTTGTCGATGTGCCCGAGCCCGACCGCCGCCGCCAGTACGGCGACGCCCTCGACGCCGCCATCAAGTGGCGCCCGTCGGAGCCTTACCACCTGTTCGCGGTGGACGTCGAGCGCGCCGGCTTCATCAGCTTCGGAGAGAAGCGCCGGATGCTTCGCTGGTCCCCTGTGTCGGGCATCGAGATCCGGCCACACCCGGACGAGGGCGCCGGAGCCGTTTAGGCTCGGGCAGGCTCCGGTCTGCTGTCGACCACCTCGCCGGACTCTCGCAGATCGTGCAGCGGCATGAAGCTCCGCACCGGCGGCACGCGCTCGAAGTTGTAGGGGGGCGGGGGAGAGCTGGTCGCCCACTCGAGTGTGTTGGCCTGCCAGGGGTCGTCGCCGGCGATCTCGCCGTGGCGCCAGCTGCGGACCACGTTGACGAGAAAAAGCAGGACGGAGAACGCGATCAAGAAGGACGAAATCGTGATGATCAGGTTGGTCGTTGCCCACTCGGTGTTGGTGTAGGTCGCAATGCGGCGCGGCATGCCTTCGAGCCCGAGGGTGTGCATGATCAAGAAGGTTCCGTTGAAGCCGATGAACAGCGTCCAGAAATTCCATTCGCCGAGCTTGCGGTTGAGCATCCGCCCGGTGATCTTGGGGAACCAGTAGTAGATGCCGGCGAAGATCGTGAACACGCTGCCGCCGAACAGCACGTAGTGGAGATGGGCCACGACGTAGTAGGACTGGTGAAGCTGGGTGTCGACGGGGACTGAGGCAAGGTAGACCCCGGTGATCCCGCCGATGAGGAACGTGGCTAGGAAGCCGAAAGCAAACTTCATCGGGATCGTGAACTCGATCGATCCCCACCACGCGGTCGCGATCCAGTTGAAGAACTTGATGCCGGTCGGGACCGCGATCAGCATCGTCATCAACATGAAGAAACCTTCGACGTAGGTGTTCATGCCGACTGTGAACATGTGGTGAGCCCACACGGTCATCGAAAGGAACACGATGCCGAACAGCGCGGCGACCATCGACATGTAGCCGAAGATCGGCTTGCGCGCGAAGACCGGGATGATCTCCGAGATCATCCCGAACCCGGGCAGAATCATGATGTAGACCTCGGGGTGCCCGAAGAACCAGAACAGGTGCTGGTAGAGCACTGGCCGGCCCTGGGTGGTGAAAAACTGGGTCCCGAGCTGGCGGTCGAACTCGACCAGGATCATCGCCGCGGCGAGCGGCGCGCCGACCACTAGAAGAAGAATCGAGGTCGAGATCTGCGCCCAAACAAAAAGTGGAAGCCGGGTCAGCTTCATGCCCGGGGCGCGCAGCGCGATGATCGTGGTGAGGAAGTTGGTCGAGGCCATGATGCCGCTGATGGCCCAGACGATGATGCTCATCGCCCAGAAGTCGACCCCGAGGCTGTGCGACTGGTATGCCTTCTCGGTCAGCGGCGCGTAGCCGGTCCAGCCCGCGTCGAGCGCGCCGCCGGTGAAGAAGCCGCTGTAGTAAAGGATGATCGAGACAGGTACCAGCCAGAAGCCCAGCAGGTTCACGCGCGGGAAGGCCATGTCCCTTGCACCGATCATGATCGGGACCATGTAGTTGGCGATCCCGGTCAGGAAGATCGTGACGAAGAAGAAAATCATCGTCACTCCGTGCGCGGAGATCATCTGGTTGTACGTCTCCGCGTTGACCACGGACAGGTTGGGCTGAGCGAGCTGCAACCGGATGATCAGCGCGAAGATGCCGCCGACCACGAAGCTCAGGATCCCGGTGACCATGTACATGATCCCGATCAGCTTGTGATCGGTGGTCGTCAGCCAGAGGCTGATCGGCTTGAAGAAGGTGTCGTCGTAAGCCTTGGGACGAGGCAGGACAGTGGTGGCTGCCATCTGGTTCCTATGCTAACTCGGCGATGCCGAGGGGCTGGCCGAGGGCTGTTGAGCCGCCGCTTGCTGCTGGACCCACTGGTTGAAATCGCTCGGGCTCATGGCCTGGACGATGATCTGCATCGTGCTGTGTCCAACCCCGCACAGCTCGGCGCATTCGCCACGCCACGTGCCCGGCTGGTCGATCTTCATCCAGGAGAAGTTGTCGTAGCCGGGAACCGCGTCGGTTTTTCCGGTGATCGCCGGCACCCACCACGAGTGGATGACGTCCGTGCTGTCGAACTGCAGCTTGATGAGCGTGTTGGTCGGCACCACGAACGGCGTGACGTCGCCGGCGAGTGTCCCCTCCTGGTGCACCACGATGCCGTCCATCGGATACCTGTACTCCCAGCCGAACTGGTGGGCCGAGACGACGATCGTCATGTCCGGGTTATTGACCGGTTGGAAGTCCCGCTGGAGCTCCGCGAAGCTGAAGCCCACGATCACCAGCACGATGACCAGCGGCGCCAGGGTCCAGGCGATCTCCAGGCCGTTGTGGCCATGGATCTGCGGCGGGGTGTAGCCGACCGGCTGCCGGGAGCGCCGGTATTTCAGCACGACCCACAAGATCGACGCCTCGACTCCGACGAAGATGATGATCGCGACGACCGAGATCCCGATGTAGAGGTTGTAGATGTCCTGTCCGTTGGGCGAGACCGGGGTCGGAAAGATGGGGGATAGGCCGCCCGTGGCGCATGAGCTCAGCAGGATCGTGGCGAGCACCAGGCCCGCGAAGGTCAGAGGTGCACGAACGATGACCGGGCTCCCCGCGAACTCTCTCCTTCGCCTCGGAGCACGTGGGGCTTCGCGTGCAGTCACGGCGGTGAAGTATATCGGCGGCGGGAGGAGCGCCCGGCGTGGCGTGTCGGCGACCGGATAGAATCCAAAACCGAACGTGGCGGTAGCCAGCAAGCCTCGATACGTCGACGTGGCCAACCCAGCCCTTGCTGTCGAGTGCCCGCGCTGCGGGTTGAGGACCGCCAGGTTCATCGACCACTGCCGTAACTGCGCGTACAAGCTCTGGCCCTCGAGCACCATGGCCTCGGCGGCTTTCAAAGCGTGGCGAAGCGCCGATCCCTCGCGGGCGGCTGCATCGCGATTCGACCTGGAACTGCCCGTGTTCGTCGACGACACCGTGGACTTCACCGCCCGGGCTCACGAGCTGGGCATCCACCTCTTCCCGAGCAGCAGCTGGCCGTTCGTAATCTGCTTCGGCCTGCTCTTCCTCGCCCTTGGAGCGATTCCGTTCCCGTCTGCCGCCCGCATCGTCCTTGCAGTGATCGGCGGGGTGATCTTCCTTGTGGGGGTGGCGGGTTGGGTCCTGGTCGAGGACGTGCAGATGTTCCCGAGTGACGGCCCTCAGAGTCATGGCGAGGCGCACCACTGATGGCCGTGGCCAGCATGCGCCCGGAGCAGACGCCGCAGTATCCCGCGATCAAGCCCGGGATGACGGGCATGTACATCTTCCTGGCGTCCGAGGTCATGTTCTTCGGAAGCTTGTTCGCCGTCTACTTCTACCTGTACGGCTCACACATCGTGTGGCCGCCGCCGCCCCCGACGACGAGCGAGTTCTACGTCAACTGGTACCCGGTGCCGGTGATCAACACGATCTTGTTGTTCTCGAGCGCTTTCACGTGCCACTTCGGGGCCGAAGCGTTGGCGCGCGACAACCGGCGCCGTTTCTATCTCCTGTGGACCGCGACCATCCTCCTCGGCCTCGCCTTCGAGTTTGGCCAGCTGTACGAATTCATCTCGGCCTTCGGGCGCGGCATGAGCCTCACCGCCAACAGCTTCGCCAGCGCCTTCTTCATCATGACGGGCTTTCACGGCGCCCACGTGCTCGGGGGCCTCGTCCTGCTGTCGCTCATCCTGTACCGCGCTGCGAAGGGACAGTTCTCGTCCCGGCACCACGTCGGCGTGGCGGCGGTCACGCTGTACTGGCACTTCGTGGACGTGGTGTGGTTCTTCCTCTTCACCATCCTCTACGTCGGCGTCGCGCTGTTCCGATGAAGGGGCTGGCCGTCGCCGTCACCGCGGCCGCGATGCTGGCGGCGTGCGGTAGCGGCGGCGGGGCTTCAGGTCAGCCCGCCGGCTCGATCAAGGTGACCTTGACCGAGTACAGCTTCAACCCTTCGACCATCAGCGCTCCCAGCGGCAAGATCGTGTTCTACCTGGTCAATGCTGGCTCGGCCTCCCACGACATGATCATCACCGACAGCTCCAACAACCGCGTGGCCGGCAGCGACCTGGTCTCGTCGGGTGATGCCTTCGTCTTCACCGTCGACAACATCACCGCCGGGACCTATACCTTCTTTTGCGACCAGCCGGGGCATGAGGCCTCGGGCATGAAGGGAACTCTGACCGTCACTTAGCGGAGTCGCCCGCCGTCAGGTCGGGGTCGGAGACGGGCTCGGCGATGGCGACGGAGAGGGGGTTGGAACGGGCGAGGGGCTCGGTCCCGGCGCGACCCCGATCAACTCGACGTCGAAGACCAGGGTGGCATTGCCCGGGATGATCACCGCGCCGGTGTTGGGGTCGGTCTGGCCCTGCGTGCCGTAACCGAGCGCCGCCGGGATGATGAGCTTGCGCTTGCCGCCGACCATCATCCCCGCGATGCCCTCGTCCCAGCCGGGGATGACCTGTCCCACGCCGAGCTGGACTGTGAAGGCGGTGCGGCCCGGCTGCCGGCTCGTGTCAAACGGGGTGCCGCCGGTCGACAGCCAGCCTGTGTACTGCACGGTGACGTTGTCGAGCTTTTTGGCGACGCCCCCGGTGCCGACCGTGAGGTCGATGAACTTGAGGCCGTCCGGGAGCGTGATCACCGGAAGGCCAGCGCCGGCGTTGAAGTCGTCAGCCCCCGGGGACACGACCGGCGAGGCAGACGGCCCCGGGCTCTCGTTGGCCACCGGCCCCGTGCCGGCGGCATATGGATCCGAGTAACCGCACGCGGTCGCCGCGAAGGCGGCGACGGTGAGGAGGGTGAGGAGCGATCTCCTCACGAGGCCGTGATGTCGATCGAGCTCATGGTGTCGCCCACCTGGATCTTGTCGACGACCTCCATTCCCGAGGTGACCTGGCCGAAGTGGTTGTACACGCCGTTGCTGGCGAGAAAGGGCGCGTCGCCGAGCGTGATGAAGAACTGCGAGCCGCTGACCCCGGCTGCGCTGGACGCCATTCCCACCGTGCCGCGCGGCCACTGCGACGGGTTGGACTCGTCCGGCAGCTTGTAAGCGGGGCCGCCGGTGCCGTTGCCCAGCGGGTCGCCGCCCTGGACCACGAACCCGGGCACGACCCGGTGGAAGGTGAGGCCGTTGTAGAAGTGGTTCTGCGACAGGTATACGAAATTGTTCACCGTCTGGGGCGCCACCTTAGGGTCGACGAACGTGATCACGAAGTCGCCTCGCGTGGTGTGCACGGTCGCGGTGTACTTCTTGGCCTGGTCGATGACATTCGGTGGCGGAGTGGTTCTCTGTTCCATGCAGGTAACGATGTCATTGTCGCAGCCCGGCGCGAATGAGGTCGCCGGACCGCCGGTTTGATCGGAGCCGCAGGCCGCAAGAGAAAGGGCCGCCACGGCGACCGCGAGAGTCCGTTTCACAGTGGGCCGTATGCCGATCGAGATGGCGCGTGGGAAGCCAAGGCTCGATATCCTGACGGGTATGGGCGCCGCATCGCAACTGGCGGACGAATACGACGGCATCATGGTCCAGGTCATCGAGCTGGCCGAGTCGTGCTCGGACGAGGACTGGCAGGTGTCATGCGCTCCCGAGGAGCGCACGGTGGGCGTGGTTTTCGACCACATCGCGAAGGGCAATCCCCAGGTCGTTCTCTGGGTCAATGAGTTCCTGGCCGGGCGTCCGGTCCCCCTGACATCCGAGGAGCTGAATGCCCGCAATGCCGACCATGCCCGTGGGGCGGCGCACCGGCCGCGAGCGGAGACGGTCCAGGAGCTGAGAGACGGTTCGAAAACCACGTCGAAAGCAATCCGCTCCCTGACCGAGCCGCAGCTTCGCCAGAGCCAGGAGTTCGCATGGGCCGGCCGGCAAGAGGTCGCCTGGGTGGCGAGCACCGCGCTGAGACATCCTCGCGGCCACCTCAAGAGCATCCGCGAGGCGCTGGGCCGCTAGGACGCTCCCGTCAGCGCGCCGGCTCGCGGGCCCCGGTGTACAGCAGCACGGCAAGGACCAGCGCCAGGCCCGCGACGACGATCAGCGCCACCGGCACGTTGGAGGTGGCGGCGGCCACTGAGCCGCCGATCAGCGGGCCGAGGAAGAATCCGAAGGCGACCGAGCTCGCATTGATCCCGAACACCGTGCTCTGAGCTGCGTGAGGAGTTTCGAGGCCGATCATGCTGGCGGTCGCCGGGATGAGCACTCCGCTGAACAGGCCGTTGAGACCGATCGCGATGACTACCAGCGTGATCCACGGTGAAACGCCGATCAGCGCGACCGCCACCGCCACCAGGACGGCGGCCACCGCGGTCGTCTTCACGTATCCAAACCTCCGCGTCACGGTGGTGTAGAAGACGGCGGCGCCGCTACTCGCAACTCCGGCGAGGCCGAAACCGATCCCTGTGATCGTGGTCACGCCGCTGCTCGTCATGGTCAGAAGCCGCAGTACCACCAGCTGCTGGGTCGCCGAGTTGGCGACGCTGATCAGACCTTGCGCGCCCACCAGCACGCTGAGGGCTCTCTTCAGGTCCGGGACCTGGCCGATCAAGGCCAGCGTCCCCAGCCGTGGGCCGCCCCGACGCACTATCGGGCTCTCGCGCACGATCGCGACCACGGGGATGAGTGAAAGCAGAAGCAGGACGCCGCCGCCCAGGAAGACGAGGCGCAGCCCGAACACGGAGGCAGCGAGCCCACCCACGACGGGACCGATGGCTCCGCCCATCGCGACGGCGGAGGTGACGACTCCCAGCGCCCAGCCGACGCGATTGCGTGGTGTCTCAGCGGCGACGAGGGCGGTTGCGGCGGCGACGGTGCCGCTGGTCGCGCCCTGCAGGAATCGCAGGACAAGGAGCTCCGTGGGGGTCTGCGCGAAGTAGATCAGGCCGACGGTGAGGGCGCCTCCGATCATCGAGCGCAGGAGCATCGGCTTGCGACCGTACCGGTCGCCCATCAGGCCCCAGATCGGGCTGGCGATCCCCATCGAAAGGCCCGACGCGCTCGCCGCCGCCGCCGTCCACAGATAGAGGTCACGGTTGGAGTGCACGCCCAGGTCCTGGGAGATGAAGATCGAGAGAAAGGGGAATGCGAAGCTGAAGCCGAAGATGGCCGTGAACTCCGCGAACCACAGGGCCGCCAGGTTGCGGCGCCAGTCGACTCCTCCCGGGTTGACCGGGGGCGTGGTCGCCTGCGGATCCGTGGACAGGGTCAGGATCCCAGCAGGTCGACGATTCGGTCGGAGGTGATGGGGATGCTGTCGACGACCGCGTCGGGCTTGCGCCGGCGCACCGCGTCCTCGACGGCGCTCGAGATGGCGGCCGGGACAGGTATCGTCCCGCTCTCGCCCGCGCCCTTGAAGCCCTCGGGGTTGGCATCGGTGGGGGTTTCGATGTGGACCAGCTCCGGGATGGCGGTGACCTCGCCCGTGGTCACGATGCTGTAGTCGAGGAAGCTGGCCGTGCGGTATCCGCCGTCTGCGTCGTAGGTCGCCGCCTCGTACAGCGCGTAGCCCAGCCCGTGCGCGTAGCCGCCGTGCATCTGCCCTTCGACCAGCATCGTGTTGATCGCCTGGCCGACGTCGTGCGCGATCACGTAGCGCAGCACTTCAACCTGCCCCGTCTCGGGGTCGACGGCAACGACCGCCGCGTGGCACCCGCTCGAGAAAGCGATGGGCCGCGCCGGGTCGAAGCTCTCCAGGACCTCCAGCCCATCCTCGGGCAGCACATCGGTCGCGGGCACGCTCTTGGACGGCGCCCCTCGCACGCCGATGACGCCATCCTCCAGCACGAGGTCCTGCACGTCGGCCTCGAGCACCTCGCCTGCGCGCTCGAACAGCGCCTTGCGCATCGCGGTCCCCGCTCTCGCGGCCGCGTTGCCCACCATCACCGCGCTCCGGCTGCCCGCCGTGAGCAGGGCGAACGGGACCTGCTTGGTGTCGCCGGCCGTCACCCGGATCCTGTCGACCGGCCAGCCCAGGCGGTCCGCGGCGACCTGGGCTGCCATCGTCTCGTGGCCCTGTCCCTGCGGCGTCGACCCGACGTAAAGGTGCGCCGAGCCGTCCTTGTCGAGCCGCAGGCGCGCCGGCTCTCCCCGGCCGAAGCCCGTCGATTCGACGCAGCACGCGATCCCGACGCCCACCAGCCTGCCGTCCGCCGTGTCCGACCGGTCGACCTCGCCGAGCTGCTTGAGCGCCATCGCCAGGAGGCGGGGATAGTCGCCGCTGTCGTACACCATGCCGCTGCGGCCGGACGGGAAGCCTGTCGTATAGGGGATCTGCCCGGGCTGGATGAGATTGCGCCGCCTGAGCTCGGCGGGGTCGATGGCGAGCTTGCGCGCCAGCTGGTCCATGACCCGCTCCATCCCGTAGTTGCCCAGGGGGCGCCCGCCCCCGCGGATGAAGCCGCCGGGCACCGCGTTCGTGTAAACGAGCTGCGCCTCGACGTCCATGGCCGGCAGCACGTATGCCGAGACCATGTGGGAGATGATGATCCCGGGCTGGCCCGTGGCCGATCCCGCGTAAGCGCCGACGTCGTGGGAGAGGCGCCCTCTCAGCCCGCGCAGCTTGCCGTCGTGGTCGGACGCCAGCTCGAGCTCGATGACCGACCCGTGCCCCTGCGCCGTCGTGGCCCCGTCCTCGCTGCGCGTCGCGACCCAGCGCACCGGCCGCTTCAGCCGCCACGCCGCCAGCGCCGTCATCACCTCTTCGGGGAACACGCTGCCTTTGGCGCCGAACCCGCCGCCGACGTCCTCGGCCAGCACACGGACCTTGACATCTTCGAGTCCGAGCACCGACGCGACGGCGCTCCTGACACCGAACACGTTCTGGGTGGAGGTCCACACCTTGAGGCCGCCCGTATCGGAATCGGGCGTCGCCGTAACCGTGCGCGGCTCCATGGCCGCCCCGGCGACCCGGGCGGTCGTGAGCCTGATCTTCGCCG